>Ga0209777_10004486_pt1 | contig 16438 bp, 18 predicted proteins | sample FrelakmetHBP12HB_FD_187147 | JGI IMG/M metagenome (GOLD analysis project Ga0209777, IMG submission 187147) | Freshwater lake sediment microbial communities from the University of Notre Dame, USA, for methane emissions studies -HBP12 HB (SPAdes)... | ecosystem: Environmental > Aquatic >...
AGAGCGCCAGGATGCCGAGCAGCATCAGCACCGAGCCCGCCAGGGTGTAAAGGAAGAACTTGATGGCGGCGTAGAGCTTCCGCGGGCCGCCCCACACGCCGATGATGAAGTACATCGGCACCAGCATGACTTCCCAGAAAACGTAGAAGAGGAAGAAGTCGAGTGACATGAACACGCCCAGCATCCCGGTCTGCAGGATCATGAACATGGCGTAGTATTCCTTCCTTCGCTCCTCGATGGCCGACCAGGAGGAGAGGACGGAAAGGAAACCCAGCACGGTGGTCAGCATGATGAGCAGGAAGCTGACACCATCAATGCCGAGAAAATACCGGGCGCCAAGGGAAGGAATCCAGGTGTGCTGTTCGATGAATTTGAATTGCTGGGCCGGGGCTTCACCGGCAAACCAGAACACCAGGGGCAGGGACGCCAGGAAGTCCACGAACATCACGATATTGCCCCACCACCTGACGGCTTGCTTGTTTTCGCGCGGGATGAACAGTAGCGGGATGATCCCGCAGACGGGGATAATGAGCACGATGCTCAGGATGTGGTCGTGGAAGAATTCCATTCTTTTCCTCTAGGAGTCAGAAGTCAGGAACCAGGAGTCAGAAGAAAACACCGAAACCCCTGACTTCAGTCGGGTCTCCGTTACCAGCCTTCTCTTGCACTCCGTGTTTTCCATTCTGACTTCTGACTCCTGACTCCTGACTTCTGGCTTCTGCATTTTGACTTCTGGCTCCTGACTCCTTCTTCAAAAGTGGACCAGATAATATGCCAGGAAAATCAGCACTCCCAGCGTAATGAACAGAGCGTAGAACTGCACCAGGCCCGTTTGCAGGAAGCGCACCGGGTAGCTGAGAAGTTTCACGAAGTTGGCGCTCAGGTTGACGAAGCCGTCGATGACCCAGTTATCCCACAAGCGGGAAATTTCCGCGGACACGCGAGTGAACCAGCCGACGCCATTCACGCCGCCGTCTATTACCGCGAGATCGAAGGCCGCAAGCCCGTTGCCGAGGTCTTTGACACGGTTCACAAAGAGCGCGTCGTAGAGTTCGTCCACGTAATATTTGTTCAAGACTACTCGATACGCAGGCCCGGCAGCGGCAGCCACGCGCTCGGGCGTTTCGGGGCGCTGCACGTACCAGCGATAGGCCACGTAGATACCCGCCAGCGCGACGGCGACGGAAAGGACCATGAGGCCCACTTCCATACCTTGCGAGTACTCCCGCGCCTGGGCCGCAATGGGGTTCTCAAAGACCGGCTCGAGGAATTTCTCCAGCCGGTTTGATCCCAGCAGCAGGCTCGGCCAGCCCACGAAGCCACCGATCATCGAAAGGACGGCAAGAGTCTGCAACGGGACCAGCATGGTCTTGGGCGATTCGTGGATATGATGCTCGACCTCATGAGGCACGCGGGAAGCACCGTAGAACGTCATAAAGAGTAGGCGGAACATGTAAAAGGCCGTCATGCCTGCCGTAATCCACCCCACCGCCCAAAGCAGGGTATGCCCATAAGGCCCGGCGAAGGACTGCCAAAGGATTTCGTCTTTACTGACGAACCCGGCCAGTGGCGGAATACCAGAAATGGCAAAGGTAGCCACGGCTAAAGTCCAGAAGGTGGTGGGGATCTTATCTTTGAGGGCGCCCATCTTGCGCATATCCTGTTCGCCGCTCAGCGCGTGGATGACGCTGCCCGCTCCGAGGAAAAGCAGCGCCTTGAAGAAGGCATGGGTCATCAGGTGAAAGATCCCGGCGCCGAAAGCGCCCACGCCGCAAGCCAGGAACATATAGCCAAGCTGGCTCACCGTGGAATAGGCAAGCACGCGCTTGATATCGTTCTGCACCAGTCCGATGGAAGCAGCCCAGATGGCCGTGGCGGCGCCGATGCCCGCCACCAGCGCCAGGGCGCTGGGCGAGAGCACAAACAGGGCGTTCGACCGGGCCACCATGTACACCCCGGCCGTGACCATGGTGGCCGCGTGAATCAAGGCGCTGACGGGTGTGGGGCCCTCCATGGCGTCCGGGAGCCAGATGTAGAGGGGAATCTGCGCGGACTTTCCGGTCGCGCCAATAAAAAGCAGGATGCAAATCGCGGTGATGACCCCGTCCCCGACGTGGAACCGCCCGCTGCGGGCAATGTCGGTGACTTCTGTAAAGTTGAGAGTCCCGAAGGTCACCGTCATCAGCATCACGCCCAGCAGAAATCCGGCGTCGCCGATCCGATTCACAAGGAAGGCTTTTTTCCCAGCGTCCGACGCCGCCCGGCGATGGAAATAGAAACCAATAAGCAAATAAGAGCAAAGCCCCACGCCTTCCCAGCCCACGAACATCATCAAGTAGTTGTTCGCCAGCACCAGCACCAGCATCGAGAACATGAAGAGGTTCATGTAGCCGAAGAAGCGGTAATACCCACCCTCGTGGCCCATGTACCCGACAGAATAAACATGGATCAGGAAGCCCACGCCGGTCACAACCAGCAGCATCACGGTGGAAAGGGGATCAAGCTGGAACGCTACGTTGACGTTGAAATAACCCAGGGAACCGTCCGCAAGCCGAAAGGCTCCGAGCGGCAGCCAGGTGTACATCACCTTGGTGAAGACGTGGTGCTGCTCCGCCGGCAGGCGGAGGAACTCCAAGAAACATCCCAGCGCCCAAACCAACGAGAGGCCGGGCAGGCCGACGGAGACCATCGAGACCCATTTGTTCGTCAACCTGCGGCCGATGAGGAGCTGGGTGAGCGCTCCCAGCGCGGGTAGGATCGGGATGAGCCAGATGTAGTTCAGCATGGGCGAAAAAAGGTTAAAGGATAATTCGAACTCACCACTTCAACAGATCGATTTCGTCCGCGTTAACCGTCTCTTTGTTCCGGAACAGCGCGATGATCAAGCCCAGGCCGACAGCGGCCTCAGCCGCGGCATCGGTAATGACAAAGATTGCGAAGACCTGGCCGTCCACAGCGCGGAAGTGCTGCGAGAGCGCCACAAGATTAATGTTGACGGCGTTCAGGATGAGCTCGATGGACATAAGGATAATCAGCACATTGCGGCGAGTCAATACGCCGACCACGCCGATGATGAAGAGGCCGCTGCCCAGAAAGATGTACCAATCCGTCGGGATCATTCGAATTTCCTCTTGGCCATGATGACCGCGCCCACCATGGCCACCAGGAGGAGCAGGGAGGCAATCTCTACGGGGAGCATATAATTCTGATAAAGCGCCTGCCCGATCGCCTGGGTATTGCCCTGACGCATGGAAACCAGAGGCTGCGCCGGCAGGTTCAATCCCTGCCCGTGGTTGTACACGACGTAGGCGAGCAACACGGCCAGGAGCGCCGCGGTAAGCACCCCCAACAACCACTGGCGGCTGAATTGAGCCTGTTTCAAAGCCACGTCGATATTGACGAGCATAACGACGAAAAGGAACAAGACCATGATGCCGCCGACATACAGAATAATCTGCACGGCAAAGAGGAATTCCGCCTGCTGCAGCAGGTAGACTCCACCGACAGCGAACAGCGCAACGATCAGCCAGATGACGCTGTGGACGGCGTTCCGCCGCGTGATGACCATTACCCCCGAGGCAAGAGCGATGACCGACAAGATGCCGAAGGCGAAGTAAGTCAGGAGCATAGAATCAGTTATCAGTTATGGGACGCCTGCGTTGCCGGAGAGCGCAGGCTTAGCCAGTAACCCACCAGCCCTGTGACCGCCAGACCGGCCGGCAGCAAAGACCAGAGATGCGGACCCTTCCACCAAACAACCACGGCCGTGACGATCAGATTGGTAAGGGCCAACGGAATCATCCAGCGCCAACCCACATTCATGAGCTGGTCATAGCGATAGCGCGGGAAGGTGGCGCGATACCAGATAAAGGCATAAAGAAAGGCCAGCACCTTGACGCCAAACCAGAAGATTCCTTGAAGGGCGTGGGCCACAGGCGGTACGGCGACCAGCGCGGCCAAGAAAACAATGGCGGCTGCCAACGCCATAAAGAAGTACCTTTCCAGTTGCACCAAGCTTTTGAGGCCCAGCCAAAGAACAAAAGCGGCTGCACCCAAAAAAGCAAATACAGGCACAAACTCCAGAAGATCCAGACCGCCGGCCATGAGCTTGAGGCTTCCAAATGGCCGCAGCCATCCGCCCAGGAAGAGCGTGACCGCAATGCAGGATACCAAAACCATGTTGGTGTACTCGGCCATGAAGTAGAGGGCGAAGCGAAAGCCGCTATATTCGGTGTGAAAGCCCGCGGTCAGCTCCGACTCCGCCTCCGGCAGGTCGAAGGGATTTCGATTGGTTTCCGCCACCGCGGCGATCACGTAGATCACAAAGGCCACGGGCTGGAGAAACACATTCCAGACGCCCAGCTCTTGTTGACGATTTACAATTTCGACCATGCTGAGAGAATTGGAAATCAGCAGCACGCCCACCAGCGCCATGCCGGCGGCCACCTCATAGCTGACCAGTTGCGCGGTCGAGCGTAGAGCGCCGAGCAGCGGGTAGTGGCTGTTCGATGACCAGCCTCCCAGGATGATGCCGTAGATCCCCAAGGACGACACTCCCAGGATAAAAAGCAGCCCGATATTGATGTCCGTAACGTAGAAGTTCCCGGCAAAGGGGATGACGGCGAAAACCGTAAAGGCCGCCATCACGCTGATGGCGGGCGCCAGCAGGAACACAAATTTATCCGCCCCCGCCGGGATGATGTCTTCCTTGAGCAGCAGCTTGAGGCCGTCGGCAATGGGCTGGAGCAGGCCCCAGGGCCCCACGCGCATCGGCCCCAACCGCGCCTGCATGAAGGCCAGCACCTTGCGCTCCATGTACACGAGGTAGGCGACGATGCCCGCCAGCACCGCAAAAACGATCAGAATCTTGATGACAGCCAGGGTGAGCGGGTGGTTGCTCAAGAAGTTGGTTGCGGTCTCAAGCATGTTCATCAGTTCTGAGTTATGAGTTCTGAGTTATAAGTTCAAAATTAAACAAATCGGAAAACGACAGCAAGGCTCGCCGCTCATTCATAACTCATCACTCATAACTGCTTTTCAGCGGTCCACCTCGCCGAGCACGATGTCGAGAGTGCCGATGATGGCCACCACGTCGGCCACCAGGTGCCCGTGAGCCATCTTGTCAAACGCCTGTAAGTTCACGAACGAGGGCGGGCGCACGCGAACCCGATAGGGATTGGTGGTCCCATCGCTCACCACGAAATAGCCCAGTTCCCCCTTGGGCGCCTCGATAGAGTGGTACACCTCTCCGGCCGGCGGCTTGATGACCTTCCCGACTTTTCCAAAGATGGGGCCTGGAGCCAAGCGTTCCACGCATTGCCGGGTGATGCGCACCGATTGGCGCATTTCCTCCATGCGAACCAGGTAACGGTCATAGGTGTCACCGTACTCGCCGATAGGAACCTCGAACTCGACCTGGTCATAGGCTTCGTAGGGTTGGGCCTTGCGAATGTCCCATTTCACCCCTGAGCCGCGCAGGACCGGACCCGTCACGCCCAGGGCGATCGCATCCTCCGGCTTCAGGATGCCGACGTTCCTCGTGCGGTTAATCCAAATGCGGTTCTTGGTCAGCAACCGCTCGTACTCATCGATCTTGGGGAGGAGGTAATTGCAGAATGTCACGACTTCCCGCTCGAAGCCGTCGTAAAGGTCGTACAGCAATCCGCCGATGCGGAAGGCGTGAGTGGTCAGCCGGGCGCCGCAATAGTTTTCGAAAATCTTCATGATTTCTTCGCGCTCGCGGAAGGTGTAGAAAACCGGCGTCATGGCGCCCAAGTCCAGCGCGTGCGTCCCCAACCAGAGCAAGTGGCTGGCAATGCGTTGCAGTTCCGCCAGGATCATGCGTGTGTACTGCGCGCGCGGGGGGATCTCGACCCCCAGCAACTTCTCCACGGCCTCGACGTAGCCCATGCCGTTGGTCACCGCGGCCACGTAATCCATCCGGTCCACGTAAGGCGCGAACTGCTGGTAGGTGCGATTCTCGGCGATTTTCTCCACGCCGCGATGCAGGTAGCCGATAATGCACTCGGAGCCCAGGACGCGCTCGCCGTCCAGCTTCAGCTTGACGCGCAGGACGCCGTGCGTGGCCGGATGCTGCGGCCCCATGTTGAGCACCAGTTCGTTGGCGTCGAGGAAGGTAGTTTCGGGCATACCAAGTTGTCAGTAGTCAGTTATCAGTAATCAGTGAACTTCGGCCAGCGCTCGGCGCATAGCCTTGCACAGGAGAGCGTAGTCGAACGGCGATGCGTGCCCCCTGACTCTTTCAACTTTATCAACTCTTGAACTTACTTTCGACACTTGAGCTTCAAGGTCCGACTTCACCTCACTGCCCACTCTCAATGCCCAGGTTCGCTTTGACCCAGGCCTGGTCCTGCTTGAGGATGTCCTGATCTTTCCGCAGCGGGTGTCCCACCCACTCGTCAGGGAGCAGAATGCGCCTCAAGTCCGGGTGGCCTTCATAGAGCACGCCAAACATGTCATAGACTTCGCGCTCCAGCCAGTTGGCGGTCGACCAGACGCTGACGACCGAGGAAACCTTCTCCCCCTCAGCGGCCAGCACCTTGAGCCGCAGGCGGTCGTTCCGCTGAAAGGAATAGAGGTGATAAATGATTTCGAACCGCTTCTCGCGCTTAGGATAATCCACCGCAGTCTCATCGGTAAGAAGGGTGTAGCTTCCGCCCTCGTCGCTCTTGAGGAAATCGCACAGGGCCACCAGAGATTCCTTGGCGACGGTCAGGGACGGCATTTTGCGGAAGATGACCGCATCGCTGATCGCGCCCGGGAATCGCTTGTGTAATTCCTCCAATAGAGGGCTTGACCAAGGATCGGGCTTGAGGGGAGCTTTGGCTGCGGCGGCCGGAGGCTTGGGTGGTGGCGCGGCAGGTTTTCCCGCCGCTCCTCCCCCCGCCGGAGCAGGCGGCTTGGGTGGCGCTGCGGCTTCAGGCTTGGCAGTAGGGGGAGCCCCAGCGGCCTGAGGGGCGCCTTCTGGTGCAGGGCTTTCGCCCCCTTCGGCCGCCTTGGGCGGCTCCTTAGGTTCGTCCATCATTAAGCCTTTAGGATGCTTCCTGGGACGCTCTCGGGTCCCAACTTAAAGCGATGGATTCTGTCACATGGGAAAAGTCCTGTCAACAACGCGCCCCGCGCGAGGCCGTAACCTTCTGTCAATCCGCTTGATTGGAGGCTTCAACTGTTGTAACATAAGCGAAATGTCTGATGCCCTCACTGCAGGACCACGCCGGTCACCGCGCAAGCCCGCTGAGATTATAGTGACCCTTGTCATCGAGGGTGACGAGGCAGACCATCTCGCTAATGCCATCGACCTGTCCCAGCACGGCCTACGGCTACAGACCGACGTTTCGCTGGCGCCCGGACAGCGGGTCGGACTTCTCCTGAGCGAGAATCCCACCTACGTGCTCGGCGCCCGAGTGGTCTGGTTGGGCAAGTCTGACTCCGAGCAAGCCGGTGAGGCCGGATTGGAATTCGTAAAGCCCCTCGCAGCACCCGTATGAGGGCCATCGGCTCACTCTCGAATCGATCCGGTCGCTCGCGGCCCTAAGTCAGTGCACTTGGGTATGGGCTGGCGGAGGAAAGTCGCGGGCAGGCGGCAAGGCTTGCGTTGGCGGGGGATTCTGCCGCTTTATCTTGCTGCCCTTGAGTGCTGGCAATTTAATGAGTAGAATCATCGGGACATTTGAATTCTTATCTAAACTCCAAGGAGGACGTCGCTATGGTGATTGGTTCGCAACTGCGCAAACTGCGCGAGCAGAAAGGGATGTCACAGGGAGATGTTGAAAAGGCAACCGGTCTGTTGAGGTGTTACACGTCTCGGGTGGAGAACGGTCACACCGTCCCATCCATCGAAACATTGGAGAAGTATGCGTCGGCTTTCGACGTGCCGCTGTACCGACTCTTCTACGAGGGCGCAGAACCTCCTGAACTGCCCAAGTTAACCCCTCGCGAGAACCTGGAAGACCTGGCAAGAGAGCAGGGGCAAAAGGGGGAAGAGGCAAGGTTCCTGCTGAAACTCAAGAAGAAGTTAGCCAAAATTGGCGAGCCTGACCGTAAGGTCTTCCTGGCGATGGTCCAGAAGCTGGCTGCCAGCGAGAAGTGATCCCTTCAGGGGGCACTGCGACTCATTTAGGGAATGGCAGGCCATCGCGTGAGGGGCCTGGGGGTTGGTGTCCCAATCCGCAGACAACAATGAGCCGTCTTGCCCCCGCCGCAACCCCTTTCCAGCGACCGGAAAAGCAAGTTCGGAAAACATTCACATTGGTGTCCGCCAAACTCTACGCATGCCGCGGGGACGTGGTGAGCTAGGAACTGGCGGAGAGGCAGGGATTCGAACCCTGGGTACAGCTTTTGACCGTACAACGGTTTAGCAAACCGCCGCCTTAAGCCACTCGGCCACCTCTCCGCGACGGAATCTTCAATTCTAGTGTACTGGCAACGGCATTAGAGGGCAAGTGGCAGAACGGGGACCTAACTCTGTGACATGGTAGAGCGATCAGGTAGGGAGTAGGGGCGAGGCGGTGCATCGCCCCCTCCGATGTTCATCCAACCTTGTGGACCGATGGGGGCGAGCTTCATCGCTCGTGGCATGCGCGGCAATTCACGGGCGCTTGCTTCAGCTTGTGGCAATCGACGCAGGACTGCATCGAGGTGGGCTTTTCTTTGCTAAGCGTGTCGCGCTCGGCTACCGGCCCGTGACAAACCTGGCAGTTAATTTTCGCTCTCTTGAAATGGACGCGATGAGAGAAAAAGACATAGTCGGGGACTTCGTAGATGCGTGCCCAGGGAACAGGTTTCTTCTGCTGGTAGTATTCCGCTAACTTTCTGATCGGCGCACTATCCGCTTTAATCGAGGCGTGGCATTGCATGCACTGCTCCTCCGCAGGATAAGTCATCTCACGTCCTGAGACCTCCGCCGCATGGCAATAAAGGCAATCCACAACAAACTGCGCGTGCACTTTGTGGCTGAAAGGGATGGGCTGCGCCTTGGTAGGGGGCTGGGTCTCAGGCTTCGACGCCGACCGCCCCTGAGCCTCGAACACGGCGGAGCCGGGGCCGGGAAAGCAGAAGGTAGAAGGCAATAAGCAGAAGGCAGCGGTGGCACAGGCTCTCAGCCTGTGCCGGCGCCTGCAAGAGTGCCTGTGCCACGGAGAACTGAGGGCGGAAATCAGGCCTACGGCGGAAGCCTCACGGCAGCGCGAACGCCACATAGGCGTCTCCCGAACGTGTGCGCGGCTTCCCGCCGCCGCCGGCCGCGATGACGACGTACTGTTTTCCATGGACTTCGTACGTACAGGGGCTGGCGTAACCGCCCGCCGGCAATTGAGCATTCCAAAGAACTTTTCCGTTGGTCTTGTCAAACGCCCGAAACTTTTCGTCCGCGGTGGCGCCGATAAAAACCAGGCCGCCTGCCGTCACCAGGGAGCCGCCGATGTTCTGAGTTCCGGTAGGTGGAATGCCCCGCGCGGTCAACTCCTTGTGCTCACCCAGGACAACCTGCCAGGCGATTTCACCTCGATTCAAGTCGATAGCCGTAAGCTGCCCCCAGGGCGGCTTGATGGCCGCGTAGCCCTCTTTATCAACAAACCGATTGTAGCCCGTGTGCGTGTAGGGATAGCCCGCGCCGGGCTTGGCGGAGACGAGTTGCAGGATCCAGGGCTCGTCGTGAGAGTTCACGTAGAACCAGCCGGTGTCGGGATCGAAGGAGCCGCCGCCCCAATTCGTACCGCCATCGAACCCGGGAAAGATAATCGTCCCCTGGAGACTCGGCGGCATCCAGGTGTTACCACTGCGAGCCTTTGCGAACTTTTCCATCGCGTCAGCGTGAGCTTCGGGAGAGATATTCGTTACATCGTTTTCTGTAAAGACCTGGCGAGTATAGGGCGGCGGCTTCAACGGGCGAGGCTGAGTCGGCCACGCCTTCTCTCCGGGAACGTCGGACGCCGGGACGGGATGCTCCTCGACGGGGAACAAGGGCTCGCCTGTCTCGCGATTGAACGCGAAAAGCTGCGCGAACTTTGTCACTTGGATGGCGGCGTCCACGCTTCGCTCCCCCTGGCGCAGGGTTACCAAGGCTGGAGGACACGGCAAGTCGCGGTCCCACAAATCGTGGTGAACGACCTGGTAGTGCCAGATCCGCTTGCCGGTGGATGCGTCGAGTGCGATCACGCAATTTGCAAAGAGGTCCTGGCCCAAGCGCTCGCCACCGTAAAAGTCGAAGGTCGCGGATCCCGTAGCGAGGAAAACCCATCCCCGCTTCACGTCTACGGTCATTCCGCCCCAATCGTTGGCTGAGCCGGCCTTGTTCCAGGAATCGCCTTCCCAAGTTTCGTGACCGAATTCTCCGGGATAAGGAATGGTGTGAAAGATCCATTCCATCGTTCCCGTTCGGACATTGAATGCCCGGACGTGACCGGGAGCGGCCCGCTCGGGGCCTTCGTCGCACAACCCGCCGAGGATGATCAGGTCCTTATAGACCGCACCCGGACTGGTGGGTTCATACGACATGCCGCGGATATCGCGACCCAGCCCCTGACGCAAATCAACGCCCCCATTCTCTCCAAAGTCCCTGATGAGTTTTCCCGTCTTGGCGTTCAATGCCATCAGGCGCGAGCCCGCAGTGCAGAGAATCCTCTTGTTGTCTCCGCTTTCCCAATAGGCCACGCCGCGATTGACTCCCCGCGGCCTGTCTTCATCCTCGCCTTCAAACGGGTCGAACCTCCATATGACTTTTCCCGTAGCGGCCTCCAGGGCGCAGACCTTTAGCTGGGCGCTCGTCAGGTACATCACACCTGCAATCACCAGGGGCGTGCATTCGATCGTCGTGCGGGGGCGGTCGCGGCTATCGCCGGTGTGGTAAGTCCAAGCGACCTGAAGGTGACCAACATTAGAGCGGTTGATTTCATCCAGGCGGGAATAGCGCATCCCGCCAGGATCACCGCCGTAAGACCGCCACTCCTCCCCTGCCCCGACCGAGCCGGCCTCTGTCGACGAGATCACACGCGGCAGGATGGAAGCCCCGACCAATGTGGAAGCACCCTGCTTCAGAAAGGAACGACGGTTGAATCGGTAACGCATGCTTGAAATCTTGCCTTATCGCATCGCTCCGCGCAAGCGAGCTCTGCCGAATCGAATTAGCCTAGACATGCGTCGCCCTGGAATGGAAGTTGGCGACTAATAGAAGAGGTATTTCCGCCAGCGTTCGTCGGAGCGGCCCAGCATGCGCATAATCTGGCGGCTAGTGTGGAGAGTAAAAGGGCGAGGCGGGCGGAGCAATTTCAACCCTGCCTCCTCCGGAAGACGATCGCCCTTGATGTTGTTGCAGGCGTGGCAGCAGGCAACGAGGTTGTCCCAATCCGTTTGGCCGCCGCGCGAGCGCGGGGTGACGTGGTCGAGCGTCAACTCGTGCGCAGCGAACACCCGGCCACAAAACTGGCAGGTGTAACGGTCACGCAACAAGATGTTCTTTCGAGACAGGGCACGCGTCTGGTACGGGATGCGCCGGAATTCTGCCAGGCGGATGACAGAAGGGATGCGGATGGCGAAGTCGGCGGCGTGGAGGAAAGCCCCATTCTCTTCTTCAGCGGTCGCCACCCCCTTCAGGACCAGGACGATGGCGCGACGCACCGCAGTGACGTTGATGGGCTCGTAGGTGGCATTCAACACCAGCACCGGCTCCTGTAGCAATCGTTGGTGGCCATCCTCCGACATAGTATTTATTCCCCCGGAGTGCTCAGACCCCGTTCCAAATCTCATTATGTCTATTTCTCACCGAATTCGTCAACAGGGATCAAGGGCCCGCAGGCTCGAAATCGGGGAAGCGCGGAGTGGCCCGAGCCAATGTCAGAGCACAGACGCGCTGAGCTCCGGCTTTTTTCAGGACCGCTGCGCATGCCGAGAGTGTCGCACCCGTAGTCATCACGTCGTCAATCAGCGCCACGGAGCAGTCGTGAACTCTCTCCGGATGCGTCACCGCAAAAACCCCTCGAACGTTTTCCCGGCGAGCCGTCAGGCTCAAACCCGTTTGCGGTAGAGTCGCGCGAGTCCGGCGCAGGCCATGCGTTTCCACATGGGGCTCCCGGCCCGATAGGCGAAGCGCTCGGGCCAGCCCTCGCGCGAGCAATTCCGCCTGGTTAAAACCTCGCTCACGCTGGCGTGAAGAATGCAGCGGCACCGGCACAAGGAGAGAACCCTGAAGCTCGAGGGATTCCCACAGCGGCTTGAGCAGAGCACCCAAGCGCTTGCCGAGCCGTTCGCGCCGCTGAAACTTCAATTGCAGGATCAGGCTGCGCAACGTTCCAAGGTAAAGCCCGAAGCTGCGCGCCGCGTCAAAGGGAGGGGCCTCCCGCTTGCACTCGGCGCAAGTAGGATCGGCAAATTCCTCAGCGAGCACGGAAGCAAACGGCGTCCCGCAGCGAGGGCACCGGGGACCCGTCCACGGCGCCAGACTCTCCCAGCAGGCCCGGCACACAGGTGCGCCCGTTCCGCCCTGCGGCAATAGTTCCTGGCCGCAGACGCAACAGTCCGCAGGGAAGACCAAAGCAAACAAGCTGTCCACGAACTCGCCCAGGAGTGAAGGGGATCGGGCTGGACTACCGGTGGAAGAGGAGAAGACGAACCTCGCTCTGCTAGAGCAGTCCCTGGTCTTGCTTTTCCTGGCACTCGATGCAATGCCGGGCCCAGGGGACGGCTTCCAGACGCTTGATCTGCACTTCCTTCTGGCAGGCCACGCAGAGGCCGTAGGAGCCGTTTTTCAGCCTCTCCAGAGCCTCGTTGACGAGTTGCAACAAGCGGCGGTTCTCGTCACTCTGGAGGAAGAGGAATTCCTTGGTGTAAGAGTTCGCGGCCTTGTCGGCGATATCCTGTGTCGCTTCCTCGTCGGCTTCGCGCCCATCCTGCTCCGACTTGGTCACCACTCGCGACAACTCTTCTTTCTTCGCCAGCAGTCGCTTCCTGTAAAACTCAGCCTTTTTCTTTTCCATGGCCCGCCTTGTTTTCTTGCCGGAAGGTACGCAAACTAGAAATTTTAGTTCGTTCCGGCCAAAACTGTCAAGCTCGACGCGACTTTGGAATTGGAAAGGTACATCGTATCCCCCCTGTGCAGTTGAGGTGCTTGAGTGAGAAGAGGAGACGAGAGATGACTGCCTTGCCGGGGGGAGAGCAAGGCAGTCGCCGCGCACCCTTGCTCACCATTGGAAATGGGGTTCCTAGGGGCGAGACGAGTCTTGCGGGCGCGCCGTCACTTAGCCTGCTGTAGCTTGTGCCTGAGAGCCTCGTGCAGACGGGTGCGAACGTCGTCCGGCAAAGGAAAGATTTTGCCGTCGCAGTAAAGCTCAATGGTCTTCTTGGTGGTGTCAAACACGGCGTGGCAGTCGTGACATTTATCCAGGTGCCCTTCCAGGACCTTCTTCAGTTCCTCGTCCAGGTTGCCGTCTAGGTATCCCGTAATTTGGTTGATCGCCCTCTTGCAGTTCACAAGTTCACTCTCTCTTAAAGATTTTGGCCAATTCCTCGCGCAGTCGAAGGCGCGCGCGGAAAAGCCTGGCCTTCACCGCGCCGACGCTGAGATTCAGCATCTCGGCGGTCTCTTCGGTGGAAAGGCCTTCCACGTCCCGCAGGTAAAAAACCGTCCGGAAAATGGGGGGAAGCGACTTCACGGCGTTGCTGAGAATGGTTTCCAACTCCGCGCGGGCGAGAAGTTGCTCCGGATTGGGCTTCCAATCCGCAAACTCCCGCGGCATCACTTCGCCTTCTTCGTCTTGGGAGTCTTCGATGGGCACTTCCTTGCTCGAGCGGCGCTTGCGCAGCTTCATCAGCCCTTCATTGACAGCGATGCGCACCAGCCATGTGTAAAACCGCGAATCTTCCCGGAAGTCCGGGAGATGCTCGAAGGCTTTGAGAAACGTCTCCTGAAGGACATCCTCGGCGTCTTCCGGATTGCCGGTGATGTTCATTCCCAGCCGGTAGATCTTTTTCTCATACCGGTTAACGAGCTCCTCGAAGGCGGCATAGCTGCCCGCCTTCGCTTCGGTCACAAGGACAGGCTCGCTTTTGACCAGCGCGGGCTGGAGGGAATCGCTCATAGATGCGGGATGTGGCAACCGTTGTGCGCCCATCTCCTACCACCGGCCGGGCGCTGACTGCCTACAGTCCGAGAATTGCGCTTTAGGAATCAACCTGGGTCGCCCGGGAGTTCGCCTACCGTATTTCTGATGCCGTGGGCGCTACAAAAGATACAGCGCCAGAGTGGGTTGTGCAAGCCGCGTGATGCGGGGCCAGGGATTCGTGAATCGGGGCTCGCGCTCGTCAATGTCTTGCGCGGGCTCGGGAATCCATTGCAGAATAGGAGACTTCCCATGCTCATCAAACCACGAGAGCCGTTCAACTTCAGCCACACGCTGCGATTCATTCTGAGTCCCCCTGCCCTGCTCAATGGCCGGCAGTTCGCTCCCCTGCTCGATTACTTCCAGGAAGGAGAATACCGGCGCGTGATGGACGCGGGCGGGCGGTTGATTCTATACGGAGTCCGCGAAGAGAAACACGGGGCCAGCACCGCGCTACGCGTTCGAATTCTCGCCGGGGCGAGGGGCTTGGCGGGGGACCTATCTAGGGACTCGACGGAGGGCGCGGCGAGGGTCTCTGAGACGATCGCCTTGGTTGCGCGGCAAGTGGAACGTCAATTCTCTACTCGCCTGGACCTCGAGCCCTTTTACAGGCTGGCGAAAAATGACCCGCTGCTTCGCGCCTTGACCGCACACTTCCGGGGCATGCGCATTCCCCAGGCAGCGACCCTTTATGAAACCGTCGTGTCCGCGATTCTCGAGCAGCAAGTGAACCTGACTTTTGCCCATCAGGTAAAGAAGGCGCTCATCGAGACTTATGGTAGATCCACGGAATTCGACGGCAGCCGGTATTACACCTTTCCCGAGCCTGCGGCCCTGGCCATCGTGACACCGCAGGACTTGCGCCGTTTGCAGGTCTCCGGGCCGAAGGCGCGTTACATCATCGAGCTGTCGCGTCTCACCCTCGATGGCACGCTAGACCTGGAAGGATTGCGCGGAGTAGAGCCTGCTCTCGCTTACGCCAAGCTCCTGGAGCGGAAAGGCGTGGGCCCGTGGACCGCCCAGTACGTGGGCCTGCGCGCCCTCGGCCATCTCGATTGCCTCCCTGCCGCCGACGTGGGACTTCAGAAAGCGATCCAGCACTTCTGCAGGCTTCGCAAGCAGCCCACCGCAGCACGGGTCGAGAAGATCGCGCGGCGCTGGGCCGGCTGGCGGAGCTATTTTACGTATTATCTTTGGCTGACCTACTGGGAAGGCCGGGAATGGAAAGCTGGATTGCTGAGGAAACTCTACGCCAGGTAGAATAGCGGCGGTGCGAGGACATCTTTTGGCTATTGTCCCCTGTCATTTGTCATTTGTCATCGGTCATTGGTCATTGGTCCATGGGCCGTCGTGGGTTGTGGGCGGTCCGATTCTCGATTTTCCAATTTCCAGTTTCCAGCTTCAGAGAAGGTGCCATGAGAAAACCAGAGCCCGATCTCACCAGACCCTTCCTCGCCCAAGCCGGGCGGGTGCTTCAGGAAATCTATTTGCCCCGCATTGCGTGCTGCCTCCACCTGCTCTCCCAGGAAGAAATCTGGTGGAGACCCAACGCAGCCTCGAACAGCGTGGGGAACCTGGTATTGCACCTGAACGGCAACGTTCGGCAATGGATCATCGCAGGCCTGGGAGGAGCTCCGGACACACGCCAGCGCGACCTCGAGTTTCAGGAGCGCGGGTCGATTTCCCGCCGCGCCTTGCTTGCCCGCCTGCGTCGGACCGTCGTTGAGGCTTGCCGGGTATTGGCCCATTTATCCGCGAGCGACTTGGCCCGCGCATATTCAATCCAGGGGTTTCGAGAGTCGGGCCTGGAAGCCGTCTACCACGTGACCGAGCATTTCTCACATCACGCGGGGCAGATTATTCTGGCGGCCAAATTACTGCGCGGAAAACCTCTGGATTTCACGCACCTCCCGGGCGAGAAGAAACGCCGCAAAAAGGCCCGAAGCCTGCCAGCAGTCTAAGCGATTTTGGATTTTGGATTGGAGATTTGAGATTTTGGGTTTTGGGTTTCCGTTTGCCGATTAACGATGTCCCTTGTGTGCGCTCCGTTGCCACTGGGGCATATGAAATGTCGACCGCTCTTCTGGCTCCTGACTTCTGACTCCTGAATTCTACTGCAATTGATGCACCTGTTTGGCCAGCAGCACCAATGTGCCGGGCGGCACGCTAACCCCGTTGATATTCCCGCCGAGCGGTTGGAAGAACGGCAGGCCTTTCACCAGGAGTGAAGACCGGCTGTTGAGTTCGCCCAGCCCCGCCACATTCACGAACGCCGTCTGATTATTGGTCAGAACATAGATCGGAGCACCTTGGAGCAGCGCAGCAAG
>Ga0209777_10004487_pt1 | contig 16436 bp, 13 predicted proteins | sample FrelakmetHBP12HB_FD_187147 | JGI IMG/M metagenome (GOLD analysis project Ga0209777, IMG submission 187147) | Freshwater lake sediment microbial communities from the University of Notre Dame, USA, for methane emissions studies -HBP12 HB (SPAdes)... | ecosystem: Environmental > Aquatic >...
AAAATTACCGCGCCGACAATGTCTTCCGGCATGGCCCATTTGCCCATGGGGATACGGTCTTTCATCTGCTTGGCATAGGCTGGGTCGGCAAGCGCGCCTTTTGTAAGGTCAGTTTCTACAATGGTTGGAGCGACCGCATTTACGAGGACATTGGATTTAGCCCACTCGCAGGCAAGGGTACGGGTAAGCGTATCAACCGCGCCTTTACTGGGGCAATATGCAGCATAGCCGGAAGGAAGGCCGTAACGACCTCTAACAGAAGATACATTGATAATCCGGCCGCTCTTTTGCTTTAACATTTCTCTACCGACAGACTGGCAGCAAAGGAAAGTACCGCGCGTATTAATGTCCATAACCTTTTGCCACTCATCAATAGGGAAGGTATCAGCGGGTTTACGGATAGCAAGTCCTGCGCTGTTGACGAGAATATCGATGCGGGAGAAGGTCGTTAAGACTTTAGCCACCATATCATTAACCTGTTTTTCATTAGTGATGTCCGCGGTAACCGCAATGGCCCGGCGCTTTTTAGCTTCTATTTCTTTTACAACACTTTTCAGAGCCTCCAGATTTCGGCTGGCGACCGCGACATCAGCGCCTGCATCTGCCAACCCTAACGCGACAGCTTTGCCGATACCGCCATGCCCGCCTACCACCAGGGCAGTTTTACCACTTAGATCAAATAAGCTGTTCATTATTACCTCCTTAAATATGTATTCGGATATAGGATTTTTATTTTGAAACAATAATATTAATATTGAAAAGTTAAAGTATTTTATTTTTTGAGGGATATGTCATATTGCATATCATACTTGATTTGTTATATGCAACAAGATATGATTAAGACTATAATATTATTTCCTTGAACTTTTGTCAATGATGAGTAATAGAGTTAGGCTAGGTTTTCAACCATTTCAAGTTCTAGAAAAATTTACGTGATTATTATTTAATAAGGCTACCTGATCATCTATAATGTAATCTTAATAACGTATAAATAAATATTAATAAGGAGGGAAAAATAAGATGAGCGAAGATAAATTTCCTCAAAGTTGGATCGTGGTGGACCATATAGTTCCCGGGGTGACCGCGGAAATGATCGATTGGTGGTGGGTCAACATGGAGAAAGGCTATGAGCTCTGGTGCCCCGACGAGCACAAAGGTTTTGAATGGGCAGTAAAACCGCCCCTTGGCGGGCATATCGGCGCCATCCAGATAGCCACCGAAAGCATCGATTACAGCCCGGTCATGCCGATTCGCATTGAATGGGTCGACCCCAACCTGGGGACGGAGGAACAAAAAAACTTCTGGACGTATGAACACCTCCTTACCGCCGCCGGGCCGACCGATCCCAAATCCGGGAAAATGTCGGTGGTGCTATCTCACCAGTGGGAAGCCATTCCCGGCGGGTGCAAAATGCGCTCCTGCATGCATGGTATCCCGGGAGGGCCTCCCGGAGGGGCGCGGCCCGGACCGATGCCGCCGTTGCCGCCGCATCCCAGCGGCAAAAAACCAACCGGTGGCGGTTGGCGCACCCACAACATCGCCGAGGTAAGCACCTTTAAAGCTTTCTTGCCGGCATTGTGGGGAATCTGGCAGGCGGTCTCCGACCCGGCCATCAACCGGCAGGCATCCCTGAAGATAAAGAAACAGGGAAACAAGATAATTTACGTTAAATGAAGGCGAATTATGAATAAAACCAAAGACTGGGTAAAAAAGATAGACATCAACTTGGAAGCATGTAAGAGCTGCAAATCATGCATGAACGCCTGTTTTGCTGACGTCATCCGCTGGGATGACGCTAATAAGAAGCCGGTTGTCGCTTATCCGGAGGACTGTGTCTGGTGCCTGGCGTGTGAAGCAGCCTGCCCGGTACAGTGCATTGAAGTTGTTCCCTTAATACCCGCCCCTTTGCGTTCATCATATTAACCTGTTCCATTCTAAATAAAAGGAGAGATAATAATGGCTGCTTTACAAGATTTAGGTGAAGTTATTTCCACCGATGTTTTGATAATCGGCGGGGGCATCGGCGGCCTGACTGCGGCTGTAAAGGCAAAAGAAGAAAATCCCGATGCAGATGTTTTAATAGTGGAAAAACAGACCGCCGGCTGGGCAGGTAAAGCGACAAAAATCGGGGGGATTTTGGCTTTCCTCGGGCCTAACAACAATGCCGATAAATTCATGGAATTTCAGGTGCGCAACTCTGGTTATTATTTAAATGACCAGAATGCGCTTGAAAAATATGTTAATAGTACTTTTCCGGCCATTCTAGATTTCGAAAAGTTGGGTGAAAAAATGGCCCGCACTCCTGACGGCAAGCTTCTGATGATCCCCACTTTCTTTGCTCCTGAATATTCATCCACTTTTATCGATCTCGACCTGCAACTGCCTGTCTTCGCTAAAGCCCGTAAGTTAGGAGCTAAATTTGTAAATAAAGTCCATGTTGGCGACCTTTTAACGGAATTTAATAAAGTTGTCGGCGCCGTAGGTTTTGACATGATTACAGGGAAATTTTATATCTTTAAAGCCAAATCAACTATCTTAGCTAATGGCAGTTGCGGATATAAAATCAGGAGATTCTGGGTGGCAGGCACCGGTGACGGCGTTGCTGCTGCTTACAGGGTTGGCGCCGAAATGAGGAACGCGGAATTTGGTAACCTCTACGGCCATACGGTATACCAGGATACTGACGGTGGTATGGTAGGCCATCAATTTTTGGTGAATAAACTGGGTGAAAATATGGCAAAGAAATATTTACCCAGTGATGGACCTACCGGCGTATTCTTACCTGTGCCGTTAGCTGTTGGGATGGAAAAAGAAATAGCTGAAGGTAATGGTCCGATAACGTTTGCTCCTCCACCGGCAAATGCTTCATTTGGTGGTCACGGTGGCGGCGGTGGTGGAGGTGGATTACCGAAATTAGAATCCTGGTCGCGGCGAATGGCGGAAAAGGACAAGAAATACGGATTGCCGCCGGGCACGCCGCGTCCGATAGCAATCCCGCTTCATGGTGAAACCTCCTGTATTAAGGTAGACCTTGAAATGAGGACCACCATTGAAGGGCTATGGGCTATTGGAGATACCAGCTATTCCGGTTCAGCCGTTGCCGGAGCAATAAACTCACCTCCTGGAGTTGTTCCGGGTTCAGGTATTATGTACGCTGTTATTAGCGCCGCCTGGGCAGGCCCTTCGGCTGCACGCTATGCAAAACAAGCTTCCGCCGGCAGTGTTAAAGAATCTGAAGTTAAAAATATTAAGGATAAAGTCTTCAAACCGTTAAATCAGTCTAAAGGTTCTTCTCCGCAAGAGCTCATTAGTAATCTACAAGATATAACTGCTCCGATAAAATATAGTCTGCGCCGCAGTAAAGAACGTTTGAATGAAGCTTTAACAAAGCTTGAAGAAATAAAGAGCAAAACTCCATCTTTGCTGGCAAAAGATTTCCATTATTTAGCCAGATGCCATGAAGTTGAAAGTATGGCTTTATGTGCTGAACTAACAATGCGAGCAGCCTTGATGAGAGAAGAAAGCCGTGGTTGCCATTTCCGTGAAGATTATCCCAAACGCGATGATAAAAATTGGCTCAAGTGGGTAATTATCAAACAAGAAAACGGTAAGATGAAGCTTTCAACCCAACCGATACCGGTTAATCAGTATAAATTCAAACCGAATATATAAACCGGTTTTTATTTGGTTACTAAATTAATATGTTTTCTTTTTAAACCCGATATATAAATATTGGAGGGTTTCGAAATATGGTCCAGACCAAAAAATGGCAAGAGATGACATGGCAAGAAAAACGCGAGCAGCGTTTCGACCGCTGGCTAAACCCGCCGGATGTCAAATTCGTCAATAAAGAAGCGGAACAGCTTTTCAAGGCCCGTGTCCAGAGATTTATCAAAGCCATCAAGCTAGAAGAACCGGACCGCGTGCCCGTTATGCTGCCCACCGGTAACTTCCCCGCATATTGGGCTGGCTCCAGTTTCCATGAAATAATGTACGATTACCAGAAAGGCAATGAAGTCTGGAAGAAATACATGCATGAATTCGGGGACATGGATACGTACACTGGCCCCACCATACCGTCCGGCCCCCTTGCCGAGGCCTTCCCCAGCAAGCAAGCGAAGCTTCCCGGCCTCGGCCTGCCTGTTACCGCCAGGATGAACGAGTTCGTCGAAGGCGAATACATGATGGCCGATGAATACGACCTCTACATGCGCGACCCGACCGATTTTCATCTCCGCGTCTCGATGCCCCGTACCTCGGACTTCTTTGCACCGTTCAAGAAACTATCGCCGCTGCGCGGCATGGCCGGCCCTTCTGTTTTTATTTCAATGCTATCTAACCCGGAAATCGCCGCTATCGTAAAAAAGCTGCAATCTATGGGAGATGAGCAGAAGAAGTACATGGCCGCCCAGAAAGAAATACGCGATTACATCCGCTCCCACGGCTATCCACCCTTCGGCGGCTTCAACATGATAGCCGGCGCCCCGTTCGACCATTTTGCCGATGCCTTGCGGGGTACCCGCGGCATTGTGATGGATATGTACCGACAACCGAAGAAACTTCACGAAGCGATGGAATGGTACATCAATCTCTCGATTGAAAGCGCTATCAAGAACTACCCAATGACTGACAGCCCGGTTTGCATCATGCCCCTGCACAAAGGTGATGATATGTTCATGTCCGATAAGCAGTTCGAGGAATTCTACTGGCCCACCTACCGTCGCATACTCATGGCCATGATTAATGAAGGCCTCGTCCCGATGCCCTTTGCCGAAGGTAAATATTCCCGCCGGCTCAGGCAAATTACAGATACTCCGCCCACCTCCGTCGTCTGGTGGTTTGACCAGACGGATATGAAAGAGGCCAAGCGGCTGCTCGGTAAAGTCTGCTGTATCGTCGGCAACGTGCCGACTTCTGTCATGATTACCGGCACCGCTCAGCAGGTCGCTGAAAATTGCAAACAGCTTATTAAAGACTGTGCTCCGGGCGGCGGTTATGTACTGGCAGGTGGCGCCAGTTGCCATCATGGTAAAATCGAGAACTTCAGAGCCATGATGAATACCGCCAAGGAATATGGCGTTTATAAGAAATAATCAATAAACAAGAATATCAGCAAAGAATCCGGGGGAATTGACTCTTCTAAAACAATATACAAGGGGTTTTTAGTTTTAGCCGGGGCGAAGCCAGAAGTCTATTACAGATAAAAAGCGATTTAATGATTATTAATCTAACCCTATGTCCCCTAAGTTAACATCCTTTTCTGTATAGATATTATCTAGAGTCCTAACCTGATAACCTTCTGCCTTAATCGTCAGAAAATAAGTTCCTGCTTTTAGTTCTTTAAACCAGAAGCCTCCGAAACTATCTGTTTTAGTAGTAAAATCTTTACCGGTAGCCAGATCACGAAGGGTAACAGCGGCGCCGGGAAGGCATATGTCCTTTTTTGAGTCATATACGTCTCCGGTAATAAAACACTTCGGCAACCCCTTATAGTATACCCTCGGCCGGGCACCATACTCAGGATGCAATACCTCGGCCTGGCTTATCAGTTCCTTCATCGCGTTTTCTTCGCCAAACTTCAATGCCCCGGTAGGGCAAGCCTCTACACAACGAGGTTCTTGCCAACCTTGATCTAACAGATGAGCGCAAAACGTGCATTTTTGAGCTATGTTAAGAACATCGTTAAAGTAAATCGTTTTATATGGACAGGCATGAATGCAATCCATGCGGCCACTACATTTTTCCGGGTCAATAATCACAATACCATCATCTCTCTTGTAGATGGCTTTCTGGCGGCAAGCAGGAATACAGGGGGCATCATCACAATGCTGGCAGATATCATGAAGATAGGATAATTTTACCTTGGGTATTGTTCCCCTGACCATATCCGTTATTTTCATCCAGAAATGACCGGTATCCGGTTGTGGTTTGGCATAGGGGGTCCAATCATTCCCAACGTGTTCATCTTTGCAGGCAATCTGGCAATTATAACAGCCATTACATTTGGAAATATCAATAACGAGAGCCCTCATATCATTTCACCTCCAGGTAGGCTTCCAGGGTGGGGCCGGCTGCCGGATGGAAAGGTCGCTCAAACGCTTCCGGGTACTTTCTCCGGAGGCCATCCATATCGGCCCGCTCAACATCTACCAGGAAACCGCTGGTAGCCATACCGCAGGCATTGCGAGAAGTAGTATTCCGGGGAGTGATGGCATTAATTGCTCCTCCCCGGTCAATTTCTCCTGGCACAATCGGGTCGTATTTGGCACCATGGTCGATGGATAAAACCCCGGGCATGATTCTTTCAGTAACGTAAACGCCAGCTAGTATCATGCCTCTCTCATTAAAAACCTTAACCACATCACCAGTGTTAACTCCTTTTCTCTTGGCATCCTGCGGGTGGATCCAAACCGGCTGATACCGGTAACCATCGGCGCCCATGACTTTGCAGGTAGATATTTCCCTAAGCCAGGAGATATCCTCGTGATTGGCATGCACTCCCCATCTGGGGTGATTGGACATCATTAAGAAGGGATATTTCTGAGACCTCGGATGTAGGAGACTCTCCTGATGTGTCTCTCCAAACGGTATCCAATGTGGAACCGGCGGCCGCTCATTATCATCGGGAAAATGCTCCTTTAACCCGATAGACTCAAATTCTATCTTGCCGGTGGGCGTTTTTAAAGGATTAGCTTCCGGATTATCATAAAAATTTTTTAAGCCGGGCGGGTCATTTTTCCAATCCGGGGCAGTAGGTATAACGTAATATTTCTTTTCCTTTAGTTTGTCCCAGCTGACCATATTTTGAATACGGGAATGGTCGAAGCTTTCTTTTATCCATTCATCAACGGATTTCCCGCCGGTATATTCTTTAGATAAACCCAGCCGCTCGGCAATGGCGCATACGATTTCATAATCGCTCATGCTTTCGCCGATGGCATCGATGCATTTCTCCTCCGGGAAAATTACGGTATATTGCCCGCTTAAGGCATCGAAAGAGATGTCATTTTCTTCGAAAACAGTATTTACCGGCAGGATAATATCCGCCAATAGACAATCGTTTTCGAACCACGGATGCTGCGCCAGTACGAACTCAATCTTAGGGTCCCGGAATGCCTTAACCAGCCGGTGTCCTTCATTCCAGCAGGTTATCCAGCACGGAGAATCGCTCCAGACCATGTGTATTTCCGGGCAGTTCTCCATGGGATAGGTATATTTTTTAAATTGGTTTTCGCGTCCGGTCGTTTCAGATTCGCATCCATACCAGCTTACGGGCGGGTTGAGTATGGCGTCAGGAACAAGGGTTTTAGGGATAAATAAATCATTCGTATCGGAAATATAACCTCCCCGATAACCGGCATGCAAGTCCGGACGCATGGAACTCTTGGGCAACGGATATTCTCCACGGCGGTCGAACATGCCCCATTCGAGCATTTTAGCCTGATGTACACCGGGCTTACCTAACCCCTGCATCGCCAGCAATAAAATTTGTAATCTCGCCGGTTCCGTCGAATACGGGCCTCGAATACCCGGACCGCCGTTACCAATTACAATTGAAGTCCTCTTCGATGCCCATAACTGTGCTAATGCCTTTATATTTCTTGCCGGTATTCCTGTTATCCCGGAGGCCCATTGCGGGGTTTTCGGATTCCCATCCTCTTTCCCTAGAACATACTCAACGAACTTTTCAAAGCCGCAGGTGTGTGTTGACAAGTAATCTTTATCGTAAGTACCTTCGGTAATCCAGACATAAGCAATCGCCAGATAGAGGGCAGCATCCGTATTGGGTCGGACCGGAATCCACCGATCAGCATGAACCCCCGCAGCGTAATTCAGGTCGGGAGCAATGTAAATCTGTTGAATTCCCAGGTCAGTAAACCAGTAGCTTAACCTGCTCGCCATTTGACCCGACCAACCCCAGGGAGTAGTCTCCTGGTCACAGCCCCAGAATAGCAATAGTTCAGAATTTTCAGCAATGTCTACCATTACGTTTGCCTGTGGAACCTGCTGCCCCACCGGTTCCATGCCCCAGACATGTTTACCACCCCAGACCCACCCCTCCCAACTATCTGGGTTCCTTACCTGTAATATATAACCCCCCAGCAAGTTAAGTAATCTCCGGCCACAGCCGTGCGCAGCATGAACTGTTTTATTTTCACCATGGCAATCTGACTGATAAAAAATTGCTTTTGTGGTGTACGTTTTTTTGATACGTATTATCTCACTGGCAATGATATCTAAAGCTTCATCCCAGGATATTCTCAAATAGCGGCTTTTTCCCCGGTTTTCAATATTCCTTTCGCCCTTATGATCAAAATCTACTCTTTTAAGGGGGTATCTGATCCGGTTCGGTGAGTAACAGCGTTTTTTATAAGAGAGTGTGATCGGCGGTATCAAAGTTTTCATGGTCGGCTCAAAAGTCTGACCGTGAGCTTCTATTTTCCAGGGGTTAAATTCCGCGGGTTGATATTTCCAATCATAATGAAGCGGCCGGATACGTAATATCTTACCATCCTGCACATCTACAACTGAGGCATTGGAGCCGTATGACTCACCGCACCAGCTGATATCTTTTATAAACGATTTTATTTCTTGACTGTTATTTCCCAAAATACTATCCTTCTAGGTTTTTAATGGTCCTGTTATTCCAAACCTGACCTATTTTATATCAGACGTAGAACGAGTATTAGATATTTGTAGTTTCTTTGGGGTCATTTTATCTTAGCCGACCGGAGGTCTGGTGTTGGGGGGCGGTGGGTTCTTCATGCCGATTCTGAAATATTCACCGGTCGCCTTACGTTTCCAGCCTACTCTCTGATTTAACGGATGCTCCATTCGGAGGGCTTTTGACGGGCAATGTAACTGGCAACAACCGCAGAACCAGCATTCGTCAGGATAAACTACCATGGGCGGCTTACCTTTCTTTTTATTGGGGAAAAGTACATCTACCCGGCATACATCTACACATGAATTGCATCCTGTGCAGAGATCTGGGTCAATCGTTATTGCCTGGAATGGCATCGATGGATTGGGTACCAAATAAACTTTGTTTTCCATTGTAATTTAGCTCCTTTAAAAGTAAGTAACAGGGTCTAGCATCTTAAAGATCACAATGCAGCCTGTAATTTTCCGCGTAAGTGGGAGCATAAGGCGGCAGGAGCCAGAAATTCATCGGCAGTTCTCCGACTTTAACTTTGCCGCTTTCCTGCTTGATGGTGACAAATTTTTTCCACTCAGGCGGGTCCTTTTCGGGATAGTCTATCCTGTTGAAGTTCAGGGCTTGACTGCTTGCTTTCCGGGCCAGAGACGCATGCATGATCATTTCCCCACAGGTAAGGCGGGAAAAACATTCCAGAACTTTTTTAAGCTCATGCGGATTTCTGGCATAAACTCTGGAAGCTTCGCTTTCCCGGATGCTTTTAAACCATCGTAGCCCCGCTTCCAATACATCTTTACTTTTGTACTCACCGCAATAGTCTTGCATAATTCTGCATAACCCGGCCTGTAATTCCCTCCACCCGACTCCATCCTTTCGTTTTACCGGAGCGTAGACGCGCGCCTTTTCTGCCTGTACCTGTTTTTTATCGATGACCAGCTGCCGTGATTTACCTGCATAAGACGCTGCTTTGCGGCCAGCATACCTTCCGGTTGAAGATGCCCCGGCCCCGCCGTGCCTGGACCGGCCGGTATTCCCAGCCGCATATAAACCTTCAAGAGTTGTATTGAGGTCCCAGTCTACTACAAAGCCGCCGGCTGTAAACCCGGGCCCGGAATCTCGCCACTGACGCACTGCCGGCCCATACCCCGGGCCCATAGCATATGCATCGGGAGGCATAACGACGGCCTGTAACATGTCTTTATCAGGGTCAAAACCGCTGCGGTTATACAGGTCGTAAACAGGAATACGGGTCTTTCCTTCATTGCCCACCATAAGGCCCCATATTGCCCTTCGCTCATGCTTCGGCATACCGGGTAAATCAGCATAAAGCGGAAGGACGAATTCACCTTTGCTGATCCGTTCTACCAGGTCAGGGATTAACCGTGGCCGGTTCCGGAACGAAATCCCGTTATCGCCGGGCGCCGGTAGATACCGCTCCTCTACCGTTTTCAGTATTTTCCCGTGGCCGTCAACCCAGGGGACCTCTTTCCCGTTGGCATCAACTATAGAACAGGCAAACCAGGTATTCCCGGCATTGCCCACGCCATAGTTGGGATAGCTGAAGCCACCTGAGGTCGACTGGCTATATTCCATTGTTGTAAATTCGGCTCCAGCCTGCCATCCCATTGCGTTACCATCACCTGCCATATTAGGCTCCGCACCGCAGAAAGCGCCGGCCCCCGACAATTCGGTCGAGAATATCCACAGCGCTGCGGGTACCGATGTTGTAAGGATGGTAGCTTTAGCTTTAAAGACATAAAACTCGCCGGTCCGTATATTGACCCCGGTGGCGCCGACAACCCTTGCCCCGGGCTTGCCCCCTTCAGTCAGCAGGCTTGTCGCCATAACATGGTCGTAGATTGCCACCCCTAACCTTTGAAGTTCATTATATAAGGCGGGTTTCATTTTCGCCCCGCCACGGAGCCGTATGGTATGGTTGTTTACGTAATCATAGGCGAACATGATCTTGGTTTTATCATCTCTAAAAGGGGCGCCGGCAAACTCATCGTCTACATCTCTAAACTCCACCCCCATCTTCTCGATATCGAGAAGGGCATCATAGCTTTCCATACAAGGGATGTATACGGTGTGTCCAAAATCGAACGGCTCTGATTTAAGTGTGGTTTCCGTCGCCGCCTCTGGAGAAACCTTGCTCCCCGGGGCCTTGCAAACAAAGTACCAGTGATCGATCCCGCTGCCCGCCTGGCCGCTTCTTATCACCGCTCCCTTTTCAACAAGGGCGACTTTTGCACCTCGCCTGGCAGCGTTGATTGCCGCGTGGCACCCGGCTAAGCCGCCCCCGAGAACCACTACATCAGCGCTGACCTCATTCTCCTTGTCATAATCTACAGGGTAGGGCCACTCAATTGCATTTTCCCCCGCAGTTTGTTCATACTTGGACATTTCATTTTCCTCCTTAGCTGTCACTTGGCCACCGGTTTATTTGCTTCAGCCGTCAAAATGTCTTGATTTAATTGGTTTTTCCAGTCCCGCTGTTGTTGCAGCGGCTGGTTCAAGAAAAGAGCCCCTGGACTGGAACAGCAGCCGACATTATAGACACAATATTAAAATTCATCAAGATGCATAGCCACAGGTGATTTTCCTTTTTGCATACAAGACATGTCGGCATCTGCTTGCAAGATAGGGGTGTTCACTTTTTAGCCTCTGTCAAATTCATTAGGAAAGGTTTTCTTTAACTTTTTAAAGAAATGTGATAGAATTTGTTTTTTGATAAATGCTTCATATTGCACATGATAAATGAATTCTTATAAATGTTAATTATAAGCAATGATATCCAATCCAAAAAAGTTTGTCAAGTAAAGTGCCAGCAAGACTAACGTTATCAACAGCGTATAATTATCAAAAAATGCATCCTGAATGATTTAGCCATCGAATCGGGCGTAAGGCAGGTCCTCCATTCCTGGAGTACGGCAGCTGTCATGGAAAAGAACACCGTTAAAGGTGTTATCTTTGAAAGCAAGTCCGGACGTCAAGCCATTTTAGGCAAAGTCATTATTGATGCCACCGGGGATGGCGATATCTTCGCTTCCACAGGCGCCGAATACGATGCTTCGCTGGACAAGGGCTATCGCACTTCAGAGTTGGCCATGGTTTTCCGCATCGGGGGAATTGATTTTGATAAGCTAATGGACTTCGGTGCGGCGCAGCCGGAAGCGTGGGTAAAAATGAGAGGCGAAGGTTTTAAAATAGCCGGGTTCCCCGCAGCACCGGTTCCGGCATAACGCAGAGACGTTTTTTGGGTCAATAACTTTATTCGTGATAAAAGCTGCCTGAAAGTTGAAGATTTAACATGGGTTGAAGTTAACGTGCGCAAAGCGATGATACCGTTCCATTCATACTACCAGAAAAATGTGCCCGGTTTTGAAAACAGCTATATTTACGATAGCGCATCGCAGATAGGTACACGCGGCAGCCGCCGACTTATTGGTTTACATGTGCTAACCGGGGATGAAGCGCGGGCCGGTAAAAAATTTGATGACACTGTAGGCATTTTCCGGCAGGGTGTGCCGCTTACGTGGCCCCCGGATAAACCGGTCACGAATGTTGAATTACCTTACCGCTGCTTCGTACCGGTAAAATTAGAAAGACTCCTCGTAGTAGGACGCTGTTTTTCATCTGACCAGGCTGCAAATTCGATGTTTAATGTTATCCCTCACTGCGTTCAAACGGGGCAAGCTGCCGGGACAGCCGCGGCCCTGGCTGTCAAGAGTAAAGTACTACCACGTCAAGTTGTTATCAAGACTTTAAAGAAAAGGCTTGTCGCACAGGACGTGGAACTACCTTAGGAAAAGCGAAGTAGATTTAAAAAATAAGCAAATGGAAGAAGCAAGAGAAAAAACATTTCATGTTCCTCGTTCTTGTTACCAGATAATCGAGTGGGATTCAATAAAATTACTGCCAGGTTGCACACACGCCTTTTGAAATTTTTCAGTGTCTTCAAATTCAGGTATATTTACCATAAACAAAGTTAGGAAGGATGGGGGAGGAGACATCCTTCCTAACTTTTTACCGAATTGCTTATTTATCAGCTAATTGTTATTTTTACTCGACAACAATTTGTGCGGGGTCAGTAACATCTATTTTTAGACCGCCGAAGCCGTTATCGACAATTTTACCCGTGATTTTCAGGGTCTTGCCGACATAAGCAGCTTTAAGGTCTGACGGCAACTTACTCAAAATATCGTTGCCGATAGCCGCTCCGAGCGAGCTCGTGTCAGTACTGCCTATTTGGAGAATATTCTGGCCATAATTGACAACACCGACGCACGGCCCTTCTACCGTACCCGTTCGATTCACAAACTTACCGGCATCCTTCCAGTTGATTATTGCCGGCATCGCCAATGTCGTTGTAGGAGAAACGGTGGTGGTCTGTGCAGGCGCGGGTTTACGCGTCGGCGGCGGAGTATATTTCACCCCCGTCATTTGTTCTTTCACAGCCAGGTCAATCCAGACATATTGAGGCCAGCTGGCATTGTAGCCTAAAGCAGTTTCACCATGATAGTTCTTAACCCACGGCTGCCAGAATGTGTACAAATAATTGGCTGGCCGCAGTATGTACCAGCATTGCTCAAGGACATACGGCATAAGGTTGCGGTGCAATTCGTCGACTTTCGCCTGGTCAACAAGGTCATACTTCTGAATTTCTTCGTAGGCCGCATTGACGGTAGCATCGTCTACCCAGCTACGATTAAAGGTGCTAAACCCTCTGAAAGCAAACAATTGGGCATAAGGCCCGGGTTGTACATAGAAAGAATATAACATATCAGGATATTGTCTGGATAAAGACTCGCCCAAATAGGCGCCGAACTCCAAAGGCTGTATTGTAACTGTCACACCAATCGCGGCCCAATAACCCTGTACCAACGAGAGGAAATCGATGTAATCAGGATTGTTCCAGGTGTCTATCTGGACGTGGAAGCCGCTGCCATAGCCTGCTTCCTTCAATAATTCTTTTGCCTTATCAACGTTATAGCTGTAAAGATCCTTGACCTTAGGCATCTGGTCCAGAGGCATGTAGGCGTTTTCGTAACCTTTAACGTTCGCTATCGGGAAGGCAATGATTTCTGAATCGCCGGAATCAAGCTGATTCTTAATGGTGTTATAGTCAATAGCCATCGTCAGAGCCTGCCGTACTTTCAAATCTTTATACGGCTTATCTTGCAAGTCCGTCCTCATGGAAATTATCATGTTACCGGCGATAGCTTTATCGTATTTGAGTTCCGGATTGGTCTTAATCAGGTTAACGGCATCGTCATGGGTGAGTTGTTGTAACACGTCAACTTTCCCGGTGCGCAGAGCCGCAATCTGGGTAGAAACATCTGGCATAATCAGCATCTGCACTGCATCAATATAAGGCAGATGGTTCCCCTGACCGGCGCCGCAAGGATCTTTTTTCCAATAATCCGGATTTTTAACGAAAGTAGCCGAGCTGCCCGGAACATAATCTGCGACCATGAAAGGTCCTGACCCTACCACATTATGCCAATCTGTCAGATCGCCGTATTTTTCAACAACTTCATGAGCCAGGATTTCCCGCTCGGGAAGCAGTAACCACATCGGGTCTACGCTATCTAGCGGCGTCTGCACCTGTACTGTCCAGTCATTAAGTTTAGTCACCACCGTTGATTTTGCCATTTGAGGTTCGCTAATTGCCAGGAAGGATGTCGGTGATGTAAGGTGCCGATTAAACGAATAAACTACATCATCGGCTGTGATCTCGCGGCCGCCTACAAGTTGACTGGCCGGATTATTAGGATCTACGGCAAAGCGCACACCGTGGCGAACATGGAAAACGATTGTCCCCGGTCCGGTTAGCTCAAAACTCTCACAAGCATCACCGGTAGTATATTCAATGCGTTTTAAGGCGTTCATATCCCAGTTCATTTGTCCGGTTCCGGCTAACCCTTTGGACCAGTCACCAATGACCGGGCTATTATAAACCAGGTACAATTGAAGTAGAAAACCGGCCGGGTACTTGGAATTGTCCCAACCTTGCAGATCGGTAGTTTGTGCAATGGTCAGCGTACCGCCATATTTTGGAAGTTCGACTGTCGGAGTAGTCGTGGTTGAGCTGGTAGTAGTTGATGTTGAGGCTGTTGATGTCGATGTTGAGGTTGACGTTGTTGTCCCCCCACCACAAGACCCTAACAGCAAAGCTGCTGCGCTTAAACAGATAATGAAATAGATAACGAACACCCTCTTAACTTGCATCACTTTACTCCTCCTTTTTTATAGTTTCACTTTTAGTTTCCTATCACTCGTGGCTTACCAATAAACACTTCCCTCCTTTGTCACTAATTATCACTAATTCAAATTACTAATACTATGTTTGAATAATGGCAATGAATATTTAATATGATTTCAATATTAATACTACATATGAAGTCATCAATATTATAATATTCTTTTAATTAATGTCAAGTTTCTTAACATTTGTAGTTAACGGGAAATAAATATAAAAATCCGCCCAAACCCATTGTTAGGTAGGACTGCTATCACGAGACAACGATATTTTCTATATTAGGTCGCCGGGGCATTAATATCCTTGGTAAACTACTCTTTAGCGGATTGGGTGAGATAGCGGCACTGGGTAGCTCTAGCGTGTTTGGTTAATTTACATGCCAGTCTATGCTGTTCAAATATGCCGTGGAGAAATGATTATGATACTAAAGGGAAACGATGTTGGGTCTGTCGTCCTTGTGGACGCTCTATTATTCGGCGAAGACGGCACAATAAGGCCGTACGTATCAAAGAGCAGGGGTTGTTTTAGCTCCTGGGTGTTGGAGGTTATTCAGTCAGGCAATTGGCAGACCGAGGTATCTCTTGACTCAGTGACTAAATGAGAAGCCGGGTTCGGTAGCCAGATGCGTGGCAGACATGAAACAGTGTACGTTTTTAGTAAAATAAAACTGGCTCGTAATGTGCTCTTAAGTGCATCGCCGGAGATTAATTCTCTTGATGGCCCTCTTATCCCAAAATTTTGCAGCGATAAATTAGCTACCTGTGTTTAAAAAGTGGATTTTCCTGTTTCAACCCTTTGACCCTGCAACTTGGTTAGATCTATTCCTTTCAGTAAATATTTACGAGATATTTTTATAGTAAAAACTGTGGCTTAAAATCTAAACCCAGAATATTACTTGTAGTGTCTCGTACTTGTTTCAATATATTAAAAAGATGCTTCTTGTCCTCATCCGATAGTTTACTAAATATCATATGAATTGATTGTTCGGTGACTTTTTTATGGTATAGAATACTCCCCTTTTCAGTTAGAATAATATAAGTTTTTGACTCTTCTTTCTTTTTTATTTTCTTTATTAAACCACGTTTTTCCATCCTGTTGATAAGAGTGGATACTGAGTTAAATTCCTTAAATGTCCAACTAGCCAGCTCGTCAATTGTAACGGGCTTATCTTCTCTGGAAAGCATACTCATAATTCTGACTTGGGGTTGGGTAATGTTTAGCTGTTTGAGCTCAAGTTCTACGGCAGTGGTTACAACACTTGTCGTTTGATCAAACATAATTAATAGATTAATATCAAAGTCTTCTTTTTTTATCTTTCTGATTTTTTGTATTTCATTGGAAACTGTCTTGACCATAATAACACCCTATCTCACATTTTTCCCCAAGTCTTAATTGATTTCCTAATGCACATATTATTCAAGCAATTATACAATTTTATCAATTCCTCCATCAACTTAGATAAACTTGAAAAGTTCAAGGCTTTGAAAGATACATTAATCTTGCACCTTATTTAAG
>Ga0209777_10004488_pt1 | contig 16435 bp, 12 predicted proteins | sample FrelakmetHBP12HB_FD_187147 | JGI IMG/M metagenome (GOLD analysis project Ga0209777, IMG submission 187147) | Freshwater lake sediment microbial communities from the University of Notre Dame, USA, for methane emissions studies -HBP12 HB (SPAdes)... | ecosystem: Environmental > Aquatic >...
GGCAGGCCGCCGAGCGGTTGCGGCGCGAGTACGCCAAATTGACGGGCGCTTCAAAACCCGGCACCAGCCGCTTATAGCTGTTGGTGGTCGGGGCGATGATCGCCGCCAGCGCGGGCCCGTGCTTGATGAGCCCGCCAATGTACCACAGCGCCATTTGCGACATTCCGGCGTAGCCGTCGCCGGCGAAGAGCGGCTTGCCTGCCTTCCAAAGGGACTGGTGGCAGTGCATTCCGCTGCCGTTGTCCTGGAAGAGCGGCTTGGGCATGAAAGTGACGGACTTGCCGTACTGCATGGCCACGTTCTTGGTGATGTACTTGTAAAGCATCATGTGGTCGGCCGAGCGCAGCAGCGAGTCGAACTTCAGGTCAATCTCGGTCTGACCGCCGGTGGCCACCTCGTGATGGTGACACTCGACTTCCAGCCCGCACTGCTGCATGGTCAACACCATTTCGCTGCGCAAGTCCTGGTAGTGGTCGGTGGGAGGCACCGGGAAGTAGCCTTCCTTGTAGCGCGGGCGATAGCCGAGGTTATCTTCCTTGCGGCCGGAGTTCCAGCGGCCCTCTTCGGCGTCAATGAAGTAGAAGCCGAGGTTCACGCCCTGGTCGAAGCGAACGTTGTCAAAGATGAAGAACTCGGCTTCGGCGCCGAAGTAGGCGGTGTCGGCGATGCCGGTGGAGTTGAGATACGTCTCCGCCTTGCGCGCAATGTACCGGGGATCGCGGGCGTAGCGCTGCTTGGTCACCGGATCAATCACGTCGGTGGTCATGATCAGCGTGGGAACCTCGGTGAAGGGATCGAGGTGGTAGGTCGTCGCATCCGGCATCAAGAGCATGTCGCTCTCGTGGATGGCGGCCCAGCCGCGGATGGAAGAACCGTCCATGCCGAAGCCTTCTTCGAATGAGGCTTCCGTCAACTGGGAGATGGGATACGAAATGTGGTGCTGCAGTCCGGGCAGATCGGTGAACCGGAGGTCCACAATCTGCACGCCGTTCTTCTGGGCAAATTCCAAAACGACCTTGGGGTCGCCCTTAACGTTTGCCATTCTCGCTCCTGTGCGCCCTGCGGGCGGTTGCATTCCTGGTTGTCCACACGATGGCCGCACGCAGGTTCAACTGGGGCCTGATAACGATTGGACGGCATCGGGGTGGAACAACTCTGTCTGCTGCTGCCAGGCCGGTGCTCTTCGTCCGACCCTGCAAGATAGACTAGTGAGCATTGTAAACCGTGGGAAATCAAAAGTTCCTATCGCGGGAATAAACGCGGTTTATGCCCCGAGCCCGATGCGGGTAACATGGAAGACGGCGAGAATTCCCGGACCGCAACGACGGACTTTGCTCAACTGGAGACGTTTCTGACGCCATTCATGAGGCGCAAACTGGGTCTGCTCCCCCAGGAAAGCACCTGCCAGCGCTCTTTTTCGCGGCAAAATCGCAGAGCACAAGAATTGGTGCAATAGTTTTCATTGCACGCGGCGGACATTTAAGTTATTTTTCATCTTCCGGCCGAGCAACAGCTCCGCGCGCGGCCTGGAATCGCGGAGGACTGAAAAGAATTGGCTAAAGACATGGTCCCCAAGCGCATCTTCCTCACCAAAGGCGTGGGGAGACACCGGGAGCGCCTGACGTCGTTCGAGCTGGCGCTGCGCGATGCGGGCATCGCGGCTCACAATCTGGTGCGGGTTTCATCCATCTTCCCTCCCAACTGCAAGCTCATCCCTCGCAATGAAGGCCTGAAGTATCTCTCGCAGGGAGAGGTGGTCTTTGCCGTGGTGGCGGAGAACTCCTCCCGCGAGCCGCATCGCCTGATCGCCTCCAGCATCGGCGTGGCGCTGCCCGCCGACCGCACCACCTACGGCTACTTGAGCGAACACCACAGTTTCGGCGAGGTGGAGAAGTTCGCCGGAGACTACGCCGAGGAGCTGGCCGCTGAAATGCTCGCCACCACGCTCGACGTGGAATTCGACTCAGACAAGAGTTGGGACGAGAAGAAGGAAGTCTACCGGCTGTCCAACAAGATTGTCCGCACCGCCAACATCACGCAGAGCGCGGTGGGCGACAAGAAGGGCAAGTGGACGACCACGATCGCAGCGGCGATTTTCATCTTTGAGTAGATCATTCCGGTGATTTCGCAGGCGGCTCGAAGCGGGCCGCCTGCTTTCATTTACGGAGCACCTCGCCATGATTCCTGCACGCAGAGCGTTGCCCCAGTTGGCCATGATCCTGACGCTTACCACGTTCATTGCGGGCACCGGGTGCGTCATCTCGCAGCAGGTACTGCGGATGTGAGCGAACGATCCGCAGATACAACTCGCGGAGGACGGCGCGCAGCGCATCGCCGCCGGCGAGCATGCCGCACGCATCGTGCCGGACGGGGCGGTCGACATCTTCGCCAGCCTGGGGCCGTTTGTGATCGTCTACGACGATGGCGGTCGCGTGCTGGCCTCGTCAGCGCGGCTCGATGGCATGACACCGGCGCCTCCTGCGGGCGTTTTTGACTACGTGCGCGCACACGGCGAGGAGCGCCTGACCTGGCAGCCGCGGCGTGGAGTTCGCATTGCGGCGGTGGTGACGCGCTCGGTCAACGGCTTTGTCCTCGCCGGTCGCAACCTGCGCGAGGTGGAGAGCCGCGAAGCGCTCGTGTTCAAGCTCGCCGCGTTGGGCTGGCTGTGCGCGAACCTGGCGCTGATGGCGATCTGGCTGCTGGCGCAGGCGCTCAGCGGGAAGAGCGTGACGCGGGTGGAAGCCGCAGAGTAAGCTGCGAGCGCGCATTTCCGTTACAGTTTCATGGCGAACCACGCCGATAGGCGCTTACCGCGGCTTCTTTTTCAGCCTCTCCAGCACCGCCCCCACCACCAGCGGCATGGCCACCGTGGCGTCGTCAAAGACCTCGGCGAAGCGGCCGCCTTCCTCCGGCGGAACGAACTTGCCCCACGAGACCGCTTCACTGTACGGCGAGCCGCTGAGCCCGCCCCAGTGAACGGGCTCGGGGCAGATGCGCAAACCGTAGTGGTAGCGCTTGAGCGGCAGATCCTCGCCGCCGCGGCGATGCCGCAGCTCGATGTAGGGCCCGAACTGCTGCGACCAGTTGCGGGGCACGCCGCCGCCGATGGTGAAGATGCCCAACCGTTTCTGCTTGAGCAGCGTCTCCGCGAAATGGTTGAGGTCATCAAACGGGTCGAAGCGGATGGGCTCTCTTCCCTGCTTGGCGCGCTTGCGGTTGTGCAATGCCACGTCGAGCCCCATCTCGGAGTCGGTGAATGCCGGGATAAAGACCGGCACACCTTTTTCGTAAGCCGATCGCAGGATGCCGCGGCCGACGGGATTCTCGCTGAGATACTCGCCGACGCCCGCGGTGAACCTGTACGAGCACAGGGTCTCCTTGGCGTCCCACTTCTCGAGGATTTGCGCCACGATGCCCTCCACGTGGTTCAGATTCGTCTCTGGCTCCAGCGTGTCGTAGACGCGGTTGTAGCCGGCCTCGTAGAGCTGCACATCATTCATTTTCTCGTCATAGACGAAGTGCGACTTGCCGGCAGCTTCCACAAGCCCGTGGGCCATGAGCGCACCGGTGGAAACGATGGCGTTGACGATGCCGTGATCAATCAGCTCGGTGACCACCAGCCCCTGCTTGGCGACCGTCATGGCGCCCGCGAGGGTCATCACGCGGAAGCAGTCCTTGTCGCGCGCCATCGCCTCGAGAACGTCGGCGGCGCGGCCGATCTGGCGCCCGGTGAAGGCCGTCTTGCCCATCGCTCGGACCAGGTCATCCACCGTCTGGATGCGCGAAAGGTCGAGCGGCTCTAAAGGAGTCAGCTTGTCGGTGATGGGGTCGTGGAGCTCGCGCTCGATGCCCGAGCCATCGTGCTTGCCGTCGATCAAGGCTCACCTCTGGGATGGGGCGCGATGCCTGCGCGCCGAAGAGATTCAAAACAGTCGGCTGAACATCGAAGCTAATCTCTGTGCCGGGCGGAGTCAAGATGGATTAGGGTTTGTCACGGGCGCGCCGCATGAATACAATGCTCGCAAATGAAAGCCGACACTTCCCGCCCAACTTCACGCTCTGAAACCCGACGCAAGACCTGGCGGCTCTTCTGGCGCATTTTCCTGTCGTCGCTGATCGCCACCGTGCTGCTGGCGGCCGGCTTTGTCCTCTGGTTCCGCGCGGCCGCGCTTGCCGCCCTGCCGCAACTCGACGGCAGCATCACCGCCGACGTGAAAGCGCCGGTACAGGTGCTGCGCGACGGCCACGGTGTGCCGACATTGCGGGCGGAATCCCAATCAGACCTCTTCTTCGCGCAGGGCTACGTCACCGCGCAGGACCGCCTCTGGCAGATGGACATGATGCGGCGCTACGCCGCCGGAGAACTCTCCGCGGCGCTCGGCTCGGGCACCCTCAAGGTGGACAAGGCGCAGCGCATCCTGGGCTTCCGCGGCGTGGCCGAGCAGGCGGTGGCCAGGCTTTCGCCGCGTGACCGGCAATGGTTCGAAGACTACGCGCGCGGCGTGAACACCTTCATCGCCGACTACCAGCACACCCTGCCGGTGGAGTTCCGCGTGCTCCGCTACTTCCCGCGCGCCTGGACGCCGACGGACTCGTTCCTTGTGGCCTCGGTGATGATCGAGATGTTGAACGACGGCGGGTACAGAAGCAAACTGAGCCGCGAGATGGTGCTCGCCAGCGCAGGCCCGGAGATCGCCGCCGACCTCTTCCCTGACAGCTCGCCGCGCTACGTCGCACCGGGCCATGACCTGCCGACCGGCCCGACGGCAAGCCTCGTCGGTATCTCGGCTGAAACCGGTCTGCCCCGCGAGAGCCTGGAGGGCCTGCCGTTCTTCGCCGTCGAGAGTGATGAGGAGCATTTCCGCGCCGGCTCGAACAACTGGGTGGTGAGCGGCGCCCACACCGCCACCGGCAAGCCGCTGCTCTGCAATGACATGCACCTCGGGCACTCGATACCCAACATCTGGTACATGGCGCACCTCACCGGCGGCGGCTTTGACGCAGGCGGAGTCACGCTCGCCGGTCTGCCCGGCGTCATTGTCGGCCACAACCAGCGCATCGCCTGGGGCTTTACCAACTTCGGCCCGGACGTGCAGGACCTCTACGTGGAGACGTTCAACGCGCAAGGCCAATATCTGACTCCTGATGGCTGGAAGCAGCCGCAGACACGCGACGAGGTCATCCACGTCAAGCATGGCCGCGACGTCACCATCCAGGTGCGGACCACGCGCCATGGCCCCATCATCACGCCGCTCATCAACCTGCTGGCCCGGAAGGGAGAACCGGAGGAGTGCCGGCAACTGGCGCTGCGCTGGTCAGCCTACGATCCGCAGACGGTGAGCTGGATATTCTTCGACGTGAACACCGCGCAGAACTGGGAGCAGTTCCAGCAGGCCTTCTCGCGCTTCGGCGCGCCGGGGCAGAACGTTGTTTACGCCGACGTGGACGGCTACATCGGCTATCACGCCACGGGCTTCGTCCCCATCCGCGCCGGCGGCGACGGCTCTCTGCCGGTGAGCGGCACAGACAACGCGCATGAGTGGACCGGCTACATCCCCTTCGATCAGCTTCCGCACGCGTACAACCCGCCCTCGGGGATCATCGCCACCGCAAATGGCCGCGTTACGCCGGAGCGCTACCCATTCTTCATCACGCACGAGTGGATGTCGCCCTATCGCACCGAGCGCATCTACCAGCTGCTGCGCCAGGAGAAGAAGTTCACTCCTGCCGACATGCTCGCCGTCCAGACCGACGTGTACTCAGCACTCGACCTGCTGATGGCGCAGCGGCTCGTCTCCGCGGTGGAGCACACTCCGGCGGCCTCGGAACGCCTGCGCGCGGCGGCCGGCCTGCTGCGCGCGTGGGACGGGCGTATGGAAAAGGATTCAGCCGCCGCCGCCATCGAGCATTCCGCGCGGCTGGCCCTGCGCAAGAAGCTGCTGGAGGCGAAGCTGGGGCGCGACGGCGCCAAGCGATACGCCTGGTTCAACAGCGCCGTGTGGATTGAGAACATGCTGGCGCAACAGCCGGCGCGCTGGCTGCCCGCGGAGTATACGAGCTGGGACGCGCTGCTCGTGGCCTCGCTTGGAGAAGCTTTGGGCGATGCCGCGCGCGACCTCGCCACCTGGCGCTACGGCGACGTCTCAAAGATCGAGGTTGGTCACGAAGTCTTCGGGAAGATCCCGATCCTGCGGCGCTGGGCTTCGACGGGCGTGCTGGAGCAGTCGGGCGATTCTGAGACGGTCAAGCAGGTAGGCCGCAACTTCGGACCGTCCGAGCGCATGACGGTTGACTTCGCCGACTTCGACCGCTCCACGCTGAACATCGTCAACGGCCAAAGCGGAGCGCTCTTCAGCCCCTACTTCAACGACCAGTGGGAGTACTGGTACAACGGCCGGACGCTGGTCTTCCCCTGGACCGTCGAGGCAGTGGAGAAAACCACGGCGCACCGGCTGACATTGACGCCGGCGCACTAGCGCACAGACGGCGAGGGCGACGCCGCAGCGCCGCCCTTGCAAAAGCCCTCTTCCAAACTCACTGCACGGCAAGCACGTCGTAGGCCTTGCCCGTCATGAGGAAGTTGTTGAGCATGGTTTGCTGCGCGCCTGTGTCGCCGTACAAGTGCACGTGCCCGCCTTCGACTACGTAGAACATGGTGCGATTGCTCAGGTAGGTCATGCCAGTCACGTCGCCCGCATTGGGCGCACCTGCCGGTATCTGGCTCACGCTGGGGTCGCTGCTGGGGACGCCCAGCTTGGCCGTGTTGCCCGTGGGATCAATGATGGTGAGGCAACTGCTTGAGGTGCAGCTCGTTGAACCAAGCCATAGCTTGTTGTTCAGGTAGCGCAGCACGACCTTGGTTCCGTCGCTCACGCCGGTGGTGATGGGCGTGCCCGCGGTCATCGAGGAGAGGGTGACGGACTGCACTGCCCCGCCGCTGCCCCCCGGCGAGCCCGCCACCCACAGCGTGGTGTTATTGGTCATGGTGCCGATGCGCGCCGCCTGCACATTGACTGAGCCGGTGGCCGTCATGCTGGAAACGGTAAATTCGGTCACGCTGGGCGAACCGCTGCCGCCGCACTCCGGACCACAGTTGAGAATGTAGACCTTGCTGTCATCGGACGAGAAGAATGCACTCTGCGCGGCATTGAGCGTTAACCCGACGATGGGCACTGCAACATTCTGCACCGCCTGGGTGAGGTCAACCGTGGTGAGGTCAATCCAGTAGGCAGTATCACTGTTGTTGGTGAGCGCCAGGATGTGCTTGCCGGCATGGTCAATCGCCAGCCAGCTCACCGAGGGCACGGGAATGACAGTCGCCGTCGATCCGTCTATGTAGTTAAAGGCATGAACGGCGCCGGGAAGGACGCCGCCCGAGTTCTGGTAGTTCGGTATTGCCGCGAATCCGCTCTTGTTGTCCTGCGAAAGGACAAAACTCGACACCGTGTTCTGGAAGATGGTCTGCTGCGCGGCGGACTCCGTAAGGTTCTCCACCGAGGTCACGGATTGGCTGTTCGAGGTGTTCGCCACGGTGTACTTCGAATCTACCGAAGGGACCATGTAAGTCGGCTGAGAACCCACGCTGATCGAGTTGGTCGTCGAGACCACGTCCGTGGCGGCGTCAATAATCTGCATCTGGCCGCTGTAGGTGTTGGTGACAAAGACGCGGTACTTGATGCCGCTGGTCTTCCCGCCGGTCGAAGTCTTCGGGGCGGAACTGCCGCCGCAGGCGATGCCGAACGCGACAGCACACAGCAGGAGAAAGAATGACGCTCTTTTCAAAGGATGAACTCCCGAGTAAGCATTGCAGTCCATTGGAATTGAATCGAGTATAGCATCCGCACCCCCCTGCAGCCTCGTGGAAATACACAGTGTGCTATGTTGCTTGCAGCGCGGTTCGCCACGCCAGGCAATGCCCAAAGACCTCCGAAAACGTTTGCAGCGCGGGCCCGTCATCTGCGACGGCGCCATGGGCACCCTGCTCTATGCCAAGGGCATCTTCATCAACCGCTGCTATGACGAGCTCAACCTCTCCCAGCCCGAGTTGATCCTCGGCATTCACCAGGAGTACGTGAAGGCTGGGGCCGAGATCCTTGAGACCAACACCTTCGGCGGAAATTCGTTCCGCTTGGGGCGTCACGGGCTCGCCGACAGGGTCGCCGAAATCAATCGCGTGGGCGCGCAACTGGCGGTGCAGGCTGCGGGCGCCGGCGTGCTGGTGGCAGGCTCCGTGGGGCCGCTGGGCACGCGCATTGAGCCGCTGGGCAAGATCGGCCGCGACGAGGCCCGCGCCGCCTTCGCGCAGCAGATCGCCGCTCTCGCCGAGGGGGGCGTGGACCTCCTCATCCTGGAGACCTTCGGCTTCGTGGACGAGTTGCACCAGGCGGTGCTGGCCGCGCACAACGCCGCTCCGCACCTGCCCATCGTCGCCCAGGTGACCATTGACGACGACGGCAACTGTCTCGATGGTTCAAGCCCCGAACACTTCGCGGAGCAAATCAGCCAGTTCGGCGTAGACGTGCTCGGCTGCAACTGCTCGGTGGGCCCCGCGACCATGCTCGACGCGCTCGAGCGCGTGCGCCGCGCCACCACCCTTCCCCTCTCCGCCCAGCCCAACGCCGGCATGCCGCGCAACGTAGAGGGCCGGAACATCTACCTCTGCTCGCCGGAGTACATGGCGGAGTACGCACGCCGGTTCGTCGCCGCCGGGGTCACGCTCGTCGGCGGATGCTGCGGCACCACGCCCGAGCACATCAAGGCGATGAAGACCTTTCTGCGCGCGAGCACTGCGGGCAAATCCTCCTATCCGGTGGCGGCCATACACGAGGAACGAAAGATAGAACCGCTGCCGCTGGCGGAGCGCTCCGCCCTGGGCAGGAAGCTCGCCGCGGGCGAGTTCGTCACCATGATCGAGGTTGTGCCCCCGCATGGCACGAGCGCAGCGAAGGAGATGGACGCCGCGCGCTACGTGAAGTCCGTCGGAGTGGACGCGGTCAACATCCCGGACAGCCCTCGCGCCAGTGCGCGCATGAGCAACCAGGCGCTGTGCGCGCTGATCGAGCAGCAGGTCGGCCTGGAGACGGTGCTGCACTACACCTGCCGCGACCGCAATGTGCTCAGCATCCAGAGCGATCTGCTGGGCGCCTCCGCGCTCGGCATGAGGAACCTGATCTGCGTCACCGGTGATCCGCCCAAGCTCGGCAACTACCCGGACGCTACCGCCGTCTTCGACGTGGACTCCATCGGGCTGGTGAACATCGTCCACAACCTGAACCACGGCGTGGACATCGGCTCCAACGCCATCGGCTCGGCCACCGCCTTTGTCATCGGCGTGGGCGCCAACCCCGGCCTGCCGGATATTGACGAGGAGATTCGCCGCTTCGAGTACAAGGTCGAGGCCGGCGCAGACTACGCCGTCACCCAGCCGGTCTTTGACATCAAGCTTCTGGAAGATTTCCTGCGCCGGGTGGAGCACCACCACATCCCCGTGCTGGCCGGCATCTGGCCGCTCACCAGCGTGCGCAACGCGGAGTTCATGAAGAATGAGCTGCGGGTCGCCATGCCGGACGCCATCATCGCGCGCATGGCGAAGGCGCCCAACGCCGAGGCTGCCCGCGCCGAGGGTGTCGCCATTGCCCGCGAGATGCTCGCCGCCGTTCGCCACCTTGTGCAGGGCGTGCAGGTCAGCGCGCCGTTTGGCAAGTACTCCGCCGCGGTGGATGTGTTGGAAGTGATGGGGACAGGCACCAAGTGAGCCGGGAGGTGAGTCCCGCCAGGGCGTCGGGCGCTCGCCTGCGCCGCACGACCACGCCAAGTGTGTCACACTAGAAAGAGCGCTCGCCGCTGCGCCGTCTTATCCCACCTAAAGGAAGTGCCATTGAGTTCAGGAATTCGCAACATCGCCATCATCGCTCACGTTGACCACGGCAAGACCACGCTGGTGGACGCCATGCTCCGCCAGAGCGGGGTCTTCCGCGCCAACCAGGAGCTGGTGGAGCGCGTCATGGACTCCAATGACCTGGAGCGCGAGCGCGGCATCACGATCTTGGCCAAGAACACGGCCGTGTTCTTCCATCACTGCAAAATCAATATCGTGGACACTCCCGGCCACAGCGATTTTGGCGGCGAGGTGGAGCGCGCGCTGAAGATGGTGGACGGCGTGATGCTGCTGGTGGACGCCAGCGAGGGCCCTCTGCCGCAGACACGTTACGTGCTGAGCAAAGCGCTGGAGGCCAAGCTGCCGCCCATCGTGGTCATCAACAAGATTGACCGTGCCGATGCGCGCTGCGCGGAGGTGCTGGACGAGATTTACGACCTCTTCATTGACCTGGACGCCGGCGAGGAGCAGCTTGATTTTCCGGTGCTCTATTGCAACGCGCGCGCCGGAACCGCGACCACCGACCTGGCCGTGCCGGGAGTCAACTTCCAGCCGCTGTTCGAGGCGATTGTGAAGACCATTCCGCCGCCAGCGGGCGACGCCAAAGGTCCGTTGCAAATCCTGGTGGCGAACCTGGACTACAGCGACTACCTGGGGCGGCTGGCGATTGCGCGCGTCTTCAATGGCACGCTCAACAACGGCGACGAGGCCGCCATCGCCAAGCTTGACGGCTCGCTGGAGAAAGTTCGCATCACCAAGCTCTTCTCTTTTGACGGCCTGAAGCGCGTGGACATCGAGCGCACCGAGCTGGGCGATATCATCGCCGTCGCGGGCGTCACCGGCATCACCATCGGCGAGACCATCACCAGCGTGGAGACGCCCGCGCCGTTGGCGCACGTCGCGATTGACGAGCCCACCATCGCCATGCAGTTCACCGTCAACACTTCCCCATTTGCCGGACTCGAAGGACAGTACGTCACTTCGCGCAACCTGCGCGAGCGGCTGGAGAAGGAGCTGCTCACCAACGTCTCCATACAGGTGGAAGACGGCGGCACCACGGATTCATTCCGCGTGGCGGGGCGCGGCGAACTGCAGCTTGCCATTCTGCTGGAGATGATGCGCCGCGAAGGCTACGAGATGATGGTCGGCAAGCCGGAGATCGTGACCAAGACGGTGAACGGCAAACTGATGGAGCCGGTCGAGCTGCTGACCGTGGATGTTCCGGAAATCCACATCGGCGTATTGATGGAGAAGCTCGGCACGCGCAAGGCGGAGACGCGCAAGATGCACAACCACGGCTATGGCCGCGTGCGCATGGAATTCCGCGTTCCCAGCCGGGGGCTGATCGGCCTGCGCAGCGAGCTGCTCACCGACACCCGCGGCACCATCGTAATGAACTCGCTCTTTGACGGTTATACCGAGTGGCAGGGCGCCATTCCGCATCGCATGACCGGCGCGCTGGTCGCCGACCGCGCGGGCAGCACCACGCCCTACGCACTCTACGGACTGCAGGAGCGCGGCGAGCTGTTCGTCGGCCCCGGCGTGGAGGTCTATGAGGGCATGATCATCGGCGAGAACTCGCGCGAGAACGATATTGACGTGAACTGCGTCCGCGAGAAGAAGCTGACCAACATGCGCTCCTCCACCGCGGACGACGCCATTCGCCTGGTGCCCTTCCGCAGCCTGAATTTGGAACAGGCCATCGAGTTCATCGCCGAGGATGAGTACGTGGAGGTCACGCCCAAGTCTCTGCGCCTCCGCAAGAAGATATTGCCGGCGAACCGGCGCCCCAAGCCGTGGGAGAAGCTGGACGCACTACGGGTGGAGAAGAGCTAGAAGCTATCCGGCGGCGCGTATCCCCTGGACCTCTTCCAGCAGCCACGCCTCAGCTTCACCGGCCCCTCGAAAGACGTGCACACCCAGGAAGTACGGCGCGGCAAAGACCTCAAGCATCCGCGACATTCCGAACATGGCATCGTTAGCGGCTACGATGGCACAGAATCCGAATTGGACGCTCTTCCGGATTGCGCCGATCGCGTAGCTGACAGCCTTGATCTGATTGCTGTCCGGCAGGCTGGTGCTTTTGCTCAAGTCCAAGAGGACGTGCAACTGGCGTGGACGCTTGGCGGCTTGTTCCAGCTCGCGGAAGTGCTCGGAGACCTCCGCCATGCTGACCTGCCCGGAGCAAGTTGTGTGGATGATTCGCGTGGTCTGATCGATGTGGTAGGTAATGGGCATGTCGCTTCACCCTGATCGGGGCCCGGATACACCTCATACTATAGTAGATGCCTAATCAATGTGAGTTAACCAGATATATGCAAATTGTCCGTAATTTGGAACACTGTCCAGAGCGCCGCCCCTTGTTCTCCGTCCTTGGCGTGTTACCATCTCCAGTTCCAGTATCTGTCCAGTGAGCAAGACATTGCGCATCCTCTTCATAGGAGACATCTTCGGCAGGCCCGGGCGCAGCATTGTGCACGCCCGCCTGCATGAGATGGTCTCTGAGCGAAAGATCGACCTCGTCATCGCCAACGCCGAGAATGCCGCCGGAGGCTTCGGCCTGACTCCCCCAATTGCCGAGGAGTTCCTCGATCTCGGCATCAACGTGCTCACCACCGGCAATCACGTGTGGGACAAGCGTGAACTGGTGGACTACTTCAATGCCGCCGCCGATGAGCCCCACAGCCCCGCTCGGCGCGTGCTGCGCCCGGCGAACTATCCCGCAGGCACCCCCGGCATCGGGATATACGAAGGCGAGGCGGGCGACGTCCCTTACGCTGTCATCAACCTGCAGGGGCGCGTCTTCATGCCCGCCATTGACGACCCGTTCCGCGTCGCTGACAAGCTGCTGGCGCAGACTGCCGCCAAGGTCATCGTGGTGGACATGCACGCCGAAGCCACGTCGGAGAAGGTGGCGATGGGCTGGTATCTTGACGGCCGGGTGACCGCCGTCATCGGCACGCACACCCACGTGCCCACAGCCGACGAGCGCCTGCTGCCGCGCGGCACGGCGTACCAGACCGACGTCGGCATGACCGGCCCGTACGACGGCGTCATCGGAGTGCAGAAGGAATCCATTCTGCAGCGTTTCCTCACCGGCGTGCCCACGCGCTTTGAGGCGGCGACCGAAGGCGTGCGCCTGTGCGCGGTGCAGGTGGAGTGCGACCCCGCGACCGGACGCGCCAGCGCCATCGAACGCATCATGCTAGGCGATAGTGGGCGCATCTGAGCAACCTGCAGCTTTCGCTCGCCTGACGACCCTCTGCTTCATTACAATCAACCCATGCTCCGCGCGCGAATTCTCGCCGTCCTGCTTGCGCTTGCCGCGACAGCGGCGGCGCAGCAACCGCCTGGCACCGCCGCAGCGCAGCCGGCGCAACCTGAGAAGCCGCAGTACTGCTCCGAGACGCGCAAGGAACTTCCCTCCTGCAACCTGCCGAAGCACGATGCCAGGACCGCCGCCAATGCCTATCGCGAAGCCGTGAAACTCGCCGGACACAACGAGCTCGAAGCCGCGATGGAGCAGATCGAGCGGGCGCTGAAGCTCTCGCCGCAGAACTCCGACTACTTGGGGACGCGTGAGTTGTTGCGCCAGAGGCTGGTGGAGAAGTGGCTGCAGCGCGGCGGCCAAGAGAGCGCCGCGGGCAACGAGGTCGAGGCGCTGGCGGCCTTCCGCGAGGTGCTGGAGTACGATCCCACGAACGCGTCCGCCATCGAGCGCATTCAGAGCGCTCTTCCACCGTTGCCGGAGACCCCGCCGCTCACGGTCGAACGCGCTCTCTCGCCTGCCGTGCTGGCCCCAAGGACGGGCATGCATGACTTCAAGTTCACCGGGCGGGCGGGTGACGCGCTCATGCTGGTGGCGGCCGCCTGGGGAGTGGAGGCCCGCGTGGACGACAGCGTGATGGGCCGCGTGGTTACCTTCAAAATGGAGGGCGCGGATTGGAGCAACGCCATCAACACCGTCTGCCACCTCAGCCACGCCATGATGGTTCCTCTGGCGAGCGATGAAGTCCTGTTCGTCGGCGACAGCGAGGAGAATCGCCGCCAGTTCGACCGCATGGTGCAACGGACGTTCTATGTCTCCGGCATCAGCGCCCCGCAGCAGCTCACCGACCTGTCGAACGTGCTGCGCGTCATGTTCGAGCTGCACGATGTCTCGCCGCACGCGAGCGAGAACAGCATCAGCATCCGCGCGCCGCAATCCACCATGCTGGCGGTGACGCGATTCATGGAGGAGCTGGAAGAGGGCGTGCCTCAGGTAATGCTGGACATCAAGGTGTACCAGGTGTCACGGAACTTCACCCGGCACTTCGGCCTCACCCTGCCCCACCAGTTCACCGTCTTCAACATCCCCTCAGAGGCGCAGAAGATCCTTGGCGGTCAGTCCCTGCAGAGCATCATCAACCAACTGGAGACCGGCACACTGAATCTGAGCAGCCTGTCGAGCGGTCTTGACCTTTCGGCATTGCAGTCTTCGCCGTTGATGCAATCCTTCGTCACCTTCGGCGGCGGACTCACCTTGACCGGCATCACGCTATCCGCCGCCGGGACCAATCTGGGAGCGAGCTCCTCCGAAGTTCGCGACTTGCAGCACGTGACGATTCGCGCCTCGGCGCTGCAACCTGCGGTGGTGAAGATCGGTGAGCGCTACCCGGTGGTGACCGCAAGATACTCGTCGGCGTACACGCTGCCCTCGTCGCTCGGTTCTCTGGCCGCGCTCTTTGGGGGCTCCTCCACGCAGCCGTTTGCCAGCGCATACACGCCTTCCGTCAGCTTTGAGGACCTGGGGCTGAGTCTGAAGGCATCGCCATCGGTCGGCCAGGATGGCGTGCGGATCAGCTTCGAGCTGCAGATCCGCGCTCTCTCCGGGTCATCCGTGAACGGCGTGCCCATCCTCAGCAACCGCGAGTACACCGGGACCATCAGCGCACCGGACGGTGGATCCATCGCCATCGCGGGCTACCTGACGGAATTCGAACAGCGCTCGCTGGAGGGTTACTCCGGCCTGGACAGCATGCCGGCGTTGAACCGCTTGCTGGGAACCAGCAGCCTGGAGAAAGACGGAGACGAGATGCTCGTCATCATGACGCCCCACATCGTCAGCTCCCGCGAGATGAGAGGAAGCGCCATCCGCGTTCCGCCTGCTGCGCCGGTGACCGCAGCGCACTAGCCGGGCACAAGCCTTCCCGCCATCACTTGCCGGACTGCGCTATCTCGTAATCAATCAATGTCTTGAGCGTGTCGTAAGGCACGCTGGCGACGCCCTGAAGCTCGCGGCCGTTCAGGAAAAGAATCGGCGTGCTGCCAACCCTCAGTTCCTGTGCGACCTCGACGCTCTTCTGCACCCGGACCAGTGTTTCCGGAGTAGCGGCGCACGCCCCGATCTTGTCGGCATCCAATCCCGCCATGGTGGCGTAGTGCTTCATGCGGTCGAGGACTGCTGCCTCGTCCAGCGTTCCGTCTGCCCGAAACACGGCTTTGTCAATCTCCGCCTGGTGCGCGAAGACGGCCATCATGAAGACCCACGACTTGTCATTGTCGGCACGCTGCACGCAGTCAAGGTAAGAGGCTGCCGCCAGCGCCCAGGGGTGGATACTCGTCAGGGGGAAGCTCTGATAGACGAACTTCACGTTGGGGTAGTCCTGCTGCAGGTGCTCGAGCATAGGGAATGCTCGTGCACAGCCCGGGCATTCGAGATCGGCAAATTCCACGATGGTGAACTTGGCATCGGCCGGGCCCTTGGTGGGTCCGAATGCCTTCTTCTGCAGCGCCTCGCGCGCCTCCAGATAGGGATCCGGCGCGTAGGGGAAGAGCTCACCGGCGATCATCCATTTCTGGTCGGGACTGATATACCAGCGTGTGGCTTCCTTTCCGTTCGGTGTCGTCAGGAGCACCGTCGCCACGAGCATGTTGGGAACGCGGGAGGGCTGGACGGCGGCGACCTGAAAGGTCATGTTCGGGTCGTAGCCGAACATGCGCTTGAGGAAGGCCTCGACTTCCGCCGCAGTAAGCGCTGCTGGCACGGCAGCCACCGGCGACGCCGGCTGGCTGACTGCGGGAGCCGGCGTGGCCGGCTTGGGTTTGGCCGCTGGCTTTGCAGTCTGAGCGGCAGCGAAGCCGGCAAAGAGCAGCAACATCGTAATCAGGGCAAGAATCTTGCGCATGGGCACCTTTCGAATCGGTTGAAGTCTGCCTGCTAAACCTCTGAACGCGCGGCAATTGGGAACCTGCGTCCCACGCCAAAAGCCTTCCCGCTTATTTTGATGCCGGGAGCAGCCTGCTGGCGTTTGTATTCATTGCGGTCAATCATGGCAGCGACGGAACGGACAAGCTCCAGGTCGTAGCCGCGTGAGCGCGCAATCTCCTCGGGACTCTTCGCATCCTCGACGTAGTCGGCGAGGATGGCGTCAAGCACTTCGTAGTCCGGCAGAGAATCACTGTCTTTCTGGTTCGGACGCAGCTCGGCTGAAGGCGGTTTGGTGATGGTGGATTCGGGAATCACGCGCCGCTCGCGGTTCAGCCATCGGCAAATGCGATAGACCAGCGTCTTGGGGA
>Ga0209777_10004489_pt1 | contig 16435 bp, 12 predicted proteins | sample FrelakmetHBP12HB_FD_187147 | JGI IMG/M metagenome (GOLD analysis project Ga0209777, IMG submission 187147) | Freshwater lake sediment microbial communities from the University of Notre Dame, USA, for methane emissions studies -HBP12 HB (SPAdes)... | ecosystem: Environmental > Aquatic >...
TGCCCTTCAGGAGTGATATAAACTTGTAGAAGATATAGGCGACGACCAAGACATCGATCAGATCGATCAGCGTGAACTTGATAAACTTGTAACCAAACAATTCCATTATTTCACCCGCCGCAATTGAATCGCCACATCGACCGCCTCGCGAGTCTCTTTGACATCGTGAACACGCACCGCCGCTGCGCCGTAGATGACTGCCGCCACTGCCGCCGCTACGGAGCCGTGGAGTCGATGTGCCGGATCGGCTCCGGTTATCCGACCGATAAACGACTTGCGTGATGCGCCGATCAGAACCGGCTTGCCCAACTCGGTCAAACTACCAACAGAATTAATGATTTCCACGTTTCCCGCAAGGTCTTTTCCAAATCCGATTCCGGGATCGACCATGATTTTCGCAGGCTCAACGCTGGCCGCTTCTGCCGTAAGAATGGCCTCTCGCAGGAACAATCTGATCTCGGCGATCAAGTCCTCATAGTCGGTGTCGGACTGCATCGTGGTCGGATCGCCACGCTTGTGCATCAGAACAAGCCCGGCGCCAAACTCGGCGACCGTTTTCGCCAATCGGGGGTCAGCGGTCAACCCTGAGATATCATTCACAATCGTTGCCCCAGCGGTCAAAGCGGCGCGCGCCACCGATTCTTTGTACGTATCGATCGAAATCGGTACGTTAGTCTGCGCGGCAAGGCGCTCGATCACCCGTACGACCCGGCGCATCTCCTCTTCCGAACTCACGGGATCGGCGCCGGGACGGGTAGACTCACCACCGACGTCTATGATGTCTGCTCCGTCTGCGACAAGCTGCAGCGCATGTTCCACCGCGCGATTTGCGTCGAAAAACTCCCCACCGTCCGAAAATGAATCGGGCGTGGTGTTTACCACGCCCATCACGATAATCCGATTACGATTGTTGAATAGTACCGCTACTTGATCTTCTTGTCTTAGCTCTCGACTCGTCATGCCTTCTGGGGGTTGATCGGTGCTTTGGCGAGTCGTTCGCCGTGCATGATTGTGTCAATTTCATCGCTGTCAAGAATTTCGTGTTCAAGCAGCGCGGTTGCCAGATTGTGCAGCTTGTCAAGATTGGCTTGCAGGATTTCCTCGGCGTTGTTGTAAGAGCGCTCCACGATGCCGCGCACTTCCTCGTCGATTATCATCGCCGTTTTCTCTGAGAAATCGCGATGCTGCGAAATTTCCCGACCGAGAAATATCTCTTCGCTTTTCTTGCCGAAGGCTAACGGCCCGAGTTTGTCCGACATGCCCCAAGAGCAAATCATCTTGCGCGCCAACTCCGTTGCCCGTTCGATATCATTACCCGCGCCGGTAGTGAACTGGTCGAACACTAGTTTTTCGGCGGCGCGTCCACCCATGAGATAAATTAGCTTGGTTTCGAGGTATTCTTTGGAATACGTGTGCCTTTCCTCAATCGGGAGGAAGCTGGTCACACCCAAAGCCAGACCGCGCGGTATGATTGTTACTTTGTAGACAGGATCGGCTTTGGGAATGAGCTTGCCAACTAGCGCGTGCCCGGCCTCATGATAGGCCGTCGTGCGTTTTTCCTCCTCAGAGATCACCAATGACCGCCGCTCAGCCCCCATCATAACTTTGTCCTTCGCCTTTTCGAAGTCCTGCATGCTGACTTTGTCCGCGTTGCGCCGGGCCGCCAACAGAGCCGCCTCATTCACTAAGTTGGCGAGATCGGCACCCGACATACCGGGTGTACCACGGGCGATCAATTTGATATCGACATCCTCGGCAAGATTAAGCTTGCGGATATGCACTTGCAGGATTCCTTCCCGCCCTTTGATATCCGGAAGGTTAACCACGATCTGTCGGTCAAAACGTCCCGGTCGCAACAAGGCGGGGTCAAGCACGTCAGGGCGGTTGGTGGCTGCCAACAAGATTACGCCTTCATTGGATTCGAAGCCGTCCATCTCCACGAGCAACTGATTTAGCGTTTGCTCGCGCTCGTCGTGTCCACCCCCCAGACCGGCGCCGCGCAAACGACCGACAGCGTCGATTTCGTCAATGAATAGGATACATGGAGCATTTTTCTTGCCTTGATCAAACAAGTCGCGTACTCGCGACGCGCCGACGCCAACAAACATTTCTACAAAATCTGAGCCCGACATAGAAAAGAAGGGTACACCTGCCTCGCCTGCCACGGCGCGCGCCAAAAGCGTTTTGCCGGTACCCGGAGCGCCAATCAGAAGCGCACCCTTGGGGATCTTCCCCCCCAACCGTTGGAACTTGCCCGGTTCCTTGAGGAATTCGATAACTTCCCCAAGCTCTTCCTTGGCCTCATCCGCGCCGGCGACGTCATTGAACGTCACTTTTGGGCGGTCTTCAGTTGCCAGTTTTGCTCGTGATTTGCCGAAACTGAACAAGCTTTTGGGGCCACCTCCCTGCATCTGGCGCATTATGAAAAGCCAGAAGAGGACGACCAGTACAATGGGCGCAAAGGTGATGAGGTAGCCAAACCAATTTTCTTCCGATTTCTCGGCGCTAATCTTCACACCGGCGGAATCCAGTTTGCTAACCAGTAGTGGGTCGCTGAAAGGAATCATCGCCACGAAGTTGTCGATGCCTTCAGTCTTGCCCTTGAAATCTTCCGGAACGAATTTACTCTTGAGCTTGCCGCGAACTTCGCGCTCGACAAAAGTGACTTCCTCGATATTGCCCTTCTTGAGTTGATCGAGCAACTCCGTATACCTGATCGGTGTTCGTTCCGAACGCGGTGAGGCGACATATCTGAGCAGGAAGATGACGATCAGCAGAAAAATCAGCCAGAAGATCATGGTCCGGGAATTACGCTTCCAGTTCGAGTCGTTTTTGCCCTTGGGATCTTCGCCCCGCCTTGGTATCTGTGGTGGAAGATTAGGTCCTCTATTCAAATTGCTATCCAAACGCGTTTGCTCCAAATTTCTATTGGTTTCTGCTCATGTTCATACGATTTAACACGGCTATATAGGGTAAGTTCCGGTACTTCTCCGAAAAGTCAAGTCCGAATCCTACAACAAAATCATCTTCTATATCAAAGCCAACATATTTCAACGGCACTTCTACGTGATGACTCGCGTGTTTATTCAGCAGCGCAACAACAGCGACCGATTTCGGTTTGGCAAGCTGGAAGTCCTCCAGCAGGATGCTCAACGTAAAGCCGGAGTCTACGATATCCTCCACCAGCAGCACATGCCGGTCTCTTACATCTATCGAAAGATTCTTGAATAAATCCACTCTGCCCGAAGTACGGTCGGAATGACCATAAGAACGCGCGGAGATGAAATCGATTTCGACGTCGAAGTCAAGCTCTAGAGCCAGAAAAGTCAGGAATGCGAAACACCCTTTAAGCGTACCGATCAAGACCGGTTTTCGATCCTGATAGTCGCGCTTGATTTCCTGCGCCAGTTCGACGATGCGCTGTTGGAGCCGCTCCTTACTAATCAATACTTCCAGTCGGGTGTCGATATCAGAACTCGCGATGTTGCGTTACCTCCAATTTTAGTGCCGTCTTCGTCAGCGCAGAGATTTTGACACTATCGGCAATCTCATGACCAATTATCCATACGATTTTGGCGCCACAAAGTAACAACGGTTTTTCCCCGCGCAGCGGACGGTCGATCTTTCGATCAATAAAGAAGTCCGACAGCCTTTTCGACCCTTTCATACCCAACGGCGCAAAGTGATCGCCGACTCTCGGCGATCTGACCGTCAGCTTACCCCGCATCTTGTCTGCATCTACATAGACCTTCAGGTTCTTGCCGAGACGCAATTCCCTGCCGGCCAACCTTGCCGTCGTTGTCTCTTCTATTGATATCTCCATCTCATACCCTTGCAGACAGGTGGATCCCTTGCGTCGAACCGTGTAGGACGGCTTGTCTTTCGCCGGGCGATAGATGTAGAGCCGTTCACCGGCAATCTCGGCAATCAGCCCGGACGTTAGATCTACTTTGACTGTTGCCGAGCGCACTTGCTTGATGACTCTCTGCGCCGCCGCCAGATCGAAGTTTTGCAGTGATCCAGTCAACCGCTCGAAGCAGCTTGCGATCAGCAACTGCTTCAAGAAATCATCATATCGCCGAAAGCGCTTCAAATCAAGGGCTATCTTTCCGAACGGTGTTACCACGGCGTCGCGATCCAGCAACTGAGCAATGCGTCCGCACAAGTAGTGCTCTTGCTGAGCTAATATCTGCCCTGCGCGGGCGATACTGCCAATAGCCCTATCTCCGAATATCTTCACGACGACTGGCAGCAGTTGCTGTCTGACCTTGTTGCGCGTATATTTGCCTTCCAAATTCGAGCGGTCAACGCGATAGGGGAGATGATTTTGCTGCAAATATGCGATGATCTCCTCACGCGTGAAATCGAGTAACGGACGAATGAGCTTGCCCGAGACAGGTTCGATACCTGACAAGCCAAATGTACCCGCGCCACGGCAGAGGTTCATTAGGATTGTTTCGATGTTATCGGTCTTGTTGTGACCCGTAGCAATCCAGGTGAGCTGATGCTTGGCGCCGATCTCGCCAAGAAACCGGTATCGAATTTTGCGCGCCTCAGCCTGCAGGTTCGTTCCGGATTTCAGTGCCGACAAACTCACTTTCTTGATGTGGAGTTTGACGCCCAATTGCTTACATAATTCGCGACAGAAGCGTTCATCTTCGTGCGATTCCTCACCACGGAGTCCATAGTTGACGTGGGCGGCAGCGATCCTGAACCCCATCTCCACGCTTACCGCATTGATGAGATGCAGCAGCGCCACTGAGTCAGGACCGCCAGAGAGCGCGACGAGCATATTTGCTTGCCCATTGTCTGCCAATTTCGAGCGACGACTTGACACGCTGATCAGCGAAGTTAGGATACTCGTGAAAACGGTTCCGTCAAGCCCTGATGTTCTTCTTTCCGCCATACGATCGGGAATATAAGCCCAAATGGTGAGTTTACGCAAATGCTGTTGAATGACATGTATGCCCGCAAAGAAGCGTTGGGAAACGGCTGCGCCGAATTTGGCAGGGTCTAACTTGTTGACAATACCGCCGAGTGAGTTATATTTCCGTGTTACTTCGTCCGGTCATGCCACGGAGATCGAATGCTTTTACGTCTTTTTGCGAAAACCCTCGTCTTTTTGATGCTGCTTGTTACTGCGGGCCTGGGCCAGACTGTATCAGTACAAGTGGAAACTAAGGACGTGGGGCGCGCGACAGCGAGTTACCTGCGCATCTTCTGCAACAACGATATCCGGCTTGCGGGGCTTCGAATTCCACTCAGAATTGGCGCCAACAGCGACATTATCATTGATTCGGTATCGTTTCAATACACGATCGCAACAGGCAATTTTCGCCTTCAGACACAGGTCACTGACGCCGATCGCGAAGGATTCATCAATGTCATCCCAAACCTCAGCATCCCGATCCCAACTTTTCCCGCTGGCGGGGGTGAAATTTGCAGGATATATTTCCGCACGACAACGTTTGCTTCAGATGCCTTTGTGGCCGTGGATACGTTCTATCATCCCACGCTTTACGAACAGCTGGAAGCCACAGATGCGCTTGGCATCGGGGTGATTTATCCTAGTTTTACTGCCGGAGGTATTCAGATTCGCCAAGCCACTCCAGTTGAAGATGCAAATGGTGAGACACCAAGGCAGTTTTCTCTGGGACAGAACTTCCCCAATCCTTTTAATCCCAGCACCCAAATCGTGTTCTCGCTCACGCGATCAGACCACATCCAACTTGATGTCTATGACGTTGCGGGGCATTGTCTTACCACTTTGGCGGAGGGCAGATACTCCTCAGGAGAGCATGTTGTCATCTGGGATGCCGGATCACAATCATCAGGGGTCTATTTCTATCGTCTCACGACCAATTCTGGTGTACTGACCCGTAAGATGTTGCTGATTAAGTAGCTTACTCAAGATCGTCACCATTTCTTCCGAAAATACCTATTAGGGGTGCAATACTATTGTGACTTGAAATATGCCTGAGACTAAACTGACCAAACGACATCGCGTAACCATCGGCGAATTCGAGATCATCGACAAGATTGGAGAGGGGGGTCTCGCCGAAATCTATCTCGCGCGTCAGAAGTCACTTAACCGCAAGGTAGCCATTAAGATACTCCACCCGCGTCTTAGCCAAGACACGAACCTGATTCAGCGTTTTGACCGCGAGGCGACTACTTTGGCGGAGATGTCTCATCCCAACATCGTGCAGATAATTGACCGCGGTGAGGACCACGGGCGACTCTATTTTGTCATGCAGTATGTTGCCGGTACCGATTTTCAGCGCATCTTGCAGAAAGAGAACTGGGCACTTGATCGCAAGCTTCATATCATCGTGCAGGTGCTCAAGGGCCTTGACTATGCCCACAAAAGCGGAATCATCCATCGAGACATCAAGCCGGCAAATATCCTGATTGATAGTGAAGACAACGCTCTGATCGCCGATTTCGGCATATCTCATATTCTCGGGGCTGAAGCTGCTCAACTCACCGCAACGGGTGCAATGGTCGGAACTTTCGCCTACATGTCTCCCGAACAGAAAGAGGATTCCTCCAGCGTTGATCACCGGACCGATATCTACGCGGTGGGGGTCATGCTTTGTGAAGTATTGACCGGAAAGCCGCCAATGGCGAGACATCGCAAGCCGTCGGAAGTCAATCCGCAACTGCCGCCAGGATTCGATGCCATCGTAATGAAAGCGCTGCAGCCCGATCCTGATGCTAGATATCAAAAAGCGGTGGAGATGAAAGACGAATTGCTTGCCGTAATGCACAAGAGCGATACTGCGGCCGCGCCACCGACGGTGGAAAAGGCCAAGGCTTTTCTTGGCAATTGCTCGTTCTTGGACACGCTCAAGACGGGTGTATACAGTTCAACATACCTTGTCGAAGACCGCGCCACCGGCTCGTTGTTCGTCATCAAAAAACAGAACAAACCCGATATCGGGTTGCGGGAAGCTAAGCTTCTTGTCAATATGCATCATCCCAACATCCTGGCCCTGCATGGCGCCGGCAGTGACAGCGCCAAGCTAGTCATCGTTATGGACTATGCACAGGGAGGCTCGCTGGCGGATCGCTTGGTCAAACCGATGCCTCACCGCGACGCGCGGCGGCTGATGTTGCAGATTGCCGCCGGGCTGGATTTTGCACACAAAAGCAACGTTATTCATGGCAACCTTAAACCATCGAATATCCTGTTTGACCGCGAGGATGTACTCAAGATCGCCGATTTCGCCCTAATGCCCACAGTGGACAAGAACGCCGCCAACTGGTACGCCGCTCCCGAACGACGCAAGAGTAAGGCCGGTGATGTTTACGCGGCTGGAGTCATTTTCTACCAACTACTCACAAATCGCAAACCGACTTTCGATACCTATAGCAAATTCGTTTGGATTGACGGTGCTCGCACTACGCCCCAATCGCTGAAGTCTCTCATCCAACGGATGGTCCGAACCTTACCGTCGGAACGTGTCCAGAATTTTGCCGAAATTCATGACTTACTCGCTAAGGTGGATACAGCCGCGCCAACTGCTCGGGCTGATGCTTTTGCCAAAACCGGTGTCAACGACTGGACTAGACTGATTGTCTGGGGTTCGCTGTTTCTGATCATGCTGGCGGCTCTTGTTGTCTATCTCGCCGCTTTCTGGCGCAAATAGGTGCGATCAGGGCCATGCGCCACAACATCGCAACAAATTCTCTTGACAAATCCGACTGGAAACGTATAATCCCAGACTTCGCTGACGTCCCTATCGTCTAGCCCGGTCCAGGACACCGCCCTTTCACGGCGATAACACGGGTTCGAATCCCGTTGGGGACGCCATTTTTTGTGTCTTAGACAGTTTCAAGGCATCGGCAAAATACACTCCGGCGAATCAGGCGTCACTGCTCCCGTCGTTTCCCGGGCAGGGTATTTCGCAGCCAAGTACGTCAAGCCCTATCGTGGCTTGGCGTCGCGCCTAAATCAACACCAAGTAGTAACCGGATCCCAATTTACAAAATCGACTTGACAGGCTTCAAATTCAGTGTATCTTTGGGAATACTTCATACTGAGGAGGCACAGTCATGCGCAAGAATTTCAGTTTACTCGCCCTTGCCATCGTTGTTATTGTAGGCATGACCGCAACTACTGCGGCCGGCAGCTTTCTCTGCAGCGACGTCAACGCCGATGGTACGGTCGACATCTCTGATGCTGTTTACTTAATCGCTTACATCTTTTCTGGCGGTTCGGCGCCCCAACCACTGCTTGCTGGAGATGCCAACCACGATGGTATGGTTGACATATCTGATGTTGTCTACCTAATCGCCTACATCTTCTCCGGCGGTCCGGCGCCGGATTGTCAGCGCTATACGACACCGAGTACAACGACCATCATTCCACAAGACAGTGGTGCGGCTATTATGAGTTACGATACCGCCGGAACAATCGTTCTGGGAGAGTCATCGAGTTACGCGCAGGGAGTAGCGGTTGGAGACGTTATCATCGGCCAAAATGATGCCCAAGCTCCAAACGGATTTCTGAGAAAAGTAACGTCAAAGACCACCCAAGGCGGCTCGATCGTGCTGGGCACAGAACCGGCTACGATGATGCAGGCCTTCGAGTCGATGGACATCTCCGAGACTCACCAGTTGAAACCCTCGGATGTCAAGTCTGTAAAGCTTCAAAGAGGTGTCACGTTCAGAGCAGCTCCGGATGATGAAACGTTCATAGTCCCCATAAGCTGTGTCCTGCATGACCAGGATGGAGATCCCGAAACAACCGGCGACCAAATCAGGATTGACGGAGAGTATAGATTTTCAGCAGCGCTATTCGCAGTGATCGAAATGGACTGGTTTACCCTCAAGAAGTTCGAAACCGGAATTGAGACAAATGAGAATGCCAACATTCATCTCACTGCCGGCGTGCAATGGGTATTCGCAGATGAATCCAAGAAGATCGCCGAGTTTGCCTTTGCGGCTATCCCGGTCGGCGGAGTCGTTTGGCTTGTGCCCACATTGAATATCAAAGCACATATCAACGGCGATTTGACTGTGACCCTCGAAACGGATATAACGTATACGCAGGAACTACGATATGGCTTGGGGTACGCCAATGGTACGTACTATGACATCAGCCAAAGCACCAAGGATTTTACATATTCGCCTCCACAACTCACTCTCGCGTTCAATTTTGAGCCGGGCCTATCGCTCAACGTTGCCTGTCTACTGTATGGCGTTGCCGGGCCATACATGGGCGGCAAGCTGGGTCTGCCATTCCAGGCGGCTCTGAGCGCTGACCCCTGTGCGTTGGATCTAACGTTTACTCTTGATGCGGTCCTATATGCAGTCGTTGGCATCGAATGCGACATCCTTGACCTCGACTCCACTATGGATTTCCAGCTCTACACTTATCCAATTGGAGAATGGATTTATCCTCTCAGTGGTTCTGGTACCATTGTTATCGATGCCGAACCAAATAACCTCAATGCACCATGGTCTCTGGCAGGCACTTGCAGTTACGACACTACCGGAAACGGGGATGACACGTTGACCAACCTTGACCCTGGCGACTATACAATAGCTTGGGAAACCGTATTGGGCTGGACCGCGCCCTCAAGTTCGACGCAGAATCTGGCCGCGGGCAAGACGCTGACTCTTGGCGGTACATATGTTCAGAATGTAGTTCCGGTCTTAACCACCGCCGCCGTGAGCGCCATAACGCAAACAACGGCGCAATCTGGCGGGAATATAACATCGGATGGTGGATCGGCGGTAACCGCCCGCGGGGTATGCTGGAGCATGAGTCCGACGCCGACGATCGCTGACGACACGACCGTCAACGGTTCAGGAACGGGGAGTTTCACCAGTTCCATAACAGGTTTGACTGCAAGCACGCCCTATTATGTCAGAGCATATGCCACCAACAGCGCTGGGACTGGCTATGGCAATGAAGTGTCATTTACAACATCATCTTCTTCAGGTACAGTGACCGATATTGATGGTAACATATATCAGACTGTCACCATTGGTACACAAGTGTGGATGATGGAGAATCTGAAAGTAACCCATTACCGTAATGGTGATGCCATCCCCAACGTAACCGACAATACCACATGGGCAGGTCTTAGTACAGGAGCATATTGCGAATACAATAATGATGCAAATAGTGTTGCAACTTATGGTCGCTTGTATAACTGGTATTCTGCAAACGATAGCCGAAATATAGCGCCGGCGGGCTGGCATGTACCGACGGACGCTGAGTGGAAGGAATTGGAGATGTATCTTGGGATGAGCCAGGCCCAGGCTGATGCTTCTGGCTTGCGCGGCACTGATGAAGGTGGCAAGCTAAAGGAAGCGGGCACAACGCATTGGAACCCGCCCAACACAGACGCTACCAATGAAAGCGGTTTTTTCGCGCTGCCCGGCGGTTACCGCGCCAGCGGTGGCAACTTCCTCAGTATGGGTTACTACGCCGCCTTTTGGTCTTCCACGGAGAACGGTAGTAACTACGCGTGGAACCGCTACGTGATTTACAACTATTCACAGGTACTCCGTTTCGACTACAGCAGTAAGCCTTACGGTTTTTCGGTTCGTTGTGTCCGGGATTAGTTGACTATTTCCCGTTCCGGCAGGTCTTGACTGGCGTCTGACGACAACAACGCAACTCTGCTCGACAGCACGCCAATTATGCATCCTTGCGCTCCGATTGTCATGCGCCGGTTGTGGCCTGCCGGGATCATCGTTCACCGGTCTTGTAGGTCACGCCGACTCGCGGCGTGACAATCTCTGTCAGGCTTCGAGAAGGTCTTACCTACAGCACTCCCTCAGCACGGCAAACACTCAGTCAACATCTCCCGAAACTCCGTTCTGCTAAGGAACAATAAGTCGCCGAGTGAGCATTCTCGTTTCCTGCAAATTCGTTCGGCCAGCAAGAGCCCCATGTAATAACCTGCTCTATTTTGGAAAACATCTTCCGAATCCGAGAACCAGAAGAGTGAGTTTTCTTTGTCAGTATCTTCAAGATGCGTCAAAATGAATCCAGACAATTCCTTTTCCCTGGACTTACACTGCTCATACCAAGCTTGTGCTTTATCTCGAGGAAGATAGTCAGCCCACAGGGCTTCTACTTCTTCTATCCCCATGACCACTTTTGATACAAAGGTTGCTACACCTTCGGTCGCCAATTGCCTGAACATTTGGCCTTTCTCGAAGTTATTCGCGAAGTAAAAAGCGGGCTCACCTTGATAGTGAAGAGCGTGCGCAATCTCATGAGCAACGAATACATCCACAGCACGTGTGCTCGAGTATGCTTCCACTGGAATCCAAACGACAAAGCGACCCTCATGCTCAAAGGCATGACCGTTCGAAGCGTCATGCCCTACAAAGAGCACAATCGTCAAGGTATCAATAGGCAAACCATTATTCGTGAAGTACTGCTCAATGATCGGCAAGCGTTCCTTGATCAGTTTTGTCCTGCGTATGACCTCATCTTCACCGAATTTGAAATTTGGTCGTCTGGTGGCCCAAAAACGGTAGTAGTGCTCGAACAGAGCGGGAAAAAGACTCTCATACTCAAGCTGATTGTCGTCTCGTATGACGCAATTTATGAATGGCCGCGTGAGATCAATAACCTGCATAGTACTTGTCTCTCCAGTTACTTAACGGTATGATGTATCTTCCGCACATCAGATATGAAACGTACGGATAGAGAAGTTGTTGGCTTGGGACGGCATTTTGACAGCCCTCACCAGATTTTCTTCCCCGTGGCTCTGTCCAGCGCGCTCAGGCTGCTGACATAGTCGTATCTTGCGCGCAAGAGCACCAACTTGGCTTCCGAGAGGGAAGTCTGCGCATCGAGCAAATCGAGATTAGTGTTCACGCCCGCACCGTATTGCGCCTTCGCGATAGTTACGGCTTCTTCGGCGCGATCGACCTGCACCTGTGCGTTGCCGATTTTCTCCTGGCTGGCCAGAGTTGCGGAGAGTGCCTGTCCAACCTCTGTCTCGATGCGTCTCTGAAGATCACGCATACGGGCTTGCACGGCCAGCAAGCTTGCCCGTGCTTGTTCCTTCTGATGGCGCGTGCGATACCCATCAAAGATCGGCGCTTGCAGATTCAATGAGGCCGCATAATTACCCATCATCCTTTGAATGTTGGGCTCATAACCGTTCTTGATACCGCTAGTCAGCGCCAGAAACAGTGTCGGCTTGTTGCCCAGCTCGGCGAGTCGAATCATCACACCTGCGCCAGCCTCGGCATCCAAAGCGGTCTTGATCTCGGCGCGCTGCTTCGTGGCGACTTGCAGCAACGAGTCTGACTTCAAGAAGATCGCATCGGTCACAAACTCACCGCGCACCAGCACCGGTTTGTCCGGTGCGAATCCAACCAGTTGCCGAAACAGAATCTCCTGAAACCGTAGTGCATTCAGGGCATCGATACGAGCGCTGTTGGCCGAAGCAACACGAACCTGTGTGGTTAGAACGTCCAACTTGGTCGCCGTGCCGGTTGCCACCTTTTTCTGACTGATCAGTAGATGCTGATTCAAAGCATCAATCTGCTCTTCGAGCACGGCAATACTCTGTCGCAGGATCAGAATCTGATTGAACACCGCCGTCATCTGATAGGCAAGTGTCCACTTGACGTACTCGACGCTATCGGTCACCGTCTGAAGATTGGAGTGCGCATATTCGACTGCGGTGGCTGTGCGGTCAAAATCGTATAGCGTGTATCGCAATCCCAGATGAACATCATAGTTGTTGTAAGGCGCCAAGGCCTCCTTACCTATTCCGGGAAGTTCAAACTCCGGCACCGGTCCGATGCGCGTGAAACCACCCACACCCGAGATCTCAGGTAGCGATGGACTCTGCGCGACTCCCACCTGCGCTTCGGAAACCTTGATCATCTGCATCGCCCGCTGAATCAACGGGTGATTGGCCAAAGTCAACTGCACCGCCTGATCGATAGTCAGCGAATCAGAATTGTTTTGCTGCGCAAAGCCACGTGAGCCGAGAAGCAAAGTGGCAACGGCCACAATTACTGGTATCATTTTCTTCACGATCACATCCTATCCAACTTCTGCCGGTTCCGGTCGCGCGGCGGCAGCGCTTTGTGTCATGTTCTTGCGACGCACCCGCAGGAAAAACACCGGCGCCGCGCTTACGAGCACGATCAATCCGGCGATCAGAAAAACATCGCTAACAGCTTGCACAATCGCCTGATTCTGAACATAGGACGACAGCAGCACCTTGGCCTTGCCGGACGCTTGTGCGACCGTGCCGCCGGTCGCATGGGACGCGTATTGTTGTAGCCGCATCATGGTCTGCTTGTATATGTCCGACTTCGCATCCAGTTGCTGGCCGTACATGGCGCCATGGAAAATCGTGCGACGCACCAGCAACGACCCGAACAACGCCACACCTACACTCCCACCGACCTGCCGGATCACATTGAGTATCCCGGATGCTTGTGCCATCTTGACGTTGGAGATTCCGAGAATCGCCACAGCGGTCATCGGCGCAAAGATCATTCCCATCGCCAATCCGCGCAAGAAGAGCGGAACGGTAATCGCCGACGGCTCGGTTTGCGTCGATAAGAATCCGAACTGGTAGAACGTGTAGGCCATCAGCAGCAATCCGACGAGCAAGGGAATCTTGGCATTGTGTTTGTCGGCGAAGTGCCCGGCGAAAGGCGCTGCCAAACCCTGCATGACACCCACCGGCAAGAAAACCAGTCCCGATTGTAGAGGTGTGTAGCCGAGAGAATTCTGTAGAAAGATCGGCAGTAGGAAGGTGCTACCGAACATGCCGATGCCAAACATGAACGAGATCAGATTGCTGACGGCAAAATTGAAATGCTTGAACAGTGCCAACTCGATCAGCGGATGTTCGACCGTGAACTCGGTCACCAGAAACACGAGCAGCCCGACTGCTGAAATGGCGAAACAGTTCAGAACATAGGTCGATGTCCAGCCGCCATTGTTCCAGACGGAATTGCCGGAAGACAAGGCCAGAAGCAGCGCGGTGAGAAAAGCTGATAGCGAAATGAAGCCGACCACGTCGAAGGTCCGCGCTTTCTCCGCTTTATATTCCCGCAGCACAACCAGCAGCACAATGAGGCCGACGAGCCCGATGGGGATGTTGACATCAAAAATCGTGTGCCACGAATAGTTGTCCACGAGATAGCCGCCGATCGTCGGACCGAGCGAAACCGAGGCCGACGCCGACATGGACCAGAATCCCAGCGCGATACCTCGTTTTTCGGGTGGGAATTCTCGCGCAATAATCGCCATGCCGATCGGCATCAGGCAACCGGCGCCGATTCCTTGAATGATGCGGAAGGCGATCAGTACGTTGAGACTCCAGGACAAGCTGCAAAGCAACGAACCGATGATGAACAGGAGCAATCCGAGAATGAAGACTCGCTTGTAGCCGAAATGGTCTGCGAACCAGCCGGATGATGGCAGCACGACCGCAAAAACCAGGAGGTAGGCCGTGAGCACCCATTCGACGCTGTCTACCGAGACGCCGAAGGTTGCCATCAGTTTGGGCAGCGCGACGTTGACAATGGTCGCGTCCAGGACCGCCATGAAAGTCGCGATCATTATCGCCACCAGCACCAGCCAACGGTAACTGCCGTGCTCGGGATCGAGTACATCGTATCGCTCGACCAGCCGCCCGCGATATTGTGACCACCACTTGGACATGGGCTAGTACCGGCTGTCCTTCACTCTAACTTCTACCGACATGCCCGGCAACAAGCGATGGTCAGAGTCGTTTCCTCGAAACTGCGCTTCATCGAGACCGATCTTGACCGGCACCCGCTGCGTGACTTTGGTGAAGTTGCCGGAGGCGTTGTTCGGCGGTATCAGCGAGAATCGCGAGGCCGCTGCAGCCCCGATCAGAATCACTTTCCCGAAGAACTTATGATTCGGATAGGCATCAACGTCCACTTCCGCCGGGCTGCCAAGTTTCATGGCTTCCAGTTTCGTCTCCTCGAAATAGGCGGTAACCCAGACATTCCCGAGATCGTAAATCGTGAATACCGGCTGCCCCGGTTGAATTATGTCTCCCGGCATTACCCATTTGCGAGCCACGACGCCAGTGGACGATGCCACAATCTTAGTATTTTGCAGCTGCGTGCGGATGACTTCGATTTGCGACCGCGAGTTGTTCACCTGTGCCAGTGCTACTTTCTTTTGCGCCTCCGCTAGATCGACCGCGCGCTTGGCGTGATCGTGCTGTTCTTTAGGAATAATACTCTCCTTGAATTGCGCAGTGCTTCGGTTGAGGTCTTCCTGCGCTTTCTGCAAGTAGACTTCTGCCAAGCCGACGGCCTGCTGCGCATATTCCAGTCCGGTCTGTGCCTGTGCCTCTTGTGCACGCAGGTCACTGTCATCTAACTGCACCAGCAGTTGCCCTTGAGTAACCGTGTCACCCTCACTGGCGTTGAGTTGCAAAATGCGCCCCGCTATCTTGGAGCTGATGGAAACCGGATCACCATCGACAAGGGCGTCGTCAGTGCCGACGTATCCTCTTAGATAGGTGTACCAATATCCAACCACCAGCGCCGCGCCCAGCAGCACCAGTATCGTCGGGATCCAGAAGCGTTTCTTTTTCATCAGACTGTTCTCAGATGCCATCACATTTCCTTTGTAGCTGCTCAAGATTCTTGTTCGAGTTCGGGGTCGCGGACTTCGACGTCTTGCATTTCTGCACCATCGCTGTCTTCAATCTTCATCAGTCGGCACATAGTCTGCATGGAGCGGCTAATCTCACGCAATTGCGCCTCCGGCAGCCGACCGAGCCCTTCTATCATGAAACCGAAAGCCGACGGTGGCGCCTGTGCAATCGCGGTATTGCCTTTATCGGTCAACTGCAAACGTACTGTGCGCCGGTCTTCCGCATCCCGATGACGCGCAAGGTAGCCTGCGGCTTCCAAACGATCAACGATTCCCGATACCGTACTGGTGTGCAAGAACATCCTCTCACTGACTTCCCCAAGCGAAACCTGCGGATATCGCTTGACGACTATCAAGAGCCCAAGCTGCGGTCCGCTCAGACCAACCGTCTTCGTCAACTCCTTAGAATAGCAGTTGATCGCGTTTCTGATCCGCCGGACCGAATTGACAATGCGGCTAATATCGTTCGACTCGTCTGCTCTGCTCACAATGACTCCTGAGTCTCCGCTGTTTTGTACGCAAAACTTTGGTACGCAAAATATATCGGCAACGTTGCAGGAAATCAATGGTTCTTTCGCGCTAAGTAAGTCTTTGATTCATAAGGCAATACGGAGCAGTCTGAAGTCAAACCTGTTTCTCTGGATTATGGTGGAGCCGAGGGGATTTGAACCCCTGACCTCTTGACTGCCAGTCAAGCGTTCTCCCAACTGAACTACGGCCCCAGAGGTGTCGCAATATATCGGGGCGTCAGGATTTGTCAACCGAAACTTTTCGTCCAGCTTCCCG
>Ga0209777_10004490_pt1 | contig 16428 bp, 11 predicted proteins | sample FrelakmetHBP12HB_FD_187147 | JGI IMG/M metagenome (GOLD analysis project Ga0209777, IMG submission 187147) | Freshwater lake sediment microbial communities from the University of Notre Dame, USA, for methane emissions studies -HBP12 HB (SPAdes)... | ecosystem: Environmental > Aquatic >...
CTGCCACCACCAGGATGGCTCCATCCACCTGCGCCGCACCCGTGATCATGTTCTTGATGTAGTCACGGTGTCCGGGCATGTCCACGTGGGCGTAGTGACGCTTGTCCGTCTCGTATTCCACGTGCGCTATGTTGATCGTGATGCCACGCGCCTTTTCCTCCGGCGCATTGTCGATCGTGTCGTACGCCCGATACTGCGCTTTCCCTAGGAATTGGCTGTACTTCGTGATCGCAGCCGTCAATGTCGTCTTCCCATGGTCAATGTGCCCCATGGTCCCTACGTTCATGTGCGGTTTGTTCCGCTGATACTTCTGCTTCGCCATGAAATACTTCTCCTTCTAGTGTCTACAAAAGAATTATGAATTTAGGATTTCTTGCGCCACAGCCTCTGGTACCGGCGCATAATGGTCAAATTCCATCGAAAACACGCCCCGACCCTGGGTGGCTGAACGTAACTCGGTCGCGTACCCGAACATCTCGCCCAGCGGGACGGTCGCATGGATCGCCTGGGCATTTCCCGGTCGCATTTCCATGCCCCGGATCGTTGCCCGACGGGCGCTTAGCCCGCCGATGATATCGCCCAGGAATTCTTCCGGAGCGACCGCTTCCACTTTCATGATCGGTTCCAGCAGGATGGGTCCGCCTTTATGGAAACCTTCCTTGAAAGCAAAGGTGGCGGCCATCTTGAATGCCATTTCATTTGAATCCACTTCATGATACGAACCATCGAACAGCGTCACCTTTAGATCAACCACCGGGTATCCAGCCAGCACGCCGCTTTCGGCAACTTCTTTAATACCTTTTTCCACTGCTGGAATGTACTCACGTGGGATGGATCCACCGATGATTTTATTCTCAAAGATGACACCGCTGCCGCGCTCGCCGGGTTCCATTGAAATGACCACATGTCCATACTGTCCGTGCCCGCCCGTCTGCTTGGCATATTTATAGTTGATCTCGGCCACAGCCTTCGTGATCGATTCGCGATACGCCACCCGCGGTTTGCCGACATTCGCCTGCACCCGGAATTCCCGCATCATGCGGTCTACGATCACATCCAGGTGTAATTCACCCATCCCGGAAATGATTGTCTGTCCGGTGTTCTCGTCCGAGTGGACACGGAAGGTCGGGTCTTCTTCGGAAAGTTTTCGTAAAGCCTCGCCCATTCTGGATTGGTCGGCTGCCGTCTTGGGTTCGATCGCCACTGAGACAACCGGCTCTGGGAAGGTGATATTCTCAAGCATGACCATTCTGTTGTCACACAACGTATCGCCGGTAAAAGTGTCCTTGAAGCCCAGTGCAGCGACGATATCTCCCGCACGTACTTCGGTCACGTCTTCCCGGTGATCGGCGTACATGCGCAACAGGCGTCCGATCCGCTCACGTTTCCCTTTGGTCGAATTGGTGACCATTTGACCCTGGCTCATCGTCCCGGAATAGACCCGGAAATAAGCCAGGCGTCCCACATAAGGGTCGGTAACAATTTTAAAGACCAGGGCGCTCAAGATTGCGTCGTCTTGAGGCGGTAATTCGATTATTTCATCCGTTCGAGGGTCTGTACCATGAACGGGGGGAACATCCAGAGGCGATGGCAGATAATCTATGACTGCGTCTAACACCAGCTGCACGCCCTTGTTCCTTAGCGAACTTCCACAAAAAACGGGTGCAGCTCTGCTTTCCAAAACCGCCTGCCGCAGGGCCGTTTTTAATTCTTCATCGCTGATCTCTTTGCCTTCCAGGTATTTAACTGTCAGGGCATCGTCCAGTTCGGCGATCCGCTCCACCATCGTATGGCGGCGCTCTTCGGCTTCCATTTTCAGATCGACAGGGATCTCCGCCTCCCGCGGCTCTCTACCCAGTTCATCGTCCCAGAAGACGGCTTTCATCTTCATCAGGTCGATTACACCTTGGAAGGAGGCTTCCAATCCGATTGGCATCTGCATCGCGATCGGGTTGGCTCCCAGGCGCTGCTTGATACTATCCAGGGTGCGCTCGAAGGAGGCCCCGGTGCGATCCATCTTATTCGCAAAACAGATCCGTGGTACGCCGTAGCGGTCGGCTTGTCGCCAGACCGTCTCGCTCTGCGGTTCCACACCCTGCACCGAGTCGAAAACGACGATACCGCCATCCAGAACCCTTAGCGAACGCTGTACTTCTGCTGTGAAATCGATATGGCCGGGCGTGTCGATAATATTGATCTGATAGCCCTTCCATTCCGCTGTCACAGCCGCAGAGACAATGGTAATGCCCCGCTCACGCTCCTGCTCCATCCAGTCGGTGACAGTCGTACCGTCATCAACCGAGCCCAGGCGATGGGTCTTGCCTGTATAGAACAGGATGCGCTCAGTGGTAGTCGTTTTACCGGCATCAATATGAGCAATGATGCCGATGTTTCGATACCGTTCGAGCGGGAAAGCACGTGCCATTATTTTCTATCCTAATTGGTAAGGTTCAGGACCGCCAATTACATGCGGTAATGAGAGAAAGCGCGGTTAGCATCTGCCATCTTATGGGTCTCTTCGCGCTTACGGATGGCAGCGCCTTCGTTCTTGTAAGCATCCATAAGTTCGTCCGCCAGTTTCTCAGCAAACGATTTACCGGAGCGCGCCTTGGTCGAATCGAGCACCCAGCGGATCGCCAGCGTGCTGCGGCGCGCCTGTGGGACTTCCATCGGGACCTGGTACGTGGCTCCGCCCACACGCCGGGGGCGCACTTCCATGGCAGGCGCGACATTTCTCATGGCCGTGTCAAAGATCTCCACTGGATCTTTGCCACCGCTGCGTTCGCGGATGATATCCAGGGTTTTATACATCACATTCGTCGCCGTGCTTTTCTTGCCACGGTGAAGCATATGATGGATCATGTTCTGGATGGTGACACTGTTATAGCGGATATCCGGAAGGATCTCACGCTTTTCTGGTTTTGAACGACGCATGGTTTTACTCCATCAAACGAAATGACTAGGCAGCATCTTTCGGGCGCTTGGCGCCGTACTTGGAACGGCTTTGTTTCCGGTTGGTGACGCCAGTCGTATCGAGCGAACCGCGCACGATATGATAACGCACACCCGGCAAGTCTTTTACACGACCACCGCGGACCAACACAACAGAGTGTTCCTGTAGCTGGTGGCCCTCACCCGGAATATATGCGGTGATTTCAAGACCGTTGGTCAGCCGCACGCGGGCGATCTTCCGCAGCGCTGAATTCGGTTTCTTGGGGGTCGTGGTTCGGACGACAGTGCAGACGCCGCGTTTTTGCGGCGCCCCCCTGGCTTGGCGTTCACGGCGCTGTTTCTTTGTATTGAGCGTATACAGCAATGCCGGTGCCTTGCTCTTGACTTTCTTTGACTGGCGTCCTTTGCGGATCAATTGATTAATAGTGGGCACGTTCGCCTCCGGAACAATTTTCCTTGCTAAGATCTGATTTTTGTCAATAAGTGAGGCCATCAATCCGTGCCAGATGGCCTCACGCGTACGAACAACGTAGTGGGCAGCGCAAAGCACCTGCCCTTGTAGGCAACGAGGGGCAATTTTATCATGACGGATGGAAGCCCGTCAAGGAAAATGTTAGCCTCTTTCGCGTTTGGTGCCTTTCATCAGGTCTTCACCGATGTCGATCAGGCCGGTGGTGTACTTGGGTGGATGGATTTTTTCTTCATCCTTGCCAAACTTGATCACCTCGCCCGTATCGGTGACGGCCTCTACAGCCAGGCCAAGGGATTGTAACTCTTTGACCAGCACCCGGAACGAAGCCGGTATGCTTGGTTCTTCTATTTGTTCACCCTTGACGATCGCTTCATATGTATTGACCCGGCCCTGAACATCGTCAGATTTGACGGTCAACATTTCCTGCAGGGTATAAGCGGCACCGTAAGCTTCCAGGGCCCACACTTCCATTTCGCCGAAGCGTTGCCCACCAAACTGGGCTTTACCGCCCAGGGGTTGCTGGGTCACCAGGCTGTAAGGTCCTGTGGAACGGGCATGGACTTTATCCTCGACCAGGTGGTGCAATTTGAGCATGCTCATCACACCCACGGTCACAGGCTGGTCGTAGGGTTCGCCCGTCTTGCCGTCGTGCAGGATCTGCTTGCCCAGGATCGGAGCCGGGGATCCCCATTCCAGGGTTACTTTCTGGATGGTGGCTTGCAGCTTCTCATCCGGAACGTCATCGTGGCCGTAAGAATGCAGCCAGAGCTTAAGGCACGCGCTCACTGCATTCTGGTCATATGTTTTACGCTGGGATGGCGCCGGGATGTCATCGGTAAAGATGGTTGCTGGATCATAACCGTGGTCCCGCAGCCATTCGGTCACTGTCGCATGCCGGGCATAAGCCGCGTCGTTCAATTGGTAAACATCATAACGGCGCTCGCCCAGCCACTGCTCCATATATAAACGGCGGACTTCGTCGTCATCCTCGATCATCTCCGGGGTGTATTCCTGCTCTTTCAGCCAGGTCCAGGCGGTTTCGGCAGTTTCTTTCCAGGCATAATCCATCATCCAGGCCCGTGCCAGTTCAGCTTCGATTTCCTCTTCTGTTGCGCCATCGAAGACCGGGGTGATTGCCCGGAAACCAAGTTTCTGCGCCGCCCATCCTAAATGGACTTCCAGCACCTGTCCAAGGTTCATACGGCCGGGTACGCCGGTCGGGTTCAAAATGATATCCACGGGCGTCCCGTCATCCAGGTACGGCATATCTTCCACCCGCACCACCCGCGAGACCACGCCTTTATTACCATGCCGGCCGGCCATCTTGTCACCGGCTGTGATCTTGCGGCGCTGGGCCACAGAGACGCGTACCATCATATCCACGCCTGCCGAAAGATCGGCATTGTCTTCGCGCGTGAATACTTTCACATCGACGACCTTGCCCCGCTCGCCATGCGGCATGCGCAGGGAAGTATCTTTCACGTCCCGCGATTTTTCACCGAAAATGGCTCGCAGGAGCCGCTCTTCAGGAGTCAGTTCCTTTTCGCCTTTGGGTGTGATCTTTCCGACCAGGATGTCGTTTGGCCCTACTTCTGCGCCTATGCGAATGATCCCGCTTTCGTCGAGGTCCTTGATGGCTTCCTCGCCGACATTCGGGATATCCCTGGTGATCTCCTCGGGGCCGAGTTTTGTATCCCGCGCCTCGACTTCGTATTTTTCTATATGGATGGATGTAAAACGATCATCCTGGACTAGTCGTTCAGAGATGACGATCGCGTCTTCGTAATTGGCGCCTTCCCAAGACATAAAGGCCACCGTCACGTTCTGTCCCAGACCCAATTTACCGTTTTCGGTCGAGGAAGAATCGGCAATAATGTCACCGCTGTGGATGACCTGTCCCTTGATCACTGCCGGGCGCTGGTCGATGCAGGTCGACTGGTTTGAGCGCTGATACTTGCGCAGGTTGTAAGTACGGGAACTGCCGTCCTTCTCCCTGACCACGATATAGGAGCCTGTTACCGAGATTACATCTCCATCCGCTTCGGCCATGATCACCTGGCCCGAATCCAGCGCGGCATAAGGCTCCATACCGGTCGAGACGATCGGAATTTCCGGGCGTACCAGCGGCACGGCCTGGGCCATCATGTTCGAACCCATCAAGGCCCGGTTGGCATCGTCGTGTTCCAGGAAGGGGATGAGAGCTGCGCTGATGCCCACCACCTGGTGCGGAGCCACATCCATATAGTCCAGGTTCTCTGGCGCTGTCAAAATAAAACCGGAATGGTATCGGCAGGAAATGCGCGTGCTCTCGAATTCGCGCTTCTCTGTCAGGGTGGCATTCGCCTGGGCGATTACGTATTTGTCTTCTGCATCCGCAGAAAGGTATTCGAATTCATCCGAGACGTACGGGATAATGGCTATATCCCGCTTGGTCTTGGCGATTGTCTTGAGCATCTTGGTGGTGATGCGCTCACCCGCTTTGACCAGCACATCTCCGCTCTTGGGATCGACTAGGTTCTCGCGCAGCAGGCGCCCTTCCAACAACGGATCGTTGCAGGCTGCCTTTTTAATGACCCGCCGGTACGGCGTTTCAATGAAACCATATTCGTTGACCCGCGCAAACGAAGCCAGGCGGCCGATCAAACCGATGTTCGGGCCTTCCGGCGTTTCGATTGGGCATATGCGCCCGTAATGGGAATGGTGGACATCCCGTACGTCGAAGCCGGCCCGCTCACGCCGCAGGCCGCCTGGGCCAAGCGCCGAGAGGGTCCGCTTGTGGCGTAACTCGGCCAGCGGGTTGGTCTGGTCCATGAATTGTGAAAGTTGGCTGGAACCGAAGAACTCGCGTAAGGCTGCCACGACCGGTCGGATGTTGACCAGCGTGACCGGGGAGAGCTGCTCCTGGTCGCGGATGGACATGCGCTCTTTGATCACGCGTTCCATCCGGCGCAGACCGATCCGCAGCTTGTTCTGGATCAGTTCGCCGACGGTCTTGACCCGCCGGTTGCCCAGATGATCGATATCATCGGCCGGCTCGATCCCATTATTGATCAGGATCATCCGCCTTAGCAGGCGAATGACATCCAATTTGGTGACGGTGCGGTGCGGAATGGGGATCTGCAGGTCCAGCTTTTGATTTAGTTTATAACGGCCCACCCGCTCCAGGTCATAGTGGCGCTGGTCAAACAATTGTTCTTCCAGGAAACCGCGTGCATTATCCAGGGTGGCGGGGTCGCCCGGGCGCATCCGTTTAAAGAATTCTATCAGCGCCGCCTCGGCAAGTGTCTGGCGGCCGGAAGGCTCCCAATCCGGTTCCTGCTTTAAAGTGGACGCGATAAACATCCGCTCCGGGTTTGTGTCTACATCCTTGAACAGGTTGATCAGTTCTTCGTCGGTGCCGGCGGTCAGGATCGGCTCGCCGGTCTCGCCGTCATCCACCGCGGACAAAGCCCGCAGGAAGACGGTGATCGGCACGGTGCGCTTACGGTTGAACTTCAGGATGATGTAATCGCTCTTGCGTGTTTCGAACTCCATCCACGCCCCGCGGTCCGGGATCAGCTTGGCCATCGCCAGCGGGCGGCCTGTGGCCCGGTCTGTGGGCGCTTCGAAGTAAACCCCTGGGGAGCGGATCAACTGCGAAACCACCACCCGCTCTGTCCCGTTAATAATGAAGGTCCCCTTATCGGTCATCTCCGGGAAATCGCCCAGGAAGATATCCTGTTTGATCGGTTCAGGCACATCCACACCCGCCAGCAGCACGGATACGTACAGCGGGCTGGCATAGGTCAGGTCACGCTCCACGCATTCTTCCATACTGTGCTTGGGGTCGCCGAACCAATACTTCAGCCCCCACTGTTTAGACTCGGGACCGCGGCTGGGGAAGAAGAGCTTCATCCCCTTGTTGTAAGATTCGATTGGTGAAATTTCGTGGAAGAGATCCCCTAATCCTTCGGCTTTCAGGCGTTTGAACGAGTCCAGCTGAATTTCGATTAAGTTGGGCAAGCTAAGTGTAACCGGGATACGCGCGTAATTCTTCTCGGGTAGAACAGAGGCCATGGCTTTCTCCTGAATTTAGGTTCCTGGGCTGATGAAAGAATCATTTTCATACACAGCCCCCTGCGGGGGATGTGGCCGCGAACATGCAAGGGGTGATTATAAGCACTCTATAAGGCAAAGTCAAGTAAATTTGAAACCAATCTTAGGGCTTTCTCAAAGTCGAAAGGTGTATCTCTTGGTAGCCCATTTCCTTCATGATATAAGAGACGGAAAAAGGGGATCAGGATGCAAAGCACCCTGATCCCCTTTTTCCGTACATTTCTCCCCTCCCCATTCGGGGAGGGGACAGGGGTAGGGTTGAAATCTTTTACTCTGTGAAAGCCCTGTTTTTTCTCTCGAATTCGTTGACAAAAATGCTCCCCCATAGTAATATCACACGCGCTTGGCGAGGTAGCTCAACGGCAGAGCAAGGGCATCATAATCCCTAGGTTGTGGGTTCAAATCCCACCTTCGCCACTCCTGTCCTTTCCACGCATTAATTTAGTTTGATCGGGAGCTTTTCTCCCACCAGGACCTGCCAGCCGGCAGGTCATTTGTTTCCTTCCGCTCGTTACCCGCGTTTCTCCAAAGGGGGTATAACGTGTTTCACCAATAGTTGTTCCACTGGCACTCAGCACCACGCTTGCCGAGCCCAGTTGATCTCCTAGGACGTAATACAGCGTCCCATTCACGCGCATGGCCCCTCCGGCGGGGTAATAAGTGGTCGTACCGGTGACCGTGCCTCCGGCGTCCTTATTGACCTCGTACACCAAGCCAGTATAGATCTTTGTACTGCCATCCGGGTTGATCTTCTTGACTATATTCCCATCCCCATTATAAACGAACTGGGTCGTCTGGCCATTAGTGCTCATGCTCTTGTTATTTAGAACATTTGTGCTATAATAGAACCGGCAATACCTTGCCATCTTCTTTAGTACCTTAAAAACCGAATATCCCGTCATGGCCCTCCCGTTTTTCCTGCGCATTTGTTTGATTTGCTCTGGTACGATAACTTCAAATAATCAGTCCCTGTGGGCATGATTATGTATGAAGAACCCCTCTCATGGATTCTCGCCAAAATGGCATTTGTTTGTTTCCCTTTTTTGGAGGAACAAACAAATAGGAATTAGCTGGTGGACGGTTTATAGGGGCATGATACATCGTCCCCGGAGGGGATATCATGCCCCTTGATGAACCCGCAGGGGATATCACATCGTACCCGGAAGGGTATCCCCGCCGATGCGCGTACTGCGATCTTCGCGAAGCATCCTCGTAGGGGCGAGACATGTCTCGCCCCCGAAAAAGATTTATCTCCCCGGCGATTGCATTCCCTATCAAATAACCTCTTTTTCCCCCCGCCTGTTTTCTTGTTTGAGCTGGCGGGACACCCGCCTTCAATGAAAAACATATTCGTTTTAGACTTGTTTTGAGGAACAAGTTCCCCAGCATGGTACATACATATAGGAAGACATCAAGAGCGACCTGTTCCTCACTTGTTCCTCAGGAACAAGTCCCCCCTGGAAGATAAAAAATCCCGCTCTTCCTCCCCTACCGCGCATCCCGTAGTACCCGCCGCTACTATCCCCGAAGTACTCGGGGGGGAAAATCCCCGCAAATTGGAATTCGCATTCCTCCTTTTGGTATACTAAGAACCATGCCGATCCCCATTGACCGCCTCATCCACTCCCGGCGCAAGACCGTCGCCATCATCGTTCAACGCGATGGCACCCTCACCGTCCGTGCCCCCCTCCGCATGTCCGAAGCCCACATCCGGGAATTCGTCCAGAGCCACACACAGTGGATCCGCCTCAAACAGGCCCAGGCCAAAGCCTCCCCTCCCCCGCCGCAGAAGCGTTACGCGGAAGGCGAAACCTTTCTTTATCTGGGAAAAGAAGTTCCATTGGCCATGGTTAGCCCGCAGCGCCCCGCTCTCAAGTTCACCGGCGACCGTTTCCTTCTGGCAGCTTCCGCTCTCCCCAGGGCCAGGCAGGCCTTCATTCGCTGGTATAAAGCCCGGGCCCTGGAACTCCTTTCGGAAAAAGTTTCCATTCAAGCCCGGCAGAATGACTTCACCTGGAAGAAGATCCGCATCTCCTCCGCCCGCACCCGCTGGGGTTCGTGCAGTTCCAATGGCACCCTCAGTTTCACCTGGCGGCTCGTCCTGGCCCCGCCAGAAGTGATCGACTACGTGGTTGTGCACGAACTTGCCCATACCCGCATCCGGGATCATTCTCCAAAATTCTGGCGCCGCGTGGCAGAGATTATGCCCGATTACAAACGCCACGTTTCCTGGCTCAAGCAGAACGGGCGCTTCCTGACCCTGGGTGACGGCTAGCCGAGGCAACCATCCTCAAGAATATCATCCCGAAAGGGGACGCAGGAAGTCAGGGTAGGGTCGAATGGATGCGGCGGGCTGAAAAACCACCCTTTGAGAAAGCTCTACCGGAACCCACGTTCAAAGTCTACTCCGCCTCGTCCAAGCGGTATAATCATTTACGAGCCTTATTCCAAAAGGAGACCTAAAATATGAAACTCAGTGCTCGCAATATTTTGAAAGGCAAAGTGGTCAAGATCGTCCCCGGGGCGGTCAATGCCGAGGTCACCCTCCAGCTTCCAGGCGGGGAACAGATCGTTTCCATCATCACGAATGGATCCGTCGAGTCCCTTGGATTAAAGGTAGGCAGGGATGCGTACGCTGTCATCAAAGCCTCCAGCGTGATGATCGCAGTTGACTGATCTCGCCGGCCCGACAACGACGCAGCCCTCCCGCTAATGGGAGGGCTGATGGATTACTCGCTGCTTCGGACGGGACAGAGCCTTATCCGTGTCCTTATTTGACCGATACCAGCTCCACTTCGAAAACCAGCGTGGCATTCGGCGGGATGGCGCTGCCCGCGCCGCGCTCCCCGTACGCCAGGCCCGGCGGGATGGTCAACACCGCCTTGCCTCCGACCTTCATCAGGGCGATCCCCTCATCCCAGCCCTTGATGACCCGCCCCCGGCCGAGCACAAATTCGATCGGCTCGCCGCGGCTGACAGATGAGTCGAACACCTTGCCATCCGGGAACTTGCCGGTGTAGTGCACTTTGACGGTCTTGCCGGCTTCAGCCTGTGTGCCCTCCCCTGCTTTGGTCTCGTTGTAATCCAATCCGCTCTTGGTTTTCATGGATGCTCCTCATTAATTTTTGAACCGCAATTGTAACGCAGATCCCATGTTATAATTTCCTCACCGTACTGATTCAGGAGCGCAAGGAATGACAGACATCCTTTAAAATACAAGACTTTTCCGGGCAACCCAACCCGCTGGTTTTGATTTTGGCCGAGGGAGCAGTCCACTGCGACCATCGGCCATCCCGACCCATGAAGGTCGTGACCAGCCGGGGGCGTATGCCCCCGGCTTTTATTTTATAGGACTGTCTATGCTCTCTGCAAATCACCTCACCAGATCTTACGGTCTCCACACCGTACTTCAAGATATCACCTTCAATATTTCTGCCCATGGACGGGTTGGCCTGATCGGCCCGAATGGCTGCGGCAAGACTACCCTGATGCGCATCCTCATCGGTCAGGAACTGCCTGATTCCGGGACAGTGGCGCACACGCCTCCCGGCCTGCGGATCGGATACCTGCCCCAGGGCTGCGACCTCGACCCGTCGCTGACTCTCGCTGAAGCGTGTGCACCCGTCCCCGCCCGGGACCCTGGGTCTGCACTCGTTGAATTGGCCTCTGCCCTGGCTGCAAATCCCGCCGATAAAAAGCTGCAGGCTGAATATGACGAGGCCCTCGATCAGCTTTCGGCGTCCGACTTCCAACCCGCGGACATCCTCGCCCTCCTCGGCCTGGCAGACATTGCCCCCGACCACCGCGTGGGTGAACTGAGCGGTGGGCAGAAGACACGCCTGATGCTGGCACGGCTCATGCTCCGCTCCCCGCACCTGCTCCTGCTCGACGAACCCACCAACCACCTCGACATTGCCATGCTCGAATGGCTGGAAGACTGGCTTCAGCGCTTCCATGGCGCGGCCCTCATTGTCTCACATGACCGCGCCTTTCTCGACAACACCGTTTCATCCGTCCTCGAACTCGACCCATCCGCCCACGGATTGCGCTCCTACCCCGGCAATTACAGCGACTACGTCGAACAGAAATTGTCCGAGCAGGAGCATCAGTTGCTGACCTACAACAGTCAGCAAGCCGAGATCCGCCGCATGCGCCAAGATATCGTCCGCACCAAACAACAGTCTCTGAATGTCGAATTGACCACCACCTCACACCAGCCGGGTGTGCGGCGCTACGCTAAAAAAGTTGCCAGGAAGGCCTTGTCCCGCGAAAAGAAACTCGACCGATTACTTGAATCGGACGATCTCGTTGAGCGCCCGCATCCCTCCTGGCAAATCAAACTCGACTTTGCAGCCCCGGGACACACCAGCCGGGATGTGCTTGTGACTGGGAACCTTTCCATCGGTTATCCGGGTCACGAACCGCTTTTAACCGGCGTCCGCCTGCAGATCCGCGGCAGGGACCGCTTGGCGCTGACGGGTCCGAATGGCTGCGGGAAAACGACCTTGTTGCGTACCATCGCCGGGAAATTGGAACCCCTTGCCGGGTCTGTAAGGCTTGGCCCGTCCGTCAAACTCGGCTACATGACCCAAGAACAGGAGCACCTCGATTTGGCTAAAAGTCCGCTCCAGATCATCCAATCCGCCGGGATTTTCAATCAGACCGAGGCGCGCCACTTCCTGCACTTCTACCTGTTCAGCGGTGATGACCCGCTTCGCCCGTGCGGGGAGATGAGTTACGGCGAGCGTTCCCGGCTGGAAATGGCCCTGCTGGTGGCACAGGGATGCACCTTCTTGCTCTTGGACGAACCCATCAACCACCTCGATATCCCCTCCCGGGCCCGTTTCGAACAGGCCCTTGCCAAATATACTGGAACCGTCCTGGCAGTCGTACATGACCGTTATTTCATCGAGCAGTTCGCCACCGAAATGTGGGTGGTGGAGGCTGGACGAATACGGAGTAAATAAAGATCATGTCCAACCGGAATGAATACCTTACTTCTTACCCCGAAGTCAACGCGGTTTTGGATGAACTTGTGCCGGAAGTACAATCAATCCTGGCAAATCAATTCATCGGCATGTATGTGTACGGATCCCTGGCGGCTGGTGGATTCGACCGGGACAGCGACGTGGATTATGTCGTCGTAAGCGCGGGTGAGCTCCCCGAGGCTCTTATAACGAAGTTACAGGCCATGCATACGCGCATTGCAACCATCGACTCCTGGTGCGCCACCCAGTTGGAAGGCTCCTACATCCCGATGCAGGCGTTGCTGGTCTTTGACCCGCTGCATGCCCTTCACCTTCACATTGACCGGGGTCGGGGCGAGCAGCTTAAACGGATGCAAATTGACGATGACCGCCTTAGTCGCGCCTGGTGGGGTGGTTGGGTGCTCCTGCGCGCAGCTCTCCGGGAAAAAGGGATCACGCTCGCTGGGCCTGCCCCCGCGACGTTGATCGACCCGGTCTCGCCTGCTGACCTTAAACAGGCGAACCTGGCGATCTTGCACGGTTGGGCGGAGCAGATCCTCGAACAGCCCTCCCTGATGAAAGACCGAGGTTACCAATCCTATATCGTCCTGACATTATGCCGCATCCTCTACACACTTGAATTCGGCAGCACCGCCTCGAAACCGGTGGCAGCCCATTGGGCTCAGGGGACATTGGGACTGCCCTGGGTGGATTTGATCGAGCGCGCCTGGATTGGACGGCATAACCCGGAAGAAGAATTATCCCAAAGCGATGTAAATGGAACCCTGGATTTTATCCGCTATACATTGGAACGTAGCCGGCAATTAGGAATGGCTGCCATAGTAGAATTGAAGTAAACGAAAACTGATTACATCTCTCACTAGCCGTCCCTGTTCAACTCCTCTACACTATGGATATGAGCGTGTCTCATCGTCAGAATTCCAATCCCCTGGGATCCCAAGAAAGGCTGATCCGTGTTGGCTGCCCGGCTCACAACTGCGGCGGGCGTTGCCTGCTCGTCGCCCACGTACAGGATGGAAGGATCACCCGTCTCGATACTGATGACCGCCCGGATACGCTGGCTGCGCCTCAACTACGTGCCTGCGTGCGCGGGCGGGCTTATCTCCGCCGTCAATATCACCCCGACCGGTTGCTGAAACCCCAAAAACGGGTCGGCAGGCGCGGGGACGGAGAGTTCGTTCCGATTTCCTGGGACGAGGCGCTTGATACAATCACGGCTCAATTCGAACGCACCAAACGTCAGTATGGTTCCTCTGCATTATTCGTACCCTATGGCACCGGCTCATGCAACCAGTTGAATGGTTCGCACGTGGCCCGCCGCCTGATGAACTTATTTGGTGGCTGCCTGGGCATTTACAACTCATACTCATGGGCCGCCACCAACCTGGCTACGCCCACCGTCTACGGTACGCTCGTTACCGGTAACCAGCGCCAGGATTGGCTGAATGCCAAATATATTATCATGTGGGGCTGGAACCCAGCTGAAATGCGCGACGGCACCAACAGCGATTATTTCATTAAACTGGCGCACACAGCCGGGGCACGTGTGGTGTGCATCGACCCGCGTCACTCCCTGAGTGCCGCCGCATTGGCAGACGAGTGGATTGCCATTAGACCGGGTACCGATACAGCCATGCTGAGCGCCATGGCCTACGTGCTTCTCACCGAGGAGCTGTTCGACGCCGATTTCGTGCGTACACACTGCCTGGGATTTGACTCCAGCCAAATGCCGGTGGAGGGCGCGGAGAGTTATCGCGATTACATTCTGGGGTTGCGCGACGGCACACCCAAAACCCCGCACTGGGCCGAGTCCATCACTGCCGTCCCCGCCGGAGCCATCGCCAGGATCGCAAGGGAATATGCCAATACCAAGCCATCCGTGCTTTACCAGGGCTATGGCATGCAGCGCCGTGCTTATGGCGAGCAGGTGGTGCGGGCAGGTTGTGTGCTGGCAGCGATCACCGGCAACGTTGGTGTACCGGGTGGCTGGGCCAGCGGGTTGGGACTACAGTCCCCTGACGGCGGCGCGCTGGGGACCGTTTTTCCCACCGGGGAGAATCCCATCAAAGCGGAGATCCCGGTCTTCCTCTGGACCGAAGCCGTTCTCCGTGGAAGAAGTATGACGGGTGCAGATGGTGTGCGCGGTACCGAACGCATGGATAACGACATAAAGCTGATCTATGCAGTCGCGACGAATTGCCTCATCAACCAGCACGCTGATATCAACCGCACTGCCAACATACTACGGGATGAAACAAAGGTTGAATTCATCGTTGTGCAGGATAACTTCCTCACACCCACTGGTAAATTTGCGGATATCCTCCTGCCAGCCTGTACACAGTTCGAGACCTGGGGCGTGGAAGATGGCTGGAAATATGGCGACGAGGTCATTCTCCAACCCAAGCTGGTCGAACCTCCCGGCGAGTGCAAGTCCGATTACCGCATATGCGCTGAACTGGCGGAGAGGTTGGGTATTGGTGATGCCTTCACCGAAGGTCGAGACGAGAAGGCATGGACGGAATTCTGTCTGGATGAATTCCGGCGCATCCGGTTTCCCGAATTACCAACTCTGGAAGAATTTATTGGACAGGATCTGGGAGCGTGGACCCGCCCCACCACCCACCCTGCCATCGCCTTTGAAGACTTCCGCCGGGATCCTGAGGAGTTCCCATTAAAGACCCCCAGTGGAAAGATCGAGATCTTCTCGAAGCAACTCTACGATCTGAACAACCCCGCCAAGATTCCCCCCATCCCGAAATATATCCAGGAATGGGAAAGTCCGTTTTCTCCCAATCAATCCGCTGGCGACAGCTCGAAGGAATCCCTCCTAAAATCAGATATTCCCATGCCCAGGGAGATTTCTTCTCCGCCTACAGCCTCTCGCAATGACACTTTCCCTCTTCAAGCCATCGGGCATCACACCCTGCACCGCGTCCACTCCACACATGACAACAACGACTGGTTGGAGCAGGCCTTCCCACAGCGTGTTTTTATAAACCCGATCGACGCATCCGTCCGCAGCATCCAGGATGGCGAGGAAGTCAAAGTCTACAACGATCGGGGAGCAGTCGTACTTCCCTGCCGGGTCACCCTGCGTATCATGCCTGGCGTGGTCGACATTCCACAGGGAGCCTGGTATGAGCCGGATCAGGATGGTGTGGACCAGGGCGGTAATGTTAATGTGCTGACTTCGCACAGGTGGACGCCTTTTGCATTCGGCACAGCCCAGCACACGATCATGGTTGAAGTCGAAAAAATAACCACAAAGTCAAGATGATTCCAAATATCATCATTAAGTCTTTGTGGTGAGAGAAATAATGCCTTACGCCTTTTATTTTGACTCAAGTTCCTGTTCCGGCTGTAAAGCCTGCCAGGTTGCCTGCCAGGATAAAAACAACTTGCCCCTCGGTGTGCTCTGGCGGCGCGTCTATGAGGTCAGCGGCGGTCAATGGACACGAACCGGCGAGGCCTGGACGAGCACGGTCTTTGCGTACAACCTATCGGTCGCCTGCAATCATTGCGTCCACCCCAAGTGCGCAGGCGTTTGTCCCGTGGACGCTTACGAAGTGCGGCCGGACGGTGTCGTTCTGATCGACCCCCAGAAATGCATCGGCTGTGGATACTGCGCCTGGGCCTGTCCTTACGACGCGCCACAGATGGATCGATCCGTTGGGTCTATGACCAAGTGCAACCTGTGCTGTGACAATCTCGACGCTGGCCTGCCTCCCGCCTGCGTGGCAGCCTGTCCGCTCCGCTGCCTTGAGTTGGTGGAGACCGATGATCCGGGAATTAATGCCTTGGGGCAGGTGTTATGGAAAATCTCTGGAGCGGAGCATCCGTTCCCACTGTCGAAGCTTTCACGAACAGAGCCGCATATGGTCATCAAGCCGCATCCCGGGGTAAAGCTGGTCGGAGAGGGCA
>Ga0209777_10004491_pt1 | contig 16426 bp, 11 predicted proteins | sample FrelakmetHBP12HB_FD_187147 | JGI IMG/M metagenome (GOLD analysis project Ga0209777, IMG submission 187147) | Freshwater lake sediment microbial communities from the University of Notre Dame, USA, for methane emissions studies -HBP12 HB (SPAdes)... | ecosystem: Environmental > Aquatic >...
CGTGATATCCTGATGCCGTGACGGCAGTCGTCGCGGCGATCGGGCGATCCGGAGCGCGCCGGCTCTCCGTACTCGGAGGGCTGGCGCGTTTCGCATTGGGGGCGTTCCGCGCCGCGGGCCGGCTGACGCGGGCGGGGCGCTGGGTCACGCTCCGGGTCCTGATCAACCAGATCCGGTTCACCGCCCTCCAGGCCTCGGGGCTGGTGACGTTCCTCGCCGCCATCCTCTCGTTCCTCGTGATCTCGCAGACCATCCGCCAGCTCGGCCGGGTGGGCGCCACCGACCTCATCGGCACCGTCATCGTGGTCGCGGTCATCCGGGAGCTGGGGCCGCTCCTCACCGCCCTCATCGTGGTGAGCCGCTCCGGGACCGCCATCGCCGCCGAGATGGCCACCAACCGGGTGATGGGCGAGGTGACCGCGCTGGAAGCGATGGGGATCGACCCGTACATCTACCTCGTCCTCCCCCGGATGCTCGGCGCCGTCGTCTCCGTGGCGGCGCTGATGATCCTGTTCGACGCGGTGGCGCTCTCGTCGGGCTTCCTGGCCGCACGGATCAGCCCGAACGGGATGCACTTCCCCCGCTACACGGCGATCGTGCTGGCGACCCTCTCCGCGAAGGACGTCTGGCTCACCCTCGCCAAGGGGCTGGTCTTCGGGGCGGCGGTGGCGATCTTCCCGAGCTACCACGGCCTGGCGGTGAAGGCGGGGCCGACGGAGATCCCGCAGGCGGTGACGCGCGGGGTGGTCGCGACGATCGTGGCCATCTTCGTCAGTTCGGCCATCTTCGTGGTCATCGCGGCCTGATGTCCCCGCTCGCCGTCCGCCGCCCCCGGGCCACCTGGCTCATCCAGGCGATGAGTTTCGGTTCCGAATCGGCCCCGCCGCTCGTCTTCCGGGAAGTGGACCTGCGCGAGCGTCCCGACCACCCGGAGAAGCGCTTCCAGCTCACCGTGGGAGCGGGCACCGTGGTGGTGGCGATCGGCGACGAGGACAGCGGCGTGGGGGACCTCGGCGCCTGGGCCCTGGGCCTGCGGCGGCCCCCGGCGGGCCGGGTCGAGGTCTTCGGCGCGCCGATCGGCGCCCTCCCCTACTACGACCTGTTACTTTTCCGCCGCCGCATCGGCTACCATCCCGTCGGCGACGGGCTCTTGCAGAACCTCTCGCTCCGGGACAATGTGGCGCTGCCGCTGCGCTTCGCCTCCGACCACCGGCAGGCCGAGGTGGACGGGCGGGTGAACCAGCTGATGGACGATTTCCGGCTCCGCTCCATGGCGAGCCTGCGGCCGGCGCAGGCCAACGAGGAAGACCGCCGGCGAGCCGCCCTCGCGCGCGCGGTGGCCCTCGACCCGGACCTCGTCGTCCTCGAGGCCCCGTTCGACGGGCTCACCAGCCGGGCGGCGCAGGACCTCCTCGACCGGGTGAGCCGGCGCGAGGACGGCACCCGGCGGGCGGTGTTCGCGACGGTGCAGGACCTGGTCCCGTCGGTGCGGAAGACGGTGCAGCGCGTCATCAAGGTGGCGGACGGCGCCGCCGTGGAAGAGGCCCCGTGAGCGTGAACGTCCAGCGGTCCGACCTGTACGTCGGCATGTTCCTCGTGGCGATGGTGGCCCTCGTCCTCGCGGCCCTCGTGGCCACCAGCGGCTGGGGCACCGACCGCTACGACATCTTCGTGCGGACGGACAACGCGCAGGACCTCACCGTCGACACCAAGATCTTCATGCAGGGCCTCGAGGTCGGGCGCATCACCGGCATCAACCCGCGCCCCACCGGCCGCGCCGGCCAGCTGGAGTTCATCCTCCGGCTCTCCCTCCTCGACCGGTTCCCCGATGGCACGCCGCTGCGCCTGCCGCGCGGCACCGTGGCCGAGGTGGCGCAGGCGAGCCCCCTCGGCGGCAGCCTGGTGCAGCTCAAGGTGGGGTCCGGCAGCGGCGGGACGCTGGCGCCCGCCGACACGATCGAGCTGTCCCGCGGCGGCTCGGCGCTCGACGCCTTCGGCAACCTGGCGCGCGACCTCAAGGGCACGATCGAGGCGACCCTCGTCTCGGCGACCAGCACGATGAACTCCTTCAAGGTGCTCGCCGAGAGCCTGTCGGTGGCGACGGGGACGGCGCGCCGGTTCATCGTGGGCGTCCAGCCCGGCACCGAGAAGCTCCTCGCGGGCGTGGCGGGGAACCTCGAGAGCGTGCACCGGCTCCTCGACAGCACCACGACGCGCTCCGGCGTGACGATGCGGCAGGTGGACTCGACGCTCGCCACCTCGCGGGTGCTGGTCCAGCGCCTCGACTCGCTGACGCGGCTCTTCATCGCGATGGGCGGCGAGGACCGGCCCGAGATCAACGCGATGATCATCAACTTCCGCCAGATGTCGGAGCAGCTGCAGTACATCCTCGACCAGGTCGGCCGGCGCCCGATGCGCCTGATCACCGGCGTGCGGATCCCCGACACCCTGAGCGCCAACCGCCCGGACAGCGCGTGGCGCGCACGGCCGCTGCCCGCCCCCACCCGGGTTCCCCCCGCGCGAGACACGGCGCACGCGCCCACCCCGGCACCGCCCCCCGCCGGCGCACGGCCAGCGGCGCACGACACGGCGCGGGCCCCGGCCCCCGTTCCCCCCGCCTCGCGGTGAAGTTCGTCCTGCTGCACGGCCCCACCTGGGACGCCGGGGACCTCAGGCAAGTCCTCGACGCCGAGGATGTCGAGCGGCGGGCCATCACATCCCTCACCGCAGGGCTGGTGGACGAGCGGCCGACGGTGCTCCTGGTGGACGAGACGCTGCGGCGCCTCCTCGGCGCCCCCGGGGTCCGCGCCGCCGCCGACGCCGGCGCCACGGTGATCGCGCTCGGCGCGCCCGGCGAGGCGGACGTCCCCGCCGACCTCCCCGGCGCCGAGGTGGCCAGCAGCTTCCTGACGCACCCGGCCGGCCACCGCCAGCTCCTCGCCGCGCTCAAGGGGGGCTTCCGCGAGGCCGCGGCGCGCCTCGAGGCCTCCCGCACCCGGGCCGAGGTCGCCGCCCGCTCGCGCGAGATCATGGAGCTGACGCGCATCGGCGTCGCCCTCTCCACCGAGCGGAACTACGACGTCCTCCTCGGGATGATCCTCTCGCAGGCGCGCCGCATCACCCAGTCGGACGGCGGCTCCCTCTACCTCGTGGAGGGCCGCGACACGCCGCAGCCCAAGCTGCGCTTCAAGCTGACCGAGAGCGACACGCTGGCGCACGCGGAGTTCGTCGAGTTCACGATGCCCCTCGACCATGCCAGCCAGGCCGGGTACGTCTGCTCCACCGGGGAGCCCCTGGTCATCGACGACGTGTACTTCCTGCCCCCCGACGTGCCGTACTCGGTCAACCGCTCCTTCGACGAGCGGAACCACTACCGCTCGAAGTCCATGCTCACGGTGCCGATGAAGAACCACAAGGAGGAGGTCATCGGCGCCCTCCAGCTCATCAACCGGAAGCGGGATTCGGCGGCCCGCCTCGTGTCGGCCGAGGACATCCAGCAGCAGGTCATCCCCTTCTCGCGGCGCAATGTGGAGATCGTGAGCGCCCTCGCCAGCCAGGCGGCCGTCTCGATCGAGAACAGCATCCTCTACGAGGACATCGAGCGGCTCTTCGAGGGGTTCGTCACCGCGGCGGTCACGGCCATCGAGCAGCGCGACCCCACCACCTTCGGCCACTCGGGCCGCGTCGCCACGATGACCGTGGGGCTGGCCGAGATCGCCGACCGCGCCACCGACGGCCCGTTCCGCTCCCTGAGCTTCACCCGCGAGCAGCTCAAGGAGATCCGCTACGCGGGGCTGCTGCACGACTTCGGCAAGGTCGGAGTGAGGGAGCAGGTGCTGGTGAAGGCGAAGAAGCTCTACCCCCCGGACCTCACGCTGGTGAAGGCGCGCTACGCCTTCATCAAGCGCTCCGCGGAGGCGGACTACCACCGCGCGCGGGCCGACTACCTCGCCCAGCAGGGCGGCGAGGGGTACCAGGCATTCCTCGCGCGGCTCGACGAGAAGCATCGCGCCGAGCTGGAGGGGCTGGAGCAGTTCCTGCGGCTGGTACTGCAGTCGAACGAGCCGTCGGTGTTGCCCGAGGGGAGCTTCGAGGAGCTGCTGGCGTACGCCGAGCGGAAGTTCCCCGACATCGACGGCGCGCCACAGCCGTACCTCTCCGACGACGAGGTGCGCTTCCTCACCATCCGGAAGGGGAGCTTGGACGAGGCGGAGCGGCTCGAGATCGAGAGCCATGTCACGCACACGTATCGCTTCCTCCTCCAGATCCCGTGGACCAAGGAGCTGTCGCAGATCCCGCTCATCGCCTACGGGCACCACGAGAAGCTCAACGGCTCCGGCTACCCGCGGAAGGTCCCGGCACGCGAGATCCCCGTGCAGACGCGGATGATGACGATCAGCGACATCTTCGACGCCCTCACCGCCGCCGACCGGCCGTACAAGCGCGCCGTGCCCCTCCAGAAGGCCCTCGACATCATGCACGAGGAAGTGAAGACGGGGATGCTGGACTCGGACGTGCTGCGGCTCTTCGTGGACGGGAAGGTGTTTGAACGGCTGGCGTGATGGGTGATGAGTAATGGGTAATGGGTGATGGGTGATGAGTTGTGGGTGATAGGTGATAGGGAAGCGTGATGGGTGATGGGTGATGGGTGATAGGGCCGCCTGAGGCCTGAGGCTTGAGGCCTGACGGGGCCGCCGCACCGCGCTGCATTTGCGAATACAATTGTCGTCATTCCGCCAGCCCGCCGGACCCGAATGCGCCGCCTCGTCCCCGCCATTTGACAGGCGCAACCCCGTAGCCCTATGTAAGCTGAGGAGGATGGCCCTCCTGTACGCCCCGTAGCAATCCCGACGCCGTAGGGCGTGGTTTCCGAGGCGGAGGTCCGCACGATGGCCTTCCCAGTGCGCCTGCCCAAGATCGTCGCTGCCCAGTGGTTCGCCGGCATCCCCATCCTCGTGGCCGCGAGCATCGCGGCGGCCGCGGCGTACTTCGTCCTCGTCTGGATCCCCGATCAGCGCGCGGCGGCCGTCGAGTCCGTGGCGTCGCAGCTGGACGCGGCGGCGAGCCGCCTGTCGCTCGCCGCGGACATGTGGGTGAATCAGGGGTTTGCCGACGGGAAGTGGTTCGCCGCCCTCCCATCGGTCGCGGACCTGCTGCGTACCGGCGCGCGAGCGGCGCCGGTCGCGCGGGCGCACCTCGACGTCATCCTGGCGAGTTACGCGAGGACCCAGGGACTCGACTGGGTCCGGATCGTGGACCGCTCCGGTGTCGTGGTGGCCGGGCCCGGTGGAGGCGGAGAGGTGGAGGCCCCCGAGCGCAACTTGCTCAAGGCGGTCCTGGCGACCGGGGCGAACCGTGCCGATTTCCACGCTCACCATGAGCGCGGGCCGAGGGTGGCCTTCGCGGTGCCCGTGCCCGGGGCGCGCGGGGCGCCGCCCGTCGGCGTGGTGCTCTCCGAGACCGACCCGCAGCGCTGGCTCTACCCGGTGTTCGACGCCGCGCCGATGGCGGCCCCGACCTCCGAGGCGCTGCTCATCCAGCGGACCGGCGACTCCATCTGCTTCGCCGTCCGGCTCCTCAAGCATCCCGCGCCGCCGCTCACCGTGTGCCGAGCGCTCGGCGAGGGCCAACACCTCTTGGCGCACGCGGCGCTCGGTGGCGCGCAGCGGCTCACGGCGTTCCGGGACTACGCCGGCGACGAGGTGTACGGGTCGGTGCGTCGGATCGAGGACGCTCCCTGGGTGGTCGAGGTGAAGGTGGACGTGAGCGACGCGCTGGTGGCCTATCGCCGGGAGGTGCGGAGCGCGGCGATATCGTGGGGCACCGTGCTTCTCTCCCTCGCCGCGGTGGCGCTGCTGCTGTGGCGGCGCCAGCTGCGCGCGTCCGAGCTGTCCCTGGCGCGCGGCCAGGCGCGGACCGCCGCGGCGCTCGACCAGGCGAACGACATGGTGCTGTTCGTCGGGCTCGACGGGCGCATCAAGGTCGCCAACCGCCGGGCGGAAGAGTTCTACGGCGGTGGGCCGGGCGGCCTGATCGGCCGGCAGGGCTTCGAGCTGCGACCGGCGGAGACCCGCTCCGAGGTACCCTCGCTGCTCGCGAGCATTCGGGAAGGCGCCAGTCTGGTCTTCGAGACGGAGCACCTCACTGCCGATGGCACGCCGGTGCCGGTTGAGGTGAGCACCCGCCGCGTCCACCTCGACGGCGGCGACCAGATCGTCTCCGTGATCCGGGACATCCGCGAGCGGAAGGCGGCCGAGGCGCAGGTCCTGCGCCTCAACCGGATGCTGCGCACCCTCTCCGAGATCAACCAGCTGATGATCCGCGAGAGGGACCCCGCTCAGGTGTTCCAGGTCGCCTGCCGCGTGATCGTGGAGCACGCCGGCTTCCGGATGGCGTGGATCGGCTGCGCCGAGCCGGACGGCGCCGTCCGAGCGCTGGCCTCTGCGGGCGCGGTGGAGGGGTACCTCGACGCGGTGCGCATCCGGTGGGACGACACGCCGGAGGGGCGCGGCCCGACCGGCGACGCATTGCGCGAAGGCCGGAGCGTCACGCTCAACGACGTCGCCAACGCACCCTCGTACCGGCCGTGGGCGGCGGCGGCAGGCGAGCGCGGGTACCGCGCCAGCGGGGCGTTCCCCATCCGGGTGCGGGACGAGGTGTGGGCCGTCCTCAACGTCTATGCGGCCGAGACCGGCGTCTTCGACGTGGAGACGGTGTCGCTGCTGGAGGAGCTGGCCGGGGATCTGGGCTTCGCGCTGAAGGCCCTGGAGGACGGCGCGGCGCGCCGCAGCGCCGAAGATGAGATGCACGCGAGCGCGCGGCGACTGTCGGCCATCCTAGATGCCGCTCCGGTCCCGATCATCGCCATGGCGCCGGGCGGCCTCGTGACGAGCTGGAACCCCGCCGCCGAGCGCGTCTTCGGCTGGTCGGCGGAGGAGGTCGTCGGGCGGCCGAATCCCACCATCCCCCCGGAGCGACGGGAGGAACTGGCGGAGGAGGTGGCACGCGCCTCCGCCGGGAACGCGGTCGTCGGGCTCGCGACCCAGCGGACCCGGAGGGACGGCACGCCTATCGAGGTCCTCGTCTCCACGGCGGCGCTGCCGGAAGCCAGCGGCCCCGCAGCAGGACTGGTCGCGCTGCTCGTGGACCTGACGGAACTGCGCCGGACGGAGGCGGCGCTCCGCGCCCGAGAAGCTCAGTTCTCTCTGGTGCACGACAATGCCTACGACGTCATCTTCGTGATCAGCGTGGAGTCCGACGGTCGTTTCCGGTTCCTCTCGGTCAACCGCAGGTTCCTGGAGGTGACAGGTTTGGCGGAAGACCAGATCGTCGGCAAACTCGTTCAAGAGGTCATTCCGGAACCGGCGCACGCTCTCGTTCTTGGGAAGTACCAGGAAGCCATTCGAGGCAAACAGCCTGCTCACTGGGAGGAGGTCTCCGTCTATCCCGCGGGCACACGTGCGGGAGAAGTCACCGTCGCCCCGGTCTTCGACGCAGCGGGAACCTGTACGCAGCTGATCGGGACGGTGCACGACATCACCGAGCGCAGGCGGGCCGAGGAGGCGCTGCGCGCCAGCGAGCGGAAGTACCGGGCCCTCTTCACCGAGTCGCGGGACGGGATCTTCATCGCCGAGGCGGCCAACAGCGCGCTGCTGGACGCGAACGGCGCCTTGATAGGGATGTCGGGACTTCCCCTGGAGCTGCTGCGCGGCACACCGCTGCTGAGTCTCATCGCGCCCGAGCACGTTCCGGCGGCCCGCCAGGCGTGGGAAGCGACTATGCGCGGCGGCGAGATGGGTGCCACCGAGGTGGACATCGTCCGCGCCGACGGGACCCACCTTCCGGTCGAGGTCCGGGCGAACGCGTACACCGAGGCCGACGGGGTGGTCCGGCTCTTCGGCGTGGTGCGGAACATCTCCGAGCGACGCCAGCGCGAGGAGGAGATGCGGGAGAGCACGGAGCGCTACCGCCGCGTGGTGGAAGGGGCCCCCGAGGGGATCGTGATCCACTCGGACGGCAAGTTCGCCTACCTCAACCCCGCTGCGTTGCAGATGATCGGCGCTTCCTCCGCCGAGCAGCTCATCGGCCGGCCCGTCGCCGAGCGCCTGGACCCCGAGACGAAGGCGAAGTACGGCGAGCGGCTGCGCACCGTGGCGGACAGCCGGGTCACTACGCCGCAGACGCACATGGTGTTCCTGCGGCTCGACGGCACGCCGTTCGATGTCGAGAGCAGTGGGGCGCCCATCACGCATGAGGGGCGACCGAGCGGCCTCGCCTTCTTCCGCGACATCACCGACCGGCTCGCCGCCGAGGCCGCCGCCGAGGAGAGTACGGAGCGCTTCCGGCTGGTTGTCGAGAGCACGCCCGACGGGGTCCTGATCCACACGGACAGCATCATCCGGTACGCGAACCCCGCCGCAGTCCGGATCTACGGCGCGGAGTCGGCCGACGCCCTGGTCGGGACGCCGATGCTCGAGCGCGTCAGCGCGGAGTTCCGTGACGTGGTGCGTCAGCGGATCGCCACGATCAACTCGGGCCGAGGGGACGCGGAGGCGCTGGAGGAGGTTCTCCTGCGGGTGGACGGCAGCCCGTTCCGGGCCGAAGTCAAGGCCGTCCGGTTCCCGCAGGGGGGGAAGACCTCCGTCCTGGTGCTCGTGCGCGACATCACCCAGCGCATCGCCACCGAGCAGGCCCTGCGCGAGGGCGAGGAGCGCTTCCACCAAGTGGTCGAGGGCGGACCGGAGGCCCTCTTCACCTCGGCGAACATGCGCTTCACGTACCTCAACCCCGCCGCCCTGCGGCTCTTCGGCGCCACCTCCGCCAAGGACGTGGTGGGCCGGCCCACCCTCGAGCGCATCAGCCCGGAGTATCACGCGCTCGTGCGCAAGCGCCTAGAGCGCCTCCTCGTCGACGGACTCCCCACGCCCACCACCAAGGAGGTCTTCATCCGCCTCGATGGCACGACGTTCGACGTCGAGGCCAACTCGGTGGCCTTTCCGCTCGAGGGGGGGAAAGGCGTCCTCACGTTCTTCCGGGACATCACCGAGCGCAAGCGGGCGGAGGAGGAACTGGCGCTCGTCAGCACCGCCCTCACCCAGTCGGGCGAGGTCGCGCTGATCGCCGACCTCGAGGGGACGATCCAGTTCGTCAATCCGGCGTTCGAGCGGGTGACCGGATACAGCGCCGCGGAGGCCGTCGGCCAGAACCCCCGCATCCTCAAGAGCGGTGCGCAGGGCCCCGAGGTCTACCGGGAGATGTGGGACACGCTCACGTCCGGCAGGGTCTTCGCCGGCACCTTCGTCAACCGGCGGAAGAACGGCGACCACTACGTGGCCGAAGTGGTCGTCTCGCCGGTACGCAACGCCGCGGGCGAGGTGACCCACTACGTCGGCCAGCAGCGTGACGTGACCCGCGAGCACGACCTCGAGGAGCAGCTCCGCCAGGCGCAGAAGATGGAGGCCGTCGGCCAGCTCACCGGCGGCATCGCCCACGACTTCAATAACCTCCTCGGCGTCATCCTCGCCAACACTTCGCTCCTCGGCGCGGCCCTCGAGGGGCAGGCCTCGGAGCCGTTGGGCTACCTCGAGGATATCGAGAAGGCGGCCGAGGCCGGCAGCGCAATGGTAAAGAAATTGCTCGCATTTGGGCGTCGCGAGCGGCTCGCGCCGACGCCTGTCGCCCTCGGACGGGCGGTGCGGCAGTTGGAGCAGACCCTGCACCGCTTCCTTCCCGAAACGGTCATCATCCGTGTGGATGTGGCCGAGCCGGGGCCGAGCGCGCTGGCGGATTCCGGCGCCCTCGAGCAGATGCTGCTCAACCTCGCCACGAACGCGCGCGACGCAATGGAGGGCGGGGGGACGCTCACCATCGCGGTCCGCGAGGTGGAGTTCCAGGAGGCCGACACCGTGGTCCTCCAGGGTATCGACCGGCCCGGGCGATACGCGTGCCTGTCCGTCTCGGACACGGGCGCGGGGATGGATGCGGCGACCCAGGAGCGGATCTTCGAGCCGTTCTTCACCACCAAGCCGGCGGGCGCCGGGACGGGACTGGGCCTGCCGATGGTCTTTGGCCTGATGAAGCAGCACGGCGGCTTCGTGCGGGTGTACAGCGAGCCGGGCCAGGGGACCGCCGTGCGGCTCTACTTCCCGGCGGTCGCGGCGGCGGCGAACGCGCCCGCGAGGGTCGCGGAACCGGAGCGGCGCCTGCGTGGCACGGAGACCCTCCTGGTGGTCGAGGACCAGGAGATGCTGCGCCGGGCGACGGCGCGGGCGCTGGAGAAGCTCGGCTACCAGATCCTGGTGGCGTCCGACGGCGCGGAGGGTCTCCGGGCATTCACCGAGCACGCGGAGCGGGTCCGCCTCGTGATCTCGGACCGGGTGATGCCGGAGCTGGGCGGCGTCGAGTTGTACCGCTGCCTCCGCGATGCGGGGCACGACGTCCCCTTCCTGCTGATGAGCGGCTACGCGGCCGACGCGGGCGGCATCACCCCGGTGCCGGAGGGGCTGACGATCATCGAGAAGCCGTGGACGGTGGAGGACCTCGCGAGCAGGGTCCGCGCGTTGCTCGACGGCCCGCCGCCCACCTGAGGCGCCCCCGCCGGGGCGCCACGCGGGCCGGCGTATGCGCCGCGCCGCCGCCCGGGAGGCCCCGGACGGCGGCGCGGATGACGGCGGGCGAGGCGGGAGGGGGACCCCTAGGCCGCCGCTGACAGGAGGACGGAGCTGACGGTGTCGCGCAGCTCGTGCGGGGAGAAGGGCTTCAGGATCGTGGCGAAGGCGCCGCACGCCCTGGCCATGGTGAGCAGTTCCTCCCGCGGGGCGAAACCGCCCCCCGACATCACCACCACCGGCATGCGGAACCCGCGCTGCTGCGCCCGCACCAGCAGCTCCATCCCGTCCATCGCGTTCATGTAGACGTCGGTGAGGACGAGGTCGAAGTTCAGGATGTCCATGAGGCGGAGCGCTTCCTCGCCGTCGGGGACGTCCCACACCTGGTGCCCTTCGCGCACCAGGACCCGCCGCACCGCGCCCCTCACGTGAGCGTGATCGTCTACCACCAGGATCCGTGCCATCTGCGTCTCCCCCGCCGGTCTCGGCGGCGCTCCTCAGGCGTCCAGTGCCAGGTCGCCGACGGTGCCGGCGAACACGGGTGTCGGTCGCGCGGTGCCGCTCATCCGCCGCGGTGGCGTGACCGGGCCGACCGCGAAATCCTCCAGCCTCAGCGGCGCCGCAGGCCCCGGGCGCGCCTCCCGGGCGAAAGCGCCCAGTCGCTGGACGAGGGACAGCGCTGTAGTCAGCGCGCTCTCCAGCGCCCCCAGCTCCTGCTGCAACCGCCAGCCTTCCGTCAGCTCGCCGTCGGCGATCTCGTCGGCCGAGGACACGACGGCGGTGAGCACGCTCTCCAGCTCGTTGGCCACCTGGCCCGAGGGGCCCCAGCGGCCTGCGTGGTGCGTCATGGCTCGTTCCTCTCCGCTCGTCAGTGCGTGGTGTGCGCGGCGGGCACGATGGCGAGCGGCAGCAGGCTCGCGGTGTTGATCTCGTGGTAGACCGGCTGCCGCGTCGGCGCGATGGACCGCACCACGCGCGCGCCCTCCCCGATCTGCCCGATCGCCAGGCCGCCGGCCACGGCGAGGACGAGGATCAGCGGCATGCTGACGGCGCGGAGGAGGCGCCGGGCGCGCCGCGCGCGCACCATCCGCCGCCGGTTCGCCTCTCCCGCCTCGAGGGACGTCCCCTCGACGACGAGCGCGGAGTAGCACTGCCACGCCGCCAGGGCGGCGGGCCGCGAGGCCTGCACGTCGGTGGTCATCCGGAGGCGCCGGAGGGGCGCGGTGCGACGGTGGGTCAACGCCATGGTGGTCATCGTCGGGCCTCCGACTTCAAGGGTGCTGCGTGGTGTCCTTCGCTGTTCCCGCGTCCAACCTAGGGCGCCGCGCAGCGCAGCCCCATCGGACGAATCGGGCATCAGACGTGCGAATCGGCGGCGCGCTCGTGAGGGATGACTGACAGAGGGCGGCCTGCGGGCCGTACGTGGAATGGGACGAGGTCACGGTGGCCGTGGCCTGGATGGTGGCGGACTGCTGAGCGGCCGCCTCGCGCGCGAGACCGGGGAGGCCGCAGCACAGCGCCGCGAGGACCGGCGCGCCGAGCGCTCCGGAGCAAAGACGTCCTCGGCGGCGCGCTGACGCGCCTTCCCGGGTTCGCGACCCGGCTCTGCACAACGGGGTGCGTGCCATCGGGACCAAAGGTGCGGCCCGGCGGCTTGGCGGGACATCAGCGGCTCAGGAAGGGCGGCGTGCGGATGCGGCGCAGTTGCTGTGCGGCAATCCCGACGCCGCGCGCCGGGACGGCGCGGGCGGCGGCGTCAGATCAGCTTGTGCTGGAGGGCGTAGCGGACCAGGCCGGCATTCGTCTTGAGGGCAAGCTTGTCGAGGACACGCGCGCGGAAGGTGCTCACCGTCTTGGGGTTCACGTCGAGGAGGGCCGCGATCTGCTTCAGGCTCTGGCCGCCGGCGAGGAGGCGCAGGACCTCGAACTCGCGGTTCGAGAGCTTCTCGTGCGGCGCCTTCTCGCCGTCGCTCACGAGGCCCAGCGCGAGCTGCTCGGCGAGGGCGTCGGTGACGTAGCGGCGGCCCTGCGCCACGCGGCGCACCGCCTCCACCAGCTCCGGGGGCGCGTAGCCCTTGGTGAGGTAGCCGGTGGCGCCGCCGCGCAGCGCCCTCACCGCGAACTCCTCCTCCGGCTGGGCGCTGAGGATGAGCACCTTCGCCCCGGGGTGCACGGCACGCAGCCCGCTCAGCACCTCCAGGAAATCGGGGCCGGGCATCGCGATATCGAGGACGACGACGTCGGGCTTGAGGCGGCGGGCCGCCTCGATGGCGTCGTCCCCGCGCCCCGCTTCTCCCACTACCTCGACCTCGACGGCGCCCTGGAGGATGCGGCGCACACCTTCCCGCACCACCGGGTGGTCGTCGGCGATGAGGACCGTCGTCACGGGGCGGTCCCCTTCCGGCCGGCGGGCGAATCCACGAGCGGCAGGCCGATGCGGAAAGTCGTCCCCTCGCCGGGCGACGACTCGGCCGATACCGTCCCCCCGCTCTCCGTTACCACGGCGTAGACGGTCGGCAGCCGGAACCCGCCCTCGTGGCCCCGGTCGGCGACGAACGGCTCGAAGATCCGCGCGAGGATGTCGGGTTCGAGCACGCGGGTCCGGACGCGCGCGATGAGGAGCGCCTGGGCGTCCGCCGCCGGCGGCGAGGTGCCCTCGCGACCCGTTTCGAGCACGACCTCGGGGGCCGGCGTCACGCCGCTCGCCGCCGCTGCCAGGAGGTCCACGGCGAGGCCGAGCAGGCGGGGGGCTTCGCCATGCACCCAGAGCGGGCCGTCGGCGAGGCGCAGCACGAGGGAGGCGCGCGCGGGGAGCGCGTCCTGCAGCGCCCGCTCGGCCCCCCGCACCACGGCATTGAGGTCCGCCGGCTCCGCGCCGAGCGGCTCCGCGTGCACGAAGCCGCGGATCGCGCCCAGGAACTGCGTGCCGGCCTCCACGGTCTGGGCCACGGCGTGCAGATCGGCCTGCGCCTCCGAGCCGGCGGGGATCTCGTCCTCGAGGAGGTAGAGCATGGTGCGGATGCTGCCGAGGTAGTTCGCGACCTCGTGGCCGAGCACGCGCGCCGTGTGCACGGCGGCGTCCATTCGCACGGCGCGGAGCGCGTCGCGGCCGGCATCCTCGGGCCGCACCGCCAGGCCCCGCGCGCGCAGGTCGTCCACCAGGCGCGTCAGTTCAGCGGCCGTGACGTTCAGATGGACGATGGCCTGCTCGCGCACCGATGGATCGCTCATGGCCACCCTACCGCACTGCGGGGAGCACCGAGGTGAACCGATCGCCCCCAAGGTCGCGCGCGGCCCCGGAACGTGCAAGGGCGGAGCGCCCGTCGCGGTGCCCCGCGGAACGCCGCGTGCCGCCGCGCCGTTGTGCGCCCGGCACGGGACGGGTAGACTCGGATGCGGCGGCCGAGGCCGCTGCGGGCGCCTTCGGCCGCGACGCGTCGAGACCCAGGGGGGGCCCAATGGCACGAGTGCTCGTCGTGGACGACCAGCCGGAGTTCCGGCGCGGGATGCTCCGCCTCCTCGAGCGCGCGGGTCACACCGCCGCGGAGGCGGCGGACGGCGCCGAGGGCCTGCGCCAGTTCGCCGTGCAGCCCGTGGACCTGGTCGTCACCGACCTCTTCATGCCGGACATGGACGGCCTGGAGTTCATGCGGGAGCTGGCACGGCGCCGCCCGGGGACGCGGGTCATCGCCATCTCCGGCGGGGGCTTCATGGACGCCGCGAGCATCCTGGCCGTGGCCCAGACGCTCGGCGCCGTCCGCACCCTCAGCAAGCCGATCGACCCGCCGCAGTTCCTCGCGCTGGTCGAGGAGGTGCTCGCCGCCGGCGCCTCGTGAGGCCGCGGGACGCGGGCGCAATTCCGCCTACGTCCCCGCCCGCCGCAGCGCCGCCTTGATGCGCGAGACGAAGCGCGCCGGCTCGATGGGCTTCCGGATGTAGTCGTCGGCGCCTTCGTCCATCAGCTCCACCTCGACACCTTCCTGCTGCTCGCCCGTCAACACGACGACCGGGAGCCCCGCCGTCCTCGGGTCGCCTCGGACGGCGCGCAGCACGGCCCGGCCATCCATCTCCGGCATGTTGAGGTCCAGCACGACCAGCTCCACCCGCTCGGCCGCGATCAGCTGGCGCAGGGCGGTCGCACCGTCGGCAGCCTCGATCACCTGATAGCCCTGCCGCTCCAGCAGCTGGCGGGCGAGGGTGCGGACCAGGCCGTCGTCGTCCACCATCAGGATGGTCGGTGCCTTCTCGGGCTCGGCCACTTGCTCGCTCGCGGGCTCCGGCGCCGCGGCCTGCGACGACTCCCCGAGGACGCGGTCGATCTCCTCCAGCGTCGTCAGACCGGCGCGCACCATCTCCGCCGCGACGTCCCGCATCGGCCGCATCCCCGCGGCCCGGGCGGCGTCCGCGAGCTGGCGGGCGCCCACCCCCTGCCGGATCATCTCCGAGATCTCCGGGGTGAGCACGGCCACCTCGAGGATGGGCAGCCGTCCCCGGAAGCCCGTCATGCCGCAGGCCTCGCAACCGCGCGCGTGGACCACCTGCCGCACACCGTAGAGCGCGGCCAGCTGCGATTCCCGCTCGTCGTTCGGCACCTCGTCGCGCACCTTGACCGCGCACGCCCGGCAGATCCGCCGCACGAGGCGCTGCGCCAGCGCGCCCCGCATGGCATCGGCGAGCAGCGCCGGGTCCACACCCAGGTCGCGGAGGCGGGTGACCGACGCGAGCGCATCGTTGGCGTGCAACGTTCCCAGCACCAGGTGCCCGGTGATGCTGGCGCGCACGGCGATCTCGGCCGTCTCGAGGTCGCGGATCTCGCCCACCATGATCACGTCGGGATCCTGGCGGAGCGCGGCGCGCAGGGCGCTCGCGAAGGTCACGTTGCGCTTGCGCTCGACCTGCACCTGCGTGATCCCCTTCAGCTCGTACTCGATCGGGTCCTCGACCGTCATGATGTTGATGGGATGCGCCGACAGCTCCTTGATGGCGGCGTAGAGCGTCGTCGTCTTGCCCGACCCCGTCGGACCCGTGATGAGCACGATGCCGTCGCGATTGCCGAGCAGCCGCCGCAGCGCCGTCTCCTCCGGCTTCGGCAGGCCGGCGTCGGCGAGCGCGACCGCCCCCTGCGGGTCGAGGATGCGGATGACGACCTTCTCCGCCTCCCGCGTGGGGACGGTGGAGACGCGCAGGTCGTACACCTTCTCCCGGACCCGGATGCGGGCGCGGCCGTCCTGCGGCCGCATGCGGTCGGCGATGTCGAGCTTGCTGAGGATCTTGATGCGCGAGACGACCCGGTTAAGGGCCGGCATCGGGAGGTGCATGAAGGGCACCATCACCCCGTCCACCCGGAAGCGGATGACGCCGCCGCTCCGGCCGGGTTCGAAGTGGATGTCGCTGGCCCGGTGCGAGACCGCCTCCTGGAAGATGGCGTTGGTCAGCTTCACGACCGGCGCGGACCCCGCTTCACCCGCCCCCACCGCCTCCGCGCCGGCCTCCTCCAGGATCGTGACCCCCTCGGCCGCATCGGCATCCACGGTCCTGAGGATGGACTCCACCGACCGATCCGGGGCGTACTGCGCGTTGATGGCGCTCTCGAGGGCTTCCGGCAACCCCACCACGAAGACGGGGGTGCGGCCCGACGCGAAGCCCAGCATCTGCTCCGCCTCGTAGTTGGTCGGGTCGGCGGTCGCCACGACGAGGCGGCGGTCATCCTCGCGCACGGGGAACACCAGGAACTGGCGCGCGACCTTCTCGGGCACCAGCTTGGCGGCGGCCGCCTCGGCGGAACCCAGGTCCGCGACGTCGAGCCGGAAGTGGCGGGC
>Ga0209777_10004492_pt1 | contig 16424 bp, 8 predicted proteins | sample FrelakmetHBP12HB_FD_187147 | JGI IMG/M metagenome (GOLD analysis project Ga0209777, IMG submission 187147) | Freshwater lake sediment microbial communities from the University of Notre Dame, USA, for methane emissions studies -HBP12 HB (SPAdes)... | ecosystem: Environmental > Aquatic >...
TAGGAGCGCAATTTTTCCCACAACTAAAGTCGTGGGTTCCTTGCGAAGATATAATGGTTTATCCTAATTCAGGTTCAACTTTAACTAATAAAAATGGTACTAATAAAACAAGCACATCTCTTTCTACTAATATATTAATTGAAGTTAATGGCGTTGCTGTTGGAGCTATTCAAGATATAGATTGGACAGAGATTAGATCATTAAAAATGATTGATGAGGTTGGAACTGATGGGCATATAGATTCTGCTCCAAATGGATCAGTGAGTGTTACTGGATCGTGTAATAGAATAAGATTTGATAGGCTTAGAATAGCCCCAGCATTTAGTAGAGGTTTTATTCATGTATCTTCTCAAATATACCCATTTGATATTACCATTCATGATAATTCAAAATCAGATACAAATAGTCAAGTTACCACAATAATTAAAAATGTTTGGATTAAAGATATTAAAACTACTTATAAAGCAAGTGATTGGATTATTTCCGAAACAATGACATTTGAAGCTGAAACAATTTTTAGTATAATGAATAATGGTCCAGTAGCTAATGCAAGTGAAAGATCAGATGTTGTACCAAGTATAATTCCAGTTGAACAAAGTACTGATACAGGTAGTAGAAGAGGATCTTTAGATGCTTCAGGTTTAATTGATATTGGTTCTTCCGGCACTGTTTATTAAAAACTTAAAATTATTTTTAAATAAAACCCTATTCTTGGTGATATATCTAAGGATAGGGTTTTTGTTTTTGTAACAGTTTAAAAAAAGGTAGCAAATATGGCAACTTTTGATAGTCCGCTTGGTAATAGAAAAATTCAAGGGCAACAAATAAAAGAATTTAATGTACCAGATGAATCTGGATATTCTTTTCAAGAAAATAATGATGATGATGCATTAGAAATTGAAATGCAGTTACGTGCTTCAAAAGAAGCTAAAAAATCTGGAACAAAAGAACGTTTATCGGAAGGAGCAAGGAAACGTATTGAAATATTGATTGGTATGACTAAACAAATCAGAAGTGTTGAAATTGAATCTACTGTTTATGTTTTTCAAACATTAAAATCTAAAGACATGAGAGATATTTTTACTGCTGTTTCTGAATTTGATGGGACGACACAAGGATTATTTGAATTAAGAAGACAAGTTTTAGCAAGATCATTGACACACATTGGAGGATTAGAATTTGAAACATTTATTGGGTCAAATTTATTAGAATCAAAATTAACATTTATTGATGAATTAGATAACTACCTGATAGGTAGGCTTCATGATGAATATTCTATATTATCAAAAGAAACAGATGAAAAATATGCTATAAAGAATGATGTAGAAGCAAAGGAGGTAGTAGAAGACTTAAAAAAATAGTATATGAACCGGAACATCGTTTTATTTGGTATTTATGCAAAACATATAAAAAGCTTCCAGATGATCCATTTATTATAGAAATGGATCCGGTTCAAAAATATTGGATGTTTGAAAATTGGATTGCTGATCAAAAAGACATATCAGAATTAGCTAAAAATCATGCATATTTATTAGCATCCTTTTATGATCCTGAAGCTGTTCGTAAAGCTTTAGGAGAAGGTATTGAGAGTTCTGAATCAACAGATGAAGAATTTGAAGATTCCATAAGAATTGTAAAAGAAGCTAGAAATAAACAAGTTGAAGAAAAATCAAAAAGAAAACGTAGAATAATTAAATAGAGAGTTAATATGGCTCCAAATGATACTAGCACCACTAGTGCTAATCCTATTCAAGCAAGCACTACTGCTACTCAAGCGGAGACTGCTGCTATTCATGATAATAGTGCTGCTATTCAGGATAATAATAATGCTAGAAAACAAAATGGATTTGTTATAGAACTTACTAGTGATCAATTAAAAAAATACAGTGATGCGACTAGAAGTTCAACTATGTTTTCAGGTATTTTAAGTAACAGTATATCTACAGCAGGTGATTTTTTTAAAAAACTTTCACAAGAAGTAGGTCTTAGTTCTAGAGAATTAGAAAAAAGCAACGCTTTAACAACTGCAACAACTAATAAAATATCTCTATTAAGTATAGCGCTTTTAGGAGCAAAAGAACAATTTGAAAATTCATTTACAAATATTGGATTAAATACTTTTTCAAATCAAATAGAAACTATTACAAATACTATTTTAAATCAAAAAACAACTGCAGCTGAAGCAGTTGATGCGATTAAAAGTACATTTGGAGATATTATTCCTAAAGATATGAAAGAAAAAATATCTAGTATGATACCTAGTCATGCTTTTGCAGCAATTAAAACATTTATGAAGGATTTTGCGATAGCTGCTGATAATGGACTTAGATTTGAACAGACTATTGTATCTCTAGCAGCTAGAACCGGAGAACTTGGAGAAGTTAATAAAAAAGCTGGAGCAGGTCTTCAAGGAATGAGTAGCGTACTAAACACTCACACAGCTATAATTAATTCAGCTTTAGGTTTACTTCCAGATCAAAAAGTAATTGAAAACTATTATACAGAATTTGGTAGGATTCCAGGAGCTTTAAAACAAACTGTTACTAGCACTGGTGCTATGAAAGGCGAAACTAGCGAATTTGTTAAAACAATGCTTCTTGCAAAGGGTACAGGTCAAGATTTTAAAGAAGTTGTAGGTGATCTTGGGAATGCATATAGAACTCTTAATGTAACAGGAGATCCTGCACTTCAATTTATATCAAGAATGAGTGAAATTAGTCATAATTATGGTATTGAATTAGACGATATACGAAACACGTTAAATAAAACAGGTGATTCATTTAAAATGTTTGGCGTTAAAGCCGAAGGTGGAGCAAGAATGACTGAAAGTGCTGCTCAAATGATGAATAATTATGTTGGAGCACTTAAAAATACAGGTATTAGTGGGCAAGCTGCTAGTGAAATAGTAGGTGATTTAATTAGCAGTACTTCAAATTTAACTGAAGCTCAACAGGCATTTATTTCAGCACAAACTGGCGGACCTGGTGGATTAATGGGAGCTTTTCAGATTGAAAAAATGTTAAAAGAAGGTAATATTGAAGGTGTTTTTGAAAAAATAAAACAAACTATGCAAAAACAATTTGGTAAAGTTATGACTGTTGAAGAAGCTTCAATGAGTCCTCAGGCAGCAGCTCAATTTGAAAAACAGATTTTATTATTGACTCAAGGACCTATAAAAATGGCAAAAAGTCGTGAAGAAGCCATGAGAATGTTAGAAGCTTTTAAAGCAAAAGATACAGGAGTAGATATTACAAAAACCCTTGGAAAGGGAAAGGATTCTCTTACAGAGAATGTAAATTTAGGAAACGAACGTTTTAAAGAATCTACAACACTTTTTGGTCAAGGTGCAGCAAAAACTCTTCAAGCAGCAAATATTTCATATGCAGCGGCAAGAGAGTTAGCAATAACTGCATTTGGAAATCGTAAATTATCTACACAAAATATGCAAACAACTGATGTTAGATATGAAGATAAACGCGCTATGGAGATACGTGGTAGAAAAAGTGAAACTATGTCAGCTGAAGCAACAAAAGGAGGTTTTACAGATCTTGGAACTTCTGCTAGAGAGCTTGTACTTGATGTAGAAGAATTAGCTCCAAAAGTACTTGAAAATCTAAAAAATAGTTTTAGTCAAATTAAAGCTTCTTTAAGATCTGGCGGTGTTTCTAAAGCAGAAAAAACTAAAGATGAAATCTTAAAATATTTACATTCACGAATAGAATCAGCTGAAAAAACTGCACCAAAAGGAGATGCTAGGAGCTCTTATATACGAGGACTAAAAGAACAGGAAGATAATATAACAAAAGAATATAATGATTTAATAAAAAACTATCAAAGAGGAAGTTTACCAATTAAAAGCCGAACAGTTGGTCCCTTATATTCTAATGAAGTATCTACTGAAGCTACTGATGCAAGTAAAAAAAAATCAATTAGTTCTGCAATTAGAAGTGTTAGAGAAAACGTTTCACCTGCTACCCCTGTAGCAGCTGCAGTAAGAGGAACAACTACAACACCATCAACACCAACTTTAACGCCAACACTAGCATCAACAACCTCTACAACCAAACCAACTATGTATCCTCCTTTAAATTTAGATATTAATGTATATTGTTCAGAATGTTATAAAAAAGTTCAAGAAGTTCATCAAAACCCTCAAGTTAAGGCGACCACAGTAGCAACTTCAGAATAACAATTTGTTAATAATATTATGCCGAATATTAATTCACCAGATACTTTACAAAATTATTTAAATAATAATCCAGGTTCTCAACCATCTTGGCAACAACAACCTGGTATTAGTGCTCCAGCTGTTCCTACGGCAGATGGAAATGGATTACCTTACAGTAAAGTACCAGATAATAGATCTGGACAAGTTAAAAGAAATATAATAAGTTGGTTTATTCCACAATTTGGTTTAATTAAAATGTATATAAATCCACAATCTATTTCTTATAGAAATAAGAAAGTTATAGAAAAAACTAGAACTAAAGGTGGATATAGTTTACAATATTGGGGAGAAGATCTTACTGAAATAACATTAGCTGGAGTAACAGGTAGTTCAGGTATAGAAGGTATTAATGTTTTATATGAAATATATAGAGCTGAGCAATATGCTTTTGATTCTGTTGCTTTATCTATGCAAGCTAATAATGCAGCGACAGATTTAGCAAGTAAAGCTGTTAATATGCTAACTGGTAATTCACCTATTGGAAATTTAGCTGGAGGTTTAATTAATGGATTGTTAGGTCAAGATACTCCAAATAATTCATTGGCTATTAAAAATGTAATATCTTTGGCTAGTTTAGCTTTTACGGTAGAAATGTATTATAATGGATGGGTATATAGAGGATATTTTGAAGAGATGACTTTTGGTGAAAAAGCTAATGATTTTTTAATAGATTATAGTATAAAATTTACAGCAACACAGAGAAGAGGATATAGAACTAATTATTTTCCATGGGCTCGTTCTGCAAGTCAAGGTCCAAGCGTATATAATACTCCAAGATCTTATGATCTAAATAATATTCAAAATACAAACACCACAGTGTTAAATAATACTGCGACAATAGCACAAAAGTAAAATAATATGGGTTTTTTAGGAGCACTAGGCGATCAATTAAGTTCACAATTCTCTTTAGGAGAAAATACTAATCACACACTAAATAGTGTAAATAGTGATGGTAAAATTATACCATATGGAAATTTAGGAGACTCTGCTAAATATATAGATACTAGCGCAGAAAGAAAATATGTCGAAGAAGGATATCTAAGAACAGATCCTTATAATATTGAGCCAAAACAATTTGAAATATTAATGCAAGAACCAAATGCTACAGTTCTTGTTAAAAAAAGAATGTTTTCATCTGTTGCGGAAAATTATAGACCAGATTATATGGATAAAGATGAAAAATTATATTATAAAACTATTCGTATTTTATTGCAAAACAAATGTAATCAAATTTCTGCGTTAGAAAAGTTATCTAAAATTGAAAAAATTACTTCTTCTATAAATAAAGTTGATAATTTAACCGCCCAATTAATAATTTCTTTGACAGATGTTATTTCTGATGGATTTGGTTCTGGTTCTAATTTATTTGGATTAGCAAGTTGGTCAACTGGTACAGATAAATCAGAAGCTAGTAGTTTTATACAAACAATAGATAAATTAAGAAAAATATATGCATTTAATACAACTAATAATTATACTACATGGATTACTGATACATCTAATTTAGTACAATCTACATTTGGACAAGGTACAGGAACAATAGAAATAACAAATTTTACTAAATTTAATACAAATACAACTATAAAAAATAGTGGTGGTAGTTTTAGTTTAGAAATAGCAGATCCATATGAGTGTATGGTTATTACTGAATATGATATTGAAAAGGCTATAAGTGATGCAACAAATGTTTTTTATAATAGTAAATTATATCAATTTGGTAAAGAAACTTCTAATAATTTAATTTCAGATTTAAAAGTTAGATTAAACCAATATCGTTCAACTAGAGGTGCTGGACCTATTTCTTTTAAAATTGATCCAGATACAATGTTAGGAAAACGAGTAACTGCAATAATAGATAGAATTGGCACAGAAATACCATTTAATTTTGATTCATCATCTATAGAAAGTATTTTAACAGGTGGAATTGCTGGAGACGTTTCTGTTTCTAAAGATTATTTAAAAGATGGTGCAATTGCAGGGGTTGAAGGATTAAATCCTAATAATAAAAAATTTAGTAATATAGGTGCGAAATCAAATGATACCGCTTCTATACATATAGGAATAGACTCTGAATTATCTTTATTTCAAAGATTAATTAAAACTATCTTTAGTCAATTAAGTTTAGAAGCAAATTCTATAAATACATTTCAAGCTGCGAATAAAGAAACAAATTATACAAGAAGAAAATTAAGATTTAATTTTTTAGGTAAATTATTAATTCAACCAATGGATCTTGTTCATTTTTATGTAAACACTAAAAGTGTATATGACAATAGATTGATGACTGGAATTAATAATATGTTTTCTGGTCTTGGTTTTTTACAAGAATTAAATAATACATTAACAGATTTTAAAAATTCTTTTAATTCCGTATTTAATCCTAGCGGAAGTGTTGACTTACAAATAGAGAAATCAGTTTACGTTGGATCTAACTTTCCCAATTATCTGTGGTCAACAATGAGAAATCAATTTGTTACAGAAAATGAAGGCACACATATTTTTGCAGGAGTAGTTGAAAAAGCTGTAGAAACATATTCTAATGGAGCATTTCATGTAAGTGTTAGCGGTTTAGATAATACCAAATATTTTGAAATGGGTAAAATTAATTTTAAACCAAGTGTAGATGTTTATAATGGGAATATATTTGATCCATTAACAATTCATAAATCTACATTTGATACTCTTTCTTCTAATGCAAAAGATAGTATGCCTATATTATTAGATGAAAATCAAATATTATTATCAGAACCTCCATTATTAAAGTTAAATCGTGGACCTAGTGCAAATAAATTAGCTACATTGAATAATATAACTGGAGAGAGAACAGTTAATTTAAATTCTGGGCAAACAACTCAAACGGTTTATGCTCCAGATGGACTAGTTTATAGATGGAAAGAAGGAATTGGTATATTTGTTCAATTTGGTAGTTCACTAAGTATGAATACTTTAAATTCTGTTGGTGCTCCAAATATAGCAGAAGAACCGTTTGCTGGTCAAGATGTTATGAATGTAATCTCATTATTAATTACAGGTCAGCCATATAATTATATGACTTATATGAAAGCTGCTACAGAATTTGATGGTGCATGCAAAGATCCTCAGACACAACAGAATGCAGCACATTCTTATTTAAGAACTTTAACAAATGCAATAGCAAAGAACAATATTTTATGGGGCAATTTTATACCATTCAAAAATCTTACATTAGATGAACAATCTTATGCTGTAATGCAAACAACTGTTACACAAGTGTCACAATTAAATGATCAATTAGATAAAAATTTTCAAGCTTTAAGACAAAAAAGAGACCAAGCGGCGTTAATTGGTATTAAAAACATTTTTAATCAACAAGTTTTTAAAGACAATCAACAAAAATCTACAGCTGATTCATTAAATACTGATATACAAAGTTTAAGCACTCAAATAGATAATGGAATTCATCAATTAACACAATTAATGTCATCTGATTTATACAGTCAATCTATAGGAAATGATAATTCATTTGATGGAAATAATTTTGATGATTATAATAAAAAAATATCTAATTCCAATTATTCAAGAAGATTACTTAGAAAAAAATTAAATTTACTAACTCGTAGAATGTCTTATAATGTTAGAGCAAATGAAGATAAAAATTTATTTATAGTTGATGATTTTTATGATAAAGATTATGATATTACTGCTTTTAATAAAGATTTAACAGGAGGCATAGGTTTATATAATAACAGTTATACAAGTATAAAAGATAAACTTAACATTGCTTCGAGTGTATTAAATTTAGAAGTTTTTTGTGACTCACAAGGACATATAAGAGCAAGAACTCCTCAATATAATAGAATGCCTAGTTCAGTATTCTATAAAATGATGTATTTAAAGAAAGCACTTAATGTTCAAATTTTCCCTCAATTTATAGAGGATATGTTTAAAAGTCAATTAGATACATTACAAGAAAGAATTGAAATTTTAGAAGATCAAATTAGATTAGATTGTGCTATGTTAGGTTATAACAATGATGCTGATGCTAAAATATTTATTCTTAACTACAATCCTGACGATGGATTAAAAAAAATTTCTGGAGGTTTTGATTTTATTTCAAATCAACAAACTGGACTTGTTTCAGATATAAGTTTAATAATAAAATCAGCAAATATAGATCAAATAAATCAAAATTTAGCACAATCTACCCGTTCTTTATTTACAAATGCACAAAGATTTACTATTATAAATAAAGCTTTAAGTACTTATGGGTTAACTAGCGCAGGATTTAGTATAAATAACGTAGATTCCTTTAATAAGGATACATATATTAGTACATTAGTTAACAGAATACAAACAAAATCTGGGCAAAGAGTACCTACGGATAATTATATTTTTACACCAAGTAATGGCGTAACTAAATATAATGATTTAAAGCAAGTAGATGTTTTTAAAATTACTCAAGAATTAATTAGTAAGGTATCTGAAAGATCTGAAGCTGCAAGGATGTTTTATTCAACTATTAAAAATACAATTGAATATAAATCATTAGATAACGATTCATCTACATCTAATAAATTAATTACTCCTTCAGGTTATAATAATTCTCATATACCAGAAGTGTTTGAACATATGATAGAAGATGAAAGCTATGATGATCTAGGTCCAGGTTCTGGTAGTAGATATATAATCAAAAGAAGTCAGATTATAAATATGAGTATTTCAGAAAATCATCCAGATTTTACAATGTTCCAGGTTAGTGGGGTTATGAATCAATTTGCATCAAAAGCAAATCCAGCAGGATTAGAAACATTTCCAGATAATGGAAATGCTATGGTAACAGCTGTAGCTATAGATTATGATTTATGGAGAAATTATGGATTTATAAATTCAGCACCGGTAACTGTTCCATTTTTAAGCGATCCTAATACACAGTGCGCACCTTATGCTTCTTTATGCCTTAGTAGATCTCGTAAACAAATATTATCAGGAAATTTAAGTATTGCCGGGAATGAATTTATGCAACCTGGAGAAGTAGTTTTTATAGAAGATAGAAATCTATTATTTTATGTTGAGAGTGTAAGTCATAATTTTCAATATGGTGGAAGATTCGAAACAAGTCTTACATTAACATATGGACATTCACCAGGAGAATATATACCAACTACAACAGATATAGTTGGTAAACTTCTTTATAAAAATAGAGATGTTGGTGGTACAAATATACAAAGGCAAACATCTTCACAAAATGAATCTAATTTAGGAATTTTAATTAGAAGTAATATTAGCAATTCAGTTATAGATAATGGAAAGGAAAATACCAAAACTAATTCTGATATTTTAAATCAAAATTCTCAAACTATAAGTAATATATTATATGAAGCAAATGCTTATATATTACAAAATAATGCAAATGGATCATATTTAAATGCAAATCTAGAACTTAGAATTTATTACAATAATACATATACTATAAATTCAGATTTAGAAGCATTTGCTAATTTAGCATTAGCATCATTTACCGATCAAAATTCTGTTCCTAAACAGAAATCTTATCAAAATACTACTATAGCAGCTAAAGCTCTTTCAGGTAATGTACAAGTAAAAAAAATAAATGTTGATACAGAAAGTTTTTCATATTCTGGAAAAGCTGTAGATTTTGCTAGAAATGAAATAAACAAAACTAGTACAAATGGCACTACAAGTTCTTCAACACAACAAGCAAAAGATAAAATGAGGGAAATATTATTTAATTATGTAGTAGATTGTTGGATTAATTTTAGTTCAACTAAAACAAATATTAGCCAGTCAATTTAAAAGAGATTTTAATGGGTGATATCCATAGATTTGATGAGGTAGTAGGGTTATCAAAAAGAGGTACAATTGTAGGTTTTGATGCCAAAAAGGGCATGCTTAAAGTTCAATTATTTAACACCTCTGCAATACAAGGAAAGCCTAAACCTATTGATGTTCCAGCTCCTCACTCTATGTTTTATAATAATGGGCTATTTATTGGAACATCTCCACATATAGGTACCCCTGTAGTTGTGTCTCAAGGCAGTGGAAATCAATATTATTTTGTTTCTTTTCTTGCTGAAAATCAAAATTATGTCCCCTCATTAAAACCAGGTGAATTATTAATTAAATCAAATAATTTAACAAAAATTGTTTTAACTCTTGATAATGATGTTTTTATAGGATCTAATAATAATAACATTCATATTAATACTGATTCTAATTATATTAGTACAAATTTTTATGAAGAATTTAATTTTACACAATCTTCAAGAAAAATAAATGGTTTAATTAAAAGAGATAAAATTATAAATGATAACTGCCCTCAAAGTTTGAAATTAGAAGATGATAGTTATAACTCTAAATATTATGTAATAGGATTAGATCCTTCTCTTGATGTATCATTAACTTCAACAAATGATAAAATAAAAAATCCACCACTTGTAGAAAATCGTGAAATTACATATGAGTTCCAATATGATGCTAATATTCTTGATGATTTAAATGAGTCTAACACATATTCAAAATCTGGAACTCAAACACCAATATATTCTTCTCCTAATAGGAGACAAAGTAGAGCGGATACTTTAAGTTTAAGTTTAGTTGCGCCTAATTTTTTGATGGAAACTGTAAAGGGTACTGTAGTTGATATATTTGGAAATATTCTTGACATTAATAGATATCCATTACCTATTAATGAAAATAAAACAACGTTAAGAAATCAAGATAAAAAATCAGCCTTTCTAAAAATAAAAGAATTAGAAAGAAAAAGTATAGCATATCATTTTGAATTAAATGCAAGAAAAGATCCATCTATAAATATTGCATCTAAAAATTCTGATCCATTAAATAATGATAATAATATATGGGCTAGAAATAGAAGTAGATTTTTTTTAGATATTGATAAAGAAGGTCAATTTAAACTTAATGTACCTTGTTCTAGTGATACTGGAAACATTCCATTATTAACTAGATATGAAAATTATTCAACAACATTACCTGATGATAATAATAATCCTAATAAACTTATATTTATGGATAATAATTTAGATATTCAACAAGATTCATTTGCTTCTCCAACAATTGATTTAACTGGAGATAAACCTGTAATCAGTGATATTACTAAAAATAGAGGTTCTATAGAAATAAAAGATGGTAGTATTTCTGGATCTCCTCAAGATAGAATAACTAAAAAAAATATCAAACATGGAACAGCTTATCATGATATTTTACAAACTTGTTATCTTCATACTACTTCAGATTATCTTAATTATCAAAATGATGAATTTGATGGTGCCGATCCATCAAATTTAACAATTAATATTAATAAAATTCCAAAACTTAAAAATATTGTTCAAAAGATACTTTATACAAGTGGTGCTCCAGTAAATGCAGATGGAACTTCACCTACTGTAGGCGGAAGAAGTGGGTGTATAAATTTTGATGGATCTATAGAGTTAAATATTGGCGCTAATACTTCTGATCGTCAATCTATGTGGTTAGATACAGCTGGAGGTATAGTAGCAAATATTGGTCGTGATTTAAATAATATTAGTGCAGCCGTTTCATTAAATGGAGATTTATTACTGCAAGTAGGTGGAGTAGGTGTTAACGGTGATAAAAGATTTAAAAAACAAAATAATGATGTCAATGGTGCTGCAGTAGATATTAGAGTATTAAGAAATAAAGGGCAAGCTACTTTAATTAGAATAGATGATGAAGGTATTAAAGTATTAACTCCAGGAAATATGGTATTTCATTCTGAAGGAGGTATGAGGTTAACATCTGATACTTCTATTTTTATAGAATCTGAAAATGTTACTATTCAAGGTAGAAGTGTTCTTAAAGAATTTGGAGGTTCAGTGTGAACAAAAACACATTAGATACTGTTATTTACAATAAATTATTATTACAAGCTGAGGAAGCAAATGATCAAAATTTAACGAAATTAGCTAATGGTATTCTAGCTGCATTAGAATCTAAAGATGATAAGATTGAGTATTCTTGTTGTGAGTTAAATAACGATATTTATTTTGGATTATGGAAGTTAGCTGCTAATTTTATTAAATATTACGATTTAAATTCTGTTGATGCTCAAAAATTAAATGAGATTATTGAAATTAATGCTGAAAAATTTGTCAATGATTTAGAGAAAAGTTTAGATATGGAACTAAAGTTTGGAGCAAATGAACCTAAAGTTCCTGGACAAACTTAGTTTTAGCTAATTATTAACTTTGCTAAATAGTGCATCATGTTATGATATATATTGTCTTGTATAATACCGTTATATTTAGCAAATTAAAATGGTTGGTTTAAAATAATGCCATGTAACCCTAATGATATTCATATTAATGTTCCTAGTGGTCCCTCTGGAATTAAAATACCAGGATTTGGGCTTGCTGTTTCTTTAAATATACCAAATATTAATTTAATTCCAGCTGGTTTTCCAGAAGATCTTTTAGATCTATTTAATAAATTACAATTTTTATTACCATCAGGTATTTTAAAACCAAATCTTAGTTTAAATTTTACTAGAGATATTTTAGATTCTATAATGAACTTTTTAGATCAATTTATGCCATTTCTGATGCTGTATAAATTCTTCTTACCTATTCTTAATTTAATACTTTGTATTATAGAAGTTTTATGTGCTTTAGCTAATCCTTTTAAATTAATTAGCGCAATAAATAGATTATTTAGAGATTGTTTACCAGCATTCTTAAGATTATTTCCTTTTCTAGCTATTATAATAATGTTGATATCGCTTATATTATTATTAATAAAATTTATATTATATTTAATTGATCAAATTGTTAAATTTGTTAAAAATCTTTTAAGAAATATAATGTGTTTATATAGAGCTCTTACTAAAGGAGATAGTAATTCTATATTAGCTATAGCAAAAAAGATTGGAGCTATGTTATGTATATTCCAAAATTTATTTGTATTATTAGCAATATTTAATATAATCTTTCAAGCTATAAAAGATATTTTATCATTAGCATTTTCTATTCCTCCATGTGATAGTTCAGATCCTAGTAATGCTAATGGCTGTTGTACTCCTGATGTTTGTCCTGAAATTGTAAAAAGTAATTATACTAGAGTAACAGGAAAATTTCAATATATTAATAAATTTGGAATTGATGGATCTTCGGTTAGTCCATTGTTCAAATTTTATAATTTTGATCTTAGATCTGAAGGATGGCAATTATTTGACGTAAATCAAACAATTCAACAACAATTTATTAATATTGTTAACGCTTATGATGTTACAGAGTCACCTAAACCTGTTTTCTTCCCTGTAGATGGAACTTATAACGCTACAACAACTCCAAAACAAGCTCCTTATACTATAGATTTAAGATTGTTTTACAATCCTATTAGTTGGGGCAGAGCGCTTGGTGTCCAAAGATGGATAAGATTTCATAATTGTATAGTTACACATGCTCCAACAACAAATTATACTTTAGCAAATAATACTATTCAAACAGCAAATAGTGGTGTTTTATTGTTAGCAGGAGGATCTGGTTATGAAGATGATGGTAAAACAAAATTATATGGATATGATATAGATGGAATAACTCCAATTTCTACACAAGCAACATTAGAAAATTTTATTCATAAACCTACCACATTATCAACATTAAAACCAGTTTATGATGTAACAGATGGTTATGAATTTTTTAATGTTGAGTATACTTTTAAACCAAATATACCAATATTATTTAGTAAAAATTTAATAACATTAGGATGTGAACCATCTATAGCTTTAAATAAATTATTTGTTAATTCTACAGTAGCAGGAGATTATGCTTTAAAATTAGGATTATTAAATGGTTTATTAAATGCAAGTGATGGAAATCCAAATTCTAATTTTCCAGGTGTTAGTTTTCCAGATGTAAACGCAGCGCAAGAATGTTTATCTACTGCAGTATCTGCTTTACGAACAAATTTAACTCCTGAAGGTATTGCAGAATTTACTTCAACAACAAATATATGTTTATTGAAATTACAAAATGATGCAAATAGTACGTTAAATTCTTTGATAGGATTAGGAGTAGATCCTTGTAAAAGCACATTTAAATTATCACAAAATAAACAATTTACTAACAATCAGATAATAGTATATGTAAATTTAAATGAATCAAATTCTGTTTCATTAGTAAATGGTATACCAGTAGATATAGGCGCTAATTTAGCTTCAAGAATTAAAGCATATCCAACTTTGGGCAATGTTGATAGTTTTGTATATGATGGTTATAATATATTTACAGCTAATTTAGTATCTGATAAATCAGGTACCGGCTCTATAATGCTTTCTTTTGATAATAATATGTTTTGTAATAATATAATTCCAACTGATATTACAATACCTCCTACACACACTCTTCAAGAACTTACATATCAATTTATATATGCTCCTAGAGGTCCTTCAATTAGTGGTTCTGGTACTCCTAGTATCTCTGGATCTGCTGAAGATGAAACAACTCAACCAAGACGTGACTCAGGTGATGCATCCAGAGACAATAATTAATTTAGGATCAAAAAAACTATGGCTGTTGATATTCAGAGTGAGCATCAAAATTCACAAAATTATGAAATAGATATAAGTAAAATATATTCTCAAATGATTAGTTATATTGACGGTCATAGGAGTTATGTTAATACTTCTTCATTAATACAAGAATCTATTTCTAAAGGATTACCTAAAGTAAATGATTTAAGAGAATTTGTTAATAAACATAAAGTAAAAGAAGAATCAACTCCACAAGAAAGTAGATGTCATGCTTTTTATAGAATAATAGGTTTTCCAGTAGTATCTTCTAATTTTAATTTTTATAATCCTGGATTATTTAATATGAAATTACTTGATTCTAAAATTGGAAATTTAAAAAAAAGAAGTGAAGATCAATTAAATATTGCTAAAAATCAAATACCTGGCTTTTGGAATCTTTCTCTACAAAGAGAAACTGATGTATTAAACAAATTAAAGGTTTTTTCTACAAATCAAACTATAGATGCTAGTGCGTTAACATTATCAATTCTAAATAAAAGAGATTTTTCTATTACATTTAAAAATTTAAGTAAATTAACCTTTGATACTTCAGGTATGAATATAAACAATCAATCATATCAAGCTAATTTAAATGGCAATATTGTTAGTATTGAAGAAAATAACATACAATCACCTTTTTCATTAATAGATTATATAGATTCTTCTGGGGCAAAACCAAATATTAATAATTTATTTATAACTAGGTATCATATTATTTTCCCATTTATTGTTGATCCAATAATAGATGGAACTGTTTGTCCTACGAGCAACTTAATAGCTGTACCATTTACACCTGACGAATCAAATAGACATGTTTCAGAAAATACACTTGTTGATTTTCCTTTAATAGAAAAAATAATACAAGCAAAATTTGATTTTAATATTAATGAACAAGTTATGAATCAAAATATTCAGGATTTTTTTGCTGATAAAGATAATAATTCATTTTATCAATCTAATGTAGTTCAAAATGTATTAAAACAAAAATCTTCAAATTCTGCATTTGAAAAAAATGAATTAATTAAATATATCAATATCATTGAAGCAATGATAAAAATATTAAAAGATGCAAAGGATATATGTTCCAAAATCCAATTTGGATATTATTGGCTACCTATACCATCTACAATTGGTCCTGAAGGAGGCTGTACTGTTAGAGATATAATTATTTCAAAAGCAATAGCTGAGAATACAAAATTTATTACACATAATGATAGCAATATAATTAAGCAGATACTAAATACATCAACAACTAATGCAAATAAAACTATTAGTAAAAACATACTTGATATTTTTAGTCCTGATGAAAATGATGCTTTTGGAGATACAGCACAAGATCAACTTGAAAGGTTAATTAGTGAAAGAAATGAAAACATATCAAAAGGATCTGATGCTTTAAAAACAATAGAGATTATAACTGGAGAAATTAGTGGATTTGGATTATGTGATATAATTGCAATATTAGGTGCGTTAAATATTATGCCAAAAGATCAGATAATAGGATTTTTAGATGATTATGCTTTTGCTAATATGGAAAGTAAATATAATACTGGTTTAAAAAGACCTACTATTGTAGACACGATGAATAAATTTTTACCATATGTTGTTGGGTTTTATGATTTAATGGATAAAACCCAACAACATATGGTA
>Ga0209777_10004493_pt1 | contig 16424 bp, 10 predicted proteins | sample FrelakmetHBP12HB_FD_187147 | JGI IMG/M metagenome (GOLD analysis project Ga0209777, IMG submission 187147) | Freshwater lake sediment microbial communities from the University of Notre Dame, USA, for methane emissions studies -HBP12 HB (SPAdes)... | ecosystem: Environmental > Aquatic >...
CGTGAGCCATGGGGAGTCGCCAGATTCACCAAGCCCCGGCACGGGGCGAAAGATCGCGACGTCGCCATCTTCGGCCCCCTCCGGGGGCTTTTCCGGACATGCCGCTTTTCCCATGGCTTACGCCATGGGCTACTCTCCGTCGCCCTCCGGGCTGGTGTAACGTCCTTGCGTACCACTACGCTCAGATACCCGCGTTTTTCTTCGGAATTCGGAGTCTCGCCACTTTCAAGTCGCGCACCCTCCCGAATTCGACGGCCGCCGCAGCGCAAAAAGCCGAAGTATACTTGGACCCGCGGCCGAAGTCCGGCGCGCGAACATGGCTGTGTTCCTTCCGCTGCTGATGGCCACCGTCCAGGCCGCCACGCTGGAAGGATACGTGTTTCGCGAGATGGACGGCGGCCCGCCGCGGCGGCCGGTGACCGTTGAATTGCTCGTCGAAGGCAGCGTCCGGTACCGCCAGACCACGGGGGCCGGCGGCGCCTTCACATTCACGAGCGTGCGCGAGGGACAGTATGCGATCCAGGCTCGTTTCGCCGAGTTCATTATCGTAAGAGATACCGTCGGCGTCGTAAGCGGCGAGAAGAACTTCATCGCGGTGATGCTGCCGAAGCGACGGGCCGGGATGTCCACTTTCGGGACCGTGAGCGCCAGGGCGCTCGCCGCGCGATCGGACGCCGGGATGCAGAAGGAACTCCGGCAGGCAGCGCTATTGGTGGCGAGCCACGATTTCGACCGGGCGGCGCAGCTCTATGAGCAGGCGGTTGCGCAAGGTGCACTGGCGGATGTCTCGGACGCGTTGGGGCTCCTCTATCAGCGCATGGGCCGGAAGGCCGACGCCTATCGGGCCTTCCAGCAGGCCATCGAGCGTGATCCGAAATATCTCCTCGCTTATGCCCACCTGGGAGCCGCTTACCTGGAGATCGGGCAGCTTAAAGAACTCGCGGCGGTGGCGAATCGCGCTTTGGCAATCGACCCGAACTGGCTGACCGGGCGCCTGTACCTGGGGGAGGCGCAAGCGGGAACAGGAGACCTGAACGCCGCGGCGCGTTCCGCCGAGACGGCCGCGGGGCTGGCGAAGGGCAAAGCCCCGGCGCCCGAATTGCTGCTGGCCAAGATCCGGTGGGCTCAGCGGGATTGCGCGGCGGCGCGCGGGCACATGGACCGCTATCTCGAGTTGAACACCTCGGCGCGGAGGTTGCCCGAGGTCCGCAAATCACTCGACATCGTGCGCGCCTGCAAGCCGCGGCAGTGAACGCAGGCGGTGCACACACACTCCTCAGTTTGCCCACGCCAGGGCCAACGTAACCGCCCGCGAGCAGCCTATTATCGATTTCCTGACGCTCGGACTATACGTTCGAGGCCGTGGCTGCCTTCGCGGGCAAGGTCACCAGGCCGAGCTGGACCAACATCGAGAGCGCGTCGTAGTACTCGCGTTCCCGGTATGACATCCCGTCGCGAACCTCGATCACATTGCAGACTACGAGCTGCATGCGCTTGCCTGTCGGCGCCATACCCAGCAGTTCGCCGGTGTGAGTGCCGCGGCAAACGAACTCGGCGATTGCCGTCTCTCCTTGCGTGTAGACAGACCTGATTTCGAATTCAAGATCAGGGAAAGCGGCCAAGTACATCTCTGCAACCGCGACGCCGGCATCGGGGCCGGCGTGTTCGACGCCGTCTGCGCCGGTGTAGGTGTACTCGGGGTGCAGCAGGTTCCGAAAACGTGCGAGGTCGCGATGCGCGATGACATCGATCATCTCGCGGTGGATCGTGGAGGGTGTTGCCATACCTCTGACTCCTTGCCCAGGAAGACCAGGCCAGGATTCCCGCCCCAGCTTCCCCGGGCAAGGCGATTATAAACCCGCCCGGATCCGTTGGAAGCGTTTCTTTTCGGCGGCGCCCCACACCGCGTGCCGCCGGCAACAGGAAGCTTCCGCCTATGGCAGCAGCACCACGGGCGAGCGCCAGACCGCGAATTTCTGCGCGGAAGGATTCAGGACACTCACCTGGCAGGTGTATCTTCCCGGCTGCAACTTTTCGAGCGGGAAACTGAACCTCAAAGGCACAGCCTTTGACGTGCGGTTCAGGCCTTCGGTGATCTGAAGGGGCGCGGTCTCGAACGCCTTCACCGTTCCGCGATAAAAGCTGACGGTCGCCACCATGAATTGGGTTTGGTCCGCGCCGGGCTGGTAGGCTTCGAGGTAGACGAACATCTCCTGGTCCTTGCGGAACACACGCGTCACGCTCGGCACGAGCTTGCGTCCCTCCTGGACCAGCGGGTTTGCGGCAACCAGCTTCTTATTCTTTTCGGCGCTGGCGACCGCGGAATCCAGGTCTTCGCGCTGGTTGCTCAGGACCACGGAGCTGATCGGAAGGTATTTCTGATCGCCGCTGAGGTCCGGCACCACGAACGTGGTCGCGAACGTCCCCATTTTGCCGGTCTCGTTTTCGCGGGTGAGGAACTTCAGCGAGTAAGTGCCGGGCTGGAGTGTGAATCCCGTGTCGTAAGTCAGATTCCGCTTCGACAACTGCCCGACGGCTTCGCCTTTGAGCTTTACGGTGATGTCGTCCCGGACCGTGGCGCGGAGGACGCCCTTGCCATCCTTCACCTCGCCGATGAAATCGAGCCGGGTGCTTTCGGCGCCACCCTTCCTGGCGAGCTCGATGGCGGTGCCGGGAATTTTCACCGACACCGGGATGAAATACCGGTCGCGTCCCAGGCGGAAGTAGTTCACCTCGAGAGCGACCGGGAGATCCGTCACCGGGTCCTCCAGCATGAGCGCCTCCTGGAGCTGGCGCTCGCGGTCGGAGGAGTCGAACCGTTTGAACTCCTTCGAAGCGAAATAGCCGCTGCGGTAGTCGAGTTTCGCGCTCAGTTCGTTGTTGATCTTCACCTTGATGCGGCGATAGCCGCCGTCGAGCGCGGGGTTGGTGCTGTAGTAGCCCAGAATGTAGTAGCTCGCGATCGCTTTCTGCGCCTGCACGATGCCGAGGGCGAGATCGTTGCTGTCGAGCATCGCTTTGCCGCCGGTGTCGGCCGCGAGCGTGTAGAGCGATTCCTGCTGATCCTGGAAGTTGCTTTGCGCCGTCCGCTGCGAATCGCCGGAGTACATTCCCTGTCCGCCCGGCGACCCCTGGGTCGCATCGCCGATGGGCGCACTGGCCACGAGACCGCGCGCATCCACTGGGTAGAAGGCCACGTTGGCGCGGATCGCGGCGTTGATCGTCGCGCGGAACTGCGCCTGGTTGTCGATGCCGGTGCGGCTCATCCCTCCGGCGAAGTAGACGAGGCCCTTCTTCTCGGGGAGGCTGCCGAGCATCTTCACGGCCGATTCGAGCGCGGCCAGTTTGCGGTCCGTGTTGAAGATGTTGAACTCGCTGTCGTCGGCGGTGTATGCGGAGCCGGAATCGGCTTCGCTGCTGTCGCCCGTGCTGCCGTTGCTCATTCCCACGTCTCCTATAGCGATGCTCTTGACAACTCGCAGGAGCCGGTCGCGGTCGTCGGTGAAGTCCTGAAGGACGCTCAGGCTGGTGGCGTACTCCATGACGGCCACGAGGTCGGCCTCGGTGACGTTCGTCCTGAGAAAACTGATCGCGGCCTGCTGGGTGCGCAACTGGTCGGCCACGGCCATGCCCGCCCGGTCGAAGAAGAGCACGAGCAGGCGCCGGTTCTTGTATTTCACTTCACCGGTCTTGGCGGGGGCGATCCGCACCGCGACGGCCGGCTTCACACCTTCGGTTTGCGGCGTGGTTTCGGCATCGCGCGTCTTGAGGCCCGGAGCCGGCAGCGGCGTGTCCGTCAATTCCTGGTATTCGAATACCTTGATCTGCTGCGCCTTCCCGTCCTCGGTGATGGCAAAATCCGGCGCTTTCAAGCCGTTGACCGGATTCCCGCTCTTGTCCTTTACCGAGAGGTTCACGATGACCAGTTGCGTAGTGGTCTCGAATTTCACGCCGCCGCTCTCCGGCGGAGGCGGCTCCTGAGCCGCTGCGAACGCGGCCTGGGAGATGAGAATGGCGGTGATGATCGCTCGCATATTCAGAACCTGATCCTCAGATTGGCCGTGATTTGTCGCATTCCGGCGGCGCCGGTCGCAAGGCCGTAATTCGTGGCGCCCAGCACGGTGCCCCAGTTCGTGATCGTCACGTGGTTCAGAACGTTCTGCGCCTGAAACTGAAGATCGGCGCTCCGCCGTTCGCCGAACCGGAAGACGCGGCCCAGCGAGCCGTTCAGGTAGAAGGTAGCCGGACCCGGAATGGTGTTCCTTCCCGCGTTGCCCCACGCTCCGGCGGCGGGCTCGGTAAACGCAGCGGTATTGAAGAGCAGCCCCGCGACCGAGATGGGCAGGCCGGTGGAATCCGCACGCACGGTGTTGCCGATTGCGGTCCCGCTGACTTGCGACCGGTTGCCGCCGATGGTCGCCGTGAACGGATTTCCCGAACGGACCGTGATGTTGCTGCTCACGGTCCAGTCTTTTGCTAGGGCGCCTTTCCAGCCCTTCAGCAGCGTTCCGCCGGCGGTTCCCATGCCGGTGCTGTATTGAAACTGTAGTGAGAGGTTGTGGCGGGAATCAAAGCTCGAAAGGCCGCGCTCGGCCGAGAGGTCGAGCCAGTTCTGTGCGACCGGTGTGTTCCCCTGGCCGCGGCCTCCCGTTCCCGCGTTATCGATGGATTTCGAGAACTGGTAACCCGCGTGCGCCGAAATGCCGCTGCGGAAGCGCCGGATGAGTTGGAACTGAGCCGCGTGGTAAATCGAGTTTCCGTTGGAAGTCTCGTAGATAAAGCTGTGCGGCAGCGACGACTCGGTGGCGCCCGGGGCGACGGAGTTCGGTATGAACTGCTGATCGAGCCGCGTGCCTTTCGTACCGAGGTAGCCGATGGTTCCGAACATGCCCAGCGGCAGATCGTTCTGCACGGAGACGCTCCAGGTTTGCGCGTAACCGATGCGGTAGTTCGGATCTACGGCGTACGTGTTGTTCAGCGAGTCGCTCGAGGCCAGGAGAAAGCCGTTGTTGATCGTCAGCGCAGTCGCCGCCGAATTCGAAGCGCTCAGCGTCTGGGCGAATGGCGGCTGCTGGGCCATGTTGGCCGCGACGATGTTGTAGACCGAGGTGTTGTAGTACATTCCATATCCGCCGCGGACCACCATCGACCGGTTGGTCATCGGCCGCCACGCAAGTCCGATCCTGGGCGAGAAGTTGTCGCGGTCCGGCCTGATGAGCGCATCGGACGAAAGCCCGGAGTACGTGGCCGTTTGCCCCGGCTGGACCGCGGCGACGGCCAGAAAGCCCGGGGCGACATCGAGGTTCACCAACCGGTCGTACAGCTCGGTTACAGGCGTGGCGTAGTCCCACCGCACTCCGAAATTGAGGCTGACATTGGTGCGCATGCGCCAGTCGTCGTTCACGAAGAAGCTATATCCCGAGCCCCGGAAGTACTTATCCGGATTGCCGTAACGGATGGAGGCTGTCGCCGGCGTGTCCAGGAGAAAATCAGCCATGTCGTAGCCGGTGCCGCTCGCTGCGACTCCGTCCGTGACCAGGCTGGTGGCGAGTCCGTTGAAGGAGTAGCTGCCGCGGCCGTTGGTGTCCGAGAGCTGGTTGAACTGTTGCCTCCGGTAGTCTCCGCCGAACATGTAGGTGTGACTTCCGCGGACCCACATGAGGCTTTCACCGGCCGAACTGGTCTGGCTGCGGTTCAGGGAGTAGTTCCCGTCGGTAAGCCCGGCGTAATTTGTGAAGCCCAGGTTGGGAGGGCCCCAGTTCAAGGGATTCTGCGAAGTGCCCGAGATGCCGAGTCCCGCGGCGACGTTGTCGCGGTCTGCGAAATAGGGAGACGACAACTGCCGGTTGCGGCTGAAGTTGTACTGCACAGTGTTGATGAGTTGCGAAGTGAAGCTCCGGGACCAGCCGAGATTCGCATGGATGCCGCGGTTCGAAGCGGTATCGAGGAAATCGAACAGGTTCGGTGTCTGGCTGTTGCCGCCCTGGTAGCCGGCACCGCCGTTGAGCCTGTCCTTGCTGCCGATCCGGACATTCGAAACGCGCGAGTTGATGTTGTGCGAGTTGTTCACGCCGGTCCAGGAAGTCTGGTAGTTCTGCGACGAGAACGGGAGATTGGGGCTCGGATAATACTTCAACAGCGCGAGCGCCGTGGCGCTGGTGCGCGATGCCGGAATCACGTTTGAGGAAAACGGCTGTCCGGTTGTGGGGTCGTAGATCGTGACCGGCCTTCCTGCCAGCAAGGTCTGAGAGAAGTCGCCGGCGCGCTCCAGCGCGGTCGGCACCCTGACGGGTTCCGAGGTGGTGCCGGTGCGGTTCTGCTGAAACTGGATGTCGATCATGAAGAAGATGCGCTTCTCGGCACTCACCAGTTTCGGGATCTGCAGCGGGCCTCCGAGCATAACCATGCCGCGAGTCATGGCGTAGGCCGGCTTGTTCAGGTTGGCTCCGGTGACGGAGTAGGTTCGGGCGTCCAGGGCGGAATTGTCGAGACTGAAGGAAGCCATCCCCATGTACATGCGGCGGGGATCTCTCCGTCCGTTGCCGAAGGCCATGGAGTTCGGGCGGCCTTCCCAGCCCGGACGTCCGCCCATGGGGCCGAATCCACCGGCACCACCGGCACCGCCGGGTCCGCCGCCGGGTCCGCCCCCGGGTCCGCCGCCCGGCGGAGGCCCACCCGGACCGCCACCGCCGGGAGGCGGTCCGCCGCCCCCAGGCCCGCCCATCGCGCCCATCATGACGGTCCGGGCGCCGCTCTGCCCGCTAGTGCTTCGATCGTCGTTCGGCCCCATGCCCGGGACGTTGACTCCCATTCCCCCGGGGCCGCCCATCGGATCCATTCCCATTCCGCGCGGGCCGAATGCCCAGTCGTTCCGCTGCGCAAGACCGAGAGCGCTGCTCGTGCTGCCCAGGACGAGAAAGGAATTCGCGGCGCTCTGATTGAGATCGGTCGTCTCCTCGCTCTTGAGCACGCCCTCGCTGCCGAGCGACTCAGCGCTCGTCGATTCGTTCACGCCGAGCCGCTGGAACCCGCCCTGGGCGGTCATGGTCCGGCGGCTTGTGGCGGCCTCGCGCGCTCGCGATTTTGTGGCGTCGTCAACGTGCTGCGCCTGCTCCGGTTTTGGCGCGCTTGCGGCGGCTGGTCCGGCTGGAGGAGTGACGGGAGAAACCGGCGCCGGCTGAGCGGGCGTCAGGCTGGCAATGAGTTCCTGCCGTGAGAGGAGCTTCATCTCCCACTCGAGCGCCGAGGCAGCCGCGGGCACCGTGACCTGCCGGGTGGCTTTGGCGAATCCTGGCATCTCCACCTCGATCGTCCAGTTGCCGTCAGCCAGATCGGGGAAACGAAACAGGCCGTCGCCGCCGCTGGTGGTCACGAGTTTCTTGCCGGCCTGTGTTGCGGTCACGGTGGCGCCGGGGAGTGGCAGGCCTCCGGACTTGACTGTGCCGTGGTATTCAGCGGCGGCGAGTCCGCCGAGAGTCATCCAGGCGGCGAACAGCCGCCCCAGCCAAAAGCGCCTACGTTTTCGAGCCATGGTCATAGTCGTCCGGATCAATCGCCAAGGCGGTGGATTGGAGTTCTCGCCGCTCGGTGACTGAACTATAAAGGTACCGGAGCAGACGGCCCTGGTTTCTCCCGAAACACGAAGCTTTACGTTCTTAACGCACTCTTTACGTGGGGTTTCTACCGCGTTAGGCTCGGTAAAGCGTAATGTGAAGATGTCCGGCACCGTGAACGGGAACATGAAAAGAAAGCAGCGCCGCGCGACGCTCTCGTGGCTGTTCGTCATTGCGCTGTTCGTCCTGTGCGGCGTTCTCGGAGTTCTGCAATACCGCTGGATCGGCGAAGTCAGCGTTGCGGCACAGGAGCGCCTGCGGGGAAGCCTCCAGGCGAGCCTCAACCGGCTGAGTCACGAGTTTAATTCGGAGATCACCGCTTCCTGCCGGGCACTGTTGCCCGCCACGCCCCCCGGCGAAACCCGTACGGCGGAGATGGAGGTTGCGGCTCGCTATGTCCAGTGGAGGAAGGCGGGTCGGCAGGTCATGATGTTCCGCCGCATCGCGCTTGCAGTCCCCGAAAACCACGCGCTTACCTTGAGAGTCCTCGATCCCGCAAAGGCCGTCTTCACTGAGGCGGATTGGCCGGCGGAGTGGAAGGGTGTCAGGGAGCGCCTGGAATTCAGGCTTTCACCGGAGCCTTGGAGAAACCGCACTCCGGCCGGACCGCCGCCCGAGGATGACGGCGCCGTGCTCGAGCTTCCGCTCTTCGGGGATCGGCCGCCCGGGGCGCCACCGGCTCCGTTCGGCCCCCGGGAAACAAAGTGGCTGATCGTGGAACTGAACCTCCAGCACGTGCGCGAGGTCATTCTGCCCGAGCTGTTGCAGCGTCACCTCGGCGCGGGCGGAAGTCCTGACTACCAGGCGGAAGTCCTTGCAAACGGGAACCCGCCGGTTGTGATCTACCAGTCCGACCCGGATCCGATGAAGCGGGTCGCCGCCCGCGCGAATGCATCCGTCAGGCTGTTTGAAATTCAATACAATCAACTCTTTCGCCCGTGGCGGCCGCCGGGCATGGCTGATCGCGGGCCTGGGCCGCGCGGGCCGGGTGCGAGAGATCAGGAGCGTGGGTCGGGACGGTGGCAGTTGTTCGTGCGCCACCACGCCGGCTCGCTCGAAGCGGTTGTCGCGCGGGCCAGGATGCGGAACCTGGCGGTCACCGCCGGCGTGCTGCTTCTGTTGGCGGCGAGCCTGGCCGCATTGATTCAATTCACCCGCCGTGCGCAGAGGCTGGCCGGGTTGCAGATGGATTTCGTCGCCGGAATCTCCCACGAGCTGCGAACGCCGCTGGCCGTGATTCAGACCGCCGCTTACAATCTGCGCGGCAAGCTGGCAGACAACCCCAGCCAGGTGGAAAAGTACGGAGAGCTGATCCAGCACGAGAGCGGCAGGTTGAACGAACTGGTAGAGCAGGTGCTCCGCTTCGCCGGCGCCAAGGCGGGCCGCGTCATCGGGGAGCGCGCGCCATTGTCCGTTGAAGACCTCATTGACGAAACGATCCGATCGAGCAAGCCGGCGATCGAGGCGGCGAGGTGTGCGATCGAGAAGAACATCGAGCCCGGCCTTCCCTTGATCCTCGGCGATGCGACCGCGCTCAAGCACGCGCTCGAGAATCTTCTCAGCAATGCGGCGAAATACGGAACAGGCAACGGCAACTGGATTGGACTCTCCGCAGCGAAGGCCGCGGGGAAGGACCGCGAGACGGTCGAGATCAGAGTGGCGGATCACGGACCCGGAATTCCGGCCGAGGAGCAGGGCCACGTTTTCGATCCCTTCTTCCGGGGCAGGCAGGCTCTCGAGGACCAGATTCACGGCACGGGTCTCGGGCTGACCCTCGTGAAAGAGATCGTCGAAGCGCATGGAGGCAAAATCGCTGTGCACAACGGCCTCACCGAGGGAGCCGAGTTCGTGATTCAGATCCCGGCCGCGCCGGAGGGAGTATCCGCATGAGCTCCCGGATTCTGCTGGTTGAGGATGAGCCGGGCCTGGTAATTACTCTGTCCGATCTTCTCACTTGCGAAGGATACACGGTCGAGAGCGCCAAGGACGGTCCCACCGGTCTGGAGCGCGCGACAAAAGAGAAATTCGATCTGCTCATCCTCGATGTAATGCTTCCGGGCAAGAACGGGTTCGACGTCTGCCGTGAGCTGCGGCAGCAAGGCAAGGATGTGGCTGTTCTGATGCTCACGGCGAAAACGCAGCTCACCGACCGTGTGGTCGGGCTGAAGCTCGGCGCGGACGACTACCTGACGAAGCCCTTCGAGCCCCCTGAGCTGCTGGCGCGAGTCGAGGCCTTGCTGCGGCGGGTGAAGCGGGAGAAGCTGGCCCCGGTTGCGCAATTTCAATTCGCGGAAATCGAGATTGACTTCGAGCGGGGTGACGTGCGCAAGAGCGGCCTGCCGGTCAATATGGCCGCGAAAGAACTCGAGCTTCTGCGGTATCTGGTGGACCATCGCGGAAAGGTGGTTTCCCGGGACGAATTGCTCGAGGACGTGTGGGAGTATCAACCCGGCGTCTCTTCGAGGACCGTCGATGTGCATGTCGCCTGGTTGCGCCAGAAGCTCGAAGAGAACCCGCAAAACCCGCGCCATATCCACACGGTCCGCGGAGTGGGGTATCGCTTCTCGCCGTGAGCCGCCGCGGCTTCGGCCTGGGCTGCGCGCCCGCCAAAGCGATCATCAGTTTTACAGACCTTTACACTGCCGGGTGCAACGTCCGGCACACCCGAGACGTTAATTAGCAGGGAGGGCATTGAGGCAATGCATACCAAACCGGCTGTCGCGCTCGCGGCGGCGACGTTCTTAGCGTTGCTGTTCGCGCAGGGCCCTGGCGGTCCGATGGGTGGCACGCCGCCTGATCCGCAGAGCATGATCAAGATGCGAGTGGGGTTCCTGACCAAGTTGCTGACCCTGACGGATGCCCAACAAGCGAAGGCTACAACGCTCTTTACGGACGCCTATACGCAGGGCGAGACGGTTCGAACGAGCTTGCAAGCGAACCGCCAATCCCTCGCCGCCGCCATCCGAAAGAACGATGGCGCGACCATCGACACCCTCTCCGCTACGGCCGGCACGCTCACCGGGCAACTCGTCGGCATCGAGAGCAAGACGGAGGCGGCCTTTTACGCCATGCTGACCCCGGACCAGCAAACGAAGTATGACTCGATGCCGCATCGCGGGCCGGGCGGACGCGGCGGTCCCATGGGACCTGAAGGCATGAGGCCGGGGCCCATGCCTCCACAGTGAACCCCCGTGCGCACACGGCGGACTCCCGCCAGGCTCGTCCTGGTGGGAGCCCGCCCGTCCTGTTGTCGCCGTCGATCCGGCATTGCGTAAGGGCTCCAATGGAATTGTATCTACACGATCACGTCGCCACCTTTCGGTTCGTCCTTCGGGGAGAGCTCAATGCCTCCTCCGCACGCGAGCTGGAACACGCATGGCAGACCGCATCTTCGGTGACGGCGCATAAGGCAGTTGTGGTGGACGTCACGGCTCTCACCAGGGCGGACTCTGCGGGTATGGATCTGCTGGCCCGCATGCGCCGGTCGGGGGCGGTGCTGACCGCGTCCGCGAGCGCGGCACAAAGCGCGGCGCAAGAAGAGCTCTTATGTTCACTGGGCGTCGTGCCGGCGAGGCTGGAGAGCCGAAGGGTCCTTCGCCTCGCCGGCTGGAGGCAGACGCTGCTCAGGCTCTTGAGCGCCTACCGTTGGCCGTCCAGCAACCCGGAGCGCGTGCCGGCGCGATCAACCAACCCGTAACAGGCCTTCCGACGATGCGCGCCTCTGCCGGCGCGATGCCGCCGACGGCGCCATTGTCCGCTTCTCTCGCACGGTTTCGTCGTGAGACCGAGGAGATGCCCGTGGATACGAGGCGCGCGAAAGAAGCCGCCCGGAGGCGTACTTGAACAGTACGTCTAGGACGGCGACCGAGCGCAACGAAGGGTGCGCGACAAAGAAGTGGCGCGGTTGCCGATTTCTCACCAATTCGCAGGAATCCGAGCGTTGGGGTACGCAACGCTTTCCGGCTCGCAATAGGCTTGGTTTGTATCAGGGCATGGCTTCAGCCGTGCCGTAAAGTCGCGGGAAGAGTCCGGGCTTCAGCCCCTGCGGAGACGGCACGCCAAAACCAGGGCAGCCCTCTGAACCCTACGGTTCGGTTGGTGGAATTGACAACCCCGGCCGGGGCGCCAGTTTTCGATGCCGGGAAGCCAGAGGCCAAAGCCTTCGATTTCCATTCCTGCGGCACGGCTGAAGCCGTGCCCTGATACAAAACCGACCACCGAATTCCATTTTTGTGTCGCGCACCCCGCAACGAAGTAAACATGGGCATATCGTGCGTCGCAACAGACAGCGTGTGAGAGATGCGGACTAAGTGTCGCTGAAGTCGATCACCGCGGGCCTAGTCCGGAAACCACGGGTCTTGACCGCGTCGTAAGCCGCCCCGGCTACGAACCAGAGCGCGCCGATGATCTTGGCCGGAGTCGGAAGGCTGAGCCAGATCGCCAGGCAGAACAGCAGGCCGAGCGCGGGCACCACGAGATCGGCCAGCACGGAGCGTTTGCCGCCGCGGCGCCGGAAGTAATACTCGCGGATCACAGATGCGTTCACCCCCATGAATGCGAGAAACGCGCCGAAATTGATGAGTTCGGCCGCCCGCTCGTAATTGAGAACGAGTGCGCCGGCGAATGCGATGACTCCCACGAGGACGATGTTGAACGCCGGTGTGTTCCGTTTCGGATCGAGGCGCGAAAATCTGCGCGGCAGCACGCCGTCGCGGCCCATGCCGAACAGCAGCCGCGAGACGCCGGCCTGCGCGCTGAGGCCTGAGCCCAGGTTCGCCAGGATGAGAATCGCCGCCATCGCGTGAAAGAGAAACATGCCGCCGACCACCCGGCTCACGTCCATGAAGGCCGTCTCGAGGTTGGCGAACGTCCGGTAGTCCGGCCAGACGCGCTGCGCGAGGTAGATCTGCAGGCCGCCAAACAGGCCGGTGAACAGGCACACCAGCACGGTCGCGAGCAGTACGTTGCGGCGCGGGTTCTTGACGTCCTCGGCCAGGGTTGTTACGCCGTCGAAGCCGCCGTAGGTCAGTGCCGCCACCGAAGTCGCGGTCGCGATCGCTCCGAGGTGAAACGTTTTCGGGTTGTAGAACGGCTCAACGGAAACCAATCCGGGCATGCCCTGACGGCCCAGCAGCATCCGGATTGCGAGCGCGATGAACACGAGGACCACCCCGCACATCACCAGCATGAGCACGAGGTTCGTGTTCACTGTGGCGCGGATGCCACGCAGGTTCACCGCCGTCATCGCGCCGGCAAACAATGCCGCCCACACCACGTACGGCACTTCCGGGACCAGACGCTGCACCGTGAGTGCGCCGTAAATCGTGCAGATCAGCGGCACCAGGAGGTAATCCAGGAACATCGCCCAGCCCGCGAGGAAGCCGAGGTGCGGGTGCAGGCCGCGTCCGACATACGTGTAGGCCGATCCCGCGGCCGGATAAAGCGCGGCCATCCTGCCGTAGCTGAACGCGGTCAGCAGCATGGCGACCATTCCCAGGAGAATGGTCGTGGCGGCGTGGCCGTCCGACAGTTTTTGGACGACGCCGAAGAGCGGAACCGGCGCGATCGGCATGATGAGAATGATCCCGTAGAGGATCAGGTCCCACAGCCCGAGCACACGCTTGAGCCTCGGCGCACCCGCCGCCGCTGCCGCCGTTCCGGTCATCTCCATGCCTGCCTCCTGTTCGAGGGTGAAGCGCTGACGCGATCAGACCTCTATACCACAGGTGAACCGCCACGTCGCAGCCGGTTGCGGCCTGTGGCATCGGAGCACGACAAAGGGTGTGATCCGGCTCCCGGGTTACCGCGAAGGTCGGGCGCCTCCACCGACAACGGTTGCTGCAGACCCGTTGACGCCACGGCCGAAAGTCACTTCGATCTCCGTATACTCCGGTAGCTGGACGTCGTTTCCATGCTGGGCGAGAAAAAACGTGATGCCGAAGGTCAGGCCGATATAGCGGGCGTAAGTGGCGGCTGTACCCGAGACGGCGGCGCCGAGCGCAGCCTTCACACCTTCTTCGAAAAGATCGTCCAGCATCTTGCCGCCTGCGTACGCGATCGCAGCCCGCACCATCATGGATTTCTTGCTCAGGCGCTCGGGAGTGATGGCGCCCTCCCGGTCCACGCTGAGCTTCCTCCGGGCATCCGATTCGACTCCCGCAACCGAAGCCACGATGTCGGCGGGTTCGCGGGCCGAGGATTGCAGGGTCCGGAATCCGAGCCGCAGTTGGCCCGAGCGGTGCAGCCACCGCGGCGGTTTGCGCGAAGTGACATGTCCGGCCAGCACCGCTCCCGCCGGCAGGACGATCCGATCACCCGACCAGATGGGATCGATGGTGCGGGCCAGAAAAGAATCGCCCTGTCCGCTGCGCTTCGCGCTCAGTGCAGACAGAAGCACGGCGTGGACACGCGTGTCCGGAGGAATTGGCGTCGGCGGCGATGAAGTGCCGGAAGCCGGCGCGGCGCAGGGTGAAGAGGCAGCGGGAAGACCAATCAGAACGACCGAGGTCAGCGCCTTCGAACCGCTCGCCCTCGCGGCCCGGATTGTGAGGAACTCGACCGCCGAGGCGAAGCTCGAGGCGTCGGGCCTCGTGAATACTGCGTTTTGAAGCGTGACCGCCCGCCGGTTCCGCGTCCGCTTCGAGGAGCTTATTTCCGTCTGGAACGAGGTGCCCGCCGGGAGGACCTGGCAGGCACCCGCATACACCGGTTCGCGGACCACGCCGGCCAATTGCAGGCCCGGCTTGATCTGCCGGGCCCGCAAGCGTTGCGGAAGCCGCACGCGTGCGATCGCAGCCGGCTCGCCCGCCCGGCTCGCATCGATTTCCTGCGCGCCCAGCGGAGCCACACACGACAGCGCGGCCACAAGCCACGCGGACCACAATGGAGCCGGCGCCATATTAATCAGTATCGCCCACCGGCTTCGGTCTGCTGGTCAAGCGCAGACCCGCCGGCGTAAAGCCGCCATAAAGATGATTATCCCGGCCCGGCGTGATGCAGTCGCCCGCGTTCCGCAGTTGCCTCTCTTCGTCGTCGCGGTGCGACGCCCAACTCGCTACCGGCCCGCCGCGCCTGCGTACATGTCGATCACCCGCTCGATCGCGCGGCGGCAGACGGAGCAGAAGCCGGCCGGATCGCGCGTGAACATGATGCAGTCCGTCTGCGGGCGGTAGTAGCCTTTGGCCTCGTACATCGCTCCCTCGAACGCACCCGTCTTTCCCGCGTAGGGTCCGGAGCCGAGCAGGCGCGTGTCGGTCTTCATCTCTTCGGTGAAGAGTGCCTCCATCTCCTCCTCCGGCCGGTGCGCGGCTCGAATCTGCCGGCGCAGCGCCTGCGCCTTCTGTTGCTCGGCTTCGAACTCCGCCTTCGGCCAGGGCGTGGGCAGCGGAGTGCCCGGCGCGATCAGGTCCGCCCAGCGCGCCGCCTTCGGGTCGGCCGTCACGTTCGGCTCCCACGGCTCCAGGCGCTCCGTGGCCGGCCCGTAGGCCACGTCTGATGTGTAGTATTCGTCGGCCAGCCCGGCGAAGTGGTGCCCGAACTCGTGGACGAAGATGTACGGCGTCCACTGGTTGTCCGATGCCACGGTGGCGTACAGGTTGAAGATGCCGCCACCCCCGTACTTGCGGCCGTTCACCACGATCTCGATGAACTCGTACGGCGCCGCGGCGGCGATCTCCCGCAGGCGCTTGTTGTCCCAGGTGAGAACGTAACGCTCGGAGCCGAAGGCGTCGTAGGTGGCGCGCAGGGGCGAGCGGCGCCACACGCCGTCGGAGGGCCGCGATATCCCGCTCTCCTCGGCCGGCGTGTCGATGGCCCACACGTTGAAGTCCGTCTTACGCTCCTTGAACGGCGAGGCGGCGAATAGGAGGTCTGCAAGGCGGCGCGCGTCGTGGTGCCACTTCTCTATCTCCGCGGCTGTGTAGCCGTCGCCGAGCAGCAGCAGGTCCACCTTGTCGGCCGGATCGCCGTTCTCGATGACCGCCCACACGTGCAGGCCGGCGGACGGCGGCGTGCGGTCCACCGCGGGATCGGCCGGGTCAACGGTCACGGACCACGCTTCGCGGAACGCGTTCTGACGGTCGCGCTTCTTCACCACCACCTGCGCGGGGCCTGCCGGGGCGGGGAAGCGCAGCGACTCGTGGAAAGTGCGGTATTGATCTTTCGCCTCGGGCGTCATTTCCCACTCGCCGTACATGCTGGCGTAGCCGCGCGAGTAAAGGACGCGGTTGGTCTTCCGGTCGATCACCTCGAAGTAATACTTGCCGAGGTTGGTGGTGTCGATCGTGCGGTCCAGGCGGCCGGGCCAGGGGCCCTCGAGCGCCAGGCCGTCAAGCGAGAACCGTTCCTCGGAGGCTGCGCCGGTGTGGAAGTAGTCAAGCCTCATCGTACGAGGCGGGGCCGCGGCCAGCGTGGCCGCAAGTACCAAGCAGGACAGCAGGAGCCTGTACATCGCTCAAAAGGTAGCAGGTTTCGTTGCGGCGGTGCGGGGACTGCGGTGCGTGGACAGTCTGATCCGCCCACTGGGGACTGTCCTGACGAAATTCCGGTGTGCGACAAGAAAGTGGGGATTCTGCAGTGTCCAAATCAAAGCTCGTAAGAGCGCAAGAGAGTAGCCCATGGCGTGAGCCATGGGGAGTCGCCAGATTCACAAAGCCCCGGCACGGGGCGAAAGATCGCGACGTCGCCATCTTCGGCCTCCTCCGGGGGCTTTTCCGGACACGCCGCTTTTCCCATGGCTTACGCCATGGGCTACTCTCCGTCGCCCTCCGGGCTGGTGTAGCGTCCTTGCGTACCACTACGCTCAGATACCCG
>Ga0209777_10004494_pt1 | contig 16423 bp, 12 predicted proteins | sample FrelakmetHBP12HB_FD_187147 | JGI IMG/M metagenome (GOLD analysis project Ga0209777, IMG submission 187147) | Freshwater lake sediment microbial communities from the University of Notre Dame, USA, for methane emissions studies -HBP12 HB (SPAdes)... | ecosystem: Environmental > Aquatic >...
GGAAACGGGGCGACGCCAACCGCGTCAGTACCCGCGCCCATCCTCGACTCTACCCGGATTCTTCCCGCGACTTTACGGCACGGCTGAAGCCGTGCCCTGATACAAAACCGACCACCGAATTCCATTTTTGTGTCGCGCACCCTTTGGACCTTGCGGTGCAGACAAGCGGAGGTTAAAGTTGTAGGACAACGTATCCGGCGATGGCTATTGGACATATCCATGCCGATTTCGATTCCTGGAGCGCGGAGGGCCACGCCGCCAGAACCGAGTATGCGGCTGCAGTCCTCGAAGAGATCTGCGCCGATGCGGCGGAAGGTGTGGACCGCATCCGGCATAGCGGTGTCGAGGTCGGCGGCGTCCTGTTCGGAGAGATGGCGGGAGACGTCACGCGAATTCTCGCCTACGCAGCTCTCGATTGCGAGCACGCCTTCGGACCGAGGTTCGTATTGTCCGGTCGCGACCGCGCTGACCTGAAAGACTTGCTGTACGCCGCCCGCACCGACCCCGAATTGCGCGCGATGGAGCCGGTCGGCTGGTACCACTCGCATACACGGAGTGCAATTGAACTTTCGCCGCGTGACATGGAGATCTACGACGCCTTTTTTCCGCTGCGGCGGCAGGTGGCGTTAGTAGTTCGGCCGGAACCCGGCAGGCCGGCGCGCGCGGGCTTTTTCTTCCGCGAGCGCGACGGGTCCGTCAGGACTGATTCGAGCCACGAGGAGTTTCCGGTGATTCCGCGCCGGCAACGCCGCGACAGGGAAGAGAAGCAGCGAATCGAGGCGCCCGAGTTTCCTGAGCCCGCGGAGCCTGCGGAGCCCGCGGAGGTTGCGGCGCAGCCCGAGCCAACGCCCGAGCCCGGCGAGCCGGCTGAAGCGCCCGGGGTCGAAGTGGAGATGGCCGTGCAGACGGGCGAGGACGAGGACACGCCTGAGGCCGCCCCCGTTTCACCGCTGCCCGCCGACGTTTCACCGGTGCGCACTGCCATGTGGCAGCCGGAGTCTGCCGCCGCCATTCCGGATGCCGAGCCGTTTTCGAGTCCGGCGCTCGATCCGGACCTGCCGCGTTTCGCCGCGGCCGAGATCGAGCTTCCGAGCTTTGCGCAGGCCGAGCCGCCGCCGCCGTTCTTTCGCAAATGGATGTGGCTTCTGGTTGCTGCCGCCTTCGTCTGTGCCGCTGCCATCGGCGTCGAGCGGTACTATCGCATGGCGGCTCAACCCGAACCGCTCTCGCTTTGGGTGGCCGACATGGGCGGCCAGTTGCTGATCGAATGGGACCGTGGCGCGAAGCCCGTGCGCGACGCCCGCGGCGGAACGCTCGAGATCTACGATGGAGGCGAGCGCGTAGCCATCGAAATCGAGCCGGAGCGGCTGAGGGAAGGCAGCGTCGATTACGTCCGGCGCTCCGACATTGTGGACGTCCGCCTGCGCGTGAATCAGCTCGGCAAGCCGGTCGAAGAGTCGATCCGCTTCGTGGGCCAGCCGGTGAATCGGCCCTCGACGGACCAGGCTGCCCGCGAGCGCGACGAGCTCAAGGCGGAGGTGGAGAAACTGCGTCAGCTCGTGGATCAGAAGGACGCGCAGATCCGGCGTTTGAGAGCGCCCGGCAAACCTTCGCCTTCGGCGCCTGCATCGGGACAGACCAAATGAACCCAGGCAAAACTCTGCGGTTGCGGAGAATCTTCTCGCGGGGACGCGTGCTGATTGCGGCCTCCGGCACACTGGCCGGGGAGCCGCTGCAAAGGGTCCGGCTCGCCGCGCGAGCCGGCGTTGATGCCGTCGTGCTCACGCCAGGCATGCTGGAGAGCGTAGCCGAGGATGCCGGGCTGCTGTCGGTGATCCTGCGGATCGAGGGTGGGCCCTCCCACTCGCAACTGCTGAGCGTGGAGGCCGCGCTGGCCAGCGGCGCCGACGCGGTTGTTGTGGACGCCGCAATCGGGCCGGCTGCCTTTGCCCGCGTCGCGGAAGATTCCACCCGCCTCGGCATGCCGCTATTCGTCGAGACCGGGCCGCCGGACTGGTCCGCTGCCGCGCGTCTGGCGGCCGACTTCGGGGCTGACGCCGTCATCGCGCCACCGGCCGCGGCGGGACCCGAGTACAGGTTGCTGGCGCGTTCCACCGGCAAGCCCTGCCTCGTCAAGGTGGAGGAACCGGGCTATCCGGAGGCGCTTCTGCCGCGCCTGGCCGGATTGATCGAGGCCGGGGCCCAGGGCCTTGTCCTCGCCGACCCCAAGTTCCTCGAGCCCCCGCTCGTGACCGCGATCCACGCCCTGGTGCATCAGGGCGTCTCGGCGGCGGAAGCGGTTTCGTTGGCGGTGAGTGCGGTTGAGCGGGATTGAACAACACTCCGTGTGGGGCGGCTCCCCAGAGCCGCACCGGACGCCTCGTCCGGCTCGCCGAATCGTGAAAAACTGCCTCACAGGCCGACGTGGGCGTCGGCCGTGGGACAGGGGTCCCGCCCCACAAAACCAAGTGACATCGCGTGGCGGCGCGCACTCAGTCTCCTCTTCCTCATGAAACGCAGCGCGACGCGCTAGAGTCAAACTAACGAGATGCTACGCGTTTGCATTGCCGTCTTCCTTTGCGCTCTGGCGGCGTTTGCCGCGAATTTCCGGCTGTATCTGAAGGACGGGACGTACCACATCGTTCGCGAGTACGAGGTGAAGGGCGATCGCGTGCGTTTCTACAGCGTCGAGCGCAGCGACTGGGAGGAGATGCCGCTTGCCTTCGTCGATCTGAAGCGGACGGAAAACGAAAACGTGGAGCGGAAACAGACTGTCGAGAAGGAAGCCGCCGAGATTGCAGCCGAGGAAAAGTTCGAGCGCCAGCAGCGTGAGGAGCGCGAGCGGGTGCCGGTGGAACCGGGCGTCTACACAGCGGAAGGCAGTACGATGCGGACCATCAAGCAGGCCGAGTCCAAGGCGGTGAACAGCAAAGGCCGCTCGATTCTGAAAGTGCTCAGCCCTGTTCCTGTAGTCTCCGGCAAGACCACGGTTGAACTCGATGGCGAGCACTCTCAAAACGTCATGACGGGGAGCCGGCCCGAGTTCTACATGCGCCCCTCACGGGATGAGCGCTTCGGCATCGTGAAGATGATGCCGAAGAAGGGCGTGCGCGTGGTGCAGGAGTTGGCCATCGTTCCGGTCACGAAAGAGATTGTCGAGAAGCAGGAGGACGTGGAGGTTTTCCGCAAGCAGGTGGACGAAGGCCTCTACAAGATCTGGCCCGCGCAGCCGCTCGCGCCGGGGGAGTACGGGGTCATTGAATTCACGCCGGGCAAGGGCAACGTGCAGACTTGGGATTTCTCGCTCCAGGCCGCGCAGAAGTAGCAGTCCTGCCGGACCGGCAGTGTCCACTGCACCCCGGGACACAGCGGCCATTCCCCTTCGCGCTACTATTTCACCGCCGTGCCGCCGGTTCGAGATAGAGCCCGAACTCGGAGAGAGCCGGGCACACCGGCGCCTGCGTTATTCGCAACCGAACCTTCGTTGTTGTCACCGGCTTGATTCGCAGCAGCCGCAAATTGCCGATGCTGGTTCCGCGTGCGACCTCGCGCCACTGGCCATTGTGCCAGGCGTCTACCGCAAATGCTTCCACGCGCTGGCCGAGCGGGAGATGCTCCCGCACGCTGACGACGCTGAGCGTGACTGGCTTCCCGAGGTCGGCGACCAGCTCCGGCGTGTGCACCGCGTCATCGGTCGCCCAGTAGGTTCGGCGATCGCCGTCGAGCAGATTCGCGGGTGCGAACCGGGCGTCATTGCCGCGAACGTTGCTGGCTGTGAGCTTCGCGCCGCGCGCCAGGTTCACTGCGAACGTGGCATCGATCGTGCGCCTGAACTCCTGGAGCGACCGGGCGTCGTCTTCATGAATCAGGCCGCGCCGGTCCGGAGGCAGGTTCAAATTGAGTGAAGCCCCGCGCCCGACGGACCCGTAGTAGATGTCAAGCAATTCACCGGGCGTCTTCACCTTGCCGTCCTCGGTAGCGTGATAGAACCAGCCGGGGCGGATGGAAACATCGCACTCGGCGGGAAGCCACGCTGTGCCGGGGCGTTCGCCCGAATTCAGCCCCTCGCCGGTGCCGCCCGGGTAGCGCTTCGACTTGGTCATGTCGAGCGTCGCCCAGCACGGATCCCCCGCAACTCCTTTTTCGTTGCCCACCCATCGGACGTCCGGCCCCGCATCGCTGAACATCACTGCACCGGGCATCAAGCGCCTCACAAGGCTCCGGGTCTCGGGCCAGCCGTAGTAGTTCGAGGCGTCGATGCGTCTCGTCTCTCGCGCCCCTCCGTAGAAACCGTCGCCACCGTTGGCGCCGTCGAACCACACGGTGAAGATGTCGCCGTAGGAGGTCAGCAGCTCCTGCAACTGATTCCGGTAGTAGGCGACGTACTCCGCCCGGCCGTAGTCTTTGTGGTTCCGGTCCCAGGGTGAGAGATACACGCCAAACTGTATGCCTTGCCGCCGGCACGCCTCCGAGAGCTCGCGAACCACATCGCCGTGGCCGCCGCGCCAGGGGCTTCGCTTCACCGAATGCCCGGTGTAGCGCGAGGGCCAGAGGCAGAAGCCGTCGTGGTGTTTGGCGGTCAGGATGAGGCCCTTCATCCCAACCTGGTTCGCGGTGCGTGCAATCTGGTCCGCGTCGAACGCGGTGGGGTTGAAAACACGCTCATCCTCATCGCCATTCCCCCACTCCCTGTCGGTGAAGGTGTTCACAGTGAAGTGCACGAAGCCGTAGAACTCGAGCTCGTGCCATCGAAGCTGCCGCGGCGAAGGAAGCGGGCCATAGGGCTTCGGCGGCTCTGCGGCGCAGGCCGCCAGCGCGGCGGCAAGGACGATAAGGGTTCTCACGATTGGCCAGTGTACCGCCGGCTGAATGACGGCGCCGTGCCCAGGGGTGCCCGACATGAAAATGGCGGAGTTTCCGATTCCCGAGAAACTCGCCGCAAGCTGAGCGTACCTGGACGCAAGGCCGCTCCTCCAGCCCGTTAGGACGAAAAATCATCCCGTTTGTTCAGCCCGTCAGGGCGAAAGACCATAGCCCACGGCGCGAGCCGTGGGAGGGTTGCAGGTTCCATCAAGCCCCGGTAGGGGCGAAAGAAAGACTGCTCTTACGCCCCTCCGGGGCTATCGCACAGACGTCTCGTTCCCACGGCTCGCGCCGTGGGCTACAATCTTCCGCTCCTGCGGAGCTTCATTTGGCGCGGTCCGGGACTTCCACTGCTATGTCGCAAACCCGCGCGCCGGGCGCACCATCCTCTCGCGCAGGCCGCGGCATTCCGAAGCGGGAACGCCCGCCGTCGCGGCTGAACAAGCGGTATATATTAGGGTTCGCACCGGCATAGAGTCCCATGTTTTGTTGCTTGCTTCTGCTCTGGCTTCAGTCCCCACCGGCGGCCGCCCAGGAGCACGCGAAGCGCGGCCTGGAGCTGTCACAGCATGGGGACATGAAGTCCGCTGAAGCGGAGTTCCGGCAGGCAATCCAACTTGATCCGCATGATGCGCGTAGCTTGGCGTCTCTCGGCATCGTTCTCGAGAAGCAGGAGAAGTTGGAAGAGGCCGATCTCTATTTAGAGCGAGCGCTGAAAATCGACCCAGCCGACTTGGGCGCGCGCTACAATCTCGCAATCAATCAGTTCCGTTTGAAACAGTTTCCGCCGGCCAAGGTGAACCTGGAGCGCATTCTCGCAGCCACGCCCGGCATGAAGCCGGCGGTGCTGTTGCTCGGGACGGTGTTGGAGGGGCTGGCCGAATACGGCCGGGCGGCCCGTTTGCTGGAGTCCGTTGCGGAACTGGTCCGGCAGCAGCCGGCGTGGATCGCCACTCTGGCGCGTTGTTACTACCACACCCATGCTCAACAGAAGGCCCGCGCCACGCTGGAGTGGCTGCGTCCCGCCGGACCCGAAGCCGTTTTCCTCGGCGGCGAAACGGCGGCGCAGTCCGGCGACCTGGAAGCCGCGGAGCAGATCCTTGATTCCATTCGAACCGTGTACCCTGACCAGGCCCGGCTGCGCTACGAGATCGCCATGGTCGAATACCAGGCCAAACGTTTTGCCGAGAGCGAGTCAACGTTGCGGCAACTGGTCGCGGCGGGATCGCGGGACGCGAAGATCTTCAATCTCCTGGGCTGGTGCAATCACCGGCAGAACCGCCTGCCGGAGGCCGTGGCGGCGATGAAGCAGGCGATAGAACTCGAGCCGCGCGCGGAGGACCACTACAATCACCTGGCCCAGATACTCCTCGAGGAGGGGCGCTACTCCGATGCATACGAGACGGTCAAGCAAGAGCTGGCGGTAGCGCCTGGGTCTGCGGGTGGGTACAAGCTGAAAGGCCACATCGAAAGCCGGCTCGGCCTCTTCAACCAAGCTCTCGAATCCTATACGCGAGCGCTCCAATTGAAAGGGGAAGACCCGGATCTTCTGGTGGGACTGGGCGCGGTTCAGCAAAAACTGTTTCGGCCGGCTGAAGCCGCGGCTACTTTCGAAAAAGGAATCGAGCGCTACCCGCGCGATGCGCAGCTCTACCAGGCGTACGGCCGCTTGCTCCTGGAACCCGGAGCCGCAGGGGACGCCGCTGCGGAGTCGCGTGCGGTCGCGCTGCTCGATAAAGCGCTGGCGCTGGACAGTGCGTTGCCCGATGCCCATTACGAGCTGGGAAAGGCCCTGCTCGAAAGAGATAGAGCCAGCGAGGCTCTGCCGCACCTGGAAGCCGCCGTGAAACTCGACCCGCGCAACGGCAGGTTCCACCTCGCGCTCGCAAACGCGTACCGGTGTCTGGGCCGCAACGCCGAGGCCGCCAGCGAACTGGAATTGTTCAGGAAACTGACCCGGCAGGAGGAACAGGGGAAGAAAGAGGCCAACTGAAAGCCACCGCGGAAGCCCCTCGAGCTGGGGATCCTCTACATTCGGGAGCGCATCAGGATATGATCGGCTTTGTATCAGGGCATGGCTTGAGCCGTGCCGCACCGGTCCGGAAAGGAAACGGGCTTCAGCCCCCGGCGATGGCGAGACCCGCGCGCAATGCCCGCCCCGACGAGATTCTGAGTCCGGCCCGTACATTCTTCGTCACTACGAAGACCAGCCAAGGGCGTCCCCTGTTGCAGTCGGAACGCAATGCCACCTTGATGATCGACGTGCCTCGCTCCTATGTAGCAATGGGGAAATTCCGGCTGCATGATTTCGTGGTCATGCCGGACCATCTGCACTTGTTGCTGACGGTCGGCAGCGGCATGACGATTGAAAAAGCCATGCAGTTCATCAAGGGAGGATTCTCCTATCGCCTGAAGAAGGAATGCGGCTATCTGGGCGAGGTCTGGCAACGCGGGTTCTCCGAGACGCGGGTCGACAACCGGCACAGCTTCTTCGAGCATCGGGAATATATAGCAATGAACCCGCTGAGGGCAGGACTCGTCGATTCGCCCGAGGAGTTTCCCTATTGTTTCGCGTACTTGGCGAAAAGAAGGACTACGGGGGCTGAAGCCCCGTAATTGGCGCGCTTTGCGGCACGGCTGAAGCCATGCCCTGATACAAGGCGGACAAGCCACGCCCTGACAGAAGGCGGGTGGGGTTGGGGCGAGTGAACTGGAATTGTTCAGGAAACTCACCCGGCAGGAGGAACACGGGAAGAAAGAGGCCAACTGAAAGCCACCGCGGAAGCCCCTTTACCAGGGGCCTCCGCGGTGAAAACCACGATTAGAAGCGGATACGTCCTTCGTACTGAATTTCGCGGCCGTAGTTGCCACTCGCTACCCAAGTGCTTTGTCCCATCGTGCCGCTGCCGATGCCAAGATCCGGGTCGCTGGGCTGGAACGTGTTGGTCAGGTTGTAGAACTCCATGCGCAACTCGAACTTGATTCGCTCGGTGATCTTGAAATCCTTCGCCAGCGTCGAGTCGAGTGACCAGAGTCTTGGACCGCGCAGCCCGTCGTAGAAGCGCGGGTTGGTCTGCGGTGTGTACGCCGGAAGAACCGAGAACACCGCCGGGTTGAAGTAATACCCGCTCGGAACGTTCTGCCGCGGGTCACCACTGACTTGCGCCGCGCCGAACTGCAGCAGGTCTCCGCTTCGCCACATCCAGATGCTGCTAGTGGACCACCCGCCGATGATGTAGTCCGCCGCAGACGGAAGCGCGTTCAGGAACTTGCGTCCCTTGCCGAAAGGAAGCTCCCAGGTGCCGGCCACGCGCAGGTTGTGGAGCGGGCGGCCGCGATCGAACATCGTGATCTTGTTGGCGTAGTAGTCTTGCGGGTTGTACCAGTCCCCGTGGGTCTCGTGGCTGTAGTTGTACGCAACCAGGAAATTCACGCCGTTCGCCATCGGACGCTGCGCCTGCAACTGCAAGGCGTAGTAATGGTCGCTGGTGCCCGGCCAGCCATATTGATACAGGTCGCCGTACTGCGGATACGGCCTCAATAACTGGCTCACGGAAACCGTCTGCTCCGTCCGCAGCACGCCCGGCATGATATTGGCCGGCAGGCCGTAGAACGGGTTCGCCACCGCCTGGTCCGTCAGACCCTTGTACTGGTAAGCGAGGTTCGGGTCCATCTGGTTGACGTTCCAGTCGTAGTGCCCGCCCCACATGCTGGGATCCTGGGCATTGTGCTCGAACATCGTGAAGAAGGTCGCTTCGAGGAACATCCGCTGCGGTCCCTGCCGCTGGACCGTGAAGTTGAGCCGGTCGTTCATCGGCGTCTTCAGGGCGTTCCCGTTCCAGAAGCTGATGCCGTTGCCGAGATCGTCGTAACGGCCCAGGCTATTGCCCACGGGCAGAACCACCGGGTTGGTGTACTGACCACTCGACGGGAACGGATCGCCCAGCAGCGAACGCGGCGTGCCGTTCAGGGGGCCGAGCAGATTCGTGGATTGCGAAAAGCCGTTGGTCGGCAGCCCGCCGGTTTCCGGATGTATGGTTACCCACGGAACCGCGTAACGTGCGTAGCCGATTCGGACTGCCGTCTTGTCATTGACGCGGATGGCGGCGCCGATGCGCGGCAGGAACGTCGTCCAGGGCGCATCGTACATGCGGGGGTTGCTGGCGCTGGTGTAAACCATCGCGCCGTCGTACTTCGGCGCAGCCGTCGAGATGGCGGTGACCTGCGACGGCAACTGGATGTTCTGTAACTCCGGAATCGGATTCGTCAGGTCCAGAGTTTTCACCAGCATGTGCGTCTCCTCCGCCGGAGCGGTCTCGCGCTCCCAGCGCAATCCGAGGTTCAGGGTGATGTTCCGGGTCAGCTTGATGTCATCCTGGACGTAGAAGGCCCACTGCTGCTGGTGCATGTCCAGGTTCGGATTGATCGTGGCGGTTCCGCCGTTCATCACGCCCAGCAGCGCCGAGGCGTACATATTGCCCGACTGCGAGGCATTGTAGCCCAGGAAGGAACTGCCGGTATCGATGGAGTTGAAGTTGAGGTTGCCGGGGCCGGAGCCGGCGTTGTCCTGGTCATAGGAGTAGCGCATCTGCCAGCCGACCTTCATGTGGTGCATGCCGCGATCATGGCTGACGTTCACAGTCGGGTTATGCGAGCGTCCGTGCACCAGCCACCAATTGCCGACGCCGGTGTAGGAGCTGCCATTCCCGTTGAAATTGAATCGCGGGAAGTAGATGCCTTGCACAGGATTGAGCAGGCCATTGAACCAGCCACTCGGCCAGAGGTCGGACCAGACGCTCGTCTTCACCTGGGCCCACGCCGACGCGTAGTCGTCTTCCACGTAAGTTGAGCCGAAGCGAAGATCAACCGTGGTCCGCGCGGTCGGCATCCACAACACGTCGATGGCGGCGTTGAGCGAGTCCATGATGCCGCCGTTGTCCGAAGGGACCGCGATGGTGCCGCCCCAGTTGGGGTTGTCCAGGCGGGTCTGGAACTTGCTGAACCGGGCGAACATGCGCCAGTTGTCGCTGAGGTTGTAATCCACGCGGTCGGAGATGTTCCAGTATTTCTCCCACCATGGGTAGGCCTTCTTGAAGTTGTACAGACCCGAGAGGTCATTACCGGGGTTGTTGGGCGACCACAAGAGGGGCATCAGCTTCTGGGCGGTGGGATCGATCCGGTTCTGCGGAATCATGTTGCCGCTAAACGGCTGCCGCGTCACCGTGTTCGTGTTCGGGTCGAAGACTGTGGTGAACGGGTCATAGATCACCTGCTGGTTGCCTTGCGGCGTCAACTGCTGGGAGAAATCGCCGCCCTTCTCGGCGTCCGTCGGCATGGTTCCGACCACGCTCGACGGCTGCGTGACCCGCCACTGTTCGTACACGAAGAAGTTGAACAGCTTGTTCTTGATGATGGGGTGGCCGATGGTGCCGCCCCAGATGCTGTTCCGGACGATGTTGGGGTCCCGCGTGATACGGTTGGCCAGGGCGTCGAGCGCCGGATTGCGGCCGAAGTAGTAGACTGACCCATGGAAGTCGTTGGTGCCCGACTTCTGCGAAAGGTTCAGCGTGCCGCCCGCGCTGAAGCCCATCTCGGAGTCCATGGCGTTCTGGTGGACTGCTAGTTCCTGCACGCCATCCATCGGCAGGTTGTAGGAGCCGCGCGCCGAGATGTTCAGCGGCGCGCCGTCCAACAACTGCTCGTTCTTGCCGCCCGTGGCGCCGCCGATATCCAGGCCACCGTTGGACCACATATAGAACGGGTTGCGATGGGCAACGTCCCAGTACTGATTCACGACCGACGGATTCAGGAGCGCCAGCGTGAAGGGGTTGCGCGCGAGCACCGGGATGTCCTGCAACATCACCCCCTGCACCGTCGTCGTCATCGACGAGGTGTTGAACTCGACCGAGCTCACCTGCTCCGTGACGCTGACCGTCTCCGTGACAGCCCCAACCACCAGGGCCGCGTTTACAGTGACGTCACCGCCGGTCAGAACCGTGACGTTCTCCTGCACGAGTTTCTGAAACCCGGCGGCAACCACCGTAACGCTGTAGGTGCCGGGCTGAACGAGATCGAACAGGTAATGTCCGGCGCTGTCCGTTTGGCGGACGCTCTCTACGTTCGTGTTGACGTTTCTCAGCGTGACTGCGGCGCCTGCCACAGCCGCCTGGCTCGGGTCGGAGACAGTCCCCTGGACCCTGCCGCGATATTCCTGTGCTGACGCAATCCCAGCCAGCAATGCAATCAAAACAACACACAGCGAGACAAACCTCGATTTCACTCTCTACCTCCCTCGTTACATTTGGTAGTAAACAGCTAAAGACCCACTGAAACTCCCACTTCTTTCCCGCTCCCTGGCGCCACCCCACAGTGGCCGGAAGGCCGGGACACAATAGCCATTGCCCTCTAATCGACAAGACCCCCTTTCACCGATTTACCCCGGCTGATTATGGATCCGGCACGCACGAAAGTCAAGGGCTGAGGAGCCGATGCTGTGCCGCGGTGATCTTGAGAGGTCATGGCCCACAGGGGTCTCGCGAAGGGCCTGAGCCGCGTCACACGATGCCTGCCCGCTCCTGATTCCTGCCGCGCTAAACTCGAGTCGGACTTGCAGCACCGGTTCCATCCACGCGTGAACGATTCGCGTACGAGGAGAGAGCGGGAATGACGGAACGATTCGGCGGGATCGAGGGCGGCGGGACGAAATTCGTATGCGCCCTGGGAACGGGCCCCGAAGATCTCGAGGAAGTGCGGTTCGAGACGACAACGCCGGAGGAGACGCTGCGGCGATGCGCCACGTTCTTCGCGGCGCGCGGGAGCCCTGTGCGCGCGATCGGCATTGGCTCGTTTGGGCCAGTGGACCTCGACGAGCGCTCACGCGCTTACGGCTTCATCACATCGACGCCTAAGCCGGGTTGGGCAAATACCGATTTCGCGGGACGCCTCGGCCGCGACCTGCGGTGCCCGATCGGATTCGAGACGGACGTAAATACGGCCGCGCTGGGCGAGTTTCACTGGGGCGCCGCGCGGGGACTGGCGAACTTTGTCTACCTGACGATCGGTACGGGCATCGGCGGAGGCGGGATGATGAACGGGCGCCTGATGCACGGGCTGGTACACCCGGAGATGGGCCACATCTTCCTGCCGCGGCACCCGCGCGACAACTACGCGGGAGGGTGCGTGTACCACGGCGGCGCATGCTTCGAAGGGCTGGCGTCCGGTCCGGCGATCGCGGAGCGCTGGGGCAAGCCCGGCGCGGAGCTCGGTGCGGACCACGAAGCGTGGGAGATGGAAGCGCACTACATCGCGCTGGCGCTGGTGAGCATCATCTGCACGCTGTCGCCGGAGCGGATCATCCTGGGCGGCGGAGTGATGGAGCAGCAGCCCCTGCTGGGGATGGTGCAGCGGAAGACGGCAGAGCTGCTGAACGGATACGTGCGGGCGCCGGCGTTGAACGAGGGATTGAAAGAGTACATCGTGACGCCGGCATTGGGAAACCGGTCGGGGGTGCTGGGAGCGATAGCGCTGGCGCGGGAGACGTGGGAACGGCGGCGCGGAGAGGAGTAAGGCTACGCCTCAGCAGTCTGCGATCAGCTACAAAGCCGAAAGCCGAACGCTGATTGCTGAAAGCCGAAAGCGGAACATTGAGTGCCGTCCGGCGAAGGCGGACTTTTGGTGGGATTGGTCGCCGAGTCCTGCTGCCGAATCGCGCGGCTGAGTGGAAGATCACTGATGTGGAAAATCACTGATAATGAGACAGCGGGCCCTTAGCTCAGCGGTTAGAGCAGCGGACTCATAATCCGTTGGTCGAAGGTTCAAATCCTTCAGGGCCCACCAGAAAACAAAAGACTTACTGCTCAGTGCACAGCTCCATTCGCCGATATCGGCGGCGTCGTGACCATCAAGACGTTCATCTCTGATCTGATGCAGGGCGAGGATCCGCCGCGGGTTGTCGTGCTGCTCGATGAGTTCGAGAAGGCCATGGCGGGGAGCGAAGGCACGGACACCTCCGGCACCGCGCAGGAGATGCATGGCACGCTGCTTTCGGAGATGGAGGACCAGCAGTACACCGGGCTCATCTTCATCGGCGTCGACGGCGCTCAATGCCTATCGGGCATACAGGGCCGCGATGTCGTCTGATGGAGACACCCAGTCGAGGAGGTCGGCTGAGCAGTGAACGCACACCGATCTCACCGCCGCATTGCCAGTCCGGGGGCCTCCACCAAGTTGGCGAAGCCCACTGCGCTCGGGTCTTCGCGGCGCTTCGACTCGGGAATGGGTGGGTCGACCGGTGCCATTGGGCGTCCGTAAGATCTCGCGCCAGGTGGGTGCTTCAATGGAGCAGCGCCAAAGCCCCACCGCTTCAACCTCCCGATGGCCATCCTGTCAGAACGGGCCGGACGTTTCCCCTAACGCCCTATCTGGCCCGCCTACCCAATTTCCTGGTGCTAAGGGCTGTTGCCGCCAGCTATCGCTCGCCGATTTTGTCGGCCGACTTTCGCCTTTGCGGCTCTTGTCGATTCAATAAAACCTCTAACAAAACCAGCTTGGCGGCTCCGCTAACGTCGTCCGAGCATCCGTCAGCGGAAGTTCTCCACCAGCATCAGATTGCTGCCCGTCCGATCAACTTGCGTGTACAACAGGTATCGTTCATCCGGCGACACAGATAGACCAAGGTCCATCGGCCGGTGGATCGTGGCGAGGGTTGCCACCTTTCCCGTGGCGAAGCTCAGGAACTGAATCCGATTTTCGTCGCGGCCGGGCGCCACGAAATATATGCCCTTGCGCGCCACCGCGAATCCGTGTCCCAGCGCCGGCTCCAGAACCTTGGTCTCCTCGCCGCCGCTCACCGGGACTCTCCAGATGCTGGTGACCCCATCATCTCTTGAGAAGTACACAAACTTACTATCCACGGATTCGAATGCGACGTACCCGCCGCCCCTGGTGACCTGGGTGGGTTCCCCGCCGTCTGCCGGCATCTTCCAGATCTGGTTGTCCTTTGTCCGATCAGAGAAGAAATAGACCGAGCGGCCATCTCTCGAAAACGTGGCGACAGCATCATCACTGGCGGGGTGGTTCGTGATACGCCTTGGGTTTCCGCCGTTTGCATCAATCAGGTAGAGATCGAACTTTCCTTCGAGATTGGAGTCGAAAACGATCTTCCGCCCATCCGGTGACCAGCGCGGGCACCCAGTCATCGTTGCTCCCAACAAGGTCAACTGAACTGCATTGGAACCGTCGCTTTCGCATACCCAGATCTCAGTGCTCCCCGAGCGCGCCGAGGTAAATACCACCCTTTTGCCATCTGGCGAATACTGCGGAACCTTCTCGTCATAGATCGAGGAGATCAGTTTGACCGGTTCACAGGCCCTGCCGTTGATTGGGGGTACCTCGAGCCGCCAGATGTTTGAATCCTCCATCGACCGCGTGTACGCGAGACGGTTCCCCTGGAGAGAGAGCGCTGGGGTATCCCCCTGTATGGACATTGGAACCGGCTGCGAGGGCGCGCCCGAAGCAGGCACGGATATTCTCCACAACTCAGGGGCGGGCGAGCCTGACGAAAAGATGATTTCCCGCCCGCGCGCAGTCCAAACTGGCCCTTTGCTCAACCCGTGTTTGAAGGTAAGCTGCTTCGGCTGTCCGGCAGGAGCGAGATCGCTGGAAAGCGCGAGTTGGTAGATTTCGCTCGAGTAAGCGGCAGAATACCGGCTGAAAGCCAGTTCTCGACCATCCGGAGAACATGCAGGGTCGTAGTCACTGCGGCCAGGCGGTGGAAACGTCACCTTCCGCTTCTCTCCACTCTCTACTGAGAGCAGGCAGATGCTGCCTCCTTCGTCTGTGACCGCGAGCCACTTGCCATTCGGAAACCAGGAGAGGCCACCCCCGCCAGCCTCTGCGAGCTTCCGGTCCGGCCCGCCGATGGGGGCAATCAGGAAGACTCTCGTCCTATTTCCGGACAGACCTCGCAGAAACGCTATGTATCGGCCATCGGGTGACCAGGCGGGCCTATAATCCGGCGCGGGGTCGCTGGTTAAGCGCACTGCGTTTTCCGCGCCAACCATCTTGACGTAGATATCGTCGTTATCCTGCTTTGGCCCGTTCCAGACGAATGCCACCTGGTTGCCATCGGGAGAGAAGCTGGGGCAGCATTGATCGCCGTTATAGCTGGTCAAGGGAACGGTTCTTGGAGCCAATCCCGGATTGGCCACCGGACGGAGGAAACGCAGCCACAAACCCGCTGCCACGATGAGAAAGAGTCCGCTAAGACCGGCCACCTGAGCCAGCCGGCTCTTTCGCCGCACCGGCCTGGTGTCAACTACACCTGATAACTTGCCGGAGTCGGATTCTTCTTTCAGATTCAGCAGGGCGACTTTCAGATCAGCCATGTGCTGGAAGCGCCGTTCCGGGTCCTTGCGCAGACATTGGGAGATGACCTTTTCCAGATCTCGAGGAACATCCGGCATGATGCTGCTTACCGGTTGCGGGTCGTCCTTGAGAATTGCCGACAGGATGGAGAGTGTCGAGTCCCCGTGAAAAGCCCGCCTGCCTGTGACCATCTCGTAGAGCACCGATCCAAAGGAAAATATGTCTGACCGGGCATCCACCTTCTTGCCTTCCGCCTGCTCCGGCGACATGTAGGCGGGTCCCGACAATCGTGCCGTGTTCCGTGCGGGGACCTTCCTTGGGTCGTATCGTCGCGGTTTCACCGAACTCGTCCGCCACCGTCTCGGCCAGCTTGGCAAGGCCGAAATCCAGCACTTTTACCAGGCCGCTCTCGGTCACCATGATGTTGGAGGGCTTCAGGTCGCGGTGGACGATTCCGGCGGCATGGGCCGTCGCCAATGCGTCGGCGATCTGCACGCCGTATTTCAGCGTTTCGTTCAGCTTGAGCCTGTTGCGGCCGGTCAACTGGCCCAGCGTCTTGCCGGGCACGTACTCCATCGCGATGAACTGGATCTCACCCGCATCCGCAATGTCGTAAATGTGCACGATATTGGGGTGGTTCAAAGCGGAAGCGGCCTTGGCCTCCTGCACAAAGCGGGTCTTGCGGTCCGCGTCGGCCAGTCTTTCAGCGGAGAGCGTTTTCAGCGCGACGAACCGGTCCAGGCGGGTATCCCGCGCCTTCCACACGACACCCATACCGCCCTCGCCCAGCTTTTCGAAGATCTGATACTGCGCTAGAGCCTTACCGACCATCGCGATCTCGGGTGATTCAAGAATAGTCTTCGCCCGTGCGGGATTCAACAAGCAGTGCTGTGGGCGCGTGAGCGAATGCAAGTTCAATGCGACGATGAGACAAGCCCCTCCTCGGCCGTCCAGGCCGGATTGTGGTCAGCACTTCCGGACTACTGGTGGTCAATCCCCTTCGCACCAACAATCCAGGGATAGATTCTCGCCTTGGTGTAGGCCGAAATTCCCAACTCCCAGATCGTCGGCCAACCTTCCAAAATCCCATCGTGTCCGAATAGGCCGTGTTGGTTATTTACTTGACTCAGGTAGACGCCCTTCTGGCGGCCTGTGTGGCTGTCGCGCGAGTTGCCGGCGGGCCGCTCCCGTCCGG
>Ga0209777_10004495_pt1 | contig 16421 bp, 10 predicted proteins | sample FrelakmetHBP12HB_FD_187147 | JGI IMG/M metagenome (GOLD analysis project Ga0209777, IMG submission 187147) | Freshwater lake sediment microbial communities from the University of Notre Dame, USA, for methane emissions studies -HBP12 HB (SPAdes)... | ecosystem: Environmental > Aquatic >...
GCCTCAGCCTGCACGGGAGCAAACGCCGTGTTTGTCGATCCCAACAGAAGCTGCGTTCCTTCATCCTCGCGTCCGACCTCCCATCCCTACCCTGGTAGCACTTACATTACTTGCGCGAAACTCAATAGTATCAGAGGACGCATGCTTCTCTTGTATGGTCGAAGGGTGTTGCCACGAATCGGAGCAGGAGAACGAGAAGAGGGAACCGGGGGAATCCGAACGCGAGGATTGACAAGGACGAGCCACCATGGACCACACGTTGACACAACCAGAATTGGACGCAGCGTTGAATGCTCTGCCGCCGATCTTGACGCCTGACGAGGCGGCTAGGCTGCTGCGCCTGAAAATCTCGACACTCTACAGGCACGTCTCAGAAGGCCGTTATGGCACAGCCGTGAGGCGCGGCAAACCACTGCGCTTCTGGCGGGACCGTTTGATAAAGGAGTTCATGAAATGAAGCTGATGGACCGAGAGCGCGTCGATGGAACCGAAGTCACCATCGGCCGCCGCGTCTACTACCGAAACCGACAACCTGAAACATCCAGCCGTTACGCCGCGGAGTACCGGGACGTTGACGGCCGCCAGGTCTGCAGGAACCTTGGCACGACGAACAAAGCCCAGGCCAGGCGGAAGGCCATCGAGATCCAGCAGCGGCTTGAGTCCGGTCTGGCAGAACGTCCAGAGGGCAAGGCGGCCATTCAGAAGCTCACCGATGATTACCTGGATGCGGTCAAGGCCAAGGGAGTGGCGCCCAAGACTGAATGGAAGTACCGCGCGGACCTGGCCAAGCTTAGGGACTTCTGTGGTGAAACGGGCATCAAGCTGGCGCGCCAGTTCACCGCCCAGGATCTCTACAAGTACCGCGAGTGGCTGCGGAAACAGGACTATGCCGACAAGACGATGCAGGGCGCTGTGGTGCTGGCCAAGCAGGTCTTCAAGTGGGCTTGGCGCCAGGGGATCCTCAGGGACTACCGGTTCGCTGCCACCACCTTCGCAAAGGCCAAGGCGAAACCCCAGCCTTGCTTCACCTCGGCCCAGGTGAACAAACTGATCGAGGCGGGGGAAGGCGAAGAGAAGTTGGCGTTTGCGCTCATGGGCTACGCGGGGCTGCGCGTGGGCGAGGTCGAGCAACTGCAGTGGGAGGACATCCACTCGAAGGACCGCCAGTGGACGATCATCCAGGTGCGCCGCGGGGGCTCCGCGGGAGTGACGAAGGACAAGGACGAGCGCTTCGTTCCCGTGCATCCAAAGGTTGCCGAACTTCTTGGAGCCGCAGCGCAAAAAACGGGCCGCGTATTCCGCACCATCACCGAACGGCAGTTGCTCAAAAGACTCAAGCGCCTATGCGGAGTCTGCAAGTTCGAGAGCGCGAGTGGCTTCAAGCTGCACTCGTTTCGCCATCACTTTGCCAGCCTATGCGCGAACCACCAAGTGGCTTACCGAAAGGCGTTGGCCTGGTTGGGGCACAGTTCTTCAGAAATGCTGAATCTATATTACCACTTGCACGATGAAGACAGCCAAGCGGCAATGGAGGCCCTGGCAAAGGACACCGAGGAGCAGGCCGAGAAGGAAAGCAAGGAGGACGATCAAGGGGAAGAACAAGCTGAGACGGAAGAGCCGGACTCTCCGTCTGAGGGCAGTTTGAGGGCAATGGGGCAGTATAGAATCGAGAAAGCCCTACAAGTCCCGGAGGTCAAAGACCTTGTGGAGTGCCTGTCGTCACTGGCGGAGAGGGAGGGATTCGAACCCTCGAGACCCTCGCGGGCCTACTTGTTTTCGAGACAAGCCCGATCGACCACTCCGGCACCTCTCCGCACATTATTACCAGGCTACCCCGCAAGACTGGTGTGTACAACGAATGGACCGGAAACTGCAATCTATCTCATTTGTCACACCCACTTGGTACACCCCATTCACTGGGAGCCTTTGGCTGCTGAGGGTAGAATAACGGACGTCGTCTGGTTCGTCAAGCCGCCCCCGTCCTTGTTCTCGGGTGCATGGGCATTTCGTTCTCTAGGGTCTGCCTGCGCACCAGAGCATTCCTCGACGGACGACCTCGCGGAAGTTGGGATCAGACCAGGCGGCGTTGTCATGGCCGGACTGGAAGTTGAAGACTCGAGACTTTCGGTACTGCCGCGTCCATCCCATGGTCTTCATGCTTTTCGGATGCTCGATGGTAAGTAGGATCTCGCTCTCGGCCCCCGCATCGGCCATCTTATATGTTTCATCGGTCATGTCCCACGGGCGCAGCCCCTCCGTGATTGGGTGCGCGCGGCTGGCAATGTCCACATGAAGGGCCTGCCCATCATGGTAGCTGAACTTACGGTCACTGATCCCCACGATTTCGTCCCAGACCGGCCATTGCGGGTAGGCGAGGATGGCGTGATGCAGGACGAAAATGCCCTGTTCCGTTTCGCCTAGCCCCTCAAGAGCCGTCTTGACCTTCCCGGCGTACCACGGCTGACCTTCGTCCGTGTGGCCGTCTATCAGCATGATATAGAACAGGACCACAGCATAGCCCTGCCGTACGTCGCGCGGTGCTGAAGCGAAGTCGTCCATGTGCTGGATGTAACTGTCCACGTCCTTGATGCCGCGGAACAGCCTGTGGAAGTTCGGCACGTCGAAATCGTGTCCGCCGGTCACGACGGCCACAGCCGGCGCGCGCCCGCTGGTCATCCGGTTCATGTGAGTCCTTTCCTTGGCAGCCTTATAGGAGGTAAGGTTGCGACCATGACGTCAGCCCGCCTTTCCAGTTTCGGCAAGGTTCTTCTTGAGATACTCCTGCACGTTCACCACCTGATGAGTGTGGGCCGACTCAACGGCAGCGAAGAGCAACGCTGCGCACTGGATGTTGTCCTCGAGGCTGTTAGGGGGCTTAGGGCCGCCGTTCAGCCAGTCGCAGAACAGCTCCGCGAGCCAGGGGTTCTTCCAGGCCGTCTGGCGGAGAAGCGGCAGATCCTCCGCGAGCGGCCTCTCCCAGGCGCCGCCGCGCAGCACACGCAGCCAGCGGCGGTCGAGTTCCAGCGTGCCGTCGCGGCACTCGGCGCGGATGTAGTCGTTCTCCCAGCCGTTCAGGGTGGAGGCGTTGGCCTTCGCGCCCTCGTAGAAACAGCGCACGCCGTTCCCCATTTCGATGACTATGAGGCCCGTGCTGTCGCCTGCAAACTCACCCCACGGCGGGTTCCATGTCGCCGCGTAGACGCTCTTCGCATCGGAACCAGAGAGTGCGCGCAGGACATCGAAGTGATGCACCGTTCCCTCTATAAGCAGCGGGTCGGGGATTCTGTGGCGGAACTCGCCCCAACTGGCAAACTTCCGGCAGTTGTGGGTAAAGCGGTAAATGAGGTAATTGAGCGGCCCGAACCTGTGGCTCTTGATCTCCGCCTCAAGCGACTGCTTGTCCTGGTCGAAGCGGTGGCTCATCGTGACGGCCATCTTCCGTCCCGCCTGCTTGACCTTGTGATAGATGCGGCAGCACGCGGCCATGGTGTCGGCGATGGGCTTTTCGGAGAGTATGTCCATGCCGTAAGCAAGCGCCAAGTCCACGGCCTCCTCATGGTGCGCCGGTGGAATCACGATGATTGCGAAATCGGCCTGGGTTTCGGCAAAGGCCTTTTGCATGTTCGTGTAGCAACACGACGGGGAGAGCCGGAGGTGCGTTTGGGCGTTCCTGAGCGCATCCGGATTCAGGTCCACCGCCCCAGCGGCCTCAGCCTTTCCCATTTCGGCCAGGCGCGGCAGCACCGTGCTGCACCAGTAGGCGCCAAAGCCGCCTGTACCTGCCAGGATGTACCTCAACGTCTTGGCCACCGCGCGCACCTCAGCGCCTGAGCCTGAGCACGCGGCGACGCTTCGGCGCTCGCCGCCTCAGGCTATTAAAACAGGTCTCTTTCCAGCGGTCGAGTGTAACACTGCAACGCTGGACTCCGCAAGTGCTGCGAGGCGGCCTCGTGGGACGCGGGCTCGTGCCGGATTAGTTTGACCGTTCTGCCGGTTCTGGGGTAAACTCAGCCACGTCATTTGGGCACGCGCTTTTTCCCGGAGACCGCCACTGTGACACTCGCGGAAATGACGGCCGGCTCGCTCAAACAGATGCTCAGCGCTGGACGCGTTTCCTGCGTTGACGTCATGCGCTCCGTTCTGGAGCGGATTGATGTTCGCGAACCCGAGATTCAGGCCTTTCTGCTTGTGCGGGATCGCAAGGAGCTCATCGCCGAGGCGGAACAGATAGACCGGCGTCGTGCTGCGGGTGAGCCAGTGGGTGCCCTCGCGGGATTGCCCATTGCCGTGAAGGACAATATATGCACGAGAGGCATCCCCACGACGTGCGCGTCACGGATCCTGTCGGGATTCGTCCCGCCATACGACGCTACGGTCATCACTCGAATCCGTGCTGCCGATGGCGTCATCCTGGGCAAGACCAACCTGGACGAGTTCGCTATGGGATCAACCACCGAGAACTCCGCCGTCCGGATCACAAGGAATCCGTGTTGCCCGGATAGAGTGCCAGGAGGGTCAAGCGGCGGCTCGGCAGCGGCGGTTGCAGCTAACGAGACCATTCTGGCGCTGGGCAGTGATACGGGCGGGTCGGTTCGTCTGCCTGCTTCGTTTTGCGGTGTCGTGGGAATGAAGCCCACCTATGGCTGCGTCTCGCGGTATGGCCTGGTGGCGTTTGCCTCTTCGTTCGACCAGATCGGCCCGCTCGGCAGGAGTGTCGGCGACGTGGCGCTCTTGCTTGGCGTGATTGCAGGCCATGATCCGCTGGATTCTACGTCCGCGGCGGGTGGGGTGGGGCAGGCAGCGGAGGACGCGCAACCGAAGGGCGCACTTCGTGTTGGCGTCCCACGAGAGTACTTTGGCGCGGGCCTTTCCCCCGACGTTGAAGCGTGCATCCAGCGCGCCATGGACCTCCTCCGCTCGCAGCACTGCACTATCGTGCCTGTGACGCTTCCTCATACAGAGTTTGCCATCGCGACCTACTACATCATCGTCTGCTCCGAGGCGAGTTCGAACCTGGCTCGATATGATGGCTGCCATTATGGGTATCGGGCTCCCGGACCCGCCAAGCTTAACGAAATGGTGGCCCTGACGCGCAGCGCCGGGTTCGGCGCGGAAGTGAAGCGGCGGATCATGTTGGGGACGTATGCACTGAGCGCCGGTTACTACGATGCGTATTACAGAAAGGCGACCTGCGTGCGCACTCTGATAGCGCAGGATCTTGCCACCGCATTTCAACAGTGCGATGTCATCGCCGGCCCGGTTGCTCCCACTGCCGCCTACCCCATCGGTCAGACGATCAACGATCCCCTGGCAATGTACTTGGGCGACATCTACACCGTCATGGCCAACCTGGGCGGCATCCCGGCCCTCTCTGTTCCATGCGGGAAAACCAAGGACGGACTTCCGGTCGGCCTGCAGCTAATGGGCCGCGCCCACTCAGATTTGCAGTTGCTCCAGACAGCCATGTACGTCGAGAGGCTCCTGCACGACTCCGGCGACTGGCGGCTGAGCTAGGCTGCGCGGGGACACTGCTGTCAGAACTCGGCTTGGCCTGGCGCCCGCGGGAAAGGGATGACATCGCGGATATTGCTCATGCCCGTAATGTACTGAATGGTTCGCTCAAAGCCCAAGCCGAACCCGGCGTGGGGCACGGTGCCGTAGCGCCGCAAGTCGCGATACCACCAGTAGGACTCCTTTCTTAAGCGCAGCTCATCAAGGCGTTTGTCCAGCATTTCCAGCCGTTCCTCGCGTTGTGAGCCGCCGATGATCTCACCGATGCCGGGCGCCAGAACATCCAGGGCTGCGACAGTCTTCCCGTCCTCATTCATGCGCATATAGAAGGCTTTGATTTCCTTGGGATAATGCATCACGATCACCGGCCGCTTGGCGTGTTCCTCGGTCAGGTAGCGTTCGTGCTCGGACTGCAAGTCCGCGCCCCAGTAGACGGGGAACTCGAATTTCTTGCCGGATTTCTCCAGCACGCCAACGGCGTCGGTATAGGTCATCCGCTCAAAGCGGCTGTTGATGACCTGTTCGGCGCGCGCGACGCACTGTTTGTCCACGCGATCGGCGAAGAACTTCATATCATCAGGACGCTCCTCCAGCACCGCGCGCAGGATGTACTTCAGGAAGTCCTCAGCCAGGTCCGCGTCGTCGTTGATGTCGGCGAATGCAAGCTCCGGTTCCACCATCCAGAACTCGGCCAGATGCCTGGCCGTGTTGCTGTTCTCGGCCCGGAACGTTGGCCCGAAAGTGTAGACGCGTGAGAGTGCCATGCAGTAGGTTTCGACGTTGAGCTGCCCGGAGACAGTGAGGAAGGCTTCCTTGCCAAAGAAGTCCTGGCTGAAATCGGTTCTGCCATCCGGGGTCTGGGGGAACTTGTTGCGGTTGGCGAGGTCGAGGGTCGAGACGCGGAACATCGCGCCGGCGCCTTCACAGTCGCTGGCTGTAATGATCGGGGTGTGAATCCAAAGGAAACCATGCTCGTGAAAGTAGCGCTGGATAGCCATGGAGAGGCAGTGCCGCACACGCATTACCGCGCCGAAGGAATTGGTGCGCGAGCGCAGATGGGCGACCTGCCTGAGATACTCGTAGCTGTGCTTCTTGGGCTGGATGGGGTAGGTTTCGGGGTCCTCGACCCAGCCGTGCACCGTAACGGATTCAGCCTGGACCTCGTAAGCCTGGCCCTGGCCGGTGGACTTGACGAGCTTCCCCGTGGCCGAGCAGGCACAGCCGGAACTCAGTTTGAGGATCTCGCTTTGGTAATTGGGCAGCGTGCTGGGCACGACTATCTGCACAGGCTCGAAACAGGAGCCATCGTGCAGGTGCACGAAGCTGATCCCAGCCTTGCTGTCGCGGCGCGTGCGCACCCAGCCTTCGACGGTCACGGCAGTGTCCACAGCGACCTTGCCCGCCAGGATTTCGGCGACTCTAGCCTTGGGCATAACGTTCCACCTTTCTTCTCTATCTGGAATCTAGCGAAGGGGCCGCGTTCCAGCAAGCACAACACCAACAAGGATGAAGGATGAAGAAACGAATCCTTAGGGGCCGTTCCTTCGCTCCACTGCACCAAGTGCGGTCGCGCGTCCGCTGACATCTTTTTCTCCTTCAGCGTTGCTGCAACTCCTTAAAAGTCTGGCAAAACTGTGGAAAACTGGCAACTTTCTGGTCCAGAACTGGCAACTTTCTGTCCCAGAACTGGCAACTTTCTGTCCCAGAACTGGCAACTTTCTGTCCCAGAACTGGCAACTTTCTGTTCCAGAACTGGCAACTTTCTGGTCCGGAACTGGCGGCTTTCTGTTGTGAGTATGGCAAGTGACATAACGACAAGTGCCGAGTGCCGAGTGATGAGTGGCGAATGATATAATTATGCTTCCGTCCCAGCCCGACCACCGAGTTGCGTTGCGTTTGTTGCGTTTCCCTAAAGTGAACCGAATGCACATTGTTCACCACTGAGACGCAGAGAACAGCGTGGGGATTGATTGGTCGTGGCCTCAAGTTCATCAGTTCACTCTGTGCCTCTGTGCCTCTGTGGTGGATCGTCCAGGCTTGGCATCCGGTTTTCAACATGCAGTTCAGCGCAAAGCCGTTGCATTTTTACTAATTTTTCCGCAGCCGGGACATAGTCTCCCTGTGTCCGCGGGCTTGTAACGACCAGCCCTTACAACAACTATCCGAGCCGCGACCGTCAGGGAACGGACCACACGCTAACGCGCGCGGATCGGAAGTAGCATGGGCATCCTGCCCATGTTCACGGGCTGGAAGCCCGTGCCACGCCTTGCTTCCCCTTGGGGCCCTCCATGCCCTGCGAGATGCTCATACTATATACTACGTACTACAGTCTCGTTTGTCAAATGAAAAATCGGATTTTTCTCAGATGAGGCGGGTGGCACCGGTCCCGGCTATTGGAAACCGGTTCCGCCGCGCTCTTTATGCAGCTTGCCCTGCTTGCGGCGCTGGCGGAAAGGGGACTGCGCCAAAGGCAAAAGGCCTGCATTGGCCTGAAACGGGCCAGACGGATGCCACCCGCCTTTCCGCGCTCAATCGAGTTGTAGTCTGTCCCCTTCGGGCTCGGCAAGCATAGCCCCAACAGGACGGGCTGATTGGCCAACCCAAGCAGGGAACATGGACAAAGGCTGCGTGCACCTCCCCGATACTTCTTGACGCCCTGGCAATCAACTGTACGCTCTGATCCCTGGTTACGAGACTTGGTTGGGGACGCGGGGCTATGGAAACGCTGGGGCAGATGCCGCAGGCCAAAAAGTTCCTGACGAACGAAGGAACAAACACCCTGCGCAGGCGCCTCGAAGCCATCCTGCCGAGCACGGATGCCTTCGACTGCCTCGTCGGGTACTTCTTCATTACTGGGTTCTGCAAAATCTACCAGGCGTTGGAGCCAGTGCGGAAAATTAGAATCCTGATTGGCTTGAAGAACGAGCAGGGCTTGGCGGCGCTGGTTGACGCCGGGCAGGCCGAAGGCCCCACCCCTTCAACGGCCGAAATGAAGGCCCTGTATGCCCGTCTGCTCAAACGCGAGTTCACATGCGCGGAGGAGAAGGCGCACGTCGAAGCAGGCGTGCTCAAGTTCATCGAATGGATTCGTTCCGGCAAACTTGAAGTCAAGATTTACCGCGAGCAAAACATCCACGCCAAAGTCTACGTTATGACGCCGGCGCAACCGGTCTTGAACGTCAACCACGGCTACGTGATTACCGGCTCCAGCAACTTCTCGCACAGCGGGCTTGAGGGCAGCCTGGAGTTCAACGTCCTGCTGGGCGAACCGGAGGATCACGATTACGCCCTGCACCGTTTCAACGAGCTTTGGAGGGACGCGGTTGACATTAAGGATGTTCACGAAGTTATCGTTGAGACCGTGGAGAAACAATCGCCATACGCACAATTCACGCCCTATGAACTTTACCTGAAGTTCCTGGCGGAGTATTTTCGGGATTATCTGGGCGAGCGCAGCGCTTTATCCGCCGGGAATCTGCCGGCGGGGTTCAAGAAATTGCAGTATCAGGAAGATGCCGTCTTTACGGCCCAGCAGATGCTTCGCACCTATGGCGGCGTGTTCCTTGCGGATGTCGTCGGCTTGGGTAAGACCTATATGTCGGCGTTGCTTGCCTTGCAACTCAACGGGCGCTGTCTGGTCATCGCGCCACCGAGCCTTCTGGACGAGAACAGCCCCGGCTCCTGGACTCGCGTCTTCCGCGACTTCTGCGTGCCGGGCCATAAGTGCGTGTCCATCGGCAAGCTTGAGGAAGCCCTGGAACAGGGCCTCGAATTCTACCGTTACGTGATTGTAGACGAATCCCACCGCTTCAAGGGCGATTCCACGCAGCGGTATGACCTGTTGACCCGCATTTGCCAAAACAAAGGCGTAATCCTTGTTTCCGCCACCCCCTACAACAACACGCTTAACGACATCTACAGTCAACTGAAGCTGTTCCAGGCTCCCCGAAACAGCACAATCCCCGGCGTCCGCAATCTGGAGGCTTTCTTCTATAAGCTGAACAAGCGCCTCGAAGGCTTGGACCGGCTGGACGATGCGGCGCAATACCTTCAAGCAGTAGAAAAGAACTCCGCCGACCTGCGCGAGCACGTCCTGAAATACGTTATGGTGCGGAGGACGCGGCGGGAGATCGAGGAATTCTACGCGGAAGACCTGAAGAAACAGCACGTCAGCTTTCCCAAAGTCGCCGATCCGGCCCCAATGCTCTATCAGCTTAACAAAATGGAGAGCCGCGTTTTCCAGACCACCTTGGAGCGCGTCACCAGCGTTGACTTCCACTACGCGCGCTATCAGCCCCTCGCGCCGGAATACTACACCGGCCAACTGGCAGACAACGAAGTGCAAGGACAGCGCAATCTCGCGACCTTTATGAAAATCTTGCTGGTCAAGCGGCTGGAAAGCAGCTTCCGCGCCTTTCACGAGACGCTCGCCCGCTTTATCCGGTCTCACGAACTGGTGCTTGAAGCGTTTGACGGCGGCTCCGTCTACACGAGCAAGAAACACAGTTACAAGGTTCTGGATTACCTTGAACACGAAGACGATGAAGCGCTTGAAAAACTGATCGAGGAGGAAAAAGCGGAGAAGTATGAGGCCGCCCGATTTACGCCTCTCTTCCGGCAGCACGTGCAATCCGACCTTAAGACCCTCAAGGCAATCAGCAAGGACTGGTCTGCGGTTACCCGCGATCCCAAATGGCTACAGTTCAAGGCCCGGCTGAAGCAGCGCGGCGAATTCACCGGCAAGCTCATAATCTTCAGCGAATTCGCCGATACGGCCGGCTACCTTGCCAAGCGCATCAAGGACGAGGTCGAACGCAAGACAGTGCTTTTTACCGCTGGCTCCAGCCCAGGCTTGCGCCGTGAAATGGTGCTGAACTTCGATGCCAACGCGCCCGACCCTTGTGATGATTACCGTATTCTGGTCTCCACGGACGTTCTGGCCGAAGGCGTTAACTTGCACCGTTCCGCAACCGTCATCAACTATGACTTGCCGTGGAATCCGAGCCGCCTTATGCAGCGCGTGGGCCGCGTCAACCGCGTCGGCACGAAATTCAAAAGCATTTGCATTTTCAACTTCTTTCCGACCGATGAGGGCAATGACCAAATCGCGCTGACGGAATCCGCCAAGTCCAAGATTCAGGCCTTCATCAAGCTTCTTGGCAATGACGCCCGCCTGTTGACAGGCGACGAAAACATCGAATCGCACGGCCTTTTCGACCGTATGTGCTCCAAGCAATGGGCCGAAGAGGACGTGGAGGTTAAGAGCGAACTGCGTTACTTGCGGCAGATTCTGGATCTCAAGGATACGAACCCGAAGCTATACCAGCGCATACTTGACTTGCCCCGCAAGGCGCGGTCAACCCGCGAAAGCCAGTCCCCGAAACTGGAAGCGGTCGCGCTTCCCGGCCTTTTGACGTATTTCCGGAAAGCGCGGCTGGACAAATTCTTCGTCACCGGCCAGCAGGGAAACGCGCGGGAGATTGACTTCTTCTCGGCCGCTGAAATTCTGCTCACTAACGCCGAGGAACAGCGCCAGCCCATACCGCTGGAAGCTTTTTACGCCCTGCTGGACAGGAATAAGGCAGGCTTTGACCACGCCACTGACGCCACGGTGGCAGACCTACCGCCGCTAACGGCAACCTCTGGCAACGAGGGTATCATCGCCAAGCGCTTGCGTACGCGGGACATTCGCACCTGTCCGCATTTCAGCTCCAATGACAAGCGCTTTGTGGCCCTATTTCTTCAACTGGTCAACGACGGGCGCGTTGCGCCGGCCGTGCTGCGCAAGATAAAGGAAGCACTGGACAAGACCGCCGACCCTCTGGACGTGTTGGGGGTGCTGCGCAAACTTGTGCCCAAGGAATACCTGCAGCTTTCATTGCCGGCCATCCCGGCGGCGACGGATATTGGCGCACCGGAGAAGACTGGGCGCGAGGTGATCCTGTCTTCTTACCTGCCCTAAAGGAGCTAGCATGGACAGAGAATCCGCGCGTGCGTTAGTGCATGACACGTTCACGCAGGCTTTCGATGAGCAGCGCTTTGGGCGCTTCATCCGCGAACTGCTGAACCGCTATGACGGATCGAAGGCCCAACGATGGAGCAATTCGTATGTCAAAGACGCATTCAAGCCCCACGTTCAGCACTTTAGCCGGCTGGGCACCTTCACTGCCAATGGCGGCGAGAAGGTGGACCTTCTCGTCGTGCATCTGACGCAGGAATCCAAGCTGGACCGCGCACGAACGGCCCTGCGCAACTTCGTGGCCGACCACCTGAAGACCCGCGATGAAAAGGACGCGGCCCTTGCGGCCTTCGTCAGTCCCACCGAAAAAACCTGGCGCTTTTCCTACGTCAAGATGGAGTATGTGACCGAGAAAAAGGAATCCGGCCGCATTGGCGTGCGCACGGAACTGACCCCGGCGCGGCGCTCGTCCTACCTGGTCGGCGAAGGTGAAAGCTGCCACACCGCGCAATCCCGCTTTCTAACTTTGCTCCAGAATACCGCAACCGACCCCGCCCTTTCCGACCTGGAAGAGGCGTTCAGCGTTGAGACGGTTACCAAGGAGTTCTTCACCAAGTACGCCGAATTGTTCGCCGAAATTGACAAGGCCCTGCAAACGCTGGCGGCGAAAGACAAGACAATCGGCGGCGAATTCAAGGGAAAGAACGTCAGCACCGTGAACTTCGCCAAGAAACTCATGGGCCAGATTGTGTTCCTTTACTTCCTCCAGAAGAAGGGCTGGCTTGGCGTCGCCAGAGGACAGGACTGGGGCACCGGCCCGCACGATTTCCTGCGGCGGCTGGCCAGGGGCGAATACTGCCATTACGACAATTTCTTCAACGACGTTCTGGAGCCGCTCTTCTACGACACACTGGCGACGGCCCGCGGCACTGAAAGCTGGTGTTCGCATTTCAAGTGCCGCATACCGTTTCTGAATGGCGGTCTTTTCGAGCCGTTGAATGGTTACGATTGGCGTAAGACTGATATCCTGATTCCCAATGAACTTTTTACAAACGATGACGTGACACCGCAAGGCGACAAGGGCACTGGCATCCTTGATGTTTTTGACCGCTACAACTTCACCGTCAATGAAGCGGAGCCGCTGGAGAAAGAAGTGGCCATTGACCCCGAAATGCTCGGGAAAGTCTTTGAAAACCTGATTGAGGAAAACCTGCGCAAAGGTCTTGGCTCATACTACACCCCGCGCGAAATCGTCCACTACATGTGTCAGGAAAGCCTCGTCGGTTACCTGGACACCACGCTCAACACGTTCGAGGAATCCCTCCTACAGGCAAAGCCACAGCAAGCCAAGCTGTTCGGCCAACCTGAACCGGAACAAACCACGATGAAGATGGGCGTTCGCCGCGATCTTGTCCCCAGGGCCGACATCGAAACTTTGGTCCACTTCGGCGAACAGATTTCCCATTACGAGGCAGTGGAGACGAAGTATGCGATCAAGATGCCCAAAAGCATCGAGCAGAACGCCCGCTTGATTGACGAAAAACTGGCGCACATCACGATATGTGACCCCGCCGTGGGCTCCGGCGCATTTCCAGTTGGAATGATGAATGAGATCGTTCGCGCTCGTTCCGCTTTAACGCCCTACTTTCAGGACAAAGAAGAGCGCACTCCCTACCACTTCAAACGCCACGCCATCCAGAACTGCCTTTACGGTGTGGACATTGACCCCGGTGCAGTTGAAATTGCCAAACTCCGCCTATGGCTGTCCCTTGTCGTAGACGAGGAGGAAACCAAGCAAATCAAGCCACTGCCGAACTTATTGTACAAAATCGTTACCGCCAATTCACTGTTTGGGGTCGAAAAGACACTGTTCAATGAAAAGCTGTTTCAGCAACTCGAACAGCTAAAGCCTTTCTACTTCGACGAATCAGACGCGGCGAAGAAGGCCACGCTGAAGCGACAGATCGATGAGTTAATCCACAAGCTCACCGAGGCCAAGACGATATTCGATTTTGATGTATATTTCTCTGAGGTATTTCACAGACAACGCGGGTTTGACGTGGTAATTGCCAACCCCCCGTACGTCTTCGCCAGAGACAGTGCGAAGAAAGGCTTGAAAGCCGAGGACAAGGAGTATTTCTACAAGGAATATGAGTTGGCCAAATACCAGCTCAATCTTTACCCTCTCTTCGTTGAGAAGGGTACACGGCTGCTGCGTCCAGGCGGTGGCCTGTGTTTCATCACCCCGAACAACTGGCTGACCATCAACACGAACAAAACCATGAGAAAGTTTGTGCTCGGACAGTCCGACATCACAATCGTCAATTTCCATGCCCGTGTTTTCGAGAGCGCCGACGTGGACAGCGCGATCATAATCTTCAGAAAGGCCACTGACAACCACCACGTCCGGTTGTTCGAGTACACGGACGGCTTCCGTTTCATCAAGGAGGCCGACTGCGCCTTTTTCCTCAAGCAGCGTGACAATGTAATCAACATCGAAGCCTTTAAGGGTGGCGGCCTCTCCGAACTCATCCTCACGATCGAATCCCGATCGGACACGCTTGGAAGCGTCGCGGACGTGAAAGTGGGTTTGAAAGCTTACCAAATTGGCAAAGGCCGTCCGCTGCAGACAGCGCGTGAAAAAGAAGGGCGCGTATTTCATGCTTCACGGAAACTAAATGAGGCGTATTTCAAATACTTGGATGGTAAAGATGTTGTGAGGTATCACCTCGACTGGAGCGGCGAACATCTGAAGTATGGCGATCATCTTGCAGAGCCGAGACGGGATTTTAGGCTTTTCTCTTCCAAACGTATCCTTGTTCGGCAGATTCCGGCACGGCCGCCCTATTGCATCCATGCGTGCTACGTCGAGGAAACGTTCCTGAACGACCTGAACTCCATGAACATCATCAACATCAAGGAGTCACCAGAAGCCATTCTTGGAATTTTGAATTCACGTTTGGTTTCGTTTTGGTTCGTCAATAAGTTTGGCAAGATGCAGAGGGAGACGTTCCCGCAGTTCAAGGTGAACGAGCTTGCAGACTTTCCATTGCCAAAGAAGCGCAAAGAGAGCGCTGCCGATATAGCCAACCTCGTTAGGCAAATCGTTGCCGCAAAGCAGAATAATTGCGCTGCCGACACGGGTGCGTTGGAGCGGGAGATAGACGAACTGGTGTATGCGTTGTACGGCCTGACGGCGGAGGAAATCAAAATCGTGGAGGGCGCAGCCAGGAAATGAGCACACGCGCGCAGACTGGAATATCGCGGACATGCACGCAACCTTTCTGCGCACGCCCTGCCTTGGCTTACTCACTCAGCCCGATTCCCCCCTTATTGACAAGAACGACTGCCGCAATGCGGCAAGGGCTTGGTCACTTTGGCGGGGTCTCGGCCGGCTCCTCTTCCTTCTCGATGACGCCGTACTTGACGAGCTTGCGATAGAGCGTCTTCAAGCCGATGCGGAGCATCTTCGCGGCCCGGCTCTTGTTGCCTTGGGCCTTATCCATCACCGCGAGGATGTAGCGCTGTTCCACGTCATCCAGCTTGATTCCGAACGGCACGCAGAATTGTTCGCCTGCGGCCGCTGCCTCCTGCCCGGTCCCGGCGCCAAGTCCGCCCCCAGCAAAGGCGCCCAGCCCGCCGGCTTTCTGGAGGATGTCTTCCGGCAGCGCCTCGGGCTTGAGCTCGTTGCCGGGGGTGAGCAGATAGGCATGCTCGATGGCGTTGCGCAGTTCGCGCACATTGCCCGGCCAGGGGTACAGGTGCAAGGCCCGCATGCACTCGGGGCTGATGGTCTTCACCCGTTCCAGCTTGGTGTTGAAGTCGCGCAAGAAATGCGGCACCAGCACGTCTATGTCTTCGGGGTGCTCGCGCAGCGGCGAGACTGGAATCTGGATCACGTTGATGCGGAAATAGAGGTCCTGGCGGAAGCGCCCCGCGGCCATTTCCACCTTGAGGTCGCGGTTGGTGGCGAAGAGCATGCGCACGTCCGTGCGGATGGTCTCGGTGCCGCCGACGCGCTCGAACTCCTGCTCTTGCAGCACGCGCAGCAGTTTGACCTGGACTTCGGGCGGGCACTCGGCGATCTCATCGAGGAAGAGCGTGCCGCCGTCCGCGAGTTCGAAGCGCCCTTTGCGCATGCGCAGCGCGCTGGTGAAGGCGCCGCGTTCGTGGCCGAACAGCTCGCTCTCCAGCAGCTCGCGCGGCAGCGCCGCCACGTTCACTTTGACGAAGGGCTTGCCGGCGCGGTCGCTGGCGGCTTGCAGGGCTCCAGCGACGACCTCCTTGCCCACTCCCGACTCTCCGGTGATGAGCACATTTGCGCCGGTCGGCCCGATCTGCCGGATGGTATCCTTGATCTTCTGAATGGCCCGGGAGACGCCGACCAGTTCGCTATCGCCGCGGCGGCGCGTGACCAGTTCCTGCTGCAGCTCGGCATGCTCAACCTGCACCTGCCGCCAGCGCAGGGCGCTTTCCAGCTCGGCGCGCAGGCGGTTGAGGTCTATGGGCTTGGAGAGATAATTGTAGGCGCCCTTCTTCATGGCCAGGACGGCGGTCTCTTCGCTGCCATGGCCGGTGATGATGATGACCGGCGAGCCGGCGGAAAGGCGCTTGGTTTCGTCGAGTATGTCCATGCCGTCGCCGTCCGGGAGGCGCAGGTCGGTGATGACCAGATCGAATTCCTCTTCGCGCAGCTTCTCACGGGCCGCGCCGCCGGAAGCCACGGCGACGACGTGGCAGCCTTCGCGTTCGATAACGCCGGCCAGAGTGATGCGCGTGGTCTCATGGTCCTCAACCAGAAGGACGGTGCGGGCGCTACGGCTTGCAGTTGCGGCCATTTTGTCTCAAAGCCCCTAACGGGAACCGCCCTTGTTCCACTGGCCCGGGAATGTGCCATCGGGGTTCATGCGAATGGACTTGTGGTCCAAAGTTGAGTGCAGAACGATCTCGC
>Ga0209777_10004496_pt1 | contig 16420 bp, 8 predicted proteins | sample FrelakmetHBP12HB_FD_187147 | JGI IMG/M metagenome (GOLD analysis project Ga0209777, IMG submission 187147) | Freshwater lake sediment microbial communities from the University of Notre Dame, USA, for methane emissions studies -HBP12 HB (SPAdes)... | ecosystem: Environmental > Aquatic >...
GGCGAGCCGCTTCGCGGTCGCCAGTCTCGACTCGGCCGGACAGCAGCGCTGGCTTTACACGCACAGTCACACGCTGAGTTCCGCGTCCGCGATCTCCCTGATCACAGGCGACGATGGTAATCTGTACTGTTGCGGCAGTTTCAACGAGAACGGTGATTTCGCGCTGGCGAGCCTGAGCAGCACCGGCAGCCTGCGGTGGGTTTATCAATATGCCACCGGCCTGTTCGGCGGGCAGTCTGCAGCGCTCGGAATTGCCTGGAACGCAGGTAATGTCTGTGCTGGAGGCTACGCCAACGGCTACCGAGTCGGGCAGTACTTCCTCGTGGTCAGCCTGTCGGCCGGGGGCGGGGCGGATTGAACCCGATTCGGATCAGCGGTCAGGTCTTCTTCAGGTCCTTGCCGTAGATTCGCCAAGCCACGAAGAAGCGCTTGGCCTTCGGCACGTTGAGCCTGCGCGCCGCGGCGCGCATCCGAGGAGTCCATCCGGCCGGGTAGTTGATGACCAGGCCTCTACCGCGACCGGCGGCGAACCCCAATAATCCGGCAAGGGCTGTCGTCAGGTTCTCAGGCTCAGACAGTAGATTGACGCTGGTTCTGAGCCGGCCGCCGTAGCGGCGCCGCACGATTTGCACCGGGGTGCCGTCCGGCAGGAGATGTCCGCGGGCCAACCCGATGCGCGACCAGAGCCAGCGCGGGTACTGTTCAAGAAACATCACCCGCTGCCCGCCGGTCCAGTCGGCGGCAGGCGATAGGCGGTCGGCGGCAGGCGGTATGCGGTAGGCGGACAGCGGCAGGTCCCTGAAGCCCGCGGTCGCATAGACGCCCTCCAGTCTCATCCCCAGCTTCTCGGTGATCCGGAAGACCGGTGCTTTGCGCGGGCGGTCAAGGGTATCAAGGCCAATCCAGGTTCTCCTGCTCCGGCGCGCAATTCTGAACAGCGCTTTGGTCAGATTCGTCGCTACGCCCTGCCCTTTGAACGCGGGGTCAACCCTCATGCCATAGAGCCAGGCATCGCACCGGTTCAAATAGGCCATCCCGCAGACGGCAACAACCGGCCCCTGACCCCTGACCCTTGGCCCGGGTTCCTTGCGCCAGACCCAGACTCCGCCCGGCACGCGCTCTCGGGTGTGTGCTTTGATGATTCCGAGCAGGTAGCCGAACTCAGGCTGGCGCCGGGCGAAGGACTTAATCTCAGGAAAATGCTCAGGAAGGTATTCCAATAGCATTGACTAACTCCGTGGCAAGGACCCACCACCCTGCAGGACTCGTACGTCGGCAACTCATGTGTAATAACCATGCCAGCGTCTAAGACGCCGCGCTCTCTTGGGTTGCAGTCCATGTATCCTTTGATAGTCGAGGCTACACTTCCTCTGTTCCTTTATTCTGTCGTGCCCCGGAGCCTTCATTTTAGAGTGGCAGATCTCGCAGAGGAGTTCCAGATTCTCGACGTCGTGAGTCCCAGCGGCTCTCGACTTCGGTATTACGTGGTGAACGTGAAATGGTGCAACGCTGCCATCCATCTTGCGATGGCACGATCGACAGCGACGCCGGTCGCGGCGGATCACAACTTGACGTCTGCCGAGCCAATCTGGAGGCAACTCCCAGAACTGTGCGTAAGCGCGCTCAAGATCCGCTCTGATGGGGATGAGTTCTGCAGCGAGAACAGAGAGATGGTCTTGCAGTGGCTTCTTTTCCAGCTCGTGGGTCTTCCTGATTCCCCCCAGTATCGAATTCGCCTTGGCTAGTTTGCGAGATGCCAATCGATGGAATGCGATTACGGGCACTGCGACACTGATGCTAACCAGAAAGCGGCTTCTCATGAAGAGGATGAAAACAATAGCCCCCGCAAGATACATCAAAGCCAAGCCAATCGTCCAAGGCCTCCTGAGTTCAGATTTCATCCTCTGCTCGACTCGAGCGTACTCCGCCTCCAGATCCTTGATCCTCTGGCGTTCCATCTGAATCTCTGCCTGCAATTGCTCAATTCTCGGAACCCTTCCCGCTGCACACGCAGGGCAAATGAAGGTACCGTCCCTGAGCACTTTCGCCCCGGCTTCCCGCGTGGAACCGCACAACCGACACTCAGCCATCTATGTCAACTCGTCCATCTCACTTGGTGTACTCTCAATCTGATTCGACACGATCCCGTGAGGTTAGCTGACTATCCGGGCAGATGGTTGTTCACAACATAGAGCGGTTGCACACTATCCTTGAAGACGCGGTTCTCGGGTCTTGAGAGATGGGTATCGCTCTCCAGCACACCAAACGCCTCCAACCTTGCCCGCTCGAGGATCTCGATGTCCCTTCGTGGGTCCGCCACTCTGAAGCTACCCCGTCCATGCTGACGCCCACTAAGTCCGTACAGGTCGCCCTCTTTGCGCAACTCAAGGTCCTTCTCGGCCAACAGGAAACCATCGTGCGTCTTCTCGAAGAAACGAAGACGGCTCATTATTTCATCATTTCTCGTGAACGGATGAATGAGGATGCAGTATGATACGTCTGCGCCTCGCCCTATCCGCCCCCGAAGTTGATGGAGTTGCGCCAGACCAAAGCGTTCGGGATGTTCGATAATCATGACCGTGGCGTTGGGGATGTCGACTCCAACCTCGACCACCGTAGTTGAGACGAGAATGCTGAGTTTACCGGCACGGAAGTCCTCCATCACGCGGACGCGGTCGTCGTTCTTGAGTCGGCCGTGCAGCAGGCCGACCATGATGCCGGGAAATGCCTGCTTCATTTCTTCGAAGGTCTTAGTGGCCGCCGCAATATCAAGTTTCTCCGATTCCTCAATCAGCGGGCAGACGACAAAGACCTGATGTCCCTCGCCAACCTTCTGCAGAACGAACTTGTAGATGTCCTGCCGCTTGTCATCGGTGCGCAGAAACGTCCTTGTTATCTGTCGCCCCGGTGGTTTCTCATCGAGCCTAGAGACGTCTAGGTCTCCATATAGAGTCAACGCGATAGTGCGCGGAATCGGCGTTGCGGTCATGACTAGGAAGTCCGGGTTGACTCCTTTGTTCAGTAGTGCCAAGCGCTGCATCGCTCCGAACCGGTGCTGTTCATCGATCACGACCAGTCCAAGTCTATCGAATTTCACTTCCTCCTCGATCAGTGCATGCGTGCCAAACAGGATGTCGCATCCATTCTTGGCGACCTGCTCTAGGACGACGCGCCTCGCCTTGGCCTTGACGCTCCCGGTAAGTAGGCAACTGTGGACGCCAATGTCATCGAGCCGCTCGTTCCAGACTCGGTAGTGCTGCTCGGCTAGGATTTCCGTCGGGGCCATCATCACAGACTGATATCCGTTCTCGACTGCGACAAGCATGGCGTAGATGGCGAGCACGGTCTTTCCTGAACCAACGTCTCCTTGGAGGAGACGTTCCATGCGGGTGCTGGCGGCCATGTCCCGTTTGATCTCGGCCAGTATCCTCTCCTGGGCAACGGTCAATTGGAAAGGCAGAGCTGCCCGAAAAGGGCTCGTCAGGCGTCCCGTGTCGAGCATTGCCGAGCCTTTCGGTAGATGTGTGTTTTGCTGCTTGCGCAAAGCCATCGATAACTGAAAGTAGAACAGCTCATCGAACACCAATCGCTCCCGTGCCTTGAGGCCGTCGGCCACGGACTCTGGAAAATGGAGTGCGGTGATAGTCTGTTTGATCGCGGGAAGACTGTATTTGGCGAGAAGCTGCGGACTGAGTGTTTCGGGCAGGAAGCCAATGTACTTGTCAACCGCAACGCGTACAAGCCGGCGCATGGTCCAAAACTTCAGGCCTTCAGTCATTGGATAGATGGCAATCACCTGAGGGACGAACTGGGATTCCTCGTCCGTCTGGTCAATCACTTGGAATTGGGGATTGACTAGACGTAACTGAGCAGTCGCCGGCGGACGGTAGTTGCCCAAAGACAGTGCGCCGTCGCGTGGAAAGTGACGACCGGCATAACCAACTGGCTGGGATTCCCTGACTCGGCCGGCGACAATGATCTCTTGGCCGACGTCGAACTTGAGGCCTCGCCGGTTGAACCAGACGACAGGGATTGTTCCCGAGTGGTCCCTCACGAGAATGGAAACCAGTTGCTTGCCGGTCCGAGTCATCCTGACTTGGACGTCACTGATCGTACCCCATACGGAAACGTCCAATCCGGACTGGATCTCGCGTATGTACAGTCTCGTGCGGTCCAGATACCGCCGCGGGGCGAGAAACAGCAGGTCGTAGACCGTCTCGACGCCGAGGCGGTTCAAGTAAGCCGCGCGTTTCGGGCCGACGCCCTTCAGATACTGAATCGGGGTTTCGAGCGGAGAATCGCGGCTCATTGGTCAGGCTGGTTTTCGACCGCACCGCGCAAAGGCACGAATCGGACCGGCTCAATCGGAACTGCCCTGAACTCACGCCCCTGCCGCCGGTATAACATCAGCGTCTGGTTGCCGAACTCCGACCCGACCGGCGCGAGCAGTCTTCCAGACGCGGCCAGCTGGGCTTTCAGCGGCTCGGGCACCAGCGGCGTCGCGGCAGTTACGATGATGCCCTCGAATGGCGCTTCGTCCGGCCAGCCCTCATATCCGTCGCCGGTGCGGACATGGACGTTGGGATAGCCGAGTTCCTTGAGTCGCTCGGTCGCGGCCTGTGCGAGTTCCTCGACAAACTCGATGGTGAAGACCTCGGCGCACAGCAGGCTCAGGATTGCGGCCTGGTAACCTGAGCCGGTGCCGATTTCCAGCACCCGCTCTTCGCCTTTGAGTTCGAGCAGCTCGGTCATCTGGGCCACGATGTAGGGCTGGGAAATGGTCTGGCCTTTGCCGACCGGCAGGGGGTAGTCGTTGTAGGCTTCCGGCACGAGCTCCCGGGGAACAAACCTGTGCCTGGGCACCTTCAGCATCGCGTCCAGCACGCGCTGGTCGCTTACCCCGCGTGACGCAATCTGTTGCTGAACCATCGCCAGCCGCAACCGCGCGAAATACGTTTCATCAATCATCGTTCATCATTCGCTCGAATTCCTCTTCGCTGAGAATCTTCACGCCCAGCTTCTTCGCCTTGTCGTATTTACTGCCCGGGTCGGTCCCGGCCACGACATAGTCCGTCTTCTTCGAGACCACGGACGAAGGCGTGCCGCCCAGCCGCGCGACCAACTCCTGCGCGGATTCCCGGGTGAGACGCTTGAGGCCGCCGGTGAAGACAAAAGTCTTGCCGGCCAGGGGTTTCGGACCTTCGGTTGCTGGTTGCGACATCTGCAGGCCGGCCCTGCGTAGGCGTTCGATGAGTCTCAGGTTCTCCCGGTCATGGATGAAATTGGCGATGCTTTCGGCGATCACCGGCCCGATACCCGGGATCGCGGCAATCCGCCCGGCATCGGCCTGTTCCAAGGCTTTGATGTCCGGGAAGTGCCGGGCCAGCAGCCGGGCGGCGCTGATGCCGACATGGCGAATGCCGAGCGCGAAGAGCAGGTTGGTATAGGGCCTGGTTTTGCTCTGCTCCAGAGCATCGAGCAGGTTTTGGGAGGACTTGTCGCCCATCCGCTCGAGGTTCTGCAGGGTCGGTTTGTCCAGTGCGTAAAGGTCCGCGAAATCCCGGACGATCCCTTTCTCGACCAGCGCGACAATCAGTTTGTCGCCGAACCCCTCGATGTCGAGTGCGTTGCGGCCCACAAAATGGGCCAGCCGGCGCTGGATCTGGGCCGGGCACGACGCATTGACGCACCGCCAGGCAACCTCTTCGCCCTCTCTCACCAACCGGCTGCGACAGGAAGGACACTGTTCGGGCATCTTGAACCGCTTCGCCGAGGCCGGGCGCTTTCCCGGCACGACTTTCACGACCTGCGGAATGACTTCGCCCGCTTTCTCGATAACCACGGTGTCGCCGACCCGGATATCTTTGCGCGCAACCTCATCCGCGTTATGCAGCGTCGCGCGCTCAATCGTCGAACCGGAAAGGAACACCGGGTCCATGACTGCGACCGGCGTGACAACCCCGGTCCGGCCAACCCCGAAGTCGATTGCGCGGACGACCGTGATCGCCTGTTTCGGCGCGTACTTATACGCCACGGCCCAGCGCGGGCTCTTGGCGGTCTGGCCCAGCTCGGCGCGCTGGGCAAAGCTGTTCACTTTAACCACCATGCCGTCAACTTCGTACGCCAGCGCCGCGCGCCGGGTGTCCCATTCCTGAACGTGGGCGATGACTTCGTCAATCGTCGTCATTGGCCGGGTGCGCGGAACGACCTTGAACCCGGCCCGGCTGAGCGCAGCGAGTACCTCCGAATCGGTTGCGAAACGCCCGGATGGCGGAACCGGAATCGTGTGGATGAAGAGGTCCAGCCTGCGCTGCGCCACGAGCTTCGGGTCCAGCAGTTTGAGGGTTCCGGCGCAGGCGTTGCGCGGGTTGGCGAACAGCGCCTCGCCCTCTTCCTCTCGTTCCCTGTTGATCTCGGCAAACTGCTTCCTGGTCAACAGTACTTCACCACGCACCTCGAAATCGGACAACCCCTCGCCGCGGAACGCGGGTTGCGTTTTCGCATCCAGCACTTCCAGCGGCAATGACCGGACGGTCCGGATGTTCCGGGTCACGTCGTCCCCGGTTTCGCCGTCGCCCCGGGTCGCGCCCAGCACGAACCGGCCGGCCCGGTATTTCAGGGATACCGCGACGCCATCCACCTTCTCCTCAACCAGGTACTCGACGCCGGCCGCCGCCTGCTTCCGCACCCGGGCGTCGAACTCCCGCAGTTCATCAAAGGAGTAGGTATTGTCTAGGCTGAGCATCGGAATCTCGTGGCGGACACTGGCGAACGTCTTGAGCGGCTCGCCCCCGACCCGCCGGGTCGGCGAATCCGGCGTCACCAGCTCGGGGTGTTCCGCCTCCAGTTTCTGCAGCCGTTTCAGTAACCGGTCAAAGTCGTAGTCGGATATTTCCGGGTCGTTTAGTACGTAGTAACGGTAATTGTGATAGTTCAGCTCCTTGCGGAGCTTCTCAATCCGTTTTTCGGCCTCGGATTTCGGATTTGTGTTTTCGCCTTGTCCCGTCCTCATGTCGCTCCGGTCGGGTTAGACTATAAGGTCAACTTGGGCGCTGTCAAGTGAGAGCTGCCCCTTGACAACCAATGCACCGGGTTGTAGTCTTGCCTCAAGGGCAAGCGGAATAATGACTTCACTGTCCGTCTGTTTTCTCGGCGCGACCATCGTCTACCTAACGCTGGCGGCGTTGATTGTCGTGCGCAATCGCCGGTCCGCGCTCAACTGGGTCTGTGGCGGCGTGCTCCTGTGTCTCGCGCTCTGGAGCTTCACGCACATTTTCCTCAACCAAACGCAGTTGCCGGTCCAACGCGTCCGCTTCTTCGCCAACCTCGGTTCGCTCGGCTGGTGCTGCTTCCCGAGCCTGCTTTTCATCTACAGCCTGGTTCTGACGCACCGCCGCCGGGCACTGCTCAACTGGCTGGTTTATGTCCCGCTCGCAGCCCTGCCGGTGCTGTTCTCGTATCTCGAGTGGACCGGGCACCTCGGGGCTGACTACACCCGGCAGACTTTCGGCTGGGTCACGGTCTGGGCCCGGGGCGCGTGGCCCTTTGTCTACTACGCCTACCCGTTCCTGTCCGCCGTCGGGTCGGTCTGGGTCATTGCTGATTACCGCCGTCGCAGCACCAGCGCCCGCGAGCGGCGCCAGAACCTCACGCTCATTCTCTCCATCCTGGTCCCGATTCTGCTCGGCGTGGTTACCAACGTCGCCCTGCCCAGACTCACGGCCGTCCGGTTTCCGGAACTGGCCGCGATTTTCGGACTGTTCTGTGCCGGCGGGCTGTACTACAGCGCGACCCGGTACGGACTGATGAGTTTCTCGCCCTATGCCGCCGCGGATGAGATTCTGTCGACGATGGACAACGCGCTCGTCCTGCTCACCCCGGACAACCGCATCGTCAACATCAACCACTCGACTCAGGACCTGTTCGGCTACCGCAAATCCGAGCTCTTGGGACGCTCCGCTGAGATGTTGTTTGCCCTGCCCGGCCAGTTCCGCGATGCGGCGCGTCAGGTACTGACCGGCCGCGAAGTCCGCCAGCAAGAAATCACCGCGCTGGCAAGCAATGGCCGTGAAATCCCGGTCTCGCTCTCGGCCCGTCTGATGCGCGATACCAATGGCCAGGCAATCGGCAGCGTCTGGGTTCTGCACGACATCACCGAGCTCCGGAAGTCCGAGGATGAGTCCCGTAGACTGACCGAGGGACTGGCCGCGCTTAACCGCTTGGCCGTCGAACTGACCACCGCCGCGCCAGACTTGGACATCTATCGCTACCTTGCCGAGCAGCTCAGAGCCATCACCGGCGCGAAGGCGGCCGGCGTGAGCGAATACGACCCGGTCCGGCGCGAGATGAGTATCCGGCACGTCGCGGTCGACGAGGGCTTGCTCGCCTACCTGAATCAGCTCCTGGGCCAGAGCATTCTGAGTTTCCGGATGCCGGTGACCCCGGAGATATACGACCGCATGGTGAAGGGCGCGGTCGGCCGCGCCAGCGACTTGACCGAAACCACCTTTGGCGCGATTCCGCGACCGATGGGCGCCGCAATCCAGAAGACGCTCGGCGTCGGAGCCTTCATCGGTCTCACCTTCGCCTATCGCGGCGAGTTGCTGGGCACGGCGGTCATCTCGTTCCGGACCGGCCATCCACTCCCGGCCGCAGTCATTCTGCACACCTTCGCCAATATCGCCGCCGTGGCCATCCGCCGCAGGCGACTTGAGGATACCCTGCGCGACAGTGAGGAGTTGTACCGCAGCGTCATTGAACGGGCAAATGACGGAATCGTTATCATTCAGGACGGGGTTGTCCGGTACGCCAACCCCCGCCTGCGCCAGTTGTGGGGTGAAGCTGAAGCCAGCCTAGAGGGCACCCAGTTTACCGACTACCTTGACCCGGACGACGCTACGAAGCTCGCCCGCCGCTACCAACAACGGGTTGCGGGCGAGGCGGTCCCGGCCATCTACGAAGCGGCGCTCCGCCGCCGCGACGGCTCCCGCGTCTACGCCGAACTCAACGCGGGCGTCATCACGCTACAGGACAAGCTCGCCGACGTGGTCATTGTTCGCGACGTAACCGAACGGCGCAGTGCCGCCCAAGCCCTGTACGACAGCGAAGAGAGCTTCCGGACGCTGGCCGACCGCGCCAATGATGCAATCTTCATCAGCAGCACGGACGGTCGGTATGTCTATGTCAACGACCGGGCGGCCCGAATCACCGGCTATTCTCAGGACGAACTCCTTCACCTCGGATTCCGGGACATCGTCCGGCCTCAGGACCATTCCAAGGTCGGTGCCTGGGCGGCCGCGCGCCTCCGCAACGAACCGGTACCCGGTGAATACGAAACCGCCATCATCACGAAAGACGGTCTGGAGGTCGAAGTCGAATCGAGTGTAGCGCGGACATACTGGCGCGGTGCGCTGGCCAATCTTGCGGTGGTCCGCGATATCACCGAGCGCAAACGCGCCGAAGCCGCTTTGCGCGCCGAGCGCGACCGGGCCGCGAACTACCTGAACATCGCCGGGGTGATAATCGTCGCCCTCGACCTGAACGGCGACATTACCATGCTCAATCGCATGGGCTGCCAGTTACTCGGCTATGCCGAAAGCGAACTCATCGGCCGGAACTGGTTTCACACCTGCGTCCCGGACCGGGTCCGGGCGGCTACCCGTGCCGGGTTTCAGAGTCTGGTGGCCGGCGATGCCGGGCTGGCTCAGTTCTTCGAGAACGAGGTCCTCACCCGCGACGGCATCGAGCTCCTGATTGCCTGGCACAACGCTCCCCTGCGCGACGACACCAGCCGCATCATCGGGACCCTGAGTTCAGGCACCGACATTACCGCCCAGCGCCGGGCCGAGACCGCGCGGCGGGAAAGTGACCAACGCTACCGCGTCCTTTTCGAACACGCGCCCATGGGCATCTACCGAACAACTCCTGAAGGCCGCATCCTCATGGCCAACCCAGCTCTGGTCGCGATGCTCGGCTATTCCTCCTTCGAAGAACTCGCCGAGCGCAAACTTGAAGCCCAGGGCTTCGAGCCCGACTATGACCGCAACGAGTTCAAGAAGGAAATGGAACGCGCCGGTGAAATCCGGGGCCGAGAAACCCGGTGGCAGCGCCGCGACGGCACCTTACTCTACGTCCGGGAGAACGCGCTGGCCATCCGCGACAGCCAGCACACGATCCTGTACTACGAAGGCACGGTCGAGGACGTCTCGGAGCGCAAGCGGGCCGAACAGGAAACTCGCCAGTTCAATGCCGAACTCGAGCAGCGCGTCCGGGAGCGCACCGCCCAGCTGGAAGCGGCAAACAAGGAACTCGAGTCCTTCAGCTACTCCGTATCCCATGACCTCCGCGCCCCCCTGCGCGGCCTCGACGGCTTCAGCCAGGCCCTGCTCGACGACTACCGGGACCGGCTGGATGCTCAAGGTCAGGACTACCTCGGCCGCATCCGGAGCGCCAGCCAGCACATGACTCGGCTCATTGACGACCTACTGAAACTCTCCCGCGTCACGCGCGGCGAACTCCATATCGAATCCGTCAACCTGACCGAACTCGCCCGGAGTGTGATTCAGGAAATCCGGCAGGCCGACCCCCTACCACCAGCCACCAACCACCAGCCACCAACCATCACCATCGCGTCCGGCCTGCAGGCCAACGGTGATGCGCGCCTGCTGCGCATCTTGCTGACCAACCTGCTCGGTAACGCCTGGAAATTCACCGGGCGCTGGCCTGATGCGGTAATCGAATTCGGCATCCTTGAGAACGCGCCCACTGGCTCACTCGACCATGCAACCACCAACCACCAGCCACTAACCCCTGTCTTCTATGTCCGCGACAACGGGGCCGGGTTTGACATGGCACATAGCGCCAGGCTTTTCGCTCCGTTTCAGCGCCTGCATGGCGCCACGGAGTTTCCCGGCTCGGGCATCGGGCTGGCAACCGCCCACCGGATTGTACTTCGCCACGGCGGAAGAATCTGGGCCGAGGGTATCCCGGGTCAGGGCGCGACCTTCTATTTCACCATTGCCCCCGGCCTTCTGCCTTCAGCCAACTCTTGACCCCTGTCGTAAAGCAGGATATGATGGACAAAATGATGCTCTTGGTTGAAGACAACCCGTCCATCGGCGATCCGCACTTGCGCCTCAGTGTCCATCCGTACTGGTTTCGTGCCACCGGTCGCCAATCGCCGTCCGCCAACGGCGGCTGAAACGATGAACCCTGAGACGCGGAAGCCGGACGCCGGGAAGCCGCTGCGGGTCCTTCTGGTCGAGGACTCGGAAGTCGACGCCCGACTCATTCTGCGCGCGCTCACCCAGGGCGGCTACCAGCCGACCCATCAGCGGGTCGACAATGCGCCCGCGCTGAAGCAGGCCCTGGCCGACGCCGGATGGGATGTTGTCCTTTCCGACTACGCCATGCCAGCGTTCAGCGGACGTCAGGCGCTCGAACTCGCCCAGGCATCGGGCAAAGACCTCCCCTTTATCATCGTTTCCGGCGCCATCGGCGAAGAGACCGCGGTCGCGCTCATGAAAGCCGGGGCGCACGACTACGTTACCAAAGACCGGCTCGCCCGCCTCCCGCCCGCCGTCGCACGCGAACTGGCTGACGCCGAAACCCGGCGCTCCCGCCACCAAACTGAGTCTGCCCTCCATGCCAGTGAAGAGCACTACCGCACCCTGGCCGAGACCGCGCACGACTACATCTTCACGGTCGGGCCCGACCAGCGCATCCACTACGTCAACACCACCGCCGCCGCGGAAATCGGGCAGAAGCCCGAACAAATCATCGGCAAGACAATCCACGAAATCTTTTCCAAACCCGCTGCCGACCGTCAATGGCGCAACATCAAGACCGTCCTCGACTCCGGCAACCCCCTCTACCTCCAGAACCGCACCGAGTTTCCCAAACGCGAGCTCTGGCTCGACACCTGGCTTGCGCCCATCCGCGACGAAAATGGCACCATTCAGGCCGTCGTCGGCATCTCCCGCGACGTTACCCAACTCATCCAGATTGAACTCACGCTTCGCGCCAGCGAAGAACGCTACCGCCTCCTCTTCGAACACGCCCCAATTGGCATCTACCGCACCGCCCCGGACGGCCGAATCCTCCTGGCCAACCCGGCCCTCATCCGCATGTTTGGCTGCTCCTCCTTCTACGAACTCTACCTCATGAACCTCGACGCCGATGGCTCCACCTACGACCGTCGTCAATTCATCGAAACCATCGAACGCAAGGGCGAAGTCCGCGGCTTCGAGGCCCAAGACCGCCGCCGCGATGGCACCACCATCTACATCCGTGAAAACGCCCAAGCCCATCGCGACCCCCAGGGCAAAACCTTGTACTACGAAGGCACCGTCGAAGACATCACCGACCAGCGCCGGACTCAGGACCGTCTTCACCGCCTCAACGCCGTCCTCCGCGCCGTGCGCTCCATCAGCCTGCTCATCACCCGCGAAACCCAACCCGAACCCCTGATCCAAGAGACCTGCCGCCTCCTCGTTCAATCCCGCGGCTATCAACACGCCTGGCTTGCCCTGTTCCAACCGGTCCTCAGTTCGCAATCCGCAGTCCCAAATCCGCAGTCCGCAGACCGCAGTCCTCAGTTCCTGTCCGCCTCCCATGCCGGCTTCGACACTGAATTCCCGGGCCTTGTCCAACGCCTCAAGGCCGGCGACCTGCCGCCCTGCGTCATTCAGGCCCTGGCCCGGCCGGGTGCAATTCCACGTGACTCGGCCTGCGGTCAGCCACAAACAACAAGCGACAAGCCACAGACTTCGCAGGGCCTCATTGCCCGCCTTGAGCACGAATCCCGAATCTACGGCGTCATCGCGGTTGCCTGTCCGCCCGGCATCCCGGCCGACGCCGAAGAGCAGGCCCTGCTCAGCGAACTGGCTGCCGACCTCGCGTTTGCTCTCCACGCCTGCCAAGCCGAACAGGAGCGGGTCCAGACCGCTGCCGAGTTGCAGAAGTCGGAAACTCGGTACCGCGAGATCTTCGAGCGCGGCCTTGACGTCATCTACGTTCACGACCTCCAGGGCCGGTTCCTAGCCATCAACCCGGCCGGTGAACAACTCCTCGGCTACACCCAGGACCAGCTCCGCACAATGACCATTGCCCAAATTGCAGCCCCCGACTCGCTCCCCGTCGCCCAGAAGAACATGCAGGACAAAATCCAGGGCAAGACCACTCAGACCGCATACGAACTGTTCGTCCGAACCCGAGCCGGCCAGACCCGCCGGGTAGAACTCATCAGCCGCCTCATCACCGAGAACGGCAAACCAGTCGCCATTCAGGGTCATGCCCGCGACATCACCGAGCGCCGAGCCGCCGAGCTTGCCTCCCGCGAATCCGAACAGCGCTACCGCGACCTCGTCGAACTCTCGCCCGATGCCATAGCCGTCCACGCCCAGGGCCAAATCGTCTACGTCAACCCCGCCGCCCAGCGTCTGATGCGGGCCGAGACCGAGTCCCAGCTCGTGGGCAAGCAACTGCTCGACTTCGTGCATCCCGATTTTCGCGAGCTGGTCATTCAGCGGGTCAAGACCATGAGCACAAAGGACGTCCGTGTCCCGCTCACCGAAGAGAGATTTCTTCGCCTCGACGGCTCGGCAATCGACGTCGAGGTCGCGGCAATGCCCATCACCTACCCTGCAGGCAGCGAAAGCGAGGCACCGCGCCCCGCCATCCTGGTCGTGTTCCGCGACATCACCGAGCGCAAACAGGCTGAGCTTGCCCTGCGCGACTCCGAAGCGCGGTACCGGCTCCTCTTTGAGGCCACGCCAATCGGTATTGCCGTGTTTCTTCCAGACGGCAGCGTTATCGCCGTCAACCAGTTCATGCAGGACCTTACCGGTTATCCATTCACCGACTTCAAGCAACTCGGCATCGGCGCGGTCTTCCTTGACCCCGACGAGCGCAATCGGCTCTTACAGGACTTTCCCCGGACCGGCCTCCGCAACTGGGAAGTCCGCCTCCGGCGCAAAGACGGCTCAATCTGCTACGCCCTCCTAAACGTTGACCGCCTCGCCGTCGGCGCAAGCTCCATACTCCTCGCCACCGCCCGGGACATCACCGACCGTAAGAATGCCGAACTCCGCCTACTCCGGCTCAACCAGCTCTATGCCGTCCTTGGCCAGGCCAATAAGGCCTTCCTCCGTGAGCGCGACGTCCAACAGCTCTGTCTAGAAGTCTGTCGTATCCTTGTGCAGGCCGGCGGCTACCGCCTCGCCTGGATTGGCATCGTGGATTCCGACCGACGCCGGCTCAGGCCCATTGCCCGATTCGGTGATGACCAGGGCTATCTTGATCGCCTCCACATCCTCATTGACCGGCCCGGTCCGCACGGCCCCGCCGCCAGTGCCGTACTTGAAGGTCGCTCCGTTGTCCGCTCTGACCTCGAAACCGCCCCGCGCGACATGCCCCATCACGTTCAGGCTACCGAGCAGGGATTTCGCGCCGTTGCTGCCTTCCCCCTCCGCGTCAGCGACGAAACCATCGGTGCCATGTCCATTTACGCCGCCGAGCCCGACTATTTTGATGACGAGCAGGTTCACTTGCTTGAAGCGCTCGCGGCCGACCTTTCGTTTGTGATTCAATCGGCTCAGCTAGAAGAATACCGACAAGCCACAACCCACAACCCACAAGAATAGTGGTCGAGTGGTCAAGCGGCGGATTGACTTGGTGTTTTTCGCTGGATCACTGGACCACCGGATAACTCTCTTCTCAGTCGCTTGACTACTGTTTCTGCGGTAGACCTGAACCAGAGTACGGGCCGGGCAATCTGGAAGCTGTCCGGGCCGGTGATGCTTTCTTCAGTGTTGTTCACGTTTCAGACCACGGTTGACATGTTCTGGGTCGGTAAACTCGGCGCGACGGCAATCGCCGGAGTGGCGCTAGCCGGTTCCATACTGGGCGTATTTCAAACCGTCGCGGGAATGGTCTCGGCCGGGACCCTGGCGACCTGCGCCAGATTCTCCGGTGCGGATGACCGGCTGGGCGTTCAGGAGAGTCTGTTTCACTCGCTGTTGCTCAGCTTGTCGATTGGCGCGGTGCTGGGGCTGGCCGGCGCTCTCCTCAGCCGGCCCCTGCTCCGGGTCTTTGGCGCCGAGCTGGCCGTGGTTGCTGCCGGCACCCCGTTTCTCGCATTGCTGATGGCATTGCTGCCGGCTCTTTTTGCGAGCGCGGTGTTCAGTTCGGTGTTCCAGGCCCTGGGCGATACCCGGACGCCGATGTGGATAGCGCTGGCAGTCAATGTCGTGAACCTGATTCTGGACCCGCTGCTGATTCTGGGCTGGCTGCATTTCCCGCGGCTGGGCATCTTCGGCGCCGCAATCGCGACCGCGTTCTCTCAAGTCTGCGCGGTGATTGCGCTGGGGCTGATTCTTAACCGCCGGGGCTTGGTCCGGCTCAGGTTGCCGGTGCGGCCCCGCGTGTTCAAGACCTTGCTCGGTATCGGCACACCTGCTAGCCTGCAGGCGATCACGCGACCGGTGACCGGGATGCTGCTATTCCGGATTGTGGCATCGTTCGGCAGCCCGGCGATTGCCGCGTTCGGAATCGGCCTGCGCATCCTGAACATCATGTATATCTACCTGAACGGATTCGGAACGGCCTGCCAGTCACTGGTCGGACAGAACCTGGGGGCCCGGCGGCCGGAAGCCGCGCGCCAGGTCGCCCGGCGCGTTCAGATCATTGCGACCATATTACAGCTTCTCGTGCTTTCGGTCCTTTTCCTTCTGGCTCCCCGGGTCATCGGCATCTTCAACCGCGACCCGGATATCGTTCGTTTTGGCGCGTCCTACATCCGGATCCTCGCGCCATTCCTCGTGCTGCTCGGCGTTTCCACGGCCTGGAGTGGAAGCCAGTACGGCGCCGGTGCCACCCGGCCGACGATGATTGCCGCGGTCCTCGCAAACTGGCTTGTCAAACTGCCGCTGGCGTATATACTTTCCCGCGTGACTTCGTTGAATCTCTCCGGCGTCTGGCTGGGCATCGGTTTTTCGATTGTGGTTGAGACCGTGGTGCTCGGCATCTTCTACTTCCGGGGCGACTGGTGGCACAAGGAGTTTCAATGGCATACATAGTCCGTCGGGCATTGCCCGGGGACCGCAAGGACATCCTGCGCATCTGCGCCAAAACCTGGCACGGCTGGGATTACGTGCCTCAGTACTTGAACCGCTGGCTGAAGGAGAAGGGATTCTATGTCATCGTCGAGCGCCCGCCGAAAGTCGCGAAGCCGCGCCGATCCGCGAACAAGGAGCAGGTCATCGGTCTGGGCAAGTTCACAGAGCTCGCCCCGCGCGAGTTGTGGCTGGAAGGACTGCGGATTGACCCTGAGGCCCGCCGACAAGGGCTTGGCTGGCGTTTGTCACAGCACGTGATTCGCGCGGCGGTTGCCGAGAAGCCGAATTCGATTCGCCTTGCCACC
>Ga0209777_10004497_pt1 | contig 16420 bp, 8 predicted proteins | sample FrelakmetHBP12HB_FD_187147 | JGI IMG/M metagenome (GOLD analysis project Ga0209777, IMG submission 187147) | Freshwater lake sediment microbial communities from the University of Notre Dame, USA, for methane emissions studies -HBP12 HB (SPAdes)... | ecosystem: Environmental > Aquatic >...
CCCGCCGTCAAAGCCACCTGGCAGGTATTGGTCTGCGAACCGCCGACCCAGTTATTGATGACCATTTGGTCGTCGAGCCACAACCGCACCCCATCCCACGTCGCCGTGGTCAACGTGTAGGTCTCGCCATAGCGGGGCAGCAGCCAGCCGCTCCAGCGCACGCTGAACTTGTTCGAGTAGAGCGCCGGATCAGGGGCCACGCCGTTCCAGTTGAAGTTGACCTGTGGATCGGTGCGCGCCAGCACAAAACTACTCAGGCCGGGGCTGTTGAAATACTGAGCTGCCAGGCCGTTCCCGGCCGGCGGCAACCACTGTTCGGCCGGCACAATCTCTGGCGACGGCTGGCTCGCGCTGCTCCAAGACAAACTGACTGTCGGTGTTGACAGACCACTGTTATAATACTCCAACCGCACCGCCACCGGTTGGCCGTTGGTTAGCGCCACCTGGACCGTGCTGCTTGACGTGTGGCTGGTCCAGGTATCTATGAGCAACTGGTTGTTGATCCACAAACGCGCGCCGTCATTGGCCTGCAAGGTGAGCGTGTGGGTCTCCGTATAATTGGGCACCAGCCAGCCGGTCCAGCGCACGCTCAGACTGCTGCTATTGAGCAGCGGCGCCGGGGCGTTGGCGGTCCAATTAAAATTGATCGTGCTGTCCGGCCGCACCATCGCCAGATTGCTCAAGCCGGTGCTGTTGAAGTATTCGCCTTGCAGTCCGGTCCCGGGTGCGGGCGTCAGCCGGTCCGAGGGAATCAGACCGGCCCCCTGACTCGGACTGCTCCAGAACAATTGCACACCGGAATTAGTGGCGCCGCAGCTATAATCCAGCCGGATGGATGCCGGCTGGTTTGCCACGAATGCCACCTGGCAGGAGTTGGTAACCTGCGGACTCAACACGTTCGTCGTCACCGCCGTGGACTGGCCAAACACCGCCAGTTCCGTATACGTGGTCCCGTTATTTTGCTGCTGGGCACCGAAGTTGAAGCGGATGCTCCTGACTTTGGATAAATCGGTGACTCCCAGCGATACATCCGTGCCATCCGCCCCCACCGACGCGCTGTAATTGACCGTGGCCAGCGGGTAAAAATTGACCCCGTCCGACGAGTAACTGACCGTGTAATTGGGGTTGATCCGCCCGCTATCCTGCCACGCGGTCAGTGTGCGAACTCCGGTGATGTCGTAACCGAGGCCGTTGGCACCTCCGCCAAGATTATAGGTTATGGCTCCGTTGTTGCCGATGATCGTATAAACTCCGGTTTGGTTTCCTACGGCTCCGGGCCCCTGCAAATTGCCATCCGCAAGATTCGCCGGCGTCCACCCGTTCTGAGTATCGAAGTTGTTTAGCGCGATGTTCGCGCTCGGATTGCCCAGGATGAGATCATTCCCGGCCAGCGGCGCAAAGCTCCCGTTGGTCAGGCTCAGGTCGGTCTCGGTCACCGACGCCTGCGTCTGCGGTCCACCCGTCCCGTTGGTGCTGCTGTCGATCAGCAACTGGTCATTGAGCCAGAGCGTTACGTTGTTGCTGGACACCGTGCTCAAGGTGTAAGTCTGACTGTATTGCGGCACCAGCCAACCACTCCACCGGACGCTGAAACTGTTGGAGCTGATGGCCGGGTCGGGCGAACCGCCGCCCCAAGCGAGGTTGACCTGCGCGTCGGTGCGCGCCAGCACCCGGTTGGTCTGGCTGGGGTTATTGAAATACTCGCCCAGCAGACCGTTGCTGTGATTCCGGTAATCCACCACCACGCCATTGACCCGAAGCCGGGTGCCGACCTGGGACACCACGCCGTTGGTCGGGGCCGCCACCAGCACCATCGCCTGGTTCGTTCCCATCGTGAAAGTGTAATTGCCTTGGACGTTCCGCGCCACAAACACCCCGGATACCGCGTCATACAGATCGCAATTGGTGCTGCCAAAATTAAAGGTGACGTTCGTGGCCGTATTATAAGGGTTCCAAAATAAATAGCTGGGGTAGCAGCGCGGGTGATAGTAGTCGGTCGTGACCACATCCCAACCGATGATGCCTGGCACGCTTGTGCTGTTGTAGATTGCGCCCAGAAACCCCATCGAGTTGCCCATATACATTGCGATGTCATAAGAGTTCCACCCGAAATAAGACAAGGTAGCATCGGACTGGGACGGAATAAATGGGCAATAGTTGGTCTTGGCATTCCAATAATCTGCCGCCGCATTTGGGTCCCCGCCAAAACCGGCCCCGGTATTGGACAAGTAATCGCCGGTGGCATACGGCGAGTGGGCCGCACCGCTGGGATCCGCATAAAATGGCTCCCACCTAAAGCCCTCATAGGAGAAAAGGAACCCTTTGTTGACGCCATGGTAAAAGAGATTGGTGCGCCAGCCCAGATGGGCCTGATGATCCCAGTCGAGGTCAATCCCGCGCAGAAAGCGGCAACTGTTGGCGGCGTTGAGGAGATACCGGCCGATGTTCCGGGCAAACCGCTGGTCGTAGCGCGCCACCGGGGTAAGCCAGGCCGCATTCTGGTAACTGCCCATGGTGAAGGCATAGCCGGCGGGATAATTATTCTGCAAACCAGCGTCGTCCAAGCCGTCCGCCTGAACGCCGCCCGGGCTCCAGCCGTGGGTTACCGACCAAGAGGTTAAGTTCGCGCCATTCGTAGGGCTCTGGACCCATAAAGGCATACGGGTGTAGTCGCCAAAGAAGTTATCCATCATCCGTCCCAAATCCAGGGACATGCCCTGCTCGGCGTTGAGGCGGGCGAGCGCCAAAGGCCCACATTGATGAGCGTTTTCACCACGGCCGGGATAACCCAAGTAAAATTGCAAGGCCGATTGGGCGCACGCCAGATAGTTGCTCTCACCCGTCGAGAGATACCCCACGTAAAGCATCCACCCCAACCCGGCCGACATGCCGGGAACCCATCGGCCGTTACCGGCCAGATTGGTCACGGAGAGCGTGGACAGGTCAAACGAACGGCCCGAGCTAAAGTCAGCATTCGTCGGGCAGCCATAAGCCTGGGCGATTTGGAGCACCGAAGCGCATTGGAGATTCAGGTTGGAGCTATACACCGGATCGTTGAGGTGATGGGCGGTCAACATCATGCCGATCTCCATGGGCCAGAAACCGTAAATCCCCGGGTCGAGATAGCCGCTACTGCCGCTCTGATTGGGACCATCGCTGTAAAGGCCGCGGGCGCCGGTGCCGGGATTGAACCACCGTTTGCAGCTCTGCACCCAGTTCAGCCCCTTGTAGGTCGTCATGTCCATGCCCTGCAGTTCGGCCGCGATCACCGGCGCAACGGAAGTCATGGCCTCCGTGCTGTTGACGTCGTTCGAGGTGCGACCGTTGACACCAAAAGGTTGCAGATAGCCGGGAAACGCGAAGTCCTGCCCCACCACATTTACAACCGGCATGTTCGAGCCCGTCACGGTGCGATCGAAAATGAACTGGGAATAGTCCAACGCATCCTGTTTCCAGTTCGGGATGTTCAGCGGCGAGGGCAGGCGATTCATCTGCGTGACCAGCGGAATATCCACCTGCGGTTCCATGGCCGACGCCAGCGAGACGGCCAGCACGCAGCCGCCACACAATAAACCAAGTATGCGCTTCATCATAAAAATATGGCTGAAATTAAATCGTGGCGAACACCGAAAAAAACCTGACAACATTTCGTCGGTTCGGAGGCCGAGATTGAACAGATTATTATGGATTTGTGGGCGGGAAGCGAGTCGGCAGTTTTGCTGACAGCAGGAGACCAAGGCTGCTACTGTGGGCAAGGGAGCCGCAGTGCTCAGTCGGGCGGTTCGCCATCCACCTGGTCAATGATCCCGACGTCGATGAAGCTGGGCTGGTTTGATTTTCGAGCATGCACGGCCACCTGATTTTGACCGATCCGGAGTGATTGAGCCGCTTTGGCTTCCAAGGCAAAAACGCCGTAGGAGGGCAACGAGCGATCTGAATGGTAGAGGAGCTTGCCGTTGACGTAAACCTCCACCGGTCCCTGGTGATGAATCAGCACCCGTGGCACTTGAGGAAGTGCTCCTTCTAGTCGGAAGCTGCGCCGCATCCAGATCTCCCGGTTGGTCCAGCTCGTATTGATGTAGCGCGCTGGATAGGACGCAGGCACTCCGAACGACCACTCTGGCGGCGGCAACTCGCCGAAGGCGCCTTTGCCCTGGCTCCAGCTCGCGTCATCAAAGCCGTCCTTCATCCACTGGCTAGCAGGCGCGGCGGTGGTGTATTTCCAGAGTTGGCCATGCGTGGCGTGCGAGGGCGGCAACAGCAGGTTGAAGCGCTGCTGGAAGGTCGGATCGAGGGTGTAATCTTCATAGCTGCGCCGATGCCCGTAAAGACCCACGTCCACATAGTTGATCCGGCCTGAATGACGCTTGGCATGCACCGCGAGCACGTGCGGCCCTGGCTTTTTCAGCACCTCGCTCGCCCCGCCCGCCAGCTCGAGAGGGTAATAAGTTTCCAGGGACCAAAAGCTCTGGATAGGCTTGCCATCGATGAAGAGCTCGCACTCGCCGCGCTGTTGGAAAATCGCATAGGCGAAGGCGAAATCGATCCGCGGGAGGGTGACGGAACGCCGCAGCCAGATCTCCTCACTATTCCACTGGGTGCGGGGAAAGCGCCCGCCGCGTGGATAAGGCCCCATTCGCTCGGGCGGAGCTTCCCTATCCCCGAAGCCTGATTCGCCTTCTTTCCAGGACACATCGTTAAATTCTGCTGCCGCCCAATCGCGGCCAGGCTTCTCGAAAGTGTACCGCCAACGCACCGGCTGGTGCTCGGCGGTCGGCAGAATGACCAGGTCCTCATTTGTTTCCCGGGGGGCGATCAGCTTTGCCATTTCCTGCGGCTGAATCTTGGGCACCCGGTCGTAAGTCATCATGCCATTGAGCTCGGTTTCCAGGTCGGAGAGTTGCACAAACATGTACCCTTGTAGCCGACCTGCCCGTCGCAGGTCCTCATAATGCTCGACAGGAAGGCCCAACCGTCGCACATGGCCCAGGAATTCTTCGCGCGTGAGGGGCTCCAGGGAGGACCAGTCCCATCGATGGGCGTTGATGCCGATCTGCTCGTACCCCGTGGCTTCGGAGAAGATCACCGGCCGCACCGGGTCGGCGATGGCGGGGAGGGAAGGGTAATGAATATCGATCATGTCCGACTCGCCGGTGAAGGGTCCGCCCGAGCCGTCGATCACCAGGCGGGTTGGATCGATCTGCCGCACCGCATTGACGAGGGCCGGAACGTCGTGCCCACCTGCCCCATAGCCCTCGTTGAAGATCGTCCAATCCACGATGGACGGGTGATTTCGCAGGTGCTGGATCATGCGGTAGAGCTCGACTTTGAACTGCGTCTTCTCCACTTCTCCCTTTTCAACGGCGGGCAATTTGTCGAGGCGGAAGAGGAGATTCTCCTTGAGCTGATCCATTTCGGTGGCGTTCGGGCGCGGAGAGCTTTGGCGGTCACCGCCGGGCATGTCCTGGAAGACGATGAGCCCCAACTTATCGCACCAGTAATACCAGCGCGGGTCCTCCACCTTGATGTGCTTGCGCGAGGTGTTGAAGCCCATCTGCTTGAGCATCTCGATATCGTAGCGCAAGGCCGCGTCAGTGGGGGCGGTCATGCCGCCGTCGGGCCAGTATCCCTGGTCCAGCACCCCGCGCAAGAAGATCTCCTGGCCGTTGAGATATATCCGGGCGATCTTGCCATCCGACTTGATTTCGATCTTGCGCATCCCGAAATAGCTTTGAACTCTGTCCAGCGTCTTTCCATCGCGCCTCAACTCCAGCGTCAGGCCATAGAGGTTGGGGCTCCGCGGCGTCCACAACTTCGCCGCGGGAATCTCCAACATCAGCCGCGCGTGGGTGCGCTTGCGATTCTCATTGTCTATGGCCATGAGCACCGAATCCGGCCGAGCGGGAGTCTTCGGCTCGTTCTTGAAATCCGCCGCAGGCTCCTCACGACCGAGGGCGAAGCTCTTCTGCGCGACAATCATCCCGCCATCCAATGCCGCGACGGCCAGCGTAGAGCCTTGCGCTTCAGGCGTGGTGATCACGGTCAGCTCCAGCCTGCCCCGATCCACGTCGGGGCGCATCACCAGTTCTTCGATCCGCTGTGGCGCCGCCGGCTCCAGCCAGACTGTCTGCCAAGGCCCGGTCGTGGGCGTGTAGAACCAGGTGTTGGAAATGCTGAGCTGTTTCCCGCGCGGCTGATGACCTTGCTCGGTCGGGTCGAATACATAAAGCACCAGTTCCTGTTCGCCTGAGGGCTTGAGCGCATCGGTGATGTCGAAACCGAAGGGGTCATAGCCGCCTTTGTGCTCACCCACCTTGTTACCGTTCACCCAGACCTGGCACTCCCAATCCACAGCTCCGAAGTTCAGCAGGATTCTCCGGCCCCTCCAGGTTCGGGGGACGCCAAACGTTCGCCGATACCAGAGTTCGCCCTCCCGGCGACCGACGCCCGAGAGCGTTGTCTCGATCGAGAACGGCACCAGAATGCGCTCCTTGAGCTGCTGCCCAACCGGCGCCTCCAGGTTCTTCACGCCAGCCGCCACGGCCTCAAATTCCCAGAGACCGTTCAGGCTGAGCCACTCTTCCCGCGCCATCTGCGGCCGCGGATATTCGGACCGGACATTCTTTGGGGATACCTCTTTCGCCCAGCGTGTCACCATCGGCCCTTGAACCGGCTGCCAGGCCGGTTGCACCGCCGTACCACTTGCGACCAAGGATGCCGTCAGCAGTACAATGAATCCTTCGAGGAAGACTTGCCTCATATCATTTATTCAGGTCAATGCGAGTTCGGGAGAGGCTCATATGCCTTGTAAGGCCGATAAAGCAGGCCTTCCCAACCAAGCGGGTCGTCCTTCTTCCAGATCTGGGTGAGCCACACTTCCTGCGTCGATGGCTCGCGATTGGCCAACGCAAAGAAAGGAATCGCCATGAACGGTTTGTCGGTTGACGTGACACCCTTGATCACGGTTACACCACCGAGCAAATCCTTGCGGTATTCCGGTCTCAGGCGCGGGTCCTCGCCGAGAGCAAGATCAGAGCTCCCACCATTGTCGAGCCCTTCCAGCCCATAGACGATGGGGCCGCGCTGGATGGCAACCTTTCCGGCGTCGTGCTTGACCAGGGGGTTGGCCTCCATCAGCAACACCGGCATGGGCATGTCCAACTCCACTGCGTCCCCGTTCCGCCATGTCCGCTTGAGCGTGGCGTACCCCTTGCTTGTGCTCAGGTCTCGGCATGCCGCACCGTTAAGCTTCAGCTTGGCGTCCTGGCACCAGCCGGGGATCCGCAGGTGCAGGGTCATCGCCTGCCTTTTTTCGGCACGGACCGTGATCCTGACTTTGCCCTCCCAAGGGTACGCGGTCTCCACGTCAAGGCTCAAGCCGCCAGTGCGAAGCGGGAACACGGCCTGGCTGGTGAGGTACAGGTTGACGTATACGTCGTTGTCCGTGTGCGCATAGGCGTATCGGCCGGCTTTCAGGATGGTCCGCGAGAGGTTCGGGGGGCAGCAAAGCCACGGCTGATCCCGTTTCTTGTACGCATCGGTCAGGGGGTTGACGTAATAGTACGACATCCCGTCCAGCGCAATCCCGTGCAGGATCCCGTTGTAGAGGACCCGCTCCAGCACGTCGGCGGCCTCGGACGACCGTTCGAGGAGGAAGACGCGATGTGCCAGATCGGCTAGGCCGCAGGCCGCGCAGGACTCCGCGTAGCACGCGTAGCGGTGGTCCGGCGCTCCGTCGGTTCCCCACAAATCGTTCTTCAGCATGTAATCGGGCCCGAAGCCCTCAGCATCCAACAGGCCGACGCTGCCCGTGATGAACATCTTCCGCTTGGTGGCGCTCTCCCATAGCCGGAGAACTGCGGCGCGATAGTCCGCATCGCCCGTCTCCAGGGCCACGTCGGCCACCCCACTGGCAAAGAAGACAGCCCGGACCGCGTGCCCTCTGATCTCTGACTGTTGCCGGAGAGGCAAATGCTCCTGCTCATAGTCGCGGCCCGGCGGCACGCCTCGGCGCTCGATCAGCTCGCGCGCGAGGTCGAGGTACCTAGTCTTGCCCGTCACCCGGCACAGCTCGACCAGTGCAAGCTCGAACTCCTCGTGACCGGAGAAGCCCTGCTTTTTCTCTAGGACAAAGCGTTGCCATGCCTCATCCGCGGCCTTGCCGGCGATGTCCAATAGACGCTTCTTCCCCGTGGCGTGGTAATAGGCGATCGCCGCCTCGATCAGGTGGCCGGCGACATAACCCTCGTGGTAGTTCGAGTCGCCCCAGGGCTGGAGCTTGCGGTTGATGACAAAGGCGTGGACATAGCCGTTGGACTGCTGCGCGGCAGCGATCAGCGCGATGACTTCATCCATTCGGCGCTCCAGTGCCGGGTCAGGTTTCTGGGTTAGGCTCAGCGCAGCAGTCTCCATCACCTTGTAGAGAACGGATTCATAGGCGACGCCGTTGTTCTCGACGGGCATCCTCTCGGGCGTGGCGGCGTGGCGCAGCTCATCGATGGCGCACTGAGCGTATTGCCACGAGTTGGAGGGGAGCATGTTCTCGCGAATGACCCGCTGCCGCTGCGCCCAAAAGCCCTCCTTTACCCGGACCGAGCCGAGAGGCAGGCTCTCTAGCCGCGACTCTTCCTCTCCGCCAGCACTCACTGCTAAAGCGAGGGCCGCAAGGACCAGCGGGATCATCCGCGAACCCTGCCGGAGAACGAGAAAAACCATTGGTGTCTTCATGATTTTGTTCAACGAGCTTCGTTGCCAGCACATAATCATCTATTTGGTGGCCAGAGCGAGTCAGCAGTTTTGCCGACACGAGAAGACAAGTGACAGCGTTGCTTCTGACAGCACACTCTTTAAGCTGTTCCACGAAAATGATTGTTATTTCGGCAAGAGTCCCTTGGCTGCTGGTGCTGTTGGCCTGCTCTGCCTCAGCATTCGATTTGCCGAACGCGGAGCAGCTCCCCATTGCCCGCGTGGAGCGGATGCCCAACCTTCCGCAGCCGTATCAGATGCGCGATTGGCGAAAGGTGACGGAAGATTACTTGGCCTTTCTCGGGAACACCGAGTGCCGGGGCGAGCACCTGCCGCTGATGGTGTGGCAGGAAACGGGGCAACCCCAAATGCGGTTGCCGAGTTATGTGGGCGGCCCTGGCGGCCCGGAGGGAATCAATTTCCTGGCCGCCATCGTCAGCGGCGGGCTGGTGGGCAAAGACATGCGGCGCTTTTGCGGCCATGATTGGGTCGCACTGTCCACGAACTACTTCAGCTTCGAGCACGGGGTCTGCGGTAACGGCTGGGGCGGCGGGAGCGGCTCAACCTTCTGGTATGACCTGTTCCCGAACGTGCTATTCTTCCAGATTGGCGCTCTCAACCCAGGTGACCCGGCGAGGGAGAAGATGCTTTTTACAATAGCAGAACGGTGGTACGAGGGGTGCCTGGCTCTGGGGGCCTCAACGAATGGGCCGACGGTTCCCAACTTTGACCATCTCTCGTTGAACCTGCATTCCATGAAACCGGTGGACAACGGGCGGTGGATAGAACCAGACGGAGCTGCGGGCGTCGCCTGGTGCGAATATATGGCCTGGACTAAATTCAAAGACCCACGCTTCCTCGAGGCAGCGGATTGGGCTCTCCGCGCGCTCTTGGAGCGCCCTCCGCAAAAGAATCCCCTCTACGAGGTGCTGCTGCCCTACGGGGCACTCACCGCCGCCCGCATGAATGCCGAACTTGGCCGGAGCTACGACGTAGGTAAGCTGCTGAACTGGTGTTTTGAGCCGATGGGCCGCCCGGCGGCGCGGGCCTGGTGGGGAGTGCTGGCAGATCGCTTTGGCGAGATGGATTGCCACGGCCTGGTCGGCAGTTCGAGAGACACGGACGGCTATGCCTTTGCCATGAACACGTTCGAATGGGCCGGGACGCTGGCCCCGCTGGCCCGCTACGACACCCGTTACGCACGTGCTTTGGGCAAATGGATGCTGAATCTCGCCAATGCTTCACGACTCTTCTATGCCAATGCCTTGCCGGCGGACCATCAAGACCATCGGGATTGGGCGGACGCATACGATCCCAATTACTGCCTGGCCTATGAAGGGCTGCGCAAGCACCCACGCAGCACAACCGCGCTCCAGCCTTATGCCACCGGCGACGCTCACGGTGCTCATTCGAATGTGCTGAATCTGTGCCTCTACGGCTCCTCGCACGTCGGCGCGCTAGGGGGAGTCCTCTCCCGCACCAGCGACGAAAAGATTCTGCAAATTGATCTGCTTCGAACGGATTACTTCCATGCCCAGGCTTATCCGACGTTTCTGTTTTACAATCCTTATCCGGTTGTACGACAGTTTGAGGCTGATTTTGGGCGGCAGGGATGCGATCTGTATGACGCGATCGCCAATCGGGTGCTAAAACACAACGTCTCTGGCAAGACCTCCCTTAAGCTGCCGGCGGATACGGCTGTGGTCCTCGTTGCCGCGCCGGTAGGGGGGCAACGGACTCGCCAGGGCGCACGCGACTTGATTGATGGGGTCGCAGTGCAGTGGAATTGCCAGCGGTGAGCCCCTTGGAGTCCTCGCCGCCGCCTTTGTCCTGTCGCATTTTTGGCTTCGCCTAGAGGCCAAAGCCTCTTAAGATCGCCTACTGAGAATGCGTTTTCTCACAGGCAAGAACCTGGAGGGCCGACGGCGCCAAGCCCACCGAGACCGGGCGCGGGTTCGGTCTCCTGGTGATCGTAGGCTCCGTGCTGCACTCTTGGCAGTGACTGCCGCGGGCGGATTTGTATGCGCTGGTGCCCAGTCGAATGTTGTGGTCTATGATGTAGATTTGGATGGTCAGACTGTGAAGCTTCCGCCAACTCCGCTGGCTTCCTCGGCACCACAAGAAGGCGCCAGCCGCTCGCAGACAGGAAACTTGCGACTTTCTTCAAATGCGCAGACGCTGGGATTCCGCTTCGGTCCGAGGCCCGGCACCCTGAACCCCCCGGTACGCCTGCGCTACCAACTTAAGGGAATAGATAACCAATGGCGGGAGGCCGGGGGTGAGATGCGTCTAAATGTGAAGTTTCTGGATGTGGACAAGAACACTGTTTCCGCGCAGGATTTCAACGCCTCGGGAGAAAGTGTGGGTTGGGCAGGAACAGTTGTTCGTTCTCGCTTTGTTCGGCGCCATGAGGAACTGACTGTTCCGAGCCGCACGGCCTGGCTCCAAGTTGAACTTTTTTCCGGAGGCTCCGAGCCGACGATGGGAGTGATGGCGATTGACGACCTCACGCTGGCGGTGGCCGGCAAGACCAACCAGCCACTCACTCAGCTCTTCAGTTCCAAGTCTATCGAGTGGAAAGCAGAGGACGCCGAAAACTCCGTACCGAAGGGCTGGATGCGGGACGGTTCTCGGCCCAGCATCGCTCGTATGGCCAGCACTGGCGAAGCCAAGCCACGGTATGTGTTAATGGTCGCAGACAATGACCCGATACGCTGGGGGGCCTGGCGCACGGACCACCAGATAGCCGTCACACCCGGCGAATCGCTAATCCTCGAATGGAGCGAGATGTTCAGTATCGGCTGGGGAGGCGACGCCTGGGCTCGGTACAGTCAACTGCCGCCAGGTCAATACCGGTTCCAGGTCCGGGCGGCAACCGAGACGGGCGAGTGGACCGAGGGCGAGGCCATCGTCGCCGTTTCCGTCGTGCCACCGCTCTGGCATCGGACTTGGTTTCGACTGACGATGCTCGGTTCAGCCGTGGCACTGCTGCTGGCGGGTGTCCGCTACGGGACCTGGCGCCGAATGCAGACTCGGCTCGAAGAAACCGAGCGACAACGCGCAGTCGAGCGCGAGCGCACGCGCATTGCGCGCGACATCCATGACGACTTGGGCGCCAACCTGACGCAAATCGCATTACTGAGCGAACTGGCCCAAACCGATATGGACGATCCCGGTCAGGCAAGAACTCACCTCAGGCAAATCTTCTCCGCCGCACGCTCCATGACGAGGCAGTTGGATGAAATCGTTTGGGCCGTCGATCCCGCGAACGATTCCTTGGAAGAAACCATCAGTTATATCTGCAAATTCGCTCAGGATTATTTGGGCCTCGCCGGCGTGCGGTGCCGGCTGGAAGTCCCCGAAACTGTTCCTCGGCTGCCGATGTCCGCGGCCGAACGGCATAATCTCTTTCTGGTAGTCAAAGAAGCGTTGAATAACATCATCAAGCACGCGCAGGCCAGCGAAGTATGGCTTCGCATCAAGCAGGAAACCGATGCCCTGCTTTTGTTGATTGAGGACAACGGTAGAGGGTTTGCCGAAGAAGCTAAAGCCGGTTCGACGGTGACCGGAGTAGGCGGGCACGGAATCCAGAACATGAAGCAGCGAATGGCGCAGATCGGCGCCCGGTTTGAACAGCAGAGTGAGCCGGGAAAAGGGACCCGCGTGCGGCTGATTCTGCTTTTGGCCGGCCGGTAGAAACGGGCAATTGCGGCATATCATCATGGCACAACCTGAATCCAAACCGATCAGCGTGGCAGTGGTGGAGGACGACGCCCCGGTGCGGCGCAGCCTGGCTGGAATTTTGAAGCGCGGGCCGGGCATAACCTGCGTGGGCGAATTCGCCAATGCGGAAGAGGCGCTGCGCGACATACCCCGCTTGCAACCCAAAGTGGTGGTGATGGACATCAACCTGCCAGGCATGGACGGCGTCGAATGCGTGCGCCGTTTGAGCATGTTAGTTCCTGACGCCCAGATCATAATGCTCACGGTTTACGACAACACCGAGGCGATTTTCAATTCGCTGGCGGCCGGGGCTTCCGGTTACCTCCTCAAACCGGCCAGTGCGGCGCAGTTGCTCGCGGCGGTCCGGGACGTATTTGCCGGTGGCGCGCCGATGACCAGCAATATCGTGCGAAAGGTGGTCCAGGCCTTCAAACAACCCGCGCCAGCGGCCAAGGAAGCGGAGAGCCTTTCACCCCGCGAACAAGAGGTGCTCAATTTGCTCGCCAAAGGCTATCTTTACAAGGAGATCGCCGACCAACTGAAAGTCAGCTATGGGAGCGTTCACACGTATATTGAAAGGGTTTTTAAGAAGCTGCACGTCCGTAGCCGGGCTCAAGCCGTGGCCAAGTACCTCGGTGCCTGACGAGATCCGGCTCAGGGTTGACCGATGGTGTACTGGAGCCTCGTCAGGTCTGTCTGGAGGGCGGGAGTTGTAGCGTAGGTGTTGACAGGAGGCTCATTGGGCAGGGTTGCCCTCCAGCCCCATCGTTCGGCGTGGCCCTCCGCGAACGAGAAGGTTGCGCCCTGGGAGTGCCGCCAGGTCGGTATATTTTCCCAAAAGTCCGATTGCAAGATCAGCGCAAAGAATCCGTCGCCAACCGAATTCAGGCTTTCATCCACAAAGACGATCCCCATCGCCGGCTTTCGAATGTCAGTCATCTTCTTGAAGGGACCGTATCCTGGGCCGAACAGCCCCGCCGTGTCCTGCACCCCATAGGCCGCAGCGTCTGTGGCGTCAGCGCCCCCCATCCGGCCATTCATCGAAACCGTTCGCTCCTGCCCAACTGGCAGAACGCCTGCGCCAGGGCAACTGTAAATCCCGACTGATTTGTTGTATTGGAAGAGCTGTCCACTTTGGATCGAGGCCACGTCCCGAACACCCGACACCCACGATTGCGGTGAAAACCCGGTGAGCGACAGCCAGTTGGGAATCAGTGCATCGCTGTTATCTCCCGCATACAAGATCCAGCAGAGCTCTAATTGCTTCATGTTGCTCACGCAGTTAATGGCCTGTGTCTTGAGTTTGGCCCGGGAGAGCGCCGGCAATAACAGGGCCGCGAGGATCGCGATAATGGCAATGACGACCAGCAACTCGATCAGGGTGAACCCTGAACGAATCTTCCCACGGGGCATTCGACCATGATCTCGTTCTGGATGCGGTAGGTTCACATCTTCCGCAACGGCGGTTTGGAACATCTGATAGCACCAGACAATTCGTAGCCCTTTAACATAAAATAAAAATGGACCACACCAAGCATGATCCTTGCACCATTAGCTGATCAGGAGGCTACCTCAGTCAAGCTCACTTTCTTTCAGGGCTGCCTTCATCGGCACTCCTGACTCTACAAGTTTGTGGACGGCCTCAAACTGAGCCGGTGATGGAATATGGCTTCCTTCGCTGGTGTATACCACGGCACCACCGCCGACCTGCTTGAGTCGCTGACACTCTGCCGCAAACTCCGTCAGGCTGACCTGCCTCTTGTTGACGAATATCTCGCCGGAATCGCTAATCCTTACCTTATCCCACTCGGAAACCGCGTTGGGCTGCGTCGTGGTCTGCTTTTTGCAACCCAGCATGAAGAGCGGGATCGTGCATACAAGCAGGTGTGTGATTCTCATATGCGCGCAATCTTGTGGCGTAGAAAGCTGAGGATCAGTGAAGAACTCCGGTGAAGTATGTCAAGCCGGCTTCCTGCGTGAAGTGATTATATATTGCTTCATTGTTAAACTGGTTTTTCCGGTCAATGTATTTCCGGGCGCTGCCGTCTGAAAACATAGTGTTGTAATAGCCGCCGCCGTGGCATTTGGGCGCCCCCCAGAAAGTCTGACCCACAGTCCCATCTATATTGCCGTCCCAACAAAATACATCCGCCGCCACACAAAACGTGACATTGGTCCACGTCATTTTGCGTGGCCCCATGAAGCAGTATGAGGATTCGCCGCCCGCTGGCCAGTTACTCCAGCCATATGATGACCCGACTGAAAAGCGTTCACCATTAATGCGGGCCGGGCAGAATGGAACACCGGGAACGGTCGGAAGCAGGTTCTGAACCATCAAAATGCCAATCCCCAGCGGCTGGTTAAACTCGGCAAAGTTGGGCAATGAAAGACCAGCACTTGTATATGGAGGAACAGTGTATAGAGTGCCCATGGGCAGCCAGTCCTGGTTGTCCCCGGCATAAATCACCGTTGCCAAGCTGATCTGGTGCATGTTGCTCAGGCAGTTTGCCTTTTTAGCGCTTTGCTTGGCCTTGCTCAACGCGGGCAGCAACAGGGCCGCCAGGATTGCAATGATGGCAATGACGACCAGCAACTCGATCAGGGTGAAACCTGGGCGAATCTTCCCACGAGACATTCGACCTCGATCCCGTTCTGGATGCTGTGCTTTCATGCTCAACTTTATGTTCGATGCCTGACAAGAATCAGTGAAGCAGTCGGTGAACCTCGCCAAACCGGCTTCTTCCGTGAAGTGATTATATATTGCTTCATTGTCAAACTCGTTTGTGCGGTCAATGTATTTCCGGGCGCTGCCGTCTGAAAACATGGTGTTGTAATAGCCGTCGAGGTGGTCTTTTGGCGCCCCAAAAAAAGACTGGCCACTAGCCGAACTTGGATCGCCGTCCCAAAAGAATACATCTGCAGCCACACAAAACTGCACATTGGTCCAAGTCATTTTACGCGGTCCCAAATAGGAGTATGAGCTTGCGCTGCCCGCTGGCCAGTAAGCCCATTCTACGGCGGCCGAATACCGGCCAGTTTGGCGTGCCGGGCACCATGCGACCCCGGAAGCGCTGCCCGGAGTCGGAAGCAGTTTATTGACCATCAAAATGCCAATATTTATCGGCGTGTTAAACTCGGCAAGCTCGGCTAAGGTAAGATCTCCGCTTTGATACGGAGGCACAGTGTAATAGCCCATGGGAAGCCAGTCCTGGTTGTCCCCGACATAAATCAGCGTTGCCAAGCCAATCTGGTGCATGTTACTCATGCAGTTCGCCTTTTTGGCACTTTGCTTGGCCTTGGTCAACGCAGGCAGCAACAGGGCCGCCAGGATCGCGATGATCGCGATGACAACGAGCAACTCGATCAGGGTGAAGGCCGCGCAAATCTCCCCACGGGGCATTCGAGCCCGATCCCGTTGTGGATGCTGTGTATTCTTGAGCACCTCAATCAAGCTGAAGGCTCGCAGGCTCCTGGCCTGCATCGGCTCTTTGTGTGTTTTCGTCAAATCGGACGTGCGACAACCGCGGGGCGGACGGGAATTGGTTCCCATCCGCCCCAACTCAAGGAATGAGACTACTGCCGGACGCGATAAAACTTCTTAGCGCCCGCAGGCGTGTTGGTCCACGGACTGCTTGACCCGACAATGTCGGTATAGGTTCCGACCACGTTCGTGGACGACTGGAGGGTGCCACCACCCACCCAAGTAAACACCAATTTGGCGCCGGATTGGGTGGTAGTAATGGCCGGCCCCGGACTCGCAGCCGGCCCGATGTTGTTATTCGGCACGGTGTTGGAAGCGGACGGCACGTAATTCGGGTCGGTGGTCAGCACGAGTTTGTCAAAGTCAAACCCGGACTGCCGCATCCACACGTTGACGGTATGGAATCCGGCGCTGACAGTGTACGGGAGGTTCGGGCTGCTAAACCCCCCCGCAAGCCACGAATAGCCGTTG
>Ga0209777_10004498_pt1 | contig 16416 bp, 11 predicted proteins | sample FrelakmetHBP12HB_FD_187147 | JGI IMG/M metagenome (GOLD analysis project Ga0209777, IMG submission 187147) | Freshwater lake sediment microbial communities from the University of Notre Dame, USA, for methane emissions studies -HBP12 HB (SPAdes)... | ecosystem: Environmental > Aquatic >...
GGGAAATGCATCCAACTCGTCCGACGGGACGCTCAACGGCACGATCCTGGAGTGGGCGGGCGAAGGCGAGGGGCTGGTCATTTATATGGAGGGGCCGAGCGGCGCGACGCTCCGGGAGATGGGCGTCTCGGGCGGCAAGCAGGCCGATGGCATCGTGCTCGGCGGCGTGAGGGACTACGCCCGGGTTTTCGGCGAGCAGCTCAACGTCTCGGCGGTCGAGACTGGGCTGACGGTGGCGGCCGGACCCAGCGGGCAAGTGGTGCTGCACAATTTCGAGCACAGCGGATGCAAGATCGGCGTTAAGGTGGACGGTGGCGGGCAGGAGTACAAGGCAATCTCCGTCCTGATCCTGGGCGGTGCGTCGAGCACCAACGGCCTCTCCTACGATGTCTCGCGCGGCGGCTGCCTGCTCGCCCGCGACATCTGGTACGAGTCCGGGCAGGAGCCGCGCTTTATGCGGTGCACCGATTCCGGCACGTTCACGCTCGACGGGGCCAACGTCGCCCACCCGCACAAGAAGGGCGAGCCCGGCATCGAGATCGACGGTTTCCGCGGCCGCCTCACGTTCATCGGCACGACGTTCACCGACGTCTCAGGCACGCCGGGCGAGTTTCCCGGGATCGTAGTGCGCGGCGAAAGCCCCGACACTCAGGTTCTCCTCCTGGGGCCGCACGGCAGCGGGGCGTACTTCGCCAACGAGTCGCCGAAGGCGAAGGTCGCGAGCCTCTTCGGCGTCCGGTACACCAAGGGCGGCGGGGCGGAGCCGATTCCCGACGTGGGCCAGTGGGACGATGCGTTCGTGCGGGGGATGCTCAGGCAGGTCCGCGCCGGCGACCCGACGCTGTTCCCCTTCCTCAGTGAACGGGTGCCCGTGGAAGCGGAGTTGATGACGGCCAAGAACGATGCGTATTTCCACCGCGTAATCGTCAGCGGCCGCAACGGCGTCGTGATCCGCGGGGCGAAGTAGCCATGTAGGCCGGGGCGTGCCCCGGCAGGTGTCGTCAAGGAAGCCGGGGCCCGCCCCGGCCTACAGCCTTCTTCGTGACGATCAGCTCCGCCAGCCGCGCGCGGGCCTTGTCGTACGCCGCCGGGTCCTTCTCCCACTGGAACCAGGAGGCCGCCAGCGGCTCGACGATCTTCTGGGCCTCGTCGGCCAGGCCCGCCCGCTCCAGGATCGCCATGTACTCGTAGTCCTCGATGGAGTCACGGAGGGCCTTGAGGCGCAGGCTCGGGGCGATCCCGTCGTAGCCCACCGCGCGGCCAGGATAGACGAGGACGCCTTCGCCGTTCCAGCCCTCGCCGTTCTTCCACTTGCCGTAGGTCTTCGGGTCGGTCCAGGGGTCGTCGACGTCTTTCCAGTGCGACAGGCCGCCCCAGTAGAGGAGGCCCCGCTCGCGGAACCGCCAGGCGATCCAGGCGGGCACGCGGTAGTTGAGGAGCGGGAAATCGATCTCCCACCACGGCGTCGGCTTCTGCTGGCAGAGGGCGGTGTAGGTCCAGATCTCCTCGCCCAGGGCTTGCCGCGCGGCCGCGGCGTCGGGCGTGAAGAGGGGAAACAGGGGCACCCAGATGTCGACGGCCCCGTAGAGGTCGCCCCACTTGGCGTCCTGGGGCGCGGGCTGCTCCGTGACGAGCACCTTGACGACCGACTTGGCCTCGCGGATGGCCGCGCCCCACTGGCGGACCATTGCGTAGGCCTTTTCGTCGTTCGGCTCGTCCAGGAGGTAGATGTAGTAGGTGACGCCCGGGCGGTGAAGGTCGGTGGCCGCGGCGTCCCAGGCCTTGAGCCACGCGCGCAGCTTCGGCCGGTCGGCGACCGGGTCCTTGATGAAATGCATCGGGTTGGGGACCGGGACGGCGTTCACGTGGTACTGGTCGATGAACGCGCCGAGGTCGCGGACCTCCTGCGGGGCGAGGCGATACGAGCCGTCGTCCTGGGCCTTGGGCGTAAGCATCTCCGACGGCGGCACGGCGTTCAGGCGATGGTCCGCGAGGAGGCGGTTGACCTGGGCCTCGACGGCCGCCCAGTCGGAAGGCTCCGTGTCCTTGCCGGCCTTCGCCCGGTCGCGGTAGTAGCTGCGCATCCGGGGGACCGGCGATCCGAATTCGGTCTTGAGGGTCGGCGTTGCCGGCAAGGCGAAGTCCCAGACGGTCACCGTCACCGGCAGGTTGACCTCCTTTGTGGCGGCCCTCACCCGATACGTGCCGCGGTACTCGCCGGGCCGCGCGTCGGGCGGAACGTAGAGGTCGATCCAGAACCCGTGCGTCTCGTTGGCCGGGAGATCGAAAGGTGCGGCCGTCAGTCGCCCCCCTTGCAGGGGCGTTCGGCTGAGCGGATGCCGGAAAGGGATGAGCCCGTCCGGATACCAGCCGGGCTTGAAGTCGGCGTTGCGATAGGACGGCTGCGTAAGTTCCATCTGGTGCTGGCGATAGAGGCGCGTATCGGGCTCGCCAAGGCAGGCGCCGCCGGGGCCCGCCAGGTTGGTCGCCTCGATGGTGACGCCTTGCACGGCCTCGTCGGAACGCACGAGGACCTGGAAACTTCTCCACTCGTTGCGCGCCGCCGCGATGTGGACAACGACGCCCGCGCCAGCTGGGGCGTCGCGGCACACGCGCACGGTCTGGGTCGTCGTCCAGACCTGCCAGTCGGCCCGGGCGTCGGCGGCCGCGAGAGATGCAAGGGCGATCCAGAAAGCGATGGCAGCGAAGGTCCGCATGGCAGCGGCTCCTTGTTGGGTGCCATGCTTTCGCGCTGTTGCGAAAGCATGTTCTCCGCAGCTCATACGCCCATGCTTTCGCAAAGGCGCGAAAGCATGGCACCCGCAAGATCGGGTGACGGCCTGCCGGGCGTTCTTAATCAAGCGTACCGCGCCCGGGCGCGTTACACAAACCAACATTTTGCTGTTGACCTTGTCCGGGTCCCTGCGTAGTATATCGCGGTGAAAACTCCTGACGGCTCGTCAGCCACTGTGCTGTGTGCCAGTTAAGGAGTCCGGGAGCCGTGTGGCTGCCCGGAACCGAGGTTTGTTGGGGGCTTCCCGGCGGCGAACTTCGGGAAAATGTGCTGGGAGCGCGTAAGGAGTAGTACCAGTGGCGAAGGGAAAAGTGAAGTGGTTCAATGACCAGAAGGGCTTTGGTTTCATTGAGCAGGACGGCGGCCCGGACGTATTCGTTCATCATACCGCTATCCAGGGCGAGGGCTTCAAGACCCTCACCGAGGGGGAAGAGGTCGAGTTCGATGTGACTCGTGGCCCGAAGGGCCCCAAGGCAGAGAACGTCAAGCGCTTGAACGCGTAAGAAAAGAGCCTCTGAAACGCGCCCCCGGTCGGAAACGGCCGGGGGCGTTATTTTTTCAAGGCGAGTGAAAAGTGAAAAACGGCCCACCCTCCCGGCGCGGCCAAGCGAAGCGGGTCTTGACATCGGGGGCAAAGCCGGGTATCAGGGGTCGCATGACCCCCAAGCGATTGCCGCCGTTCTGGGTACTCGTTCTCTGCTTCTTCCTTCTCCACGGCTCGCTCTCGGCCGGGCTGACGGCGGCGCTGAGACTGCCGTGGACTATGCCTCTGCCGCCGCCCGTCGGCCTGGGCGCGGGGATCCCGCTCTTGGTTCTCGGCTTCGGGCTGTACGGCTGGTCCGTGAAGTCGCTCAGCCTGCGGCGGGTGATGGGCAAGGAGCTGTTCAAGTCGGCCGCCGAGAGCACACTCGTCACGGGCGGGGCGTTCGCCCATTCGAGGAACCCGATCTACTTCTCGCTCGGGTTCCTTTTTCTCGGGTGGTTCCTCGTCACGCGGTTCACCCCGCTCGGGATCATGACGGTCCTTGCCCTGGTCCATTTCGTGCTGGTGGCCAAGTGGGAGGAAAAGGAGCTGGCCGCGCGATTTGAGCAGGCCTATGCCGATTACAAGGCCCGCGTGCCGTTCTTCATCCCGAGCCTGCGGCGGAAGTGGCTGCCGGTTGCCGGTCGGCGCTAGACCAGCCGGGCGCCGGGCGGTTTTCCACTTTTCACTTTGCACCTTTCACTTTTCACTGCCTTTCTTCTCGACCACGAAGAGTTTCTCCTGGCTCGCGATATACAGCCTCCCGTTGACCGCAATCGGCGTCGTATACATCTTCGCGCCCAGGTGGGTCTCGCCGAGGATCTTCATCTCCTTCGACGCCTCGAACACCACCAGCTTCTTCGACTCCGTCCCGATGTACACCTTCCCGTCGGCCGCAAACGTCGATCCCCACAGGCGGGTCTTGAGGTCGTGAACCCAGTGGATCGCCCCGGTCTCCGGGTCGAGGCAGTGGACGAACCCCCAGTAATCGCCGATGAAGAGCAGGCCGTTCGAGATCGAGACGCTCGACAGGCTCCGATGGAACCCCTTGGCGTATTGCCACACCTTCCCCGACTCGGTGATGTCGCCGGAGCCCTTCGCGGCGAGGCACGTCAGCGTCCCGACGCCGTTGCCGTGCAGCGGGTCCTGGCCGACGGTCACGTAGACCTTGTCCTTCCAGAAAACGGGCGTCGAGAGGATTTCGCTCGGCCCGTCCGGGTGCTTGTACTTGAACGCCTTGCGCTCGGGCGGGTTGCAGTCGCCCATCCAGACGGTCTTAAGGTAGCGGACGCCCTGGGCGTCGGGCGGCAACGGCTCCGGGTCGAAGGCGTAGCACCAGCCGTCGCCGCCGCCCCAGAAGACGAGGCCCTGGCCGTCGACCTTGGCATAGGACGGGTTCGACCAGTTGCCGTGGAAGAACCGGTGCCCGTTGGGCGTGTTATCGCGGGCGACGAGCTTGCCGGTATTCTTGTCGAGGACGATGAAGCTCGGCGCGTCCGGGCTCGGGATGTTGACGTGCGACCGGTCGACCCCGTTCGACGTGCAGCAGTAGAGGTAGTCCCCGAGGACGATCATCGAGCAGTTGGTGGCGTCCTGTGGCCACACCTTGAGCTCGGCCCGCAGGTCGTAGAGCCAGACGATGTCGGCGTCCTGGGCGGTCGGCGAAAGGGGCGGCTGGCCCGGCCCGGCCATGTGCTGGCCTTCGTCCTTGTAGGGCCCGCGGTTCTCGTTGGCGAGGCCCTCGGTCGAGAGGCAGACGACCTCGCACCGGTTCGTGGTGATGTAGACGCGGTCGCCGTCGACGAGCGGCGCCGAGCAGATCCCCAGCTCCTTGCAGTCGCCGTTGAACTGGCCCTCCTCGGGGATCTTCGGGACCACGAGTTGCCAGAGGAACTTGCCGGTGGCGTCGTCGAAACACATGAGGACGCCCTTGTCGCCCTTGACCCGCGGGTCGCGCGGCGAGGCGTTATTCGTGCCGATGAAGACCTTGCCGCCCGCCACCGCCGGGTTGCCATAGGTCTGGTTGCCGAGCTTGGCCGACCAGACGACCGTGCCGTCGATGGCCGGGGGCGGCGGATCGGGCGGCGCGTCGGCGGCCTTGTCGCCCTCGGGCTTCTTCGGTTTCTCGGGCCTGGCGCCGGAATCGAACGTCGTCGGCAGGTTCGTCTCCGCGGAGACCATGTTCCGCTCGTACGATCCGCCCCACTGGACCCACTCGGCGGCAGGCGCCGGCGCCGCGAAGAGGAGAAGGACGAGGAAGGCACAGCACGTTCGAGCGGAAACCATCAAGTGCTCCGATCAGGGGCCACGCGACTTAAACACCGGACGGTGTGGGGCGTGTCGCAGGATATGAACCATGTAGGCCGCGGCGTGCCGCGGGGCCGTGAACTTGTGATAAGGAAGCCGCGGCACGCCGCGGCCTACACTCATTCCAGCAGCAGGCTCGCCGGGGCGAAGTGTGTCATCGGGACGGCGAACTCTCCGCCGTCGACCGCGATGGCCTCGCCGGCGGGCCGCCCGCGCAAGTCGACGGGTTGGACCTTCTTCGGCCGCATCCCTTCGGGCAGCTTCACGCGGCAGGGTCCGTCCTGGCCGACCTGTTCCCAGAGCCTGAGGATCGTCCCGACGCCGTCCGGGTTCGGGCCGAACGCGGTCACGAGGACGCCCTTCCGCGAAAGCTCGATCCCCGCCCGCGTCGGCGGCAGCGTCCCGGCAGGCCCGTCGAACGTGGCCGCGCGGCACGGCTGGCGGGCCTCCCAGCCGCGCGCGGTGAGCGACTCGCCCGCGTTTTCGCCCGCGGCGATGGACCACAGCCGCACACGCACGCCCCAGCTTCCGCCGATCCACTGCTGGAAGTTCACGCCGAACGCGTTGTTGTACAGGTTCACCCAGACGAGAGGTTTCTTCGCGACGAAGTCCTTCGAGAACTGGTAGATGCCGCGCCGCTCCAGGCTCACGATGGGCGAGTCCGGCAGCGCGATGCCCACGCCCGCGCCGTCCGGCCCCGTCACCGCAAGGCCCGTGTTTGTGCAGAAGGTGACATGGCTTGCGCCGCGGGCGATGTCCTTCGCCGGATCGACCAGCGACCCCGTGCGGCCCAGGAGGAACTTCGGCGCGTCGACCTTTAGGGGCAGCGCGAGCCAGCCGGCCTCGGGCCAGGGGTCGGCGGGCTTGTCATGGATCTTCCATTCGATGTCGATCCACGGCTCGTTGGCATAGAGCGTCCAAGTTAGCTTTGTCGCATGCGGTCGGTCCTCTGACCCCGGGAAGTACTCAGTCCACCGGACCAGGACGTTGTTGTGCGGCGTGATGGTCATGCCGGTGCGCTGGGCCTCGGCCTCGGATATGGAGAGAATCTTGTTCATCTGTTCGGAGAAGCTCTCCTTGTGTCCATCCGCGGAGTTCTTCGGCGGGTTGACAGTTGGCCCAAGGGGCTTCTCCTTGACGCTTGGAAGGTCGGCCTTGCCGTAGTCGCGAGTCACCCAGTCGGCCTGCATCTTGCAGTAGCTCTTGATATAGGAGGCGACTTGGGCGGCGTCGAACCGCTCGTACACGTACTGGCCAAGGCCGAACTCACCGGTGGCATCGACGAGTTCGCGGCCCGTGCGTTTGTCGATTATCGAGGCCGGGCCGACCTTGGGCGATCCGTGCTCGAACTTCAGACGGAAGAAGGCATTCTCGATCCTCCCCTCCATCGTTTCGCAGGATAGATTGTCTTCAGTACCGCCCCCGGCACCCTTGTTGGCAACGTAGGTCCTGTACCCCATCGGAGGCACGCCTCGGGCGATGAAACGGTAGGCCTTTTCGCCGGGACCTACCGGGGCTCCCACGGGTACATCGTTCCCTGTGGCGGCGTCGGTCAGGCCCGCACTCGTGAGGCCGGGCAAGTCGACTTCCACCACATCATCGCGCGTCCAGGGCAGGGGGTTGTAGACGACGATCCGCGGCCCCTTGACCTTGACGGCCCGCACGAGCCCATCCAGGTCCGTCGCTAGCGCCGGCATCGCCGACTTCTCGGCGGCGCGGGCATAGTTGGCGTGCTCTATCCACGAGTCTTCGGCGAGCTTGTACCTACCCGCTGCGTTCTCGGCCTCCCACTCCTTCCCGTAAACGCGCTTGCCGAACCGCTTGAAGTCGATGCCCCAGGTGTGCTCGCCGTAGAGCAGGCTCTGCTCGTAGGCCTCCGCGGTTCCCGACTTCCGCCCGGCACGTTGGGGTCTTTCCTCGTAATTCGGGTTCTTGTCGTCCGGCACAGCGATGCCCCAGGATCGCAGCAAGGTGGCCAGCGACTCCCCCGCTGCAATTGCCGGCCTCGCATCTCGCGCGATCTTCGTCTCCTGCGGCATCGACATGATGCCATGCACCCACGAGTCCGGCATGTCGGCCCGGACGACGGGAATCTCGGCCTTCTCGCGGCGGATCGCGTCGGAAAAGTCCGACAGGCGGCCCATGCGGACCTTGACGCCGGGCATCTCGCGCGCGGCACGGTCGAGGAGCGCCTTGACCTCGCCGGCGTCGGGCGGGCCGTGATTGTCGCCCGTGTGGATCAGGGCGAGCCACGTGGCAAAGGGCCAGTCCTTCGGCGGAACGAGGCCCGTGCCGTAGTCGCCCGCCGTGTACATTGTGAGCAGCCGCGAGCCGTCGGGCCCTTCCCACCAGAAAAGCGGCGGCACCTCGGGCGAGGTCGAGGCCGCGTTGCACCCGATGTGGAGGAACTCGACCCCCGCCCTCACGAGGATCGTCGGCAGGATCCACGTGTGACACGGCACGTCGGTCATCTTCGCGTCGCGCGGCAACTCCATGTCGAGCGACCGCGAAAGCTGCGACGAGAAGCCCATCCCGCGAACGATGTCCTCCAGGTCGAGCGACTCCGTGTGCAGCGTCGCGGGCAGGGCGTGCCAGACGAGCCGCCCGTCGCGGATCGCCTTCAGGATCCGGTTCCGCCGCTCGGGCGTCTGCTCGGGGCCGAGGATCTGGCTCATCGGCCAGCCCGAGAGCGTCCAGACGAAGCGGTTCTCGGGCGGCAAATCCTTCGACTGGTCGGCCACCGCCAGGGCCTTGTCGATCATCTCGGTCCGGTACCGCGCGACGACGTTCTTTGCAAGGTCGGTGTAGCCGATGTCGAAGTGGGTCTTAAATACGACGATAACTTCTTTGGGGGCGGGTGAGGCGTCGGCGGCGTGGGCCAGACCGGCAGCTAGGGTCAGGACGAAAGTGAAAAGTGCAAAGTGCAAAGTGGCAAACGTCACAACGCGCCCGAGGCGCCCGGTGTTGTTTTTCACTTTTCACCTTTCACTTTGCACTTTCCTTGAGCCACCACGCCTTCCAGTCGGCCAGGATCTTCGCCCGGGCCGCCTCGTCGGCCTTGGGGTCGTACCGGCCGTCGCGGCCGGTGATCTCCATGAGCGCGTCGCAGAGGCGCTGGCGGGCCCCGGTGTCGGGCGTATCGAGGGCCTGGATGAGCGCCCCGATGATCTTCGGCGTCGGCGACTTCATCTTCCCCAGGACCTGGGCGGCCGTCCCGCGGACGCGCGGGTCCTTGTCCTGGAGGAGCGTAAGGAGCCTCCCGACGCTCTCCTCCCCGGCCCGCCCCGCGAGGGCTTGGGCGGCCGTGGCCCGGGCCTTCGGATCGTCGCTCTCCAGGCTGGCCTTCAGGATCTCGTCGGGCACCTGGCCGCGGAAGACCATGTAGCCCAGGAGTGCCCACGCGGCCAGGCCGCCGTCCTTCGAGGACTGGATCTTCTCAAGGAGCGCCTTGTCGAGCTTCGCGCTCCCCTGCTTGACGCCGTGATACGCCACGATGGGCCGCAGGCCGCCGCCCTCCTCGTCGAGGAGCTTCAGGAGCGCGTCGACGGCCCGGTCGTCTCGGATGTCGGCGAGCGTGGTCGCCAGCCACATGCGGGAGAAGTCGGGCCGCTTCGTCTCTAAGGCGGCGGCCGCCAGTTCCGGCACGATGGGGCCGCCGATGGCGATGGCCGCATCGTGGGCCTGTTTGCCGCCAAAGGCGCTGCGGTCGAACTGTTTCAGGAGGTCCGCGACGAACGCCTTCCGCGTCTCGGGGGCAAGCGCGGCGTAGTCGGGCGGGTTGATCGTGAACTCCAGCGTGTTCGAGAGGACCGGCTGCGGCTGGTCGAGCGCGGTGGGCACGCAGAGCGTGAACTTGACGAACGCGTGGCCGGCGACGACGAGTTCCGCCAGCTTGCCGGCCGACGGCGGCAGGTCCTGGCCCTGGGCCTGCGGGGACATGTAGGACGTGAGAAGTTTCCGCGCCGACTCCGACGTGTACGCCTGGGAGTTGGAGAGGTCGACCGGCTTGAACTGGACCGCCTGGCCCTCGGCGACTTCCGCCGGCCACTCGACCGGGACGACTTCGACCTTGCTGGAATAGAAGCTGCGTTTCGTGTCGCCGAGGTTCTGGCCGAGGAGGATCCAGCCGAAGAGGGGCTTGCCGGGGGTGAGCTTGACGGCCTGTCCGGCGGCGCCGCGGAGCTGGAGGTGGAAGACCACCTTGCCGCCCACGGCCGCGGGCCCCTCCAGGGAGAGCATCGTCTCGTACCCGCCGGCCGGCGCGCCCCATTGGGGCGGCACGTCCGTGCCTGCGGCAGGCTTGGCGACCGGTGGGCCCGTGGCCGCGGCCGGGGACGGCGCCGGCAGAAGAAAGAGGACGCCCGCGGCCGCCACCAGCGCAGCCGCCACACACAGGGGATTCCGTGAGCTTGTCATAGCCCAAATACTATCAGCCTGCTGCGCGAGGGGCAACGGCGAAAGGCTTTCACCGCAGAGACCGCGGAGAACGCAGAGAACGGCGAAGGATTGGGAAAAGGCAAGGCCAAAGCAAGTCCAAAGCGAGAACGGCCAACAGAGTCAGCGGAGGCGCCGGCCAAGCCATAATTAGCCCCCCGTAAATACACGGGGGGCGCCTTTGACTTGCCCTATGTAAGCTGGACGGCCAACGTCAAAGTCGTCAGTCGGCCAGCGGTTTCGCCACGATGTTCTTGAAGTACACCTTGCTGCCCGGATCGTGGGCCTGGAGGGCGAAGGTGCCGCTCGAAAGGACGCGGCCGGGGTTGCCGTCCGGGCCTTTCCAGTCGTCCGGCTGCGCCCACTCGGTGGTGACCTTGCCGTTGATCTTTATAATGACATGCTTCCCTTCGACCTTGATATAGTATGTGAACCACTCGTTGTCCTTGGCGGGCGGCTCCTTGACGTCGGCGACGTTGTACAGGCCCCCCGTCCGCTTCCAGTCGCTGTGGCTATTGTTGACCTGGGCCTCGAAGCCCTTGCTCGGCCAGCCCTTCTCCTGGTAGACGGAGTGGAAGTAGATGCCCGAGTTGGCCTTCGGGAACGTCATCACGTCGGCCTTGAACTCGAAGTTCTTGAAGACGTGGTCCTTGACCTTGCCGTCGTAGAAGAGGTGCCCCACGTTGCCGTTGACGACGATCACGCCGTCCTCGACCTTGAAGGCGTTGGCGTTCTCGCCGCACTTCCACCCGTCGAGGGACTTGCCGTCGAACAGGCTGATCCAGCCTTCCTCGGCGGCGGGCTTCTCGGAGTCGGCGGCAATGGCGGCGGCGCCCGCGAGCGCGGCCACGGCGACCAGGAGGGCGAGACGTTTCATGGGTACAACTCCTTTCGATTGGGGTTCTAGCCTCGTGCCATCAGGACGCAGCATCGGTATCCGCAAAGGCACGCCACAGTTTCACGAGTCTCTCGCGAATCTTGAGAGGGATCAGGTCAACCCGCCCTCGGGTTCCCACGGCCGCCTCGGGCGCCACCTTGAGTGCGTAGTGAACCAACGAGTCGGCGTCGGTTGCGATCATGTTATGGATGCGCAGGGGGTTAGGGGAATCGGGGCTCTCGGCCTCAGGCTCGAACACATAGATCCAGGCTTGGGCCGGCTTGGCCGGGGTCCGGCCTGTTCTGCTGAGTAAGCTTTCAGCCTTGCCCAAGGGCACCAGGTCGGGTTTGCCCAGGTGAGGCTGCCAACTGTCCCACACGGAGGAGGTAATGGCGATGACGCAGCCGGCGCAACGCCTGTCAAGCCCCAGCCTGAACTTGAATGCCAACTGGTAAAACGTACGTTTGAAGACGTTGGCCTTATTGGGTCCTTCGATGCGATCCCCAAGCCAGCGGGGATTGCCCCGGACCGCCTTGTAGAAGGTGTCCGCATGCAGGCGCAGAGCGTCCGTCAGGTTCTTGACGGCATGGGAATACGATCCGTGAAAATCCATGGTTTGCACTTCGAGGATGCCGAACCGCCCTATGTCCAGCCGCCCTTTTGAAAGCTGTAACTCCGCCAGCGTGATATCAAACGAGATTTCCGGAGAGCGGTCGGTCGCCGGGATGGATATCTCGCCGCCGAGTTTTTCCTGAAAGGCCACGATGACCTTGCGGCCGTCCTTCAGGGACCGAATCACCTGGCGCTGCGTTTCCTCGGATCGAAGGCGCGGCGCCGGTATCACCATCGGTCGGTCGCCGGTTCCGGCCGCAAACAGGCGCACACCGGCGGTCTCAAGAATCTCGGGCACCAAAGCGCGGTTGGGGCAGACCAGCCAGTCTTGTCGCTTGCCGTTGCTCGGGCTGCTTATCGTACACACTCCCTTGGAGGCAACGGGTTTCGTACATTCACAGTCTTGGCGCGTGATGTCAGAGAGAAAGGGGCAACGCCGCTCGCGCTGGTCTCGCAGAGAAAGAGGCGTGCATGAAACGGTGGGGTAAATGCGGTGTCCGAACCATTCGCTTACGTAGTTGGATCTCTCAGAAGAGGCCATCAGGTTCAAGCCTCCAATCCAGATCTCCTATCGGCCGTGCGGCATGTCTCGCGGCGGCGACGTACTCGGGAACCAGATCAAACCCAATGGCGTTGCGCCCGGACCGCAGGGCGAGCAAGAGCGCACGACCCGACCCGCAGAAGGGGTCGAGGACGGTGCCCCCAGGAGGGCACGAAGAAAGAATGCGAGGCGCGACCAATGGCTCCGGGAACGTGGCAGAATGGCCGTTTTGGCCAGCCTTGGCATTGCAGACGACCACATCATTTCCAGCCGGCTCGAGCGGGGCCGTGTCATAGTAGTACTTGGCCCTGCCCTCCGTGGGCTTCAGCACAAAATGGAAAAAGTGCTCATGGGCGAGCCGCAGCCGGTCGACCTCCGGGCGAGGCGGCACGTTGGGCTTGTACCAGATCAGGTCGTTGCGCAGAATCCAGCCATCCTCCTGCATCAGGATGGCAAATCGGGCCGGAATCAGCAGCAGTTGCTTCTCCTGCCGATAGCCTCCCATAGGTGTGCGCCGGCGGGTTCGCGGATGGCCGCCCAGCCCCTGCCGGCCCCGGTCCCGGATGCTGGACCATCTCGCGAAGTACGTATCGCCGACGTTGATCCAGACGCTTCCCCTCGGCTTCAGGGCCTGGCGCAACCGGCGCATGATCTCCGTGAGATGGTGTGTGTACCACTCGGGCAGCGGCTCAAGGCCGAGGATGCCGTCATGTTCTCGATACCAAGCATATGTAGGAATGTCCCCAGCGGCACGCCCCTCTTTCTTCCAATCGGAAAGGATGTCCCAACGGTGGGGCAGGCCATAGGTTCGCAGGCCCCAATACGGCGGCGAAGTGATAATCAGATCGAGGCTCTTTGCCGACAGACGCTCCGCCAAGTCATAGGCATCACCTTCGAGGATCATGGCTCCCGGGTGACGGGTTGGCGCCGGTTCGTCGAGTACGTTCAGATGGTCCTTGGCCCGGCTCACAGTTCCTCAGGCTCCCCTGCCGTGCATCCAGCATCCATCCTAAGAATAGAGTCCGCGTACACTACCGGCAATGAAATTCCCCTGCGCTCCGCAGCGCCCCGATTCTCCATTGGCCGCGCGGCCTCGCTTGTATTATGATGGGGAACGTTGGGCGTGCTTGGCGCCATCGGCGCAAGGAGGCCGTTGTGAGAATCGTAGCGATCCTGGGCAGTCCTCATGGCATCAAGGGTAACACCGGGCAACTCCTGGCCGAGGTGGTCCGCGGCGCGCAGGAGGCGGGGGCGATGGCCACCATCCTCTCGCTGGCGGGCCGCGAGGTCGGGCCGTGCCTGGCGTGCGATGCGTGCCACCGGTCGGGCCAGTGCGCGCAGCGCGACAGTTTCCGCCAGTTCAAGGACGCCATGACGGGGGCCGACGGGATCGTCCTGGCGAGCCCGAACTACATCGTCAGCGTCTCCGCCCAGATGAAGGCCCTGATGGACCGCTCGTGCGGCCTGCTGCACATCCAGGGCCTGGAAGGCAAGTATGCGGCCGCGGTCGAGACGAGCGGCGGCATGGGCGGCGACGACGTCCAGCAGTACATGCTCCGGTTCCTCCGGGCCGCCGGATGCTGGACGGTGGGCAGCCTCGGCGCCATGGGATGGCAACTGGCGCAAGAGCCGACGCGGGCCAAGGCCCTGGCCGCCGCCGCCGACCTGGGCGGCCGCCTCGTCGAGTGCATCAAGAAGAAGGAGACGTTCCCGGACCAGGCGCCCGAGCGGGCCAAGTTTGCCGGGATGATGAAGCAGCTCGTCGCGTCGCAGAAAGATACGTGGACGTACGAGTACGAGTATTGGAAATCGCGCGGCCAGGCGTCGTAAGGCGGTTTCAAGTTTCAGGTTTCAAGTGAATGGCAACAACGGGCACTAGGGACCAGGCACTGGGCACTAGGAGTGGTCAACATCTTTCATCATTGATGAAATCCGTTTACATCCCCTGGTGCCTAGTGCCTGGTCCCTAGTGCCCGCCTTTTCCGTTAGCCGTTCACTTGAAACTTGAAACCTGAAACTTGAAACTGCCGTTAAGCTCCCATCACGATCTCGCCCTTCACCGCGTCGAACTTCGCCACCTTCCCCTGCTTCAGGCTCCAGGAGCCCATGATGAGCGCCGTCTGAACGTGGTACGCCATGTCGGCCGGCGAATTGGTCTTCGGGTCCTTCGCGCGGCAACAGTCGAGGAACTGCTTCCAGTGCTCGGTCATGTCTTCGCCGCGCTCGACCGGGAACTGCTTGGCCTCCTTGTTCTTCTGGGCCCCGTCGGCGGGGAAATACGCGATCTTGCCGCCGCGCACCGTCAGCGACCCTTCCCACCCGCGAATGATCGGCACGCGGCCGCCGGCCCCGCGGCACTCGACGCCGGGATCGTTGTTCCCCTGGGTGCCGAGGACCGCCACGGTGATCTTCTCCGGGTAATCGATCAGCATGTTGAACGTGTCGGGCACCTCGCGCTCGGGATACCGGAAAATGCCGCCCGCGGCGACGACCATCTTCGGCAGCGTGACGCCGAGCATGTGGACCACCGGCGTCAGCGAGTGCGGGAAGAGGTCCGTGACGGGGCCGCCGGCGTAGTCCTCGTACATCCGCCAGCGGAAGTAGCGGCTGACGTCGAACGGCCGCTTCGGCGAGTCGCCGAGGAAGGCTTCCCAGTTGAGGTCCTCGCCGGGCTTGACGTTCGGGTCGTCGATCGGCATGCCGCGCTCGCCCCAGTCGCCGACGCGGAAGTAGCCGCACTCCGCGTGGATCGGCTGGCCGATCATCCCGTCCTTGATCATCTGGGCGATCTGGTGCCAGGCCCGGTCGCTCATCCCCTGGCTGCCGAGCTGGAAGACGCGGCCCGACTTCTTCACCTCCTCGGCCAACTGCTTGATGAGGTCGAACTGCCGCCAGTGCGTGACGGGCTTCTCGCAATACACGTCCTTGCCCGCCTTGAGGGCGTCGATCGCCTGGTATCCGTGCAGGTGGTCGGGCGTGGCGATGCAGACCACGTTGACGTTCGGGTCCTTGAGGAGGTCGCGATGGTCCGAGTACATCTTGACCTTCATCCCCTCGGCGGCCTTTTTCATGCGCGGCCGATAGGCGTCGCACACGGCCACGATGTCGACGGGATAGTTCTGCTTCAGATAGTTGAGAACCTGGATGTGAGCGCCCTGGCGTCCGCCGGTGCCGATGAGGCCGACGCCGAGCCGCTCGTTGGGCTCGGCCGCCGAGAGGATTCCCGGGAGCCATGCGGCCGCGGCGGCTACCGTTCCGGCCGTTTTCAGGAACTGGCGACGGGTCTGACGTGGTGCCATCATGTCGCTCCTTATGTAGGCCGGGGCGTGCCCCGGCTTCCTTATTGACTTCGCGAAGAAGGCACGATTACACGGCGCCGGGGCGCGCCCCGGCCTACTTTTTCGGAAAAAGGCCCAGCCACCGCTGGTACAGCTTCTCGATCTCCTCGGCGGTCTTCTTCCCGTCGCACGCCGCCACGCCGTACGTCAGGGCCAGGGGCTTGCCGGCCTCCAGCGTCATCGGCTCCTTGTAGAGGTTCAGCGTGGCCGACATGTACGCGAAGGGGTTATTCATCGTGAACCAGCGGACCGGCCGCGCGTTCGCCGGGCCGTCGAACATCGCCACCGTGACGGGCTTGCCGTCGACCTCGCCGAGGGCGGCCAGCCACTTCGACGGAAAGACGTTCTCGTCGCCGCGCACGTTGTCGCGCGGGGCCTTCGGATCGGCCGCGAGGAACTCGGTCGCTTTCTCCATCGGAATGGGCAGCCGCAGGCCCAGGCCGAAATAGTGCGAGCCGAAGAGCTTGACGGACGGCCGGTCGCTGTCGGGCGTGAGCGTCGTCCGCCAGATGACGAGGGTGGCGCCCAGGTTGCCGCCATGGTAGACCTCGACGTCGCGGGTCTCCTTGGCGAGGGGCTTCTCGTCGCCGGGGGCCATCCAATCGAGGGTCTCCCTGATCCGCACGGCATTGGGCTTGCCCGGGCCCCACGTCTCACTCAGGCCGTGCTCCTTGTCCACCTCTTTGCCGCAGCCCGGCGTCTCGGACCAGAAGTCGGTCTTCTCGATGCCGATGGCGAACATCAAGGCATGATGGTGCAGGTGATCGGGCGGTGCGTCGCGCAGGACGTTCACCCCGCCCGGGGTATAGAGATCCTTCAGGTAGGGCTTGAAGGGGACGTTCTCCGCGCGGTAGAGCGCGATGGCCTTGTTGGTGTCGTCGTCCTTGATCGGGATGGAGCCCGCGCCGTCGTTGGAGTTCACGGCGGCCCCTCCGGCGGCCGGCTCGGCGCCGCGCGCGGCGGCCGCAATCAGCAGTAGGGATAGGACAC
>Ga0209777_10004499_pt1 | contig 16415 bp, 9 predicted proteins | sample FrelakmetHBP12HB_FD_187147 | JGI IMG/M metagenome (GOLD analysis project Ga0209777, IMG submission 187147) | Freshwater lake sediment microbial communities from the University of Notre Dame, USA, for methane emissions studies -HBP12 HB (SPAdes)... | ecosystem: Environmental > Aquatic >...
GACATAAATCAAGAAAATCCGTTCGTTGCCAATTATATAATTCAAAACACTATTTGGTGGGTTGAGTATTCCAGTCTCGATGGAATTAGGGAAGATACTTATCCGTACAACAATCAAAAATTTATGGCTCGCTGGGCAAAAATAATTTTGGATGAGTATCCATCGTTAAATATTGTAGGCGAAGTTTGGACAGGTGAACCGGCATTCTTAGCCGGATATCAAAAAGATACTTTTCTGCCGCGCAGCTTTAATACAAATCTTCCTGCAATAACCGATTTTGCACTGCGTGATGTTTTTATCCGCTATTTGCAAAGCCAAAATAGTTTATATAATGTGTTCGAACTGCTTGCAAAAGATTATCTGTATAAAAATCCAAACAACTTAGTTACGTTCGTAGATAATCACGATTTGGCGCGCATCATGTATTATGCAAAAGGAAATGTCGATAAAGCAAAAATTGTTTACACAATTTTGTTTACTACGCGCGGCATCCCGCAAATATTTTACGGATCGGAAATTGGAATGGTTGGAACCGAGGATCACGGAATATTACGTGCACCGTTCCTCGGCGGATTTCCAAACGATAAGCGAAATGCATTTACGTCGGCAGGAAGAACTAAAGAAGAAAATGATATTTTCGATTTTATCCGTGAGTTAATTCATCTACGTAAAAAATATCCCGCTCTTGAGAAAGGTAAGCTAACTCATTTCCCTCCAGCCAAAGATGTATACGTTTATTTCCGTACTCTTAATAATGAAAAGATGATGATAGTTGTAAATAACAATAGCTCGACAAGTTTTGCCGAATTAAAAATGATGAAAAATTTTCTTTCCGAAAGATCCAATCTAGTAAATATTAGAACCGGAGAAAAAATTAAACTGAATACAGACATGCTGCTAAAGATTGAGAGCACCAGAGCCGAGATTTTCAAGATTATTAACTAAACGTATAGAAACAGAAATAAGCAGCAATCCCCTTTCAGAATACTTGAAAATTCATTATGATTAAGCGTGAAGATTGTGGGACTATTTATGAAATCATTTTTAGTAATTACGTCAATCTTCTTCAGTTTTTGCATTCAATCATGTCACAAATCAGATGGTATAGTTAGCCCAATCGCTTCTGGCGTATATCAATACAAGGCATTCGATAATAATAATATTCTGATTACTGCCGGCACAATTCATTTAGCTTTTGAAGACTCATCAAAAATTACCGGTGACTGGAAACTGTTTGCGATTGAAAACCCGCGTAACATAGGCCCCCAATTCGGTACGGGTAATTTAACTGGCTCGATAAAAAATGGAGAGATCAGCATAAATCTTAATCCAAATTTTGTTGATAATAATGTGATTTTGCACGGTAAGTTTTCGGTCGAGTTATTTTCAGGCAAGTGGGAATGGATCGGTTTTCCGGGAGTGATAAATAGTGGAACTTTCAAGTCGGAACTGAAACCGGTCTTGTGGTAGCACAGTGTCAAATCTGTATTTAGGTTCAATTCTGTAAAAAATAGCATGTATCATTTCGAATTACATATAATTCATCAGGCTAAAGTTAAGAAGAACTTTAATTCGATAATTTTATATATTCCTATCGGCTGAAAGTACAATGCTATATTTTAAATTCTAAAAATGATAAAAAAAACAAAAATAGATTTGGCAAAAGAAATAGAATGGCTCACCGAAGAAAATAAATCTCTAAAAAGATCACCTCAAAAATCAACTCAAACGAAGAATATTCCGGGAAGTGAAGCCACCATACAAGCAGTTTTTGAAAATGCCGGTATTGGTATCTTAATCTTAGATTCTAATAGAAAATTTTTGAAAATAAATTCCATGTTGTCAAAAATACTCGGTTATAGTGAAAACGAGCTTTATAACATGACTATCGAGCAAATCTCTCATCCCGATGATTTGAATAATGATCAGGAATTATTTAAGGAAGTTGCTGCAGGCAAAAGAAAGCAATATGAAATCGAAAAAAAATACATAACTAAAAGTGGAAAAATTATATATGGAAAATTAATCGTTTCTAGTACTGACAATGAAAAAGGTAAAACAAAAAACTTTATTGCACTAGTTGAAGATATTACTGAGCAAAAACAGATTGCCGATAAATTAGCTGCCGAACAAAATCTCTTTATCACTCTTTTGAAAAACACTCCGGATAATATTTATTTCAAGGACTTAAACGGCCGTTTTACTAAAACGAACTTGGCAACTGCAAAGAAATTTGGTTTTAACAATCCTGAAGAATTAATCGGTAAATCAGATTTTAATATTTTTGGCCCCAGTCATTCTTCTCAAACATATGAAGACGAGCAACAAATAATAAAAACCGGTAATCCAATAATTGCAAAAGAAGAACGGGAGAGTTGGCCTGACGGAAGAACTACATGGGCGTCCACAACAAAAATGCCCCTTTACGCTGCCGATGGAAAAATAATCGGCACATTCGGAATTACACACGACATCACTCAAGTCAAACTAAATCAAGGAACAATAATAGAAAGTGAACAGCTTTACCATTCAATTTTTATGGGTTCTGCTGATGGAATATTTTTGATGACTGATGTCTTTTTAGATTGCAACCAGACCGTTTGCGATTTATTTAAGTGCGAACGCAAGGATATTATCGGTCAATCGCCGGCGTATTTTTCACCCGATACACAACCCGATGGGAAAAACTCTCTCCTTTCTGCCAATGAAAAAATTCAAAGTGTGCTTAATGGAACTCCGCAAAGATTTTACTGGCAGCATAAAACTAAAGACAATATTCTTTTTGATGCGGAAGTTTCTCTTAACTCTATTACAATCGGCGGAAATAAGCTAATTCAAGCGGTTGTACGCGATATAACAAAAAGAAAAAAATCTGAACGAATAAGAGAAGCACTGTTTGAAATTTCTGAAGCGGCATATACTGCTTCCGACATGTTTATGCTTTATAAAAAAATTCACGAGATTGTCGGAACATTAATGCCAACAAAAAATATTTACATTGCTCTTTATGATAAAAAAACAGACATGGTTTCATTCCCCTACTTTGTTGATGAGTTCGATCCCCAGCAAGCGCCGAAAAAATTCGGCAAAGGTTTAACAGAATATGTTTTAAGATGCGGTGAAGCATGTCTTGTTGATTCTCAAAAAGATTTGGAATTAAGAAGATTCGGTGAAGTAGAATTAGTCGGCGAACCCTGTGCTATTTGGTTAGGTGTACCTCTTAAACTTGGCGGTAAAACTATCGGCGTTATTGTTGTCCAGGATTATGAGAATGAAAAAGCTTACGGCGAAGAAGAAATGCAAGTTCTCACATTCGTCTCAGAACAGATTGCGCAGGTGATTGAAAGAAAAAGAAGTTCCGACTCGATTAAAAAATATGCTGAAGAATTAAACCAGCTTAATACTACAAAAGACAAATTCTTTTCCATCATTGCACACGATCTAAAGAATCCGTTTATTACAATACTTGGATTTTCCGATCTGCTTCAAACCGATTACGCTGATCTTAGCGATGAAGAAAGATTGTTCTACATTGAGGAAATGAAAAAATCCGCTGAGATTTCCCACACACTTTTACAAAACTTATTGCTTTGGTCCCGTTCGCAAACAGGCCGTATCGAATTCAATCCGCAAAAAATAAATCTACAAACGCTTGTTGATAGTAACTGCGCTCTCATGAAATCTACGGCTAACCGTAAACAGATCAATATCAAATGCGAAGTTGCAAACGAACTTACCGTTTATTCTGACGAGGATATGCTGAACACCGTTTTCCGAAATCTCATTACAAATGCAATAAAGTTCAGCAACAAAGGGGGCGAAGTAATTATAAGTTCTAATGTGTCAGATTCATTTGCTGAAATCACTGTTGCCGATTTCGGAACCGGAATGGATAAAAATATCAAAGAAAATCTTTTCAAGTTAGATTCTACTCAATCTGTCCCAGGTACCGATAATGAATCCGGCACAGGATTGGGACTCATACTATGTAAAGAGTTTGTTGAAAAGAACGGCGGTAAGATTTGGGTAGAAAGTGAGCTCGGAAAAGGGAGTAAATTTTTCTTCACTTTACCTCTAGTTGTTGGCTAATATTATGAATAATTTTTTTTATGAATCGCCAGGTTGATCTTTTCAATTATTTTAAAAAATAATTGTTGAAGATATAATTAAGAATATCATTCATTTTGAATAATAGTTTTATGAAAAATAAATCTACCGCGGACGAAGCAAAGAAAAAATCAGTTCTGATTAAAGAGCTAAAATCCATTCGCAAAAAAGCAAAGCTTCTTGAATCTTCATTAGAAAAATACAAGTTGACAAAAGAAAAGAACGTGGATTCCATTCAACGTTATCAAGCACTTTTCGATTTATCTCCAAGCGGAATATTGTTCGAAGACACGAAGGGTAATATCATAGATGCCAATAAAGCGTTTTGCGGTTCAACCGGTTATACAAAAAAAGAATTGATAGGAAAAAATATCCGCATAGTAGTTCCTCCTGAAAATTATCCGGTTATAGATAAACACATAGAAGAAATTCTAAAAGGAAAATTATTCGAGCATGAAGTAATTAATCTAAGAAAAGACGGAACGAAACATCTTGTAGAGTTACGTGAAATTCGAATTACGCTACCGGATGGAAAAGAAGGAATACTTTGTGTAGTGAACGACATCAGCGATCGTAAAGAATCAGAAATGAAGCTGCGTGAAAGTGAAGAACATTACCGTCTGCTCTTTGAACTTTCTCCGGATGCGATTGTTGTTCACAGCGAGGGAAAATTAATTTTTGTAAACCATGCCGGAACCAAGTTAATAGGTGCGTCATCACCAGAAGAACTCATCGGTAAGCCAATGTTAAATTTTGTTCATCCAGACTATCACGAATTTGTTATAGAACGTATTAAAAAACAGGTGCGCGGTGAAGCTGTACCTAAAGCTGAAGAAAAATATATCCGCATTGACGGAACTCCTATTATTGTTGAAGTAACAGCGGCACCTTTTCAATATCATGACAAGTTAGCTTCGCTGGTAATAATTCAAGACATCACAGAGCATAAAAAAGCAGAAGAAGGTTTACGCCAATCAGAATCAAAAATGCGAGCGCTCTTTAATGCAATGACAGATGTAATTTTAGTTGTTGATTCAAAAGGCAGATATATTGAAGTTGCATCAACAAATACTTCTTTGCTCTACAGACCTCCTGCTGAAATACTTGGTAAAACCGTGTATGAAATTTTTCCAAAAGGGCAGGCAAACTTTTTCCTCTCTCACATTAAACAAACACTTGAAACACGCGAAGCTGTAAATTTGAATTACGTTCTGCCGATTGGCGGCAGAGAGATCTATTTCGAAGCAAGGCTTACGCCGTTATCGAAAGATAAAGTTCTTCTTGTTGCACGCGACGTTACAGAAAGAAAACGTACAGAGGACGCTTTACGCGAAAACGAAAAAAAATACAAAGACCTAGCAAATTTACTGCCCCAAACCATTTTTGAAACTAACGAAAAGGGCATTTTAACTTTTACCAACGATAAAGGACTTCAATCTTTCGGTTATACTCAAAATGAGCTGTTTAATAAAATTCATGCACTTCAGATGGTTGATATGAAAGATAGAAAAGCAGCTCTCGAAAGTATGCAAAGCGTTTTGCATGGTGAAAAACTTACCCGCCAAGAATATACTGCTTTAAGAAAAGATGGAACGACATTCCCCGCTATAGTTTCAACAAACACAATTATTCGTAATGGAAAAGTTACCGGCTTAAGAGGAGTTATAATTGATATAACAGAACGCAAGAGAGTTGAAATGGAATTAGAAACTTCTCTCTCTCTTATAAAAGCAACATTAGAATCAACTGCCGATGGTTTGCTTGTTGTTGACGATCAAGGAAAAATTTCACAATTCAATCAGAAGTTTATAGACTTGTGGAGAATCCCCGAAAATATAATGTCTACCCACGAAGATGCCAAAGCTTTAGATTTCGTTTTAGACCAGTTGATATATCCCGAGAAATTTTTTGCAAAAGTGAAAGAATTATATGCACAGCCTGATGCTTCCTCTTTTGACATTCTGGAATTTAAAGACGGGCGCGTATTCGAACGTTACTCGCAGCCGCAGGTAAAAAATAATAAAAGTGTCGGAAGAGTCTGGAGTTTTCGCGATGTTACAGCGCAAAAGAAAACCGAAGAAAAATTAATTGAAAACGAAAACCGTTACCGCTCTTTATTTTTAAACATGCTTGAAGGTTATGCGTATTGTAAAATGATTTATAAGAACAATAAGCCGCACGATTTTATGTATCTGGAGGTTAATAATAAATTCGAAAGCTTAACAGGATTAAAAAATGTAATCGGTAAAAAAGTCACTGAATTAATCCCCGATATAAAAGAAACAAATCCCGAGTTATTCGGGATTTACGGCAGAGTAGCTTTATCCGGTAAGCCGGAACGATTTGATGCTAATATCAATCAATTAGGAATTTGGCTCTCTGTTTCAGTTTACAGCACTCAGCCGGAACATTTTGTTGCTGTTTTTGATAACATAACCGATCGCAAGAAGACAGAACTTGAAACGCTCCAGCAGAAAACAAAATTCCAACAATTATTCGAAAACTCCCCCGCCGGAATTGTAATGTTAGATGAAAATGATAGAGTACAATATATCAACAAAGGGTTCGAAACAATTTTTCAATATTCATTTGAAGAAATCAAAGGGCGTTACATCAATGACATAGTTTCTCCGGAGGGATTTCTTGACGAGGCAAGTAATTTATCTTCGCAAACCATACTTGGTAACGTGGTCGAAAAAGAATCTGTGCGTAAGCGCAAAGATGGAAGTCTCGTTTCTGTTCATATCTATGGTATACCAATAGAAGTTGACCAAAAACGAATTGGCATTTACGGAATGTATGTTGACATAACCGAACGCAAGCGTGCAGAAACAGAATTAAGAGAGAATCAAAAACTTCTGAGCACGGTCATCGAAACGATGCCGATTGGTATTTGGGTGTTAGATAAAAACGGAAAAATCATTCACGGAAATTCTGTAGCGCAGAATATCTGGGGCGGCGCAAAGTATGTGGGGATGGAAAAATACGATGAGTATAAAGCTTGGTGGGTTAAAGACGGCAAAATGGTTCAGCCAGATGAATGGGCGGCAGTTGCAGCTTTAACAAATGGCAAAATTACAATTAATGATGAACTTGAAATTGAATGTTTCGATGGACAGCATAAATTTATTTATAACTCTGTTGTTCCGATCCGACGTTCTCAGAACGAAATTGCCGGAGCGGTAGTTGTTAATCAAGATATAACCGAACGTAAGAACGCAGAAAAAGAATTACTTCAAGCAAAAGAAAGAGCGGAATCATCGGACAAAATTAAATCCGAATTCTTATCGCAAATGTCCCACGAAATACGTACTCCTCTAAATGTTTTATTAAGCCAATCAGTTTATATCAATGAAGAATTGGGAGAAAGGAAACAATTAACGGATGATCTCTCTGAATCTTTCCTTAGCATTAAGGATTCCGGCAGAAGAATTATAAGAACTATCGAGTTGATTTTGAGCATGTCCGAACTTCAATCTGGCAGTTACGATTTCAAACCAAAACAAACTGATTTATATTCCGAGATTATTCAGCAGCTTTATGAAGAATTTAAACCCTTAACAGACGAGAAAAAATTAAAATTTACTATAATAAAAAATACAAACATTACTTCTGTTAATATTGATTCTTACGCTGTCAAACAAATCTTTAACAATTTGGTTGACAATGCAATTAAGTTTACTAAAAAAGGAAGTGTAACAATAAACATTGAAAAGAATGAAAGAGAAAACTTAACTGTTTACGTAGAAGATACAGGTATTGGAATCTCGGAAGATTATTTATCAAAACTTTTTACACCTTTTCTACAAGAATCCCATGGTTACTCAAGAAGTTATGAAGGCACTGGTTTAGGTTTAGCTTTAGTAAAAAAATTCTGCGATATGAATAATATTTTAATAGAAGTGCAATCAGCAAAAGAAAAAGGCAGTACATTCAAGCTAACATTTCTAAGTTAGTTTCACCAAGTAGTCTTTTCTTTAGATCCCGTTTGTAAATCGTTAGCTTGGCGCCACTATCTCTTTGGGGGATACCTACAATCGCTACTATTTGTTGATGGAATTAGTTGTAGAAGAAAAGAGATATGGGTAATTTTTCTTCATGGAATTTTTCAAAAAGTGGGAGTAACAAATGACAAAGCTTCTTTCTAAAAATGATGTGATGGAAACGCTGACGATGAACGACACTATCGAAATTCTCGAAAAAGCTTTCACAGATCTTGCAAATGGAAATGCCGTTATGCCTCAACGAACATCAATAACGTCTCCGGAGAATAATGGAGTCGCCCTGTATATGCCCGCATACTTAAAAGGAATCGGTGCATTTGGAATTAAAGTAGTAACGGTATTCAGAGATAACTTACCAAAGTATAATTTACCAACAATACTCGGAACAGTAATTCTTCTTGATGAAAAAACCGGCGCTCCTATTGCACTGTTGGATGGCGGTTATATTACAGCGATGAGAACGGGCGGCGCTGCAGGTTTGGCAGCTAAATTCCTTGCACGCAAAGACGCAAAAGTTCACACACTCTTTGGAACCGGCGGAATGGCGAGAACACATGCTTGGGCTGTTAATTGCGTACGAAAAATTGAAAAATTGATTTTATTTTCGCTCGATCCCATCGAAAAACAAAAAGCATTTAAGAAATCGCTTGAAAAAATTATCAATTGCGAAATTGTTTTAGGTGACGATCCGAAAAAAGCAGTAAACGAGGCGGATATAGTTACATTAATCACAAGTACAAAAGAACCGATAATTGACGGCGATTGGATTAAACCGGGAACTCACATAAATGGTATCGGATCGCACGCACCTGCAATGAGGGAAATTGATTCTAAGACAATTGTAAAATCAAAAGTGATTTGCGATTTAACCGATGCATGCAAGCTCGAAGCGGGAGATTTTATTATTCCAGTTGAAAAAGGTGAATGGAGCTGGGATAAAGTTCATGCTTCTCTTGGCGATATAATTACTGGCAAAAAAACCGGAAGAGAAAATGACATAGAGGTTACTCTCTTCAAGAGTGTCGGGCTTGCTATTCAAGATATTTCAGTGGCGTTTCATGTTTTTAAGAAAGCTTCTGCGTTGAAAGTGGGAACGGATTTTAGTTTTTAACTGTCTTTGTCTGAGAAGAGTATGGGAGAGCTGTAAAAATATTTTCCCCGTACAATTTTTCCGTAGCTTTAACTTAAACGGTTTGGCGGGTTACAGTTCAAACATTAACTGCAGATAACCGTAGCTTGAATTATTAGTAATCTCCTGCGTAATATTTTTCTGCATGATCTGCCGGAAGACAATATCAAAAACAAATTGCCGTATTGGTTCAATTCTAAAATCAAAAGTGAAAATGTTTTTATTAATTCTTTCACCGTCGAGAAACTCTATATCAATGGGATCAATGCCATCGCGGTGAGCAACAAACGGATCGCCGCCGGCATTAAACAGAAGATTTCCCTGCGAATCGTAAATGTTATCCCCGTGCCGAATATACTGATAATCGAAATTAAACCGCATCCAATCATTTACATTGTATGCCGCCTCAATTAAAATTTCATCGGAGTTTGGACCGATTTGATCCCCGAGAATTTGCCCCCAAGCTGTATAAGTATCTTTTGGATTGATATGCGAGTAAACGTAAGGACGAATTCTTGTGTACTCAAAAATTAAAGAGAGATCGCTAATTGAAAATGGCGTGTACCAGAACGCGCTTAATTTGTATCCAGTTTTATTTATATAGTTATTAAGATCTGAAAGATTGCCGAAAGGATCATCATCCATAAAAAATGTTGCCTGCAATTCCAAATTCTTAAAACAATTTGTTTCAAGGTCTAACCAGAGAGTGGCATTATCTCTGTCCTGCAAAGACATTTCAACAAACTTGTAAAATGCAAATGGATTTAGATATGCAATGTCAATCCCTCTTCCGGAATAAATGATTGATTCTCCCAAACCGATATTGAATAAATTTTTAAATGATAACTTGAAACGGTTTGTTGCCATATACTTTGTATAGTTGTCGTCACGGATAGGATCGAATTGACCAACAGTTGCGGCGTGCAACGAAGTAAAACTAAAAATGCCGTAATTAAAATCTAATTTAAAAAAGTCCATGAGTGGGCTGTCGCCGGATAACACCAACTTACTTCCATATCCGTAACCAAATTTCAATTTCTCTCTGCCTAACTCAATAGCAATTCCCATATTCTTTACTGGTTCGGCATAATATCTTAAATAACCATCGGTAAAATCATAATTGCCGATGTTCTCAGTATTTTCAACATACTTAAAATTATAATTCAGGCGCGGATCTATTGTAGAAGCATAACCATTTGATCCTTTAATACCGCCTTTGATAACGCTTAAGCTGTAACCTAATTTTTCAAATAATGTTCCTCTTGCGCGGAAACCAATGTCAAACAATTCTGTATTTTGAATAAACGGAGTAAAATTTTGACCGTGGACTGCCCTGCCCAAAATATTGAAATAAAAATTCATCCCTTCATCGCGATAAGCATAAGCATATTTAATTTTGTTTGAAAAAATATCCGAGATCGTTGTCGAATAATTTTCACTCTTTCCAAAAAGCTGGTAAGTGTTCGTGCTGTCCGCTTGATCATCATTAAACTCATCTTGATATTTTTTCAGAATCTTTTTTTCTGTAGGACTTAATTCATTTTGGACAGCGCCAATAGTTTGTAAATGTTTTTTTACTTCCGCACGCGACATACTCGGATTATCATCGTGAATGTTGTCAAGTATGTTTTTCACTTTCATCTCTTTCAGAAAAATATATACCTGATGATCTACGGGAACGTTTTCCTGCTGGCTGAAGGAATAAGAAGTAAGGAGTAAGAAGTAAGTAGAAATAAGAAAGATGAAAAATATGTTAGCGTTAACTTTTTTCATGATTATTAAGCATCAACGTTTTTAGGTGCAAGAAATTTATTGAAAAGAAGTAGCCCAATAATTGTAACAAATCCGATCATGCTGAAAATTAACCACAACATTGTTGGATTTTTTAAATGATCTACAAAATGAACATAAAGATTAGCGCCGAGCACTCCGCCGATTCCGCTTCCTAACACTCCATACAAAAACGAGTAGCCGAGATACAACGCTTTTTTGTCTTCCGGTGCAATCAATCCGACATAACTTATAAATTTCGGATGTGCCGTCATTTCGCCAATCGAAAAAATAAATATTCCGGCAATGAACACAAACGGATGAGTAGAAATTGCAAGAATTGCAATTCCAATTGTTCCAAGAGTTATTCCGGTGATCATTGTTGGAAGAGCTTTTGTATTCTTCACAATTTTTGAAACAAGCAATTGAAGTAGAATGATCGTTCCGGCATTTATTACTGTAACATGTTCGACATCAAATTTCCAGTTTGGATTCGAAACAAACAATCCAAGAATTGAATTAACAAAATTATTTATAGGAGTTTTGTCCACATAATCTTTGAAATACCAGAGAACGGAATCGAACTGCTGAAAATATAAAATCCAAAATCCGGAGTAGATTACGATCATTAAAATAAATCTGAAATCTTTCAGAACAAGTGCGGCTTCAGTTAAAATTTGTCTCAGCGGTTTTGTATTTATCGGTTTTTTCGGTTCCTTATAAACAAATAAATTTAGAAGAAGAAGCCAGCCTGTTCCAATAGCAGCCATAATAAAAACATACGAATAGGAAATTTGTTTTAACATCGGCACCAGTATAAGCGGAAAAATAAATGCGCCAAGATTGATTGACCAATAATAAATTCCAAATGCCAAAGTAGAATTAGTTTTATCTGTAACACGTGCAATTGTGCCGGAGATTATAGGTTTGAATGTTCCGGCACCAACAACCATGAAAATCAAACTTGCAAATACGAGCGGATAAGATGTCATAAAGCCTGTGAGCAGATAACCTAAGCTCATAACAGCGAAAGCAAAAACTAAAGTTGCACGGTAGCCGAAACGATCTGCAATTGCGCCTGCAACTATCGGAAGCAGATACAATAACGGCTGAAAGACGCTCGTAATAACACCAACACTTTCTTTTGAAAAGCCCAATCCTCCTTCTGCGATTGACAACACCAAATAAACAGATAGAATTGAACGCACACCGTAATAAGAACCGCGTTCAAAAAATTCCATTGTAATAACTGTCCAGAAATTCTTGGGGAAGGATCGGAAGGAAGACTTTTGGTTTTCAGTATTTTCCATCATGATTTCTCAAAATTAGTGATAGTGAACATTGAGCTACTTGATAGTTGTTTGATATACTCTGAAATATCCGTTGAAGTGATGTTTGATATCGAATGTCTTGAAAGTTTTTAATTCTTTCTCGGAAAAAACTTTCTTCATTTTATTTTCAGTTAAAGTTTGATCGTTCTGATCATGTTTTGGTAGGATGAAATTCAATGTGTTATCAAGAATGCTTGGATACTGCTGGCTGTTTAAAATATTACCTTCCGCCTTAACTTCAGTCATTATTCTGAATCTAAGTTTAACAGATGCATTTTCAACTTCTCTTACACGGCTGAAATTTTCTTGTTCGGAAAACACTTCGGAAAGTATCTTCTGCAAATCAGATGGAATTTCAAGACCGCTTTGTTCTATGCGCTCTTTCAGTACCTGCGAAAATGAATTGCTGATGAGATCGCTGGTTTTAACAGTCTCGAAAAAACTTCCATGTACTAATACAACTTTTATTGAACCGGCTTTTCTTCCACGAACCAAATAAAAAACTTCTCGAATGGGGAGTGACAAAATATCGTCTCCGACTTCTTCCATTTGCCTTCTAATATTGCTAGTTCCGCTTCCGATTATTTTCGAAATTTCTTTTGAGCCTCCCGGAATGGTAGAATTAAATGATGATACTGTATAACTATTACTATCTTTTAACTCTATTAATTCTCCACCGCTAAACATCTTCTGATTTTTATTGAGCTTGATTGCCATATCGGGAAATGTACCTCTGTTGATGCAAGAAAGAAGATTTTGTGGGAACGGAAAATTTTCTAATGTGTTAGGTAAAGTGAAATCATTTCGCTTAAGATAAATTTCCTTAAAGAAGTGAAATATAGAATTCATTAATTTCCAAATAAAGTTAGTTTAGAGCTCCGCTTTGTTACTTCGTCAAACGAATCTCCCCAGATTTCGGAAAGATTTTCTGTATGAATGTAATCGGAATAATATTTTTGCAACAGATCGCTTTCGCTGATATTTTCCAAACGCGCTTTTATGCAAGCTACATTCTGGGGATCTATTTCAATTCCGATAGAGTTTCTTTGAAGCTGAAGGGCTGCCGATAAAGTAGTCCCGGTTCCGGCAAATGGATCAAAAATTGTATCGCCAACTTTTGACGAACTTAGGATTATTCTTAGGAGTAACGCAATCGGTGATTGCTGCTTATGGATTCTTTCTCCTTTCTTATCGCGCAACGCTTCATTGCCAGCAAAGTAACCGGAAGTAAGTTCGCGTATATCATCCCATACATCCGTAACGTACATACCGTTTTCTCTTTCGTATTTATAGTTCACAGGCATTGGCGGCGAAATTCTAAGCTTGTGAAAAACCCTTGGCCTTTCTCCCTTTGTTGCGAACGCGATGATTTGGAATTGTTTCCCGTATCGATAGCTGCCTGGAACCGCTGAAGTTTTTTTCTTCCAGATAATCAAATTTTGAAAAGACCATTTGGATTCTCTCAAACATTTCAGAACAGCTTCAGTATTCTTTTCGCGTTGCATAAAATAAATAGCACCGCCCTCTTCGGTAAGGTCGTAGCTGTTCTCACAAACTTCTTTCATCATTTTCCAATAGTCTTCGCTTTCCATCAAGTCTTCATGGTAAGAATATTCTTTGCCTTGATTGAACGGCGGGTCTAAAAAAGTCAGATGGATTTTATCCTTAAAATTCTTTGTGCGAAAAATTCCTAAACAGTTTCCGCTAATAATTTTGTATCCCATAAAATACTCTCTTATAATCCCACTGTAATTTATTATAAAAATTCGTTTAATTCTCTACCTTTTCACGTTTCACGATAGACATCCCGCCTCTCGCTTCTTCCTTCTAACGATTCTCTTCCTCTCTTTTAACCGTTGGGACAAAATCATCCGGTCTGCCAAGTTTTTGCAATCCGAGAATTTCACGTGCATGGTCAAGTGCATCATCGAGATTTCCAAAAATGTTTTCTTCGCCGAACAGATCGAGCAATCCCGCTTGGGTAAAAGCAAACAGCGGTTGAGCATGAACCCCGGACAAAATTATTTTCGTACCGAGCTTTTGAGACTCGTTGTAAAACTCTCTCAGTGTATGCAAACCCGTTGCATCAATTGCAGGAACATTGCGCATATAAATTATTCTTACTTTTGGCGGATCTTCAACAAATCTCATAGCATCCTTAAACGTAGAAGCAGCTCCAAAGAAGAAAGGTCCATTGATCTCGTATACTTCCACTCCAAGCGGAATAACTCTTTTGTTTATCGCATTCGGATCGGGCAGTTCATCTTCATCATTCAACTCGCGCGTAATAACCCCAACATTTGTGACCGTTGCCATTCTGTGCATGAATAAGAAAACCGCTAACAGCATTCCGATTTCTATTGCGATTGTTAAATCAAAAATAACCGTTAAGAAAAAAGTTGTGAGCAATACAATTACGTCGCTGCGCGGACTTTTTAATAAACTTTTAAACGAACGCCACTCGCTCATATTGTAAGCAACAATTACAAGAATTGCAGCGAGCGTGGGCAACGGAATTAACTTTGCCCACTTGCCAAAGAACAACATTATCAAAAGCAAAACTATTGCATGTGTAATTCCTGAGATCGGAGTGCGTCCACCATTCTTGATGTTTGTAACAGTTCTTGCAATAGCACCAGTAACCGGAATTCCGCCGAAGATTGGCGATAAAATATTTGCAGTTCCTTGAGCAACAAGTTCCATGTTTGAACGATGCTGTTTACCTATCATTCCATCGGATACAACCGCTGAAAGAAGCGATTCGATTGCGGCAAGAATTGCAATTGTAGTAGCAGGTGCGATCAATCCTTTAATTACTGCAAAATCGAAATGAGGAAGAGTTGGTGTCGGAAATGCAGAAGGAAGATTTCCAAAACGCGAACCGATAGTTTCAACATTCAAATCGAAGAAATGAACAAGAAAAGTTGTAAGAATAATGGCAATGATAGAGCCGGGAATTTTATGAGTGACTTTGGGCCAGAAAATCATTACGAAAAGAGCAAAGAGAGAAATTAAAAGAGCCGCATGATTTATTGAAACAAAATTTTGAAAATATAAAAACCACTTCTCAGAGAAGTCTGTTGGAATATTTTTAATTGCTAATCCGAAAAGATCTTTTATTTGTGAAGAAAAAATTACAACGGCAATTCCGCTTGTGAATCCAATCACTACGGGATAAGGAATGAATTTTATTATTGAACCGAAGCGGGCAATTCCCATAACAACAAGAATTACTCCCGCCATCATGGTTGCAATTATCAATCCGTTCATTCCATAGCTCTGAATAATTCCGTAAACTATAACAATGAATGCACCGGTTGGTCCGCCGATCTGTACACGGCTTCCGCCGAGAAATGAAACAATGAATCCACCGACAACAGCGGTGATCAATCCTTGCAGAGGAGAAACTCCGGAAGCGATACCGAAAGCAATTGCAAGTGGAAGCGCAACAACGCCAACGATAATTCCTGCTGTTACATCTTTTATAAATTGTTCACGTGTAATTGTTTTATAAATTGTAAAGATTTTTGGTTTTAGCACTTCTAGCCCAATGATATTGGAAATTCATCAGCAAATTTAAAGTTATATCGAGGAAGATGCTAAAATAATAACTGCAGATTTATCCATGCGGATTTGTTTACTCCGCATTATTAGTGTTCTAATACTAAAAAATATCTTCTCTGAAACCACAAAGCAACATTAACTAAACTGATTAAAACCGGCACTTCAACAAGAGGACCGATAACCGCGGCGAACGCTTCTCCGGAATTAATTCCGAATACAGCAATCGCAACTGCAATCGCTAATTCGAAATTGTTACTTGCAGCAGTAAATGAAAGCGTTGCTGTTTTAGAATAATCTGCGCCGATCTTTTTACCGAGGTAAAACGAAACAAAAAACATTATTATAAAATAAATTACAAGTGGAATCGCAATTCGAATTACATCAAGCGGAATCTTAACAATGTATTCGCCTTTGAGCGAGAACATTACAACAATTGTGAAGAGCAATGCAATTAAAGTTATCGGTGAAATCTTTGGAATAAATTTTTGTTCATACCATTGCTTACTTTTT
>Ga0209777_10004500_pt1 | contig 16413 bp, 6 predicted proteins | sample FrelakmetHBP12HB_FD_187147 | JGI IMG/M metagenome (GOLD analysis project Ga0209777, IMG submission 187147) | Freshwater lake sediment microbial communities from the University of Notre Dame, USA, for methane emissions studies -HBP12 HB (SPAdes)... | ecosystem: Environmental > Aquatic >...
TTCGAGCCGAAGTACAACGCCTATAGCCAGGAGCAACTGGCCGTCGTGCCGGTCGCGGGCGGCGAGCCGCGCGTTCTCACGGCCGCCCTCGATCGCAGCGCGACGGAGGCCGAATTCACGCCGGACGGGTCCGCCCTGACGTTCATGGTGGAAGACAACCAGCGGACGTATCTGGCGAAGGTCGCCGTCGGGGGCGGAGCCGTCGAGCGGGTGAGCGAGGGCGGCACCGAAATCAGCGAAATTTCCAGCGGCGGCGGTCATACGGCCATCGCCGCGGCGACCGACGAGTCGGTGACGGAAATTTACGCCCTCGAGGGCGGAAAGCTCCGCAAGCTGACCTCGCAGAACGATGCCCTGTTCGCCGAATTGCGTCTGGGCGCCGTCGAAGACATGAGCTTCCGGAGCAAGGACGGCACGGAAATCCACGGCTTGATGGTGAAGCCGCCGTTTTATGAGGCCGGGAAGACGTATCCCACGCTCCTGTGGATTCACGGCGGACCGAACATGCAGGACGACCACGCCCTGACGTTCGGCCTGTATCCGCTGCAGCTGGAACGGCAGTTTTTCGCGGCCAACGGCTACGTCGTTCTGGCGATCAACTATCGCGGCGGCAGCGGCTTCGGGGCCGAGTTCCAGAAGAGCATTTTCGCCGATTGGGGGAACAAGGAAGTCGTCGACCTGCTCGCGGGGGTGGACGAGGCCGTGCGGATGGGCGTGGCCGACCCGGACCGCCTCGGCATCGGCGGCTGGAGCTACGGCGGCATCCTGACCGACTACACGATCGCGACGGACGGGCGCTTCAAGGCGGCCGTCAGCGGCGCCGGGAGCTCGGACCAGCTCGCGATGTACGGCGTCGACCAGTACGTCCTGCAATACGAAAATGAGCTCGGGCCTCCGTGGCGCAATCCGGAGACCTGGCTGAAAGTCTCTTATCCGTTCTTTCACGCCGACCGGATTCACACGCCCACGCTGTTTCTGGGCGGCGAAAAAGACTGCAACGTGCCGATCGTCGGCGGCGAGCAGATGTACGAGGCCCTGAGAACGCTCGGGGTCCCCACCCAGCTGGTCGTCTATCCGGGCCAGTACCATTTGTTGACGCGGCCCAGCTTTATTCATGAGCGTCTGGGGCGGTACCTGGAATGGTATGACAGGTATTTAAAGGCCCCGAAGAAGTAGGGTCAAGCCCAAACGACCTCTATTTTCGACGATATCTATTCTTTTCCGTCGAATCGCGTTCACCGGACGATTGCCGTCAGAATCGGGCGAAGGCGATGACTCCGAGCAAAACCGGGACATTGAGCGCCGCGAACGCGGAACGTGATACCCACGCCCGCTTTCCGAACGGCCGAGTGACCCGGTTTTTCCGGCCGAGCGCTCAAAGCTTGGAGAGCGCGTCACGGGCGGCGTCGCGGAAGCCTTCCGAGAGGCTCGGATGGTGGTAGATCGAATAGATGAAATCCTCGGCCGTGACTCCGGTCCGCATCCCCACGACGAGGTTGTGGACGATCTCGGCCGATTCCGCGCCGAGGATGTGGGCGCCGATCAGACGGTGGGACGAGGGGTCGAAGAGCATTTTGATAAATCCCGGGTTGAACGCCTGGAGACTACAGGCCTTGACCAAGCCGGCATAGCTGCACACGCCGATGACGTGGGGGATCCCGTCTTCCGCGGCTTCGTCCTCGGTCAGGCCGACCGAGCCGATTTCCGGCTGGGTGTAAATCCCGCCCGGAACAAACCGCTCGTCGATCGTCCGGGAACCGCCCATCGCGTTTTCCGCGGCCACCGCGCCCTCGAGGATGGCCGTGGAGGACTGCATCCGGCGGCCGAGGACGTCGCCGGCGGCGAAGATCCCCGGCGCGGTCGATTCCAGGCATTCGTCCACGATGATCTCGCCGTATTTTCCGACGGACACGCCGGCCGCCGCCAATCCGAGATTTTCCGATGACGGCCGCCGCCCGACGCAAGCCAGGACGAGGTCGGCTTCGAGCGTCGTCCCGTCTTCAATGGTGATGACCCAGCCGCCTTCGCGTTTTTCGGCGCAGGAAGCGACGGTCGTTTCCGGATTAATCTTGATGCCGCGCCGCTTCATCTCTTTTTCGATCGCGGCGACGACGTCCTTGTCCTGCCCGAGGAGGACATGGGGCGTCTTTTCGATCAAAATCACTTCCGCGCCGAAGGTCCGGAAAATGAAAGCGTATTCGCAGCCGATGATGCCCGCCCCGACGATGATAATCCGCCGGGGACATTCCATCAGGGCGATGACTTCATCCGTGGTGATGACCGTCTTTCCGTCGACGGGGAGAGCGGGGAGCGAAAGGGGATGGGAACCCGCGGCGACGATCGTCCGCGGCGTTTCGATTTCGACGACGGATCCGTCCGTCTTGGTCACCCGGAGCCGGTCGGGGGCGAGAAACACGCCTTCTCCCTGGATCCATTCCACTTTATGCGCCCGTAAATGCGAGTGAATGACGCCGAGATCGCATTTCATCAGCTTGTTACGGCTGGCGACGACGGCTTTAAAATCGAGCGAGATCGGCCCGTCGATACGGACGCCGAAGTTCCCGGCTTTTTTGACGCTTTCAAATACTCCGGCCGAGATCGAGAACGTCTTACTCGGCAGGGTCCCGGTGGCCACGCAGGCCCCACCCAATTGGGAGCCGTGCTCGATCAGGCCGACGCGGGCGCCGAGCTCGGCGGCCTTGACCGCGGCCGCGATTCCGGCTTCGCCCCCGCCGACGACGACCGCGTCGAAATGCTTCGCGTCCATGCCTTCATTTTACCCGAACGGAGGGATGGGGGAAAGCGGCTTTCTATTGACAGACGTCGGGAGGATTTTTATAGTGGGACTTGGAAAATACGCCCTGAAGAAGGAATCGCTCATGACGACCACCTCTCATTCCAATCCCATGCGTCGAATCGTCTGTACGCTCATTCTCGCGCTGGGCATTTCCCTGTCCCTGGGCCTGGCCCAATGGCCCGCGGCCAAACCCTCCGAGGTCGGCCTCTCGGCCGAGCGGCTGGAGCGACTGAGCCGGTATCTTCATTCCGTCGTCGACGGGAACAAAGCCTCGGGTATTGTCGCCCTGATCGCCCGCAAAGGCCGCCTGCCGTACCTGGAGGCCTTCGGAAAGCTTGACAAGGAGACGGGAGCGCCGATGCCGACCGACGCGATCTTCCGTATCGCCTCCCAATCGAAGGCCGTCACCAGCGTGGCCGTCATGATGCTGTTCGAGGAAGGCCGCTTTCTCCTCGATGATCCGATTTCGAAATACATCCCCGAATTCGCCGAGGCGCGGGTGGCCGTTCCCTCGGCGGAGAAAGGGGCCAGGGGATACGCGACCGTCCCGGTGAAACGGCCGATCACGATCCGCGACCTTCTCACCCATACGGCCGGCATTTCCTACGGCGACGGGCCGGCCAAGGAAGAGTATCTGGCCGCCGGCATCCACGGCTGGCTGTTGGCCGACCAGACCCGGCCTCTCGGCGACGTGATCCGGAAGCTGGCAACCCTGCCGTTCGACGCCCAGCCCGGGGAAAAATTCGTTTACGGCTACAACCTCGACATCCTCGGATATCTGGTGGAAAAAGTTTCCGGGTTGAGCCTGGCCGACTTCATCGCTCAAAAGATCACCGGGCCCTTGAAGATGAAGGATACCTGCTTTTTCCTGCCCGAAAACAAGCTGGACCGGTTCACCTCCGTTTTCGGCCTCGATGAACGGGGCGTTCTCACCCGGGTCGAGGATGCCCGGGACAATGTCTACGTCAAGGGGCCGCGGATGTGCTATTCCGGGGGAGCGGGGCTTCTCTCCACGGCCGGCGATTACGCCCGCTTTCTCCAGATGCTTCTCAACGGCGGCGAGCTGGACGGCGTCCGTTTGCTCAGCCCGAAATCCGTCGAGCTCATGACCGTCGATCATCTCGAAGGAATCTACGGCTCGGAGGGATTCGGCCTCGGTTTCTGGATAACGAAAAAGCTGGGCCTCGACGGTCAGCCCGGGACGGTCGGATCTTTTGGCTGGGGCGGCGCGTATCATACGAAGTACTGGGTCGACCCGAAGGAACAGATGGTCTGCGTGCTGATGACCCAGCTTCTGCCCGCGACCGGAAGCGAACTCCACGATAAGTTCCACGCCCTGGTATATCAGGCCGTCGTCGAGAGCTACGAAAAATAAGAATTCAAAGAAAGACGCGAATAGGACCGCCCTTATAAGGGGCGGCGTCCCTAATTGAGGGGGATGCCTTCGTTGACGGGAGGGCGGCGGCGTGGTACGTTGGCCGGCGATGGGTTCCGAATTCATTTTGACGCGGGCCTCGGCCGGGTCGGGGAAAACGTACGCCCTCTCCCTGCGGTTTGCCCGGTTTCTCCTGACCGACGGTCCCGCCGGCGTGCCCCAGGCCCTGCCCAATATTCTGGCCATCACCTTCACCCGCAATGCCGCCCGGGAAATGAAGGAACGTATCCTCGATTGGCTCAAGGAAGGCTATCGGGGGGAGGGTGAAAAAGCCGAGAAGCTCCTCGTCGAGCTCAACGAATCGAAGCTCTCCCTGGCCGAGCTCTCGCGAAGGGCCGAAACGGCCGTCGAGCGGATTCTGGCCGGCTATACGGATTTCCAGGTGGACACGATCGACAGCTTCTCGACCATGGTCTTCCGGACCTCGGCCGTGGACCTGGGATACGGTCCCGATTTCGAGATCTCCCTCGCTCCCCGCGAGCTTTTGGATTATGCCTTCGCCCGGTTTCTCCGCCGGGTCAAGCCGGCGAGCCCGGAGGGAGAGGCGTTCCGGCAAATCCTGGATTACCTGCTCCTCCAGGAAGGCGAAAAGACGAGATTTCTCTGGGATCCGACCCCGAAAATCAGCGAAAAGCTGAACGCGTTCCTGGAAAAGCTCGCGGCCCGTCCGGGTGATCTTGTCCTGGACGACTGCCGGGAGGAAAAAGCGGATATCGGGAAAAAAATCCGGGCGACGGCGGCCCGGCTGAAACGCACGGTGGATGCGTCCGGCCTGGACGTGACGACCAAGGGGCATTACGCCAAAAAAATCCTGCCGGCGATCGAGGACGAGCGCTGGACCGACCTGCTCGAATGCAGCTTCAAAACGTTTCCGGTCAAAACATCCGGCAAAATGAGCGCGGCCGCGGCGGAAGCCAAGGAGAAGATCGAGGACAAATGGGAGGCGCTCCAGGCCCAGGTCGGCACGTTGGCGCAATCCTGCGCCCGGGATTATTTCCTGCCGTACCTTCGGGCTTATCAATCCGTCCAGGAGGAAATGTCGATCGCCAAGCGCCGCCGGGGCCTTCTCTTTCTCGACGACGTCAACCGGGAGCTGCACCGCTACCTCGACCGGGGGATCGTACCGGACGTTTATTTCTGGCTGGGCGACCGCATCTATCATTACCTGATCGACGAATTCCAGGACACGTCGCCCATTCAATGGAAAATTCTTAAACCGCTGATCGAGGAATCCCTGGGCCGCGGCGGCAGTCTCTTCCTTGTCGGCGACACGAAGCAGGCGATTTACGGTTTTCGCGACGCCGATTTCCGGATCATGCGGGACCTGGAGGAAGGTAAGGAAGGGTTCGGGCCGGCGGAAACGCTCCTCCGCGATCTGGATGTCAATTTCCGGAGCGAAGGCGAAATCCTGGATTTCGTCAAGGATTTATTCCTGGGCTTGAAATCGATATCCGGGGACGAGGCGGCCGAAGCGGAGGAGGACGAAAAGGAAAATGATTACGGCCGCTTGGCCGGACTCTCCGGGCTCAATGAATTCGAACAATCCGTCCTCAAGGAACGCGAGGGGCGCGGATACGTCCGATACGTCCTTTTCGATAATGCGGCGGCCGGGCCGAAGGGCGATAAAAAAAGCGGCGACGCGGCCGGCAGCGGCAAACGCGAGGAAACGGACGAGGCCGCGGAGGCCGGGGGCGATCGCGACGCACCCGAAAAGAAGGAAATCCAGGCCCTGGTCGAAGAGCTCCACGGACGCGGATGGCGCTGGGCGGACCTGGCCGTTCTGGCCTATCGGAACGAGGACGTCGCCGATGTCGCCGCCTGGCTGAACGAGAAAAACATCGAAATCATCTCCTTCAGCAACCTGGACATCCGTCGCCGCAAAATCATCGGCGAAATCCTTTCGTTCCTCCGGTTTCTCGACGCTCCGCCCGACAACCTGGCCTTCGCCGAATTTCTCCTCGGTGAATTGTTCACGGCGATCGCTGGGAAAGAATTCGACCTCGCGGCCCGGCGCGAATTCCTCCGGGACAGTTACCGGGAGGACGCTGGCCCCTGTTACACGGCCCTCCACCGCCGCCATCCCGCCCTCTGGGAAAAATATTTTGAGCCGTTCTTCAAAAGCGTCGGCTACCTGCCGCTCTACGACCTGGTGACCCGGATGTACCGGGAATTCGACGTGTTCGCCCTGTTCCCCGGCGAGGAGGCCGCCCTGACCAAGCTGTTGGAAGCGATCAAGGGCTTCGAAGGCGAGGGGCGGAACGACCTCCGGGAATTTCTCGAATTCAGCGCGGATGAAGAGGACCCGGACAATAATTGGACGATCGACGTCCCCCGGGAGACCGACGCGGTCAAAATCATGAGCATCCACAAGGCCAAGGGGAAAACGATCCCCGTCGTGATCTGCCTTTTCTACGGTCAGACGTTCCAGGGAAACGACTTTTACCTTCAGGATGCCGCCGACGGGGTTCACGTCTTTAAAATCAACCAGAAGTCGGCCGAGGCCGACGGCCTGCTCGGGAAAATATACCGGGAAGCCAAGGATCGGGAGTGGGTGGACAAGCTCAATTCGCTCTATGTCGCCCTGACCCGGGCCCAGTATGAGCTGTACATCGTCGGGGTCAAGGGAAAACGGGGCAAGTATCCTTTCGACGTCCTGGATACCGTGTTTGAACGAACCGGCAAGGACCCCGAAATCCTTTCGGGAACGGCCCGCTGGACGTTTGAGCGCGGAAAGTCCGCCCCCCGCGAGACTTACGTCCCGCCGGAGGATCGGGGAAAAGGCGGCGAAGCCGGGGAATCCGGCCACCGGCAGGAGGTCGAACACCGGGCCGGTTTTTCCGAGCCGCCCGTGAACATGCGCGAGTCGTTGAATTCCGCCGGCGTCAAGCGCGGCGTCTGGATTCATCGGATCCTGGCCGGCATCGAATTTAATCGCGCCGGATGGCCCGGTGAAATCGCCGCGGCCATAGACACTCTCGGCCCGGCCGATTCCGAAAAGCCCGCAGCCGAAGAGGCCGGGACGTCGCTGCGGCGGGCGTTCGGGAAATCCGTCGAAGCGGCCTGGTTTGAACCGCGTCCCAAACGCGTCGTCCACAGGGAGTTCGACGTCTGCGACGCCGGGGGAGACGTCTTCCGGATGGATCGCGTTGTTGTCGATCCCGAATCCGTCCTGGTCGTCGATTTCAAAACCGGAGGCCGATCTGAATTCGCCGAAGAATACCGCGAGCAAATCCGCCGCTATCGCGGCCTGTTGAAGGATCTATATCCCGGCCGGCCGGTCCGCGGCTTGCTGGCGTTCCTGGACCAGGACCGGATCGAGGAGGTGGAATGAGCTCCGATCGGGTCCGGATGGTGCCGCCGCGCGAAAGCCTGATCGCGGCCGTCGCCGGCTGTCTGCCCCGCGAGGGCCATGATTATTCCCGGTCCTGGGTCGTGTTCCCGGAGCGCCGGCCGGCTTATTACCTCCGGAAACTCCTGGCCGAACGCGTCGGCGCGGGCTTTGTCCCGCCGCGGGTTCTCTCGCTCGACGCGTTCACGGACCAGGTCTATACCGAACGTCTCGGCCGCCGGACGCGGCCGATCGACGCCCTTGACGCCGTGGCGATTCTGCTGGACATCCAGCGCAGCGCCCCCGGCCGCCTCGGCCGGGAGCACTTCCTCACGGCCGATCATTTCTTCCCCCTTGGGGTCAAGCTTTACCATGACCTCGAGGAATTGACGGCCGCCGGAATCACCGGCGAGGAGCTGAAAAGCGTCGATCTTTCCGTCCAGGACGCGGTCTCGGGGGCGGGATCCGACCTGATGTCCGACCGGTCGCGGGCCCGGCTTCAGGATCTCTCTTATTTTCAGGAAAAATTCCTCGAGGCGGTGACCGCCGCAGGATTTTCGACCCCGGCCCTTCGGGCGCGCGTTGTTTCCGAAGAAATCGACCGGGCCTTATTCCCGGACGTCGATCGGTTTGTTTTCGCGGGCTTTTTCTCCTTGAATAAATCAGAACAGACCCTGATTCGCCGGACGCTCGACTGGGACGATTTCTCCCTCCTTCTCCACCGGGCCGAGGGAATCGAGGACGTTCTCGGGAAATTGGGGCTCGAAGCGGAGGCGGAAACGGGGGAGACCCGCGGCGCGGCCGTCCCGCCCGAGATTACGTTCACGAATTGTCCCGACGCCCACGGCCAGGTCTTCGCCCTCAACGCTATCCTCCGAGACGCATTGGCCGAGCCCGCGCGCTTCAACGAGCGCCAGGTTGTCGTCCTGCCTGCGTCCGAGACGCTGTTCCCCCTTTACCAGCAGACGCTGGCCGATCTGACCCCGGAGCAGTTCAACATCTCCCTCGGCTATCCCCTGACGCGGACGCCGATATTCACGTTCTTCGAGCGGCTTCTGGAATTGCTCCAGACCGGCGACGCGGACGGGCGGATCTACGCGCCGGATTACATGCGTTTTGTCCTTCACCCGTATGCGAAAAATATTCATTTCCCCGGGCCGGAACGCCGGTCCGACCTGACCCGCATCCTTTTTCACGCCGTCGAAGAAGCCCTGACCGGGAAAAAGGGGAGAGCCTTCTGGTCGCTGGAGGAAATCGAGTCCGAGCCCGCCGTCCGCGAGGCGATCGAAAACCTCTCTCGCGGGGTGGAAGGCGCGCCGGTTCCGGCCGCGTTTCTTGATCACCTGCGCGGCCTTCATCGCGCGTTGATCGAGCCCCTGCGGACGATCGCTTCGGTCGGCGATTTCGCCGAAAAGCTGATCCGCATCCTCGATTATATTTATGAGAACGGCACGGCCCGCCGTCATTATTTCTTCCACCCCTACGCCGAGGCGTTCATCGCCCGGCTGGAAAAGCTGGCCGGGTCCCTGCTCCGGGACACGGTCTTCGAGGAGCGGGAGGGCTATTTCAACCTGTTCCGCAAGGTGGCCGCGGCCGGTTCCGTCCCGTTTTTCGGCACCCCGTTGCGCGGCCTTCAAATCCTGGGGTTCTGGGAGACGCGGGGGATCCCGTTCGAGGACATCTATCTGCTGGATGTGAACGAAGATGTCCTGCCGGCATCCCGGCGCGGCGACTCCCTCCTCCCGTACGGCGTCCGCCGCGCCCTCGGCCTTCCGACCCACCGGGACAAGGAACGGGAGATCGAACATTACCTCGACGTCCTGATCGGCGGGGCCAAACGGGTCCATCTCTTTTTTGTCGAAGCCCGGGACCGCGAGCGCAGCCGGTTCGTCGAGCGGCTCCTCTGGGAATCGCGCAAGCGCGATCCCGGCAAAAAAACGGAAACCCCCGTCCGGACGGTCCGGTATAAACCCGATCTCAAGCCCTTCCGTCCCGACGCCGTTCCGAAAACAGACGAGATGATCGGGCTTCTCGGGGGATTGAAATTTTCCGCCACGTCGCTGGATGCCTACCTCCATTGCCCGCTTCGCTTTTATTATCGATACGCTCTCGGCCTGAGAGAACGCGAAGAGCTTGACGAGGAGATCGAAGCCAAGGACGTCGGCACGCTCGTCCACCGCATCCTGGAGGAGGAATTCACGCCGTTGGTCGGCCGGCCGCTTCAGCCGGAGGATTTTTCGGCCGCCCGCATCGAAAGGCGTGTCGAGGATATCTTCCGCCATGACTTCGGGGCGAACTTGAGCGGCCGGGCCTACCTGATGATGCTCCAGACGAAACGCCATCTGGGCGATTATTTCGAGCAAGGCCAGGCCGACATCGTCCGGCGCTTCCGGATCGAAAAAAAGGATGTTCGGATCCTGAACCTGGAACGATCCCACGAAATGCGCCGGGGGACATTCACCCTGTTCGGCAAAATGGACCGGGTCGAAACGCGCGGCGAGGACCTGTATGTTCTCGACTACAAAACGGGCGCGGACGAAAAGAAATACGGAATCAAGTGGAAGAAAATCGACCTCGAAGCCCGGGCGACCTGGGCGAAGGCGATCGGTAGTCTCCAGATGCCGCTCTACACGATTCTGGCCGCGGACCTGTTTAAAAAACGGCCCGAACAGATCCAGGGGCGTTTCGTCATGTTGGGAAAGCAGCGGATCAACCCGGAGATCGAGGTCTCGCCGTATGGAACGTTGGGCCTCGAACCGGAGGTCCACGCCCAACGGCTCAAAATGATGGACGAATTGATCAGCCGACTTTTAGCGGAAATCGTCGATCCGAAGATTCCCTTCACGCCGGCGGCCGAGGCCGACCACGTCTGCCTTTATTGCGATTATAAAAGTCTTTGCAATCGGGCGTAAGCCCGAATAACCGGATATGATTTTCTTCAGGAATAGTCCGGCTCATCCTGGAGAAAGATCCTTTCCTGGACATCAAAATCCTGCGGCCGGTCCGGATCATCCTTCAGGGGGGAATAATCAAAAGCTGAAATTCGTTCGGCTCAAAGGCCGATTTTCTTGACGCCGGAGTCGGCGCCGCGAGGAATCGTTCGGTTAGGCCTTCGTTTTAAAAAAATCAAGAAGCTTCGCCGTTTCAAAACCGGATTGACGTTCCGCTTTTCTTAACCGATCGGCCGCGGCAAACGCCCGGGAGATTGTCCGCGCCTCCCGCGACGTGACCTTCGTCCGCCCGAGGCGGCGGCCGGATGAAGCCGCCGTCATTCTTTCGCCGTGTCTGCGCAGAGCCGCGGTCAGGCTAACGCGGTGACTGCGCAAGGCGACTGTCGCGACGAAGAACCACCGCAGCGCGTCAAAGGCTTCCTGGTTGAAATATTCGATCCCCCGGTATTCGTTGATCCGGAGCGCGCGCCGGAAGACGGCGTCGCCGACGATTGTTTCGGCCAGACGGAGGGCGTTTCGAGTCGCGGAAAAGCCCGGCGCCAATTCCGCCGCGTTTCCGGCCAAAGCCCGGGCGATTCTCGGAAGATCGGCCTGATCGGCTTCGGAAAAGCCCGCGTCGCGCAGGGCTTCGGCCAGGATTCGTTCCAATTGCCATTTTTCGATCATCTCGTCCGGGTTCCGTTCTCCGGCGAGCCGGCCGATGGCCCGGAAGGCGGCCCAACCGAAAAGCCCGATCCAAGCCGACTCCGTATCCATCCCGGAAACAACCCGCGACACGTGAGGCGGCGTCTTCCGTCGCCGGCTCTTTTTCCCGGCGGCCGGCCCGGCGAGCCCTGATTTCAGATAGCACAAAGCATCTCGAAAGGTCTTCGAACCGGATTTTCCGACCCGGCCCGAGATATCCGGAAGACGGAGAATCGCCTCGAAATCGCGCCGCACCGCGGCCGCAAAATCATCTTCCCCTTCCCGGCTGCTTTTCCGCCCCGCCGTTTTGTCGGTTGCCTGGGCCAGCCGACGCGCCTTTCCTTCGATTCCGGCGGCCGTTTCGACATCGGACAGTGTCCCTCGCCGGCCGCCTCCCTTTTTTCTCAACCCTTCGAGGAGGAAGCCGCCATCGATCATCTCCCGAAACGCGGCTTGAATGGGCCGCAGCCATAAATCACGAGCGGCCGCCTCGAGGTTGGGGACACCCTTTCCGTCCAATTCGGCCGCGATCCGCGCCGCGATCTCCCGGTCCTCGACCGGAACTTCGTGGAAATCCGTAAAGACGCCGTATTTGTACGCGGCCAGCTCCAGGTACAGGCCTTTCCGCGACAATTCCCGGGCGTTGCGGATGTATTCAAGCCCCGCGACCCGGTCCCGGAAAACGATCCAGGCGGCGGGGTCGTCGGGAATGTTCAATCCCTCGGCCAGGCTCCTGCGAACGAGGACTTTCCGGTTTTCCGCGCCCGTTTTTTGGGCGAAAGCGGCCGATGTCCGGATCCAGCCCCGGGTTTCCGCGTACTTGTTATGGAAGACGACGAGGACCCTTTCCCCGTCCGTCCCGTTGGCATAGGCGAAGACGTTCTCGTCAACCGCGCCTTCGGGCTTGAAAAAGTCGAACAGCAAAAAGTGGGAAACCCCGGCGAACAGCCCTCGCCGGTGAAAAAGGGGAAAGATCTCGCGCCGGTGGCGCTCGATGAGATCCTCCCGGGGGGATTCGTCATAATAAGCCCGGCGGTATTCCATCCCGTATTTTTCGGTGAAGCCTTCGATCTGGCCGTGGCCGACCATCGGGAGGCCGGGAAGGGTGGCCAGCATCGTGCACACGCCGAAATACTTGTCGCCGGCGCCGAATTGATCGATGGCCGTCCGCTCGTCCGGATTGTTCATGAAGTTGACGTAGCGCTTCAGGACCTCCGGGTCGAACTCCAGCGTGTTTTTCATCACCTGGCGATACTTGGCGTTGTCTTCGTCGCGAAGCATGTGCATGAAGGCGCTGTTGTAAACGCGGTGCATGCCGAGGGTGCGGACGAAATATCCCTCCATGAGCCAGAAGGCCTCGGCCAGGAGCAGGGTGTCGGGTGCTTCGGCCGCGATCCGGTCAACCAGCTCCCGCCAGAATTCTTCGGGAAAGGCCGCGTTGAAATCCGCCCGGGACATCGCGCTCTCGGACCGGGAGGGGATGGCTCCGCCCGTCCCCGGTTCCGGGTACCACAAGCGCTGAAAATGCCGCTTGGCCAGGGTCATAGCCGCGTCGAAGCGGATGATCGGAAAATCGCGGGCGACGCGGAGGATGGTCCGAATCACGGCTTCCCGGACTTCGGGCTTGAGGAAATCGAGCTGGGCGGTGTCGTTCCAGGGGAAGCTCGTCCCGTCGTTGCCGTGATAGATGTAACGAGCGTCTCCCGTCCATTTGTCGCGGCGCTGGAAGACCACGGCCGCGTCCGTCCGGTCGTAGTACCGGTCCTCGATCCGGATCGCGACCCGCTCGTCATCGGACAGGTCGTGCCCGTTGAAGGTGTAAGCCGGAAACGGGGGATCGGCGCGGCTGATGAACCAATCGGGATGTTCGATCACCCAGCGGGAGTCGATCCCCATGTGGTTGGGAACCATGTCCGAGGCCAGGCGGATCCCGCGGCGGCCGGCCCGGTCCTTGAGGTTTTGAAGCGCTTCTTCGCCGCCCAGGTCGGCGGCGACCGAGTAATCATACAAAGAATAGGCCGAAGCGACCGCCTCGGGGTTGCCCATGATTTTCTTGATCTGCTGCGAAGCGCGGCTCCGCTCCCACACGCCGATGAGCCAGAGGCCGGTGAGGCCCTCGTCCCGCAACGCGTTGAGCTCCTCGTCGGGGACGTGGTCGAGGCGATGGAGGGATCGGCTGTATTTGCGCGACAGCTGGTCGAGCCAGACGTAGATGTTTTTGGCGACGAGGACCAGGCGTGGCATCCAATCGAGGTCCCGGCTGAAAAGCTCGGGCTCCGGATCGGGCGGACGCGGGCCCTCCCAACCGGGGCCGGCCGCGCCGAACAGGGCCAGCGAGGTGGCCTGCGAATCCGCCCCGAACGTCGGCGCGACGGACGGCCCGGGGCCGCCGCCCCCGGATTTTTCCTCTTCCCGCAGAAGATCCAATCCGCCGAGGATGCGGGGAAGGTTTTTCCCTAGGATCGCGCCCCAGCGGGCCTGGATGAACTCGAGCTGTCCGCGGAGCGAATCCGGCGAAGCCAGCATGGGAGCGATCAGCAGGTCGATCAGGTTTTGCCGGTCGGGTCCGAAGACGGGCTGGGCGGCAAAAAAGCTCCGCAATCCCCCGATGATTTTAAGGTAGGCCGTTTCCCGGGCCAGCGGCGCGTCGTCGAACAATTCCTTGAGCGGTTCGGCCGCCCGGTTGAGGTTGTTCATCCGGAGCAGCAACAATTCCTCGAGGGCCGCTTCCCGCGGGGGGGGGATCGTCGGGGAGTTCAGGTATTCGTCCACGGTGACGAGGTTTTTGTAGACGGCCACGGGCGGAAAGTCGTGAAGAAAGCGGTTGATCGTTCCGCCGATCGTTTCCGGATCGATCCGCCGTCCGGCCAGATCCCGCAGGGCGTCCTGCAGGACGCGCGGATTGACCTGCCGGCGATAGGCGTGAACGATGGCGTGGCGGTATTCCTCGAGAAGACCCAGGGCGTATACTTTTCCGGCGCTGACGGCCTTTTCCCGCGGGCGAAGGGCGTTGATTTTCGCGGCAAACAGCCGGGCGGCCCGGACATCGGCGAAGATCACCCGGCCGTCATATACGAACAGCGATTCGTCGAAGCGGTAGGTGTCGCGGGCGATTCGGGACACGTGAAATTCAAACATCGGCGAGCGGGCCTCCCCGAGACGCCTCATGATAGCAGTTTTTCCCCCTTCTTGCATCCGGCGGGCGCTTGATTTAAAAAGAGGAGGAGGTTTTATTCCATTGCCGTCTGTCCATGCAAAGTGGAAGATCAACGATGGAGATAATGTCATTCACGGAGGATTCAGGCCATGAACGGAAAAGCGAGTTTTACGATCGCCTGCGCGATCATCGTCCTGGCTGCGTGGGCCGGGTTCGGCTCCGCCGCGGCTCAAGCCGTCGAACCGGCAACGCTGGTTTTACTCAACGGCAAGCTCGTCACCCTGGACCCGGGTGTTCCCGCGGCCGAGGCCCTGGCCGTCCGCGGCGATAAAATCGCGGCCGTCGGCTCGACCGCGGAAATCTCCCGGTATATCGGGCCCGGGACCGAGGTTGTGGATCTTGGCGGCCGCCTGGCCACGCCCGGCTGGATCGACGCCCATCTCCATTTCCAGAGCGTGGGCGAAGCCGAAATGGAACTCGACCTGACAAAGGCCAAAAGCTGGGACGAGATCGTCGCCCTAGTCGCCGGGGCGGTGAAAACCGCCGTTCCGGGGGCGCTCATCACCGGCCGCGGCTGGCACCAGGAAAAGTGGGACCGGGCCCCGGAACCCAACATCGACGGCCTTCCCGTTCACGACGCTTTGAGCCGGGTGTCTCCCGACAATCCCGTCATCCTGACCCACGCCAGCGGCCATTGCTGCCTGGCCAACGCCAGGGCGATGGCCCTGGCCGGGATTTCCGACCGCACCCCGGATCCGCCCGGCGGCGAAATCGTCCGGGATTCCGCGGGCCGGGCGATCGGCGCTTTTCTCGAAAACGCCCAGGGGCTCGTCGAAGAGGCGGCGGCCCGAGCAAAGCAGAGCCGGACGGCGGACGAGAAGGAAGCCGAGAACCGAAAGATCATCGAATTGGCCGATCGGGCCTGCCTGTCGCAAGGGCTGACCAGCGTGACCGACGCAGGCGTCGAATGGAGCGCCGTCGAGCTTTATAAAAGGATCATCGACGAGGGGAAGCTCGGCGTCCGGCTCAACGTCATGTTGAGCGAAGGCACCCGGCGGATCGCGGCCAACGCCAAGGCCTGGAAAATCATCGGATACGGATCGAATCACCTGACCGTCCGGACGATCAAGCGGTTCATCGACGGCGCCCTCGGGTCGCGCGGCGCCTGGCTTCTCAAACCTTACGCGGACCTTCCTTCGTCCACGGGTTTGAACACCGAACCGGTCGCGGAGATGAAGGAAACGGCCCGGATGGCGATCGAAAACGGTTTCCAGGTCGCCACCCACGCCATCGGCGACCGGGGCAACCGGGAAACGCTCAACGTTTACGAGGACGCTTTCAAGACCCATCCGGACAAGACGGGCCTGCGCTGGCGGATCGAGCACGCCCAGCATCTCGACCCGGCCGACCTGCCGCGGTTCGGAAAGCTGGGCGTAATCGCCTCGATGCAGGCCGTCCACTGCACGTCGGACGGGCCATGGGTCATCAAGCGGCTCGGGCCGAAACGGGCCGAGGAAGGGGCCTACATGTGGCGGTCGCTAATCGACAGCGGGGCGACAGTCTGCAACGGGACGGACGCACCGGTGGAGGCCGTGGACACGCTTCCCGGGTTTTACGCCGCAGTGACGCGGAAAATGAAAAACGGAGAGGCGTTCTTTCCCGCCCAGAAAATGAACCGGGATGAAGCTCTCCGGGCTTACACTATCAACGGCGCTTACGCGGCGTTCGAGGAAACGATCAAGGGTTCGCTCTTGGTCGGAAAGCTGGCCGACGTGACAGTCTTCACCCGGGACATCATGACCTGTCCCGAGGACGAGATCCTTTCCGCCGAAATCGAGATGACGATCGTCGGCGGGAAAGTGCTCTATAAAAAGTAATCGCCCTCCGGCTTAAAACCGGATCCCGAGCCCGAGCCCGAGGGTGATCCCGCCGACATTGATGTCGAAGTCGGCCGGTTTCATGCTGCAGGTGCTGTATTTTACCTTGGCGTCCACGACGAAGCTGTCGCCGAGGAAAAAAGCGGCACCGCCGAGGAAACAGAAGCCGAGCTTGCTCTGTTTG
>Ga0209777_10004501_pt1 | contig 16413 bp, 30 predicted proteins | sample FrelakmetHBP12HB_FD_187147 | JGI IMG/M metagenome (GOLD analysis project Ga0209777, IMG submission 187147) | Freshwater lake sediment microbial communities from the University of Notre Dame, USA, for methane emissions studies -HBP12 HB (SPAdes)... | ecosystem: Environmental > Aquatic >...
TATGACTCGCTCCAAGACCTAGAGGCGTTAAGCGTCTAATCGTCAGACGCTTATTTTTTTTTTGCTCTATGTAGTGCCTAACTTAATTAATGTAGTGCCTAACTATCATATACGACAATCAACGAACCCAAATACGACAATAAACGAAAAACGAAAGGTATTTAAAGGTATGTCAAAATAAGCCCCCGATAGTGTGAGAACATGACGCACAACGGCAGACCGCAGGAGGCAACCACCGCAGGAGGCCACCGAGCCGCAGACCGCCGCCACGCTCCGAACAATCCGCAGACATTAACGCTAATTCCGAAAGACCGTCTAAGCACAAACGGGATTAAACAAGCTATGGAGGTGAATCGAAATGGTTAAGAGGCAAAACCGCAACAGTCTTTTAAGCCCTGCTGTTAGCCGAACAGTTGAGGCTTTTGGCGAAATCGGCGGAAATTCCAACGAAGTTAAGGCGAAGGCCAAAGCGACAGCCGACGCAGTAGCTTTAAAGGAACTAGGGAAGAACCTAATACCCGCCGTCCAGACCGCAATAGCCAAAGAGCAGGAATTAAAGGCTCTTGCCGACAGGAACATAAACGACCTTAACGCACTATCTCAAGCGATAAGCGAGAAGAAATAGGCGTTAAGCATATCGTTAAGCGGTTGGGTAATCCCCAACCGCAATATTTTACTTTTTCCTTTTTTTCTAGTTTTCCACAATCGGCTTAAACGGCTCAAAACCTTAAAGCCGCAGGTGTTAAAAATGTCCATACTATTAACAAGCAAAGACCAAGAACAACGGTTTTTAAGAATATGGCGAACAAAGAAAAAAGCCCTTAAAGAGCAGACCAAACACTTAAAACCCGAAGAACAAGAGCAGGCGAAAAGCCTCTTAATGCTCAGGATAATAGCCAAGATAAAAGCCGATACTAAGGCCAAGCGTTTAAGGCTAAAGCTATTAAACGGGAAGCTAAAGGCCAAAGGCATAAGCACAGACACCGGCCAAACCATAAACCGAAAAGACCGGCAGGAATACCTAAAGGCTAGAGCAGAAGAAAGAACGGCATACGAAAACGCAGAAGATATAACCCAAACAAATAACGAAAACGGGAATAACAAACCCGACCGAGAAAGGTAAACCCGTTCTTTATTTTTTTGTTTCAATCGCAATCGACAGCGATAACGATAACGCATATCGGATTAGAATATACTCTTTAATCCAATCGCAATCGCATTCGATAACGATAACGATAACGATAAGCCAATTTTAATTATTTTAATTTCAAATAATTAAAATCTTGGAAAAGTTCATGCTCAACAGTTGGCTGAATTTCATTCTCTAGCAAGAGGTGAAAATATGTCAATAGTTGTGACCGACATCGACATTGAGTCATTATTGTTGATTCTCAACGCCGACACGGTGATTATAAAGGGTGAAGAAAATGCCTCATACGGCACAAGAGATAGACGACGCTGTTAGCGTTTTGGTCGAGACTGTCTACGACCTACCAGATAAATTCTTCTTCGTAAGAGAAGATGATTTATCCAAAGGATACGGAAACAGAAAGAAGATGTCGAGAAACGCATTCAGGCTCGGCAACAAGCTGAAGCTGTTTCTGTTGGCGAAGGACATAGACCTGTCGCAGTTGAAGAACCCGAAAGCGGGCGAATCCGACGAAGTGATAGCGGAATTACAAAAGCTTCTGACGGTTCACAACGACGGCACGGACGAACCTAAAGACGAAACGGATAACATCGTCGGCGAATTGACGGCAATACTAACAAAAAATACGGACGGCTGAGAACAAAATCGTGGCCCGAAATTGGTAATCTCAAACGCCAGTCCGAGGCGGGATAGGAATTAACCTATCCCGTCTTCATTATAGCCTTTTTACAAACCCTCGGTTTGTAAAAATCCTAGGGAAAACCTTGGGAAATGAATATAGACAAAGGGTGGTGAACTTGACGAATATGATTTCGCCAAATAAACTGTACGAAAACCCAGAATTATTCTCTGGTGTCATGAGATTTGGAATAGAGCATAAGGAATATCACAAATCAGTCCATAATCTCATGAGCAGTATATATCAAGATTGGAAAACCAAGCTGTCCGATAGCCTCAAAGAAAAATCGACTTTGATTAACGGGCGTTGGATTGCCCTATTCTCGCAGACAGATGGGAATTGCTATCCAATCGATGTGACCGAATTCATAATCTAAAGAGGTGGTAAGAGATGAACAAAAGAGCATTGATGGAACTCTTGGATAGGAAATTATCCAATAACACCGACTATGGATTAGTCGATGATATTGAGACAACAGAAGACGGCATAGACCGCATCTATGTGTTCTGGGATAAAAAATGAACCAGAGACAATACGGAACACTAATCGGGAACGGAGTTGGATTCTGGCAGGCAAAGGCGATTGCCGAAAGAACATCGGACACCGAAACAAAGACCGAAAAGCCGTCGATTCGCATGGAAAATGAATTGGAACTCAACAAAGAACCAAAGATAAAAACCAAAGTTTAAAATGGACAAATCATCAGAATTCATCGACCAGATATATGAGAGGCATAGCGTTAAGCCAAACGTAACGCTGATAGACCCTATCTGTGATAATTGCGGAAAGAAAGACGGATGCTCCGAAAAGGCCAAAAAGCTCGCTTTAGAGCGGGATAACGAGTGTAATAGCTTCTGTTGATTTTTTTATTGTCTTTTTTTATATTCACTCTAACATATATATCGCGCCTATATATTGTACATTTTTGTACAGTTAAACGGCAACAGCAATCGCTATCGGTGACGATAACGATAACGCATATCCGATTTCATAAAAAAATTCTGCTTTATAATCCAGAATTTATAATGTTTAAAGCCCAAACAATAAGTATTTATACAACTGTTTGGCACCATGAACAATGTTCATACTCATTTCTGAGTGAAATGGGAGTGGCGGTATCACACCATCTTTAATGGCTTTTATACCACCCTTTAAGCCATTTATACCGCCACTTAACTCTAATATATATTATAGACAGGATATTGACTATTTTTCCGGTCTTTCTGAAAACGTGTATCTGTGTCTATAGGCCATTGAAATAGGCAAAAGGAGAGACAAATATTTATAATCATAAATCCTCAGTTTTTTCCGAATAATGTCAGACTGTCATTTATAATCAATTAATTGTCAGTTTGGCTTTAGTATCTTTTCGCCGAAAATTCCGTTTACTCAAAAATTGGTTGGAATTTTTTTCGAACATTGTATATATTGTATAATATATATTATGTATTCATGCTTTCCTGTTATGGGGTAGTTGACGTTTGGCGGTATCGTATAACCGCCTTGCAACTCTTTTAGTACAGGTTTTTACCACCGTCTCAACGGTGATAAAAAAGTGTCATGAATCATAAGGCGCTTTTCGAGGCTACTGAGAAAATCGTATCCCCCGTCGTAATGGTTGGCGGGTGCGTAAGGGATTTGCTCCTTAACCTAGAGCCTTATGATTATGATTTCTGTACTCCGCTCGCCCCCTTCGCAGTCGAGGAAAAGATAAGAGCGGCAGGCAGAAGGCCGTATCTAATCGGGAACCGCTTCGGGACTGTCGGAGTAAAAGTCCCAGTCGGAAAGGATTATCATCTTGTGGAGATAACCACATATCGCACCGAGACATACGAGGACGGAAGCAGAAAGCCTTCCGTCGAATACGTCTCCTCGTTGGACGAAGATTTGTCCCGCAGAGATTTCACCGTCAATGCGATGGCGATGAAATCGAACGGAGAGATAATCGACCCGTTCAACGGGCAGATTGATTTGGAGAGAAAGATTCTCCGATGCGTCGGAAAACCCAAGCATCGATTCAAAGAAGACCCGCTCCGCATGTTGAGAGCGGCGCGATTCGCATCAAAGCTTGGATTCAAAATACACGAATCCGTGTTCGAAGCCACCGAAGAGATGAACCACAAGATACTGGAAGTCTCCAAAGAACGGTGGATGATGGAACTCGACAAGCTCCTCATGACCGACAATCCCAGAGCGGGATTGGAATTCATGTTCGGAACCAAACTCATGAACTTCATGCTCCCAGAGATAGGACTCCAATATGATTTTGAACAGGACAATCCCCATCATTCTCTGCCTCTGCACGAACATACGATTCGTGTGATAGAGAATACGATTCAAGACCCGTATATGAGATGGGCCGCCCTTCTCCATGATGTCGGGAAGCCATTCGTGAAGCAGAAGAAAGACAACCCCGACAGAAGCGTGTATTACAAGCACGAGCTTCTCGGCGCGGAATTCGTCGAGAAGATTGGCAAGCATCTCAAGTGGTCTAACGACAGGCTCAATCTTGTGTCCGACATGGTTCTCAATCACATGAAAGAGGACAGTCCGTTATACGATGCCGACACAAAGGCAAAATGATAACGCTTGAAGAATACGACTATTATTCTTGGCGAATACTGTTCGTCCTGATTATGTCGTATCTGTTCTTTGTATTGTTCTTCGGCATCTATTACGGAATAATTTGAGGGCGAAAAGGACTGGGGGCAAATGTAGTAAAAAAATGTTCCCCTATGTTGCATCGGCGTTAGTGTTCGGCGACCGATTCTACAACGTAGGATTGAATGGACACGAAGACCCCCGCCTCGCTACACTCGAAGAGCCTTTTTTCTGCGGAAAAAATCCTCGGGAAAACGGCAAACTTCCGCCCGCCATAAAGAAAGAGGAATGATTTTATGGCGGTGACGCTCATCCCGAAACAACTATCCATTGAAAGAAAACACTAGACACTTTCAATGGTGACGCTCATCAATTCATTGTTTAGGCAAGAGACCTATTGGCAAAAAAAAGGGACGTAGCTCAGTCCGTTCAGAGCGTTTGGAGATTTTCTCCAAAAGGTCGGAGGTTAAAATCCTCTCGCCCCCTCAATAGGCGTAGACGAAAGTCGAACAACGAGGCGCAGGTGCGCGCCTACAATGCCTTCAAGATGACAGAAGTGTTACATTTGAAAAATGTAAAACCTCGCACGATATTATCGCGCGAATATAAATTTATCGGGAAGACAAAGACAGAAGTCTATTTAGACCCGAACATCATTCGCAGAGAAAGGTTGATGAACTCAGCCCAATAAGTCCGCAGACAGGAAATTGCGGCCTGGGCGGCTGGCGGTAAGGTTCTCAATGGTCATAACCTGCCGCCAGCCAATTCTCACTCTTATGGCATTCTACATCTATTCATTCTTCGATACAAAGAAAATCGTCGAGGCCGCCAACAGAGGAGAAGTCAAGAAGAAGTTGGGCCTCTCAAATACGGACATCGCCAATTACGTCAGCTTGGCAACCGACAAGGACTTGGAATTATATAATGCGAATACTTCATCATCTTAAAAAAACTGGGCGAAAGGCAGACAGCCGAAAAACATTTCTTGGCCGCGCATTGAGGTGATGTTTCGTTTGCGCGAACCCAAACAATTTTGAAATGTATTAAGAGCAGGCGTCCGCGACTATTTAACGGAAACCGTGCGACAGGGCAGACGGAACTTAGAAAGCGGATGCAGATTTAAATGATTTATGCCTATCTGTCGCTATGGCTGTCTGTCCGCCAAACAGAGAACGAAAATGAGTGACTGTACATATGCCATCAGATTTGACAGTGGGATATATGCGTGTAGATGCCCGCACAAGAAGGATAAGCCGACCTATTGCAATGAAGACGGACGACCACCCTTATACTGCAAAGAATATAAGAAGCATGTTTGGAAAAAATGAAAGATTCAAAATACTTCAACGAGACATGCAGATTCACGCTAGAATTCTGCCGTCTCGATGATTGCAAACCATGCAATAAGAGGGCGGAACATCTGTTGAATACCCTAAGCAAGAAGCTTCATAAATCGCTCGGTCCCATCGACGAGAACGACAGCTCAGGACATATCACGATAGGGTATATAGAAAGGTTAATCGAAGAGACGAGAAAAGAACAGAACTTTGAAAAATGAACGAGTGGGAACTCAAGACTTCGGTCATCAACGAATGCAGAAGGCTTGCAATCAACAGATTCCACGAGTTGAATCTGAAACCCGTCTATATCACGTTGAGCGGAAGCCACTTATACGGATTCCCTTCTAAGGACAGCGATATCGACATACGATGCTCGCATATAGCCGACACAAAATCATACTTCCATCTGTCTCGCCCTTCCGACATAATACAATGGAAGGACAGGATTGACGGAACGGAAATAGAATTCGAATCCCAAGAGATTCAAAAGACAATCGGCCTTGCGATGGGAAACAACTCAAACATCCTTGAGCATATATTCTCTAAGAACATGCTCACTTCCGAGCCGACCGAATTCCTTCGGCTCAAGGAACTCGCCAAACAATCAATCTCAAAGATTGTGTTCAATCCCTATCACGGACTCGCCGAATTCAACTACAAGAAATTCATCGAATCCATGAACCCCACATACAGAGACAAGCTCGTTAAGAAATATCTGTATGTGATTCGCGCCTATCTCGTCGGGACTTATGCTCTTGAGACGGGCGAGATAGAACCCAACATCAGATTCCATCTCAGAAAGGAATGGAATTATGACAGCAAGGAAGACCGCATCCTAATCCAAGAACTCATAGACAAGAAAGAGGATGCCGAATACCAAGTCACGGCAATAGACCACAAGCATTGCCGCGAGGTCATAGCACGATTGAAAGGCCGCATGGAATTGGCTAAGATTTCTTCGTTGCTTCCAGACAAACCCACAAACCAGACCGCGTGGGATGATTTCATCTATAATGTTCGACTAAGAAATCTTTAAAATGAGAACGCTTAAGTATTGCCCGCGATGCGGTAGGGTTTATTTTTGCGGATTTATCAACTGTCTGACGTGCGGCGATTCAAAACTCGAATATGTTTCTCATTAAAAAATAGACAAAATAACATGGCGAAAGTGTGGAAGCGACTCAGACCATCGGACGGCCTCACTTGCTGAGTGAGCCGGGATAACTCTTGGAAGCGACATCGGCAAGCAATGCATATGTCGCCTGCTGCAAAGTAAACGTCCGACCTTTGCCGACTCAACCGCCAATATGTGAAAGCCCCTTAATAATGCAAATTGAGGAATCTTTAAAATGACAGACAACTATAAAGTTACATTAGAACTGGAAGGAGATGAGTCGCACGTCAAACATCTGATAAATATCTTTATGATGATTACCAAGATGGCCCCGGAAGGCAAAATCAAAGACTTCAAACGGGTGGCCGAACCATGCACCAAATGCGGCATAATGCTAAAAACCGAGGAGCTGAAATTTTCTGTGCTTGATGGTTTGGTTTGCCCGCAATGTTACGAGAAATCGCATCCAAGCAAGAAGACAAAATGACACGAGATGCATCCGCGTTTCACGCCATGGTATATTTTGGCGGTCTAATGTATTCGCTTTATCATGGTGTAGGAATCATATGGTCTGTATTCTGGCCAATCAAATTGGGAATGTATCTCGCATCAATCATTCCGACCCGAATAGTTTGAAATGAAAAAACGAGCTTTCGTAATCGAAGCAGATGATAAAGTCATCTTTGATAACAAATGCATCGGCAAGCATACGAAGAGGGGAATGTATCTTGGATGCTGCACCGGCAAAGAACTTGTAGACATGATTGAAAAGGACTTCGACGACCATCATGATAAATGTGAGAAACTTCTCGTTCAAATATCAAATCTCAAACACGCCCTCATGGATTGCCTTGAGGATGATGAAGCCAGGAATCGCATAGTCAGCCTCATAGCAAAACCAAAAGAATACCCGCGAAACGAGGAGTGGATGTGATATGGCTCATCTGGTAATACCGATAAAACGCAATTGCACAACTTTGTTGTGCTACATATCACATTTTAAGATGTGATATTCAAACCCACAGATAGTCTTCGATGAAATAGCAGACGACCTGCACGAATATATCGAGGACGGAGTAATTGGAAACGTCAGGCTCGAAACGGGCAAAAAGAAAAAGAGGCGATAATGATGGCAAAAAAACAAGTGGCTCATCACGGCAAATCCTACGGCATTTGCACGAAATGCAACAAAGAATTCAAGCTGAAGAGGAAGACGAAGCACAACTGGGCCAAGAAACCCAAAGGCATATGCTCTGCGTGCGGAAAATTAAAACCCCCCAAATAGACATTCAGCCGACATGGATATAGTATCTAGGATTTGGTACAGAATCTTTCCTAATTTCATGTGCCATATCTGTTACAAACAAACCGTTCCGTTCTTCGCAAGATGGTATGGCCTCTATCATTGCGAAGAGTGCGACCGCAAGATGATGGAAAGAAGACTGCGGCAGATGTTTTCAGGATAACAAGAGGTGTCAAAATGGGCAAACTACCGCCATCAAGATGCGGATGTTGCAGAAGCGGGAAGAGATGCGATAGCTGCGTAGTGAACCGATTCAAGAGCAGAGCGGAAGAAGTCGCAAACAATCCGGTCAATTTCCCCCTGCGCGGAATGGCATTCGACTCTATCACCGAAAAATGAAATTGGAAATCGAGATTCCGGATGAAAAGATAGAGCAGTTTGCCAAAGACATCATGGATAATTATCCTGAAGCGTCTTCCGGAAATTGCCTCAAATGCGTCCAGCACCAGTATAAAATCGGACGCTTCATTTTCATAGACGATGAGACAGGAAAAGAGCATATAGTCCTTACCAAAGATGTCGCAAAGGCGATTCCAAAATTCATAGATGGTGTACTGAAGAACAAATGGAAATTCGACGGCATAACTGCAAATAACATACTCGAACTAGACGCCGGAGATTATGATGGCTATTCGATAGATGCCATCGTCCAGATTGCGATATTAGGAGATGTGATATACGGGTGAAACAATGAAACTCTTCATGACTATAAGCGGAGTCATTTGGCTTGCCGGATGGTGCATCGCGGGAATGTCAAATTCACATAGCAAAGAATTCTCCTATACAATGGCCGCCCTCGGATGGGCGGTAATGGTAATAGGAATTGATGTCTAAAATGGCAAAAAAGAAACCCTTCGATATACATGACATCTGTCGAGCCATAAGCAGAGACACCCCCGAAGAGGATTTGACGGATATTCTCAAAGTCGCATCAGACGAACTCGACAGACGCCAACGGCTCAAACGCCTCAGACAGACATACGACCCCCTCAGGAAATGCGACAACTTCAGGTGTCCGGCAAACAGGATGGGTGAATGCATATCTGACAAAACAACCCCAGCCAAATGTCCGAGAAAATGCGGATATTGGAAACCCGAACTCGATAAGTATTTCAAACTAAAATGAAAAATACCCTCGTCAGCATAAAGAAGATAGACGAGTATCCAAAGGAGGATTTGGAGAAAAACGGTCTATTCAAAATCAACAAAAAAGAAATCTCAGATACACTCAAGAAAATAGAAGACACCAACATGAAGAGATTTCATTCCACATTATGCTGGAATGCAATATACGACTGGATTGTTGACAGATGCGCCCTCAAATCAGATGAAACTCACTTCTATATATTCAAAGACCGATATGATGTCATGCTCAAGCAATATTCAACCGGAAAGATGCATTGTCCTTCAGACCTGAAATTCGACATACTTAATCCACTTGTCAGAATGTTCCTTGAGGGCAACGTCTGTGAGTGTTGACTAAAAATGGAAAGATGGGACTTTGATTGCCAGAAATGCAGCCACAACATAGGAGACTATTCCACTTGTGACCCGGCTTGGTATAGATGCGTCCAAGACAAAAATTACTACAAATCATTGGATGATGTCGTTCCTTGGATAAAATTCACACACGATAATGACATTCTCAAAAAAGTCAATGTCAAAACCACCGCAGAACAGTTCAAAGAGATGATTAGACTGTTCAAACACCTGTACGATGACAGAAAGGTGAAGAGCATCTGGTCTTCGAACTTCGGCGATTTGGAAGTAGATTGGAATAAATCGTTGCTCAAATGGCAGAAATCCGGAGACAAAGAAAAAGCCAAACTCGAAAAGAAGGCCGGAATAACACGCCATAAAGTAAAAGGACGCGGATGGGGGCGACTCGGATATTGCATGTGCGAAAGATGCGCCAAAATCTTAAAATACAAATGTCCTATCTGCGGCTCAGAACTCGTCAGAATCCCAGGTAAAGACCATGATGGCGGCCAATTCGAATTACGCGATGGTTCTCAGAAAGCCGCTCCGATTCAACATGCCCTCTTCAAAGGAATCACAGACGATATGAAGACAATAACTTCAGAATGAAAAACAAACAAGCCATATTCGATTACAGCGAAGAGGCAATCAACAGATTAAAATCCATAATCAAACTGCTCCCAAAATGACAGTCTTCTTCACTGCCGACACTCATTTTGATGATGAAGGAATCATCTCTACATGCAAACGCCCATTCAAAGACGTTGTGGAGATGAACAAATCATTGATAGAACGGTGGAATTCAAAAGTCAAAAAGAATGATACTGTATATCATTTGGGGGATTTTGGTGCATTTGCATTTCATGGCTCCCTGAATGGCGATATAATTTTCATAGAAGGCAATCATGACTCGTATGAAAATCATATAAAAATAGCCACGATAGAACTTGAAACAGAAGAAAAGGAAGTCGTTGATTTAATGCATGACCCAGTTCTGTCTCTCATAGGTCATACCGATATAGTGCTGCACGGTCATGTTCATACGTTGTGGAAAGACCTAAAAACTCTTACAGGAAAACATCTGATAAATGTCGGTGTTGATGTCTGGAATTTTTATCCAGTGACATCAAAAGAACTATCATTCCTAATAAGTCACCGAGAATTGAGCGAATATCTCAATCAGACGTATGGCAGCGCGAGGGTCACTTAGCAATCAGCGAATTGCTTCCGGTTCAAAGCCGGACGCTGCCAATGGATTACTTCGATGCTCTATTAGAATACAAACATCCCAATATTCCTGATTACGAGAGCCTTGGCATCGAACTGATAAAATTTCTATCATGCAATCCAGAAGATCCCCTCCGATATAAGAAATGCTGTTTGGTTGCAGAAAAGCTTGGGTTCCATGTGGATTTTTATCCCCATCATGACATGCTATATTCGAAAGGATTAGACGACCTCCGTTCCAAACTGAAAAAATGGAGTACGCTCGACAGAAAACTCTATTGGAAATATCTTGATATCATTGGAGAATGCATATCAACGCTTCTAATATAAACCCCGGCGATGAATGGCAGGCAATTCCTTATGTGAAGCCTACAATACGGGTTCAACTCCCGCCGTCGCCAAGCCGAGAACGCTGGTTCGAATCCAGCCGAGCCCATTATCGGGCTCGTCTTATAGCTTGGTTTATTATTCGGCACACCGGAGGTCGTTGGTTCAAATCCAACCTAATGACCCTAGACTCGCTTGTTCGAACAAACGACGAGGTTGTTAGTAGCTCAGTCTGGTAGAGCGCCGGCCTTATACTCAAAATGAAACTTGAAATACATTATAGCGTGAATGATGGCGGAGATGGAAGCGCGTATCCACACTTCTTCGAAAGCAAAGAACTTGCAGAATTAGACCAAGACTTCCAAAGAGACGTATACGACACCGGATTTGCGGAATGTTGCACCGGTTCAATAGTAATAGAATCGGACTCTCCGATGAAGGTTATTGGCGAAGATATTATAACTGCTGAGAGCTTTCTAAAAGACATAGACAGAGAAGACGAGAATGCTACCGCATTCATTCCAAAAGTCCAAGCACTCATAGACAAGAAGAATAAGAATCAAAATGGCAAAAAGACGCGGTAGAAAGCCAAAAACCCTGAAAGAGAAGCAGGCCGAATTGAACGAGAAGCTCACTCGAATCGTCCGCATCGCAGAGGTTTTCCACAACATCCAGCGCAACAAGCACACGCGCCGACTCTCAAAACTCCATATACATAAATTCGAGCGGGAATTGAAACGCTCAAAAGATGAAGGTGAGAAGCAGACTCTAACCATGCTCGTGAACGACCATATGACTACCATCAACAAGATGGAATCCTTCATCAAGGAAGACATGGCTTTCATCAACAGGGAACTCAAGGAATTCAAATTGAACGGCAAAAAGAATTTAAAATCCCCACAATGAAAGATAAAATCACCATCTCTTCCCCATTAAAAAGAAAGCTCAATAAAATCCTCAGCTATCTCGAAGACTCAGAATTCGAGCACTTTCTCGGATGCCTTGGCGAGCCGGAATATAAAAGCCACATCTTCTTCGATGTAGTCGAAATCAAACGCGCCCTTTCCAACAAATCCCCAAACTGTGTCCAATGCGAACGCAACAAACCGATAACAAAAGACGGCCTGTTCTGCAAAGAATGCGTAGACTCCATCGGCCTAGACATAGACAAGAACGGCGAATATGTTTTGGCCTAATCCCCAAAATGATTTTCTACAGACTCATAACCGACAAGGTGTTGAAAGAACAGGACATTATGTCCATTCTCAGGCTGCTGAAACGCCACGGCCTCAACGCCCGCTTCGACGGATTCGAACACATAAAACCATGACCATGAAATCTTTCCCTATGAATGCGACGGACATGAATACCGGAAAACTCGTTGAACGCCCCATAATCGATTCCGCCTACAAATATGACCTTGACTTGAAACCCCCCAACAGCGATGCCTGGCTTTATATCGGCAGTTCCAACATCATCGAGAAATACTCATCCGAGAAATTCAAGAACTGCCTCGATATGGTCAGCCAAACTGGAGGGTCTTGGAGGATAATAGAAGCCAAGACAGGAAAAATAATAAGAGCAAATGATAAAATGATTCATTAATTACAAGGGTGGTAATGATGCAACATCTCATAAATAAAATACACCTTGAAGACTGCATCTCCGGAATGGAGAAAATAAAAGATAACAGCATCACTCTTATCATAGCCGATTGGCCATTCAATTGTCAAGATGGCCGTAATGATTATAGACGCTTTGTCAATAAAGCGGTCAAACAATTCTATCGTGTACTCGTAGATGGCGGCAATGTAGCATCCATCAACAATCCCAAGAACTGTCTGAAGACATACAAATATTTTGATTCGTGTAAATTCGAATTTAGAAACAACCTAGTATTGGAAAAACCATGTGGCCTCAAACCAGGCTATATGTTTGGCTTCAAACACAATTATTGCACATGTTTCACAAAAGGTTCCAAACACGCCGTATGGAACGGTCATACAAAATTCAACGGCATACCCGCCGAATATGATGTGTTGAGCTATCGCAATGGTTATAGAAAGGGTCAGGATAAACATTCACAGGCAATACCCATTAGCCTCGCAATCAAAATTATAACTGTGTTTTCAAATAAAAATAGTATAGTGCTTGACCCGTTTATGGGTTCTGGTACTACAGCAGTAGTATGTAGAGAATTAAAAAGAAAATTCATTGGATTTGAGATAAATCCAGAATATGTTGCGATGGCCCACAGACGTATGGATTTCTGCGCAGTAAATAGCATATTGAAATCATTAAAATGAAAGCCAAACGATACAAAATCATAATCTACGAAGGCGTCCTGGCCCATTCTCATAGATTGGGACAAGTCATAGACGAAATCGCCGTCGGAGACATATTCATAAACTCGCATGGCGTGTTCGAGAATTACGGCGGCAGAGGAGAAGGAGCAACAAATGTCATTGATATCGAATTCGATGAAACTCTGTATAATTCTTTGAAATATTTCCTCTCCCTAAGAAAGTTAATCGACAAAGAAATCAAACGCATACTCAAAGGAAAAGGAGATGTAAAGTCTTCCGGCTATACCCCCATCACTTGTTGGGATGATTTCGAGAAGAAATACCTTCCAAGAAGCCGCAAAGAAAGGCTTGAGAAAGAAGAAACTCCTGCACAAACCGGCGAACGCCTTGCCAGAGAAACTCTAGAACGAATCAAAAAAGACCTAGAAGACAAACCCAAGAAATCCAAGAAAAAGGTGTGAATATGGAAAGTGATGACATTGCGTTTGTGACTTGTGCTTTTATAATAATAGTCATTATCATACTTTATGGAATATGGCTATCAGGAAAAGGTGCGGAATGCAAAGACATCTGCCTGTCTATGAATTATCCTGATTCAGATATGGTAAGCCTAGATGTGTGCAGATGCCTCACCTCTGTCACAAACAAGACTAAAATTTATACTCCTGTCGATGACATATTAGAAAAATGCCAATCAAATTCAAGGCAAAGCTAAAGCCAAAAAAGAAAAACGATGACTTCTGGGATTCAAAGGTGATGATACGCGCCAGAGCCACTCAGGCGGCCATCAAAGCCAAAAAAATACCAAGACCAAGAACGGTCCGAGTTAAAGTTCACGAAGCAACCGTCGCCAAAAAATCATTTGCAAGATAACAACAATCTAAAATGACAGAACTTGATGATGAGTTCGGCAAATATTATGTCAGAGGCCAGAGGCATCTTGCCGTCGCGTTCTCAAAGCTTTTCTGCCGAAGCGATACCATGTTCAAGTGCTATCAGCTTGACAGCACGGCAAAGGACAAATGCCCCGAATGCAGAAAGATTGAACTCGCCATAGCAGAATCGGACATCACTTAAATACTTTGATTTAAAATGGATGAAGAACCGTGTCTAGCGATTCATCCAAAATGCCATGGATGGTTCGGCGACGTCAGCGGGGATTGCACAAGCACCGGCCATTACATGTGCCTGAGATGCAAACATCTGAATCGCCTGCCAAAATCAGAAGAAGCAACCACCCAATTCTGTTCCGACTGCAATCGCCCGCTTCAATTCTGCGCCTGCCCACCATGGATGCAGATTATCACAATCAATGAAAACACCCTAACCATAAGAACTTTTCGCTAAAATGACAGACTGCGACTACATAATTTATACGGATGGAGGAGGGGCATCTTCTGTGGTTGGCGGAAGAGCCGTCGCAATCAAAACCAAAGACGGAAAAACCCCCATCGAGATTCTGTACAGAACCAATGGAAACAAGATGACCTGCAACGAAGCCGAATACACGGCTGTCTTGCTTGCACTCGAAAGGCTCGAATATCATACGAAGGTAAAAATCTATTCGGATTCCATGCTAATAGTCAATCAGCTTCACCCCGAGAAACCCTGGAAGATAAACTTCAACCATCTCAAGCTTTTGAATTCCCTCATAAGGGATGTCATAGAGAATCTTGAGCTTGATGTCACATTTGAATACATCCCCAGAGATGATAATCTGGCAGGATTGTTCCTCGAAGGTAAGCTTCGAGCGGATGATAATATCATACACAATGTCACAGAAGAGACATCATAGGTGAACTAAATGGCACGCTTCGCAGACGAACAGACAAATCCCAAAGAGATATTGCCTGCATATCTTCCATCATATTACAGAAGCATTGCAGATTTACCAGATCCGCCAATCCTACAAGGACCAGAATTTAAATATGCAATTTTTTACTGGGACGAATGCGGCGGACTTAATGGAACATATCTGTTCAAAACTAAATTTGAAGCATTTGAATATTATCTAAAACTCAAGGATAGAATAGAATCTCGCCCCACACCACGTCCCCGGAGCGTAAAAATGTTTAGTTTAGAGCTTTGTCATTCTACAAATTAAAATGTCAAACATGAGTGAACTCGATATCATTTGCCGCAACTGCGGAAAAGATTGCCCGACAAAACCATGCGAAAAAGCAATCAAAGAACTTAAATCCCCCACAAAATGACAGAAACAATCGAATGCGAACACTGCGGAGTCGTAATCGCAACCAAAGACGGCCTCCACGGACAGATACTCCATCGATATGGCGTCAGGCATAAACGCGGATGCCCGCATAACAAGGACAAACACGATAACCGATTGTTCAAAGATTGGTTAAAACAGAGGTGAACGAAAATGCCGTATGGAATACCGCAAGACGAGCTGAGATACTGGTCTCTGGTCGTTTTCAAGGACAAGACAGGAGAACTGCTGTTCGACATCCAGCATGACTCCGAGATTGACTGGCAACTGCCCGACTTCAAGTCCATGAATTTGGATGATGTCTTCAGCAGCATGAACTGAAAATGGCACGCTTTTCAGACAATGCAGCATCGGTTCCAGTCCCGCCACGACCGAAAAGTTATTATGACCTAATCGTGGAAGACGTGAAAAGATGCGAACCAGAAACTAGGGACAAGATAATGGAGGCAATCGAAGACCTCGATGATGACATCAACAACAGCGCGTACACCATGATATTCGATTCCATCGACGAATATGAGATAGAAGCCAAAACACACGACGACCAGAGATGCGTGGTTGATGAAATCAAGGAGATTGTCGAATCCAACGGCTCTCAAAGAACCCTCAGTCTTATATACTACAGGGGTAAGAGGATAAAATATACTATCGTTCTCA
>Ga0209777_10004502_pt1 | contig 16412 bp, 13 predicted proteins | sample FrelakmetHBP12HB_FD_187147 | JGI IMG/M metagenome (GOLD analysis project Ga0209777, IMG submission 187147) | Freshwater lake sediment microbial communities from the University of Notre Dame, USA, for methane emissions studies -HBP12 HB (SPAdes)... | ecosystem: Environmental > Aquatic >...
GTGGGAGTAGGTGTCAACGTAGGCGTGGGAGTAGGTGTCGGTGCAGGCGTGGGCGTAGGCGTAGGTGTCAACGTAGGCGTGGGAGTAGGTGTCAACGTAGGCGTGGGAGTAGGTGTCAACGTAGGCGTGGGAGTAGGTGTCAACGTAGGCGTGGGAGTAGGTGTCGCAGTCTGGTCATAGATATCCACAGTGGTACCCACCCAGACCGCCGATATCTCATTTGCCGAAGTATCACTGAGTACGCCGTTGGCAAGATTGATTTGGCTGGTGTTTCCAGCCGATCCAATCACATGGAACTGTATCTGAGACAAGTAACCGGTTCCGCTCACCCCGGAAAGACTACCGCCAACATTGTTTATCACCCTCAACTTGCCATTGCCGAAGTCCTTCCACATATCAACTGGGATCGTGGTCCCGCTTATGAGCCCGCTGGTGACACTGCCCACTTGCAGGAGCGCAGGATTGAAGATAACATCGTATTGACCCGCATTAAAGTTGGTCACATTGGCGATGTTGACCGTAGCTATGAAGTTTGTGCCCGCGGCTACCTGAGTTGGGGCGCCTACGCTCACCGTGGCCCCACCCAGGGCTTGCACAATGCCCGAGAAGAATAGCCCGCATAAGAAGCATATGGCCACTGCCAAGATCAGGACATGGTTATGTTTTCTCATTATTCTATCTTCCCTAAAGAATCGCAAAGGATGAGCGATGATTCCCAATGTCTTCCTCGTCACTTATGCAATTTACTGGAAGGCCTTTGCTCCCATCGCTATTTCCTATCAAATATCAGGTTCCGGAATTATCATATGCTTTCTCTCTCAAATTTCTCAATCCTAATTTAGTACTGTTTCCTTGCCCCAGAAGTACTACATTGGGGGTCGGACTTGGACTGCAGCACGGGAGTACGCTGTATGTGAGACAAGGGAGTTCCAGGGCTAGACTACTCAACAGATAATTGTGTTGGCTGAAGCGATTTGAGACGAAAATACCTCAGTTCACGCAGTTAAGCTAACCCTTATCAAGTGGAAGGATGCAGCTAAACGATTCTGCAGATTTAGCCGTGGAGCGAATTCACATTTCCCAATGCACCAGCGCTGGACAAACGTCCTAACAATGCTGTATTGTCCAACAGTCGAAGAGCAAAGCCTCAACGTGAAACGAGTCGGGGATCACACTAGGTACGATGAAGTCTCAGCCTAGCTCTCTGCCCTTTTTGATCAGAGCATCTGATGTTGGCGTTAACACGGGCAAGGTATTGGCCTAGTTGGTCGGAATAGGTCTGCTAAGCGACTTTGTTAAGGTGGTGGCGTTGTTGTAGTAGCATAGAAGTGCACCGTCTGCCCTGCCCAGGTCGCGCGTATCTCATTTGCGGAAGTATCGCTGAGTATGCCGTTGGAAAGATTGATCACACTGGCGTTTCCAGTTGATCCAATAGCGTGAAACCGTATCTCTGCCAAGTAACCGGAGCCGCTCACTCCGAGAAGATCGGGAACATTGTTTATGAGTCTCACATCGCCAGGTTTTATCACTCGCCACATGGCGACGGGGATCGTTGAGCCACCTATAAGGCCGTCGGTCACATCGGTCACCTCGAGGACAGCGGGGTCGTAGGTGGCGTCGTAGTTGGCAGCATCGAAGTTGGTCACATCGCGGATATTGATTTCGGCGATGAAGTCACTGCTCCCTGATAGTACATTCGCTGCCTCTATGCTCACAGTGACACTATTATGGCCTCCGCAGACGCAGGAGGGAATTAACCATAATATCAGGCAGAGGGCAAGAAGTAGCAAATGCGTCCCTGTCTTGACCAAAGGCCACACCCTTTCAAGGCCCATGCTATACAGAACTGACCTAAAGAATGTGTTTCGAGTTAATCTTGGCCACCGATAATATCAGCATGGGGAATTGGATTCACCTTCCTGTTTCTACCATCCACGCATGCCTCAGCCTAGCCACGCTCATCTGAATGTGGGGATAAGATAGCAAGTGCCAATAGTGCTGTCAAGGTGCCGAATTCTCGAGTCAAAGAGTGGGACATAGATTACTGGTTGTATGCTGGTTCCTGGCACCAGTGCACGGCGATGCATTAACTGTCCCTGGTACCACCAAGGTTCCGGCATACCAGGTTAGTAGATTACATATGTCTACCTTACATTGCGTGCATATCTTTTTCGCGAAACTAGCCGCCTAAGATGATCTGCTCTGTTCGCGTAATATCCAACACATTCACCAAGCCGTCGCCGTTAGCATCAGCTCCGGGAGTACTAGCGTCAAGCATCAATATTATACGCTCCACCTTTGTAATATCTAGGATATTTACGGTTCCGTCCTCGTTGGCGTCGCCTGCCTTATACACGCTGATGTATGCACTCTTAATTATGGTATTGCTGGTTGACAGACTCTCGGTCACTGTTAGGGTTATCGTATAGTTTCCAGCACTTGCGTATACGTGCGTGGGATTTTGCAGAGTGCTCGTATTGCCATCCCCGAACTGCCACTGGTAAGTGTAAGGAGTTTTACCTCCACTGGACTGATCGGTGAAAGCAAACGCAGTACGGTTGGCTACTCCATCTGTGGCGCTAGCCGAGAAGGCGGCACTCAGAGGCGCATAGACCATAATGTAGCCTGTCTTTGTCTGGGTGCTGGTAGCGCCTCCCAGCGAGCTGTCGATCACAGTCAAGGAAACGGTATAGTTTCCAGCGCTTGCATAGACGTGCGTGGGATTTTGCAGAGTACTCGTATTGCTGTCCCCGAACTGCCACTGGTAAGTGTAAGGTGGTGTGCCTCCACTGCTTGCATTGGTGAACGTGAACGTTGTGTAATTCCCTATTCCCTGTTGCGGGTTGGCGGAGAAGCTTGCAGTAAGCGCGGTGGTGATCTGCACCGAACCATTTACCCAGGTCGCCTGTATCTGATTTGCTGAAGTATCACTGAGTACGCCGTTGGCAAGATTGATCTGGCTGGTGCTTCCAGCCGATCCAATCGCACGGAACTGTATCTGCGACAAGTAGCCGGTTCCGCTCACCGCGAGAAGATTGGGAACATTGTTTATCACCCTTAACGTGCCATTACCGAAGTCCTTCCACATATCAACTGGGATTGTGGTCCCGCTTATGAGCCCGCTGGTGACATTGCCCACTTGTAGGAGGGCAGGATTGAAGGTAACATCGTATTGACCCGCACTAAAGTTGGTGACATTGCCGATGTTGACCGTAGCTATGAAGTTTGTGCCCGCTGCCACCTGAGTCGGGGCGCCTACGCTCACTGTGGCCCCACCCAGGGCTTGGACAATGCCTGAGAAGAATAGTCCGCATACAAACCATATGGTCACTGTCAATATTAGGATACGTGTCGAGTTACTTTTCTTGTTCATATCTTCCACTCCTTTCTGTTTTGTTCTGCTGCTCTCTTTGGCGTTCTAATCAAATTGGCCCCCTACCACTTACTACCGCACTCCCCACCAACCACAGTATATGCGCATTAGCCACGGCCACCATGGCCCGAAAGTATCAATTTAACCACCAAATAGTCAGGCAAACCAGGTGGTCTTACCGGAGGATAGTAATGCAACAAAGGTAATAGTACTGCGCCAAAACGAGGATTGGGCTTCAACTGGTTCACAGATGTATCGTAGGCGGCGGCTTATTCTCAATGATTCTGCACCAGCATCATTGTTATCCTGGTCGAACGCCAAACGCCGGGCCGCTACCAATGTGAGTCTTGCTGAAAGGAGAGGGTTTCACAATTACAAAGCACTGTTAGCGTCCTTCAGTGACACTAAGCCAGGCAGCAACCAGATGACGGAATCTAGCGTCAATCACCTCCCAGGAGGCGCCGTACCTAGCTTGTCCGAGAGCGTCTGCACTTAATGTGCTGCTAGGCAAAAACGGCAGGGGAGTGAACCGTGAAGGGTAGGATGGCGTCCAGATCAAGTGTAAGAGGTTTGCGGACAGGCTTGCGGGAATGTGCGCAGCTCTCCTAAATAATCAAGATACTGGGGAGATTGATACTGGGGAGATTGATACCGGGATGAATTGATATGGGAACAACGAGAATATTGTCAAGCAGCGACGTATTCGAAAACGTTTTACACTTCAATGGCCCGCCAAAGGAGAAACAGCGCAGCAATTTGGGGTTTTCCGCTTAGTCTCGCTGCAAACCTCATATCGAGAGGCATGATGCATGAACAGACTATGAAGGCTTGCGTTTAAGGGAAACGCCACCTTGCCGGTCATTCAGGTAGACACCAGGATTCTTCACGGCGTCGTAGATGACTGCATATACAGTGCCAACTTTTGCTGCGAGTCTTTTCGGATCCGCGAATTCTTCTTCGGTGAACGGAATCAACGCTTTTTCTACGAGGACAATCGTGATCTCTTTCGCAGCCCTGATCCTCTCAATGATGACCATTTCGTCAGCCAATGTGACATCCTACCTTTCTGAGAATCTTGTGCTCCTTTGCGCTCCAAGTTTACACTATCGATTGCCGATATCCTTTATCCTGGAAAACATCTTTATCCTCGGTGACAGGATCGGTGCGCAATGTATCGGAGATATTCACCTGAATTATAGCAGAAACGTTTTCAGTTATGCTACACCACTTTAGTGGGGTAATCCTCAGCAAATAGTACTAGACTCACAGCAGATGAAATCTTCATGCCCTCTTTTGGTGCCCTCGTACTCTAGTATATTCCGCAGTAAGATGTCGCAAAAGCGAGCCTAGCTTCGCCACAATTGGGCACAGGGAAATAAGCAGCGGGCTAGCGTGGCATAAGCATTTTCAAACATCTTGAACAATTGCTTCAAGTGAAGGGGCGGTTGATCGTCCAAGTTCGGCAAGGCTAACTCTGGAAATCACACAATATGAGAGGAGATCAAATCAGCCCCAGTTCTCCGGTGGCCTCTAGCTGGTTGTCTCAGTAACTCTCATAGATATTGCCAACCCTTAATACTGCCAGTAGCCTCTGCTATGGCAATCTTGCGGGCTGGCTCCGTTAATGAGCCAGTTTTCTTTGCCAATGACGTTTATTGGCTCGTTAAGGAAACTTATGTCAGCCGGGGCCAGCCGAGGGGCTCTTGAAGATGGTGGCTACAGTGATATTTGCTGTGGTGACTCGCGACCATGCAGATATTTGGAGCCATGTGACTCAGTTGACGGATGGGGACAACTAGCTGCTCGACTTACTCATTGGCCATGAACGATACTTTCGCCGGCGTCTCAAGGGCTCCCATCTTATTGAAGGCACTGTCTTGCACGAATTTATCCTCCTCCAGCCCTGATCTCGGTTGCCGGTTAGCTCCCCCGTAGCGTCCCTGACTGCAGGCACGGCACCAGCACGAATCAGGCCTTGGGTGAATAGAAATACTGCTTGCTTGGGGGCATTATGCCAGTCTATAATACTAGCGTGGACGCCCTTGTTGTCTTTGCTGCGAAGTATCTTCTTTTTGTTTTGGCCTCGATTTTTGTAATAGTCACATTTCTATCGAGAAAATCTGTACGAAACAGCATACTCAAATTGGCGGTCTTTGCTTTTGCACTAGCGTACATAATGGCCTTGCTTGCCGGCAGCTTTTTCTATGATACCCGCCCATTTGTTATTGAGCACGTTCAGCCGCTTATTCCCCATCAGCCAGACAACGGCTTTCCTTCTGATCACACTCTATTAGGCATGGTTGCTGCCGCATCGGTGTTCGTCTACCGTCGGAACGTGGGGGTGGTATTAGCGGTATTAGCAATTCTCGTTGGCGTTTCTAGGATAATAGCTAAAGTTCACCACCCAGTTGACATTGTGGGGAGTATCGCCATAGCCATCGCAGCCACATTTCTCGCCTGGATCATTATCAAAAAGATATGGAAGAGATAGATCCCTAAATTTGAGTGCACACATATATAGACCACTGACTATATTGTGGTCAGCGGAGACCTGGCCGAGAATAAGGCCTTCTGACAGCTTGGCTGTGCCTAGCTTCCTATTACACTCCTTTTCACGAATTACTTTACGTTTATCCCCTAATTAGGCGATGCAGTAACATTGTCCGCTTCTTGGTAGGCTAGTTATATCTGTTGAATCTCTCTTCTGGCTATTCTAACGCTGTTTACACTTAATTCAAACCGTTTTCAAACCTTGACGTATTAAACTGTTGCAGATAGAGGGACTGCGTCGATAGCGTCCCTATTGTCACGGAAGTTGCCGCGACTGCTTAGGCACAATCGTAAAAGACAGGATATCGGCAGCGGAACCAGAATAAGAAGTCACGGCAAACTAGGGAGTAAGCGCAAGACTAGGGAATAACATGGAGAACAGAAAAGTAGTTATCACAGGCGGGGCAGGCTTCATCGGATCCCATTTAGCTCGAAGGCTGGTTATGCGGAATCACTGTACCGTCATAGATGACCTCTCCACTGGTAGAATACAAAACTTGGCCGACGATATTGCTGAACATCGACTAGAATTCGTACAAGGAAGCATCCTAGACTTGGAACTGCTAGAAGGGCTTTTCAAGGGTGCTGACTACGTATTTCATCAGGCGGCCATGGTTAGCGTTCCTCGGAGCATGGAAAACCCTCTTAAATGCAGTTTGGTAAATGTAATTGGCACCCTGAATGTCCTTCTAGCAGCAAGAGACAACAGGGTCGGGAAGGTAGCCTACGCCTCATCATCTTCGGTTTACGGTGGTACTCCAGATCTGCCCAGAAGGGAGCACGCGAAGCCTAGTCCTCTATCTCCTTACGCAGTGTCAAAGCTGGCCGGAGAACTGTATTGTCAGGTTTTCAGCGGTGCTTTCGGAGTCGCCACTGTCTGTTTAAGATATTTTAACGTGTACGGGCCTGGCCAGGACCCACACAGTCAATATGCTGCCGTGATCCCCAGATTCATAAAGAGAGTGCTGAACGGCGAGCCACCCATTATCTTCGGGGATGGTACCCAGACCAGAGATTTCACGTTCGTGGAAGACGTGGTGGAAGCAAATATCCTCGCAATGGAGAGCAATGCCACCGGGGTGTTCAATATAGGTACGGGAAAGAGTATCTCGATAAGTGATTTGGCAAATGAGATCATGGATATTACGGGGCGTAGTCTTGTCCCGCTTTTTCAGGAGAAGCGAGCGGGAGACGTAGAACATAGTGTGGCGGACATCTCAAAGGCGTCAAACTTTGGCTATAGACCTAAGTACAGCCTCAGAGAAGGGATAACGGAGATCCTCCGACAAACTACAACTTCCGCTGACCGAAATCTGATTTGGAAGTAGAAGATTTGCCATCAGGAAAGGAGTGATATCAATGCCTACTAGTGTTAAGGACGCTGGAGTAACCAGGGTTTCCCAGCAACATAACCTTAGAGTTCAACGACAATCCAAACGGCTATCGAATTCGGTCATTGCAGTGCTAGGTCTTGGATATGTCGGACTACCTTTAGCCCAGGCATTTGCCAAGAGGCACAAAGTAATTGGATTCGACGTAAACAGTCAGAGGGTGAGTGAGTTGCGCAGCAGCCAACAAAATCTCGTGGTTACGGGAGATCCACAGCAATTGTGTCAGGCTGATTTCGTTATCATTGCCGTTCCTACCCCCGTAACCAAGTCCAAGCAGCCCGATCTGTTTTACATCGATAGCGCTTGCCGTCTCATCAGGCAGAACCTCAAGAAGGGAGCAGTGGTGATCCTAGAATCAACGGTATACCCAGGAGTCACAGAGGAAGTAGTGAGGCCAATCCTTGAGGAGTCGGGATTGGAGTGCGGAAGGGATTTCAAAATCGCCTATTGCCCTGAGAGGATGAATCCCGGTGATGAGGAGCATACATTAGAAACAGTTACCAAAGTCGTGAGCGGAATGGATGAGGATACGTCTGACTTGGTATTTGCGCTGTACAGCGAGATTTGTCCCAAGGTATTCAAGGCAATAGATATCAGGACTGCTGAAGCCGCCAAGGTGATAGAGAACATTCAGCGAGACCTGAACATAGCTCTTGTGAACGAATTCGCACTTATCTTTGACAAGATCGGTCTCAATACTAGGGAGGTATTGAAGACTGCATCCACCAAGTGGAATTTCCTGCCCTTTTCACCGGGGCTGGTGGGGGGACACTGTATTCCCGTGGACCCCTACTATCTGGTGTACAAGGCGAAAGAGGTTGGTTACTATCCCCAGGTGATCCTCGCAGGAAGGGCTATTAATGACTTCATGGCAGATCATGTCGCTGAGATTGCAATCAAAGCCATAAACAATGCAGAAAAGGTGATAAGAAGATCCAAAGTGCTGATAATGGGATTAACCTACAAGGAGAATGTGCCAGATACCAGGGAGTCACCCGCAAAGGAAATAATAAAGGATCTCCAAGAATATGGTGTGACCGTGCTAGGATACGATCCACTCGTTGACAACATAGCCGAACAGTTCGACATCGAGGCAGTGTCTGACCTGACGAGCGTGAAAGGCGTCGATTGCATAATTGTGACAGTAGCTCATAAGGTCTTCAAGGCACTGGGCTTTGAACAATTACGTCAAATATCAAATCATCGCCCCGTGTTGTTAGACGTCAGAGGCATTTTCGACCCTAGCGAAGCATTACGCAGGGGATTCGACTACCAGACTCTTTGAATCTGAAGCAGTGCGCCACAAAGGTGGAATTCATGCCGCAGAGAAGCACAAAACAATGTCCAGAATATCGATAAAGGCGATAGGCTTTCGCATAGCGTATTACTCTGGTCTGATAAACTTGCTGTTGTTTCTGAATAGCAAGAAAGTCACAGTCTTAGCATATCATGGGCTGAGTACAGGAGACCAAACTAACGGAATCAGAAATCATGGGGGTAATCATCTGGCCATTGCCAAGTTCTCCAAACAGATTGAATATCTCGCCAAACACCGCAAGGTCGTGCCTTTGACGGATGTCATAGAACTACTCAGCCGAGGTCAACAAACACCTCCCGGTGTCGCAGCCATCACCTTTGATGATGGTTACAGAAGCGTTCACACGCTCGCTTGGCCCGTACTCAAATCGTGGGGTATACCAGCCACCGTATTCATTGCAACGCGATGGATCAATAGTCAGGAAATGTTGTGGTTCGATAAAATAGAGTATGCTATCGAACACATAAACGATCATGGAAGTATTGACATTCAAATAGACGGACATTCCCTTCGCTACCCTATAAGCAGCAGAAGGGAAAGAATTAGAACATGCTACAAAATCAAGGAGTTGTGCAAGAGTGTGGATAATGACATTAGAGAAATAATCGTTGAAGAGCTAAGCAAGTTGTGTGGCAACAACCTAAATATCTCCCCTGGCGATGATTATGCACCGCTGTCTTGGAACGAAATAATTGAGCTTAACGCGCATCCATTTATCAGCTTCGGGTCTCATGGCGATGGCCATGGCATCCTGTCAAAGCTGTCCAGTGAGCAGGCCAAGCAAGATATCTTAGTTTCCAAATCGGAAATTGAGAGCCACCTAGGTGAACCCGTCCGGCTCTTCGCTTACCCCAATGGACTTCCGGGAGACTTCAACGAAGGGACGAAGAGGATTCTAAGAGAAGCGGGATTCAGTTGCGGGCTCTCGACTATCCCTGGTATGAATGATTGTGGCATCGATAGATATGAGCTCCGTAGAGTGTGTGTTAGCAATAATGATGACCTTTTTGGTTTCTTAGCCAAGCTTTCCGGACTGACAGCTTTCTTTTCCCGACTGGAAAACCGATTAACTAGGGCAAGCAGGAGGCGTTCGCTATATTACAGAGTGGCTAGGATCGCGGTGTCTGACTGAAGAAGTGTCACGTAACAAAGGACTGGTTCTTCAAGCACAGTGAAGCCAGTCTCAACAGCTCACAACACAGTCGTCACCAGCTAAATAATCGAGTCTCTTCGGTTTATGGTGCGAGCTATGTGATAGGTTGATCCAGGGAAGCACATCGTAAAACGTCCCAAAGCTCTATTCGTCAAATAACAAGGAGATTTGCCAATTCTAATCAATCGGTGTGAGAAGGCAACTGTTAGAAGAAGCGCATCATGAATATGAAGAATCCGCTATCTGCTTCCAGAGGAGTACGGCCGACCTTTGGACGGATTGCTAATATATTGTATCGCTTCGGCCTTACGTCGCGCAAGATGGAAGATAAATTGAACAAATATATCGGAATGACTGAAAAGTTCAACTGTTTTCCCACCTTCGCCGTAACAGCTGTTACACTCAAGAGACACCCAGGGCTAATGAACGACTTGAGTGAAAGAGGCGTTGAGCTTGCGGTCCATGGCTATGTCCATGCTGACCACAGGTTGATACCCCTCGAAAGACAGAGAATACATCTTAGAAGGGCAGCTGATGCTTTTGAGACGTATGGCATCCCTTTCAAGGGTTTTCGTGCCCCTTATCTTCGCACCAATGGTTCCACGCTCGAAGCACTAATCGAGCTGCAGTTTGCTTACGACAGCAGCCAAACAATCCAGTGGCCCGTGATTGAAGAAAGCAAATATGCTGGAAGACGTTTAGTCGAGTACAATAGGCTCCGCGATTTTTATAAACCTTGCGACGCCGCAACATATCTTTCCCTGCCACGTTCTATTAACGGATTGTTGGAGATTCCAGTTTCAATTCCAGATGACGAGGCTTTGGTGGAAAGGCTCGGCATAACGGATGAGCAGGAAATCACCCAGATTTGGCGAGCGATGCTTGAAAGAACGCATGCTTCGGGCGAGCTTCTAGTGCTTCAACTTCATCCCGAGCGAATCCAGTCTTGCGCAGGCGCTTTAGGGGCTGTTCTGGAAATGTCACGGAAAGCAAAGCCTCCAGTTTGGATTGCCAAGTTGGGTGAAATCGCTGAGTGGTGGAAGCAGAGAGACAAGTTTAATTTCGAGATAAATAATGAAGGCAATGGTCAATGGAGAGTCAGGGCAAACTGCTCTGACAAAGGGACTGTGTTAATGAAGAACTGCAAGGCTGATGCTCCTTCTACCGATTGGGCAGATGGGTACACAAGCGTAGATGCTAGGGATTTCATCCTAGAGAGTCGTGTCTGCCCTCGTATAGGTGTGAGCCCAAATTCATCGGAAGAGGCCATCAGATTTCTTAAAGGCGAAGGGTTTGTGGTTGAGGTCGGTGCGCAACCTGAGAGCTGTGGTATCTACTTAGGTAATCTGAAAAGTTTCAACCAATCGGATGAGAGGCAGATCTCTGAGGCAATACGACGCTCAAATGCCCCTCTAATTAGGTACTGGCGATGGGGTGAAAAAGCTAAAAGTGCTTTGGCCATAACCGGCGACATCGATGCAATAACACTGGTCGATTTCGTGATGAGATTAGTTGAGGTGCGCAGGCGAAATGTAAGGTAGGGCTTTTTCATGCTAAATCGCACTCGTCGAAAAATGCGTTACGCGATTCTGCTCATGAGGATAGAAGGTCCAATAATGTTTTTCAGTCACCTAAAGGGCCAGATTTTCCACAGGTATACATTTTTGAGTCTGCAAAAGAACCTGGACGCAAAGAGCGTTCCTGTCCCCTGTGAGGTGAAGTACTCATTGCAGCTAGCCTCGGAGACGGACATGCAAGAAATGCTACAGATGGCAAGATCGGAAGGTAAGGAATCAGCTTATGAACTGATTGGGCGAGAGTTATTCTATGACTCGGGTTTCCGCGACTGCTACGTTGCTAGAAGTGTCGATACCAACGAGTTATGCTTTGTAGAATGGATGATTTCCCAGAAAGACTGTCAGAGGCTCTACCGAGATTTTGGAAACATGTTGCCAAGATTGGAGAGGTGGGACGTTTGGGTGGAAAATTCATACACCTTTAAGAAGTATAGGGGAAAGAAGGTGTATCCTTCGGTCCTAGTCGAGCTAGCAGATATTGCCAGAAATCAAGGTTTCAAACGTATGTTGACTTATGTTCGAGGGGATAATATAGCTTCAATGAAAGGATGTGAAAGGGCAGGTTTTCAGGTATTTGGAAGAGTCACCGAGGTGAAACTGCTCTTTTCCACCAGAAGGAAATATCCATAACAGTCAAATCAGCAAGAAGGTGCATGCATTATTAGATGAAGAAGGTCGGAGCGGTCGTTATCGGGGGGGATTTCCAAGGATTGGCCATCTTAAGAAGTTTAGCAAGATGGCATATTCCGGTGTGTCTACTGGATCACGAATGGTGTATTAGCAGGTTTTCAAAATATCCGAAGAAGTTTGTAAGATGTCCCAGCGTGACAGAAGAATTGGCGTTACTCAGCTTTCTGGTCGACTTAGGCAAGAAGGAAGACCTCAAGGGTTGGGTCGTTTATCCCAACGACGATGAGACTGTTCGTTTCTTGGCGAAACATAAGGATCAACTGGAAGAGCACTATAGAATTCCGACACCGCCCTGGGATATAGTCAAGTTTGCCTACGAGAAGAGGTTAACCTACCAATTAGCCGAGAGAATTGGCATTGCTGTCCCCAGAACATTCTACCCAACGTCTGTTGAGGATCTAGAAGCACTTAATATAGAATTCCCTGTTATCATCAAGCCGTCAATAAAACAGCCGTTCTATCGGAAGATGAAGAGGAAAGCGATTCGCGCTGATACCAAACAGGAACTCGTGGATCTTTTCAAAGAATCTATTTCTAAGGTAGAAGGCCTCGAAATAATGATCCAGGAACTGATTCCAGGAGGTCCTAATTTCCTTTTCTCTGTCGGTTCATTATGTAAGAACGGGGAGTTCCTGGGGAAAGTAGTTGCTCGACGGCCCCGACAACATCCGATGGATTTTGGTCACGCCACGACCTATGCTGTGACTGTAGATATGCCTGAACTGGAGGAGACTGCCAAGAGGATTCTATCGTCAATGGGCTACTACGGTCTCTCCGAGGTTGAATTCATGCTTGACCCCAGAGATGGAATATACAAATTACTTGAAATAAATGCCAGGCCCTGGGGTTGGCATAGCCTGGCAATCGCTGCCGGTGTTGATCTGCCGTACTTGTTATATCAAGACATGCTGGGTGAAACGGTAAAGGTAAACGGCTTTAAGAAAAATATCAAGTGGATTCGGCTCACAACCGATATCCCCACAGTCATCAGGGAGATACTTAAAGGGAACCTGCGGATAAGGGATTATCTTGATTCTCTAAAGGGGCAGAAACATGATGCAGTGTTGTCGCTAAGAGACCCCTTGCCCTTTGTTATGGAGATTCTTATGATTCCCTATCTGTGGAGAAGGAGGGGGTTCTAGCGGTGATACTGGAGGTGGTGGGCTCAGGTGTTGCGCTCGCGCTAGTGTCATTGCCACTACTCGGGTGGAAGTGGCGGCTGGATATGCGAATGGTTTTTCCCGGTTCATTCGTAATCGGCGCCATTGCTGGTGGTCTTGCGCTACTGATAGATTACCTGTGGGTTGATCTCGGTGTCATTTTAATGCTGCTGACAGAGCTGTGCCTTATCTTCATTTTAGTTTCTACGTTCGTAGCTATTAGATTCTACAGGGATCCAGAAAGGATACCTCCTGAAACGGAGAAAGTCATCCTATCCCCCGCCGATGGCAAGGTCATCTACGTCAATGAGATAGAACCAGGATCATTACTCACTTCGACCAAGGGCAAGAGGAGATTCAAATTGCATGAAGTGATGGGAGCTGATACTCCTCCGAATGCAGCATACCTGATAGGGATTGACATGAACATATTGAACGTGCATGTGAACAGATCTCCTATAGGCGGAAGAATAGTCCTGCAAAAGCACGTAAGGGGGGATTTCCTTTCCCTGAGAAGGCCGGAATCAGAGACTCGCAATGAGAGAGTCACAACGATTATTGACAACGGCCAGTTCAAGATAGCCGTGATCCAAATAGCCTCGCGTCTGGTTAGAAGGATAGTGTCCTACTTAAAGGAGGGCGATATGGTGGCTATCGGACAGAGAATTGGAATGATAGCGTTTGGCTCCCAGGTAGATGTAGCAATGCCACAGCTAAAGAATCTCAAGATAACGGTCAAGCCGGGAGACCGGGTTCGTGCGGGGGTCTCAATACTGGCCAGGCATGGGTTGTAGGAGTACTTCCGAGCAAGGAGATGAAGCCTATGAGTGTGACCGAAAAGGTAAGTAGCGATGAGGGGGGTAGGGAAGGGGTCAGGCGGTGTGTTCGGTGCATCATGCCTGAGAATTATCCTGCGGTTACCTTTGACACACAGGGGGTTTGCAACTTCTGTAGGTATTTCGATTCAACTTGGGGGCCTTGGGTTGTCAGTGCGAAGGAACAGGCCCGGTCTGAGACAAAGTTGAGGCGCGTCTTCGAGAGTGCTAAACGAAAACACAAGCCCTATGACGCTCTAGTTGGTGTAAGCGGAGGGAAGGACAGTTCCTACATGCTTTATCTCTGCCATAAAGTCTACGGGCTGAGGGTGCTAGCTTTTACCCGGGACAACGGTTTCATGTCAGATGGATCAAAGATACGCATCGAGCGTCTTGTGAAGACCCTAGGTGTACAACACATATACTGCCGAGAGCCACTAGCAGAGGAACTCGCGGGTGTGTTTATGAGAAAGACGGGCAACTTCTGCGGACCATGTGAACTCCTATCATTTAATACGCATCCCGTCCTTGCCCGCGAGTATGACATACCACTCATTATCATTGGGAGTTCTAGCCGTACAGAGGCTCCTGCTCCCAAGTATCTCAATCCCTGGGATCCATGGTACTTCAAAAATGTCCTGAAGGGTGAACCTTACCGAGAGAGGCTACGCTGCTCTTTCTTTTCGCGTAATTACCTAATAGGTGAAGCCGTGGCTCATGTTGTTGGCCACAGACGCATTGTCTTACTGCCAGACTATGTAGATTGGGACGAGGAGAAGATCCAAGCACTATTCGAACGAGAATTCGGCTTTGTCTTTGGCCAGGAGCACTCTGATTGCTGGGCCTCAGACGTGGCAAGATATCTCTATCGCAAGAAGTGCAACGGAGTTGATCCATCAGTGGCCAAATATAGCCTGCTCATTCGCTCTGGGAGAATGAGCCGCGCGGATGCCATCGAAAAGTTGAGCAAAATCGGGAACAACGTGCTGCCGCTCAATCTCGACCGTTTCCTTAAGGCTACCGGGATGACGCTCCAGGAGTTCGAAACGGCAAGTGAGCGAAGTCCCGCTACCTATTTGACAGGGCTGCCTGTATTGTTCAACGCTTTGCGAAGAAAGGTCCGCCGCCAAGCGGCTTAGCGAGAAACAAAAATGCCATTTAAACGACTATTACTTGTGAACCCTGCTCACCCTTTTGCCGAATGGCGTGGACTCAGCCCTCATATAGGCCAGGCATATTTGGCCCAGACGTTGCTTCAAAACGGGATTGAATATGATGTCCTAGACATGAACCTCGGTTATAAATTCAAGCATCTGAGGCAAAAGATACACGATTTCCGCCCCGATCTCGTAGGCATTAGCCTCATTTCGTTTGGACATAAGGGAATATACAGCCTGGCGTCGGAGATCAAGATGGTTGACCCAACCACAAAAATAGTCGTGGGAGGGCCTCACGTAACAATAATGAGAGACCAGGTATTGAAGGAGTGTTCTGCCATCGACTATGGTGTGGTTTCTGAAGGAGAGGTAACACTTACAGAACTCTGCCAAGGCAAACTACCTGAAGCAGAAATCAGAGGCCTGCTTTCCAGAAACGGCGTAAACATTGCCTACGGCGGCGATAGAGAGTTTGTCTCAGATTTAGACCAAATACCGTGGCCTCGATATGATAAGTTCGAACTCAACAAGTACATCAGGGAGACAACTATATACTCTAGTAGAGGTTGTCCTCACAAGTGTACGTTTTGCCCAAACAGGATAATATCACCGCACTTTAGGCCAAGAAGCCCCAAAAACGTTGTTGATGAAATAGAATATTGGTACGACAAGGGTCGCAGGCAATTCAATTTTGATGACGACAATTTCAACTTCATTAAGGACAGAGTTTTTCAGATTTGTGACGAAATAGAACGGCGCGCGCTTAAGAATTTGTTCCTGCGCTGCTCAAATGGCATACGAGCAGACAGAGTGAATAGGGAAATGCTTGCCAGAATGTATGAGGTGGGATTCAGGTATATAGCTTTCGGGGTAGATGGCGGAAATAACAGGATGTTGGAGATAATTAGAAAGGGCGAGACTATAGAAACCATAGAACAAGCCATCAAAGACTCCTGTGATCTGGGATACGGCGTGAAGCTATTGTTTGTAGTTGGTACACCTTGCGAGACCAGGGAGGACGTTGAGGACAAGGTTAGAATTAGCGAAAGATATCCCATCGAAGAGGTGCATTTCTATAATCTCATTCCGACTCCAGGTACAGAACTCTATGATTGGGTAAGAGACAATAACCTCTTTCTCAAGGATCCGGAGCAATATCTGAACGATGCTTCCGTCTTAAGCAACGATCCCGTTTTCGAAACGCCCGAATTGCCAAGAAGCGAAAGGA
>Ga0209777_10004503_pt1 | contig 16410 bp, 13 predicted proteins | sample FrelakmetHBP12HB_FD_187147 | JGI IMG/M metagenome (GOLD analysis project Ga0209777, IMG submission 187147) | Freshwater lake sediment microbial communities from the University of Notre Dame, USA, for methane emissions studies -HBP12 HB (SPAdes)... | ecosystem: Environmental > Aquatic >...
CCGATCACGGAATATCTCAGGAGAATCATGGTTGGTCCTAAACATTGCCATGATCGACGCTAACTCCTCGGCCCCTGATGCATTATGCTGCGTCAACCCGTTCATTTCCGATACAGCCCGATTGATCTGATCAATCCCGTGGGATTGCTCCTGCGACGCCGACGCAATCTCGGCAATCAACTTTACGACCTTCGTCGAGCTTCCCGTGATCTCCTTAAACGCCTCATTCGTAACCCCCACCAACTTCTCTCCGTTCCTGATCTTCTTGACGATGTTCTCGATCAGGCTCGACGTGTTCTTCGCCGACTCTGCCGCCCGCATGGCCAGGTTTCTCACCTCCTCTGCCACCACTGCAAATCCTGCTCCGGCCTCCCCTGCACGCGCGGCTTCAACGGCGGCATTCAAGGCGAGGAGATTGGTCTGAAAAGCTATTTCATCAATGGTCTTGACGATCTTCTGAGTCTCCTCGCTGCCCGTGGCGATCTCCTTCATCGATCCCGTCAGTTCATTCATCGAGAGATTGGCCTTTTCAATCGTCTGCTGAGCGGCTGCCATCAGGTCGTTCGCCTGGTTTGCGTTTCCAGCATTCTGTTTGGTCATGGAGGTCATCTCTTCCAAGGACGAAGAGGTTTCCTCCAGGGAGGCCGCCTGTTCGGAGGCCGCTTCTGATAAACTCTGAGACATCACCACGGATTGGCCTACCGTCTCTCCCATCTTTATGCGCATGGTATTAACGGACTGAGCCAGCTGCCCTATTTCGTCCCGAGAGGTCAACTCAATCTCCCGGGTCAAATCTCCCTCTGCGATTGTCTGGATCACCTGCATGGTTTCCTTGACAGGACGGGTAATCAACCGGGCGGTAAAAAGACTGACCACTATCGAAAAACCGATGGCAATTGCCAATATGAGGATAAAAAGCCTTAAGGCGCTATTGAAGTTTTTGAGGGAATAATCGTAGCTTGCTTGGCTCAAACTGCTTTCAAGATCCAATAGGTCATGCAGGCTCTTGTTCAAAATTTGAAACTTCTCATCGGCAGTCTCCATGAACATGGTGGCATAATTGAGATCGGAACTGGCCAGATCAATGGCTGAAGAACACGCTTTTTTGTACTGCGTGAGATGATCCATGATCGTATGAAATAACGTCTGTTCCTCTTCACTCAATCCCTTCTTCTGGAGGGATTGCCCAATGATGTTGGCGGTTCGCTCCAGAGTGGCCAACTGTTCCTTCCCGAGAAGGTTAATCTTCCCCTCTTCATATTTGGCATTGGCCCAGCTAATGACTTTATAGAGATTGCTATGAACGTTGGCAATGTCCTTGACGATCGTTGCACTGGTTTGATAGGGTTTAAAATGGTTGTCAAAAATATCGACAATGACCGATCTCTGATTGGAAAGATTGAGGTAGGCTACCGCACCCAATATCACCATGAAGATAATGATCGCCAAAGGAGCAAATAACAGTTTTCTTGACAAGGTCTGATTTAAAAAGAATTGTTTCATCTGTTCCTCCCTTATTTCCGTCAGTGACCCGGAGTGTTAAATAGGCCGTGGTCCATTTAACCCTCCCCCAAGTTATCTTTTGTAAATACCGCAACCGATGATCAGGTCGTCTAACTTTTCAACATAAGCAGACTTATGCTCAATCTTTTTCGTGAGTGGGTCTGTAAACTCATAGTCCTGCCAGCCCCTGCCTTTGGTCTTCGCAATTTCGATTCTTTCTTTGACGAAATACTTCCCGTCCTTGTCTTTCATTTCAATCAGATCTTTTCCGATCATTTTTTGGTTAAACCCATGAGCGACACATTTACCGGTCATATCATAAACAAAAATGTAAAGGTCCCGATCAACAAACTTCCCTTTCGGATTGTTAATCTCAACAAAGGCCTTCTCTTTTCCCTCGGTCTTAATTAATTGGACTGCTTTTTTCACCAATGCCTCAGCTTCAGCAGCAGTTCCGAATTGAGCGGCCAAAGTGATATTCCCTGCCATCAGCACAAGAAAACTAACCCCAAGAATCATTGCGACAAGTTTTTTCATTGAAGCACCTCCTAATATAAAGTGGATTGAATTAAATGTGATTTCTTTCAGCTATTATTCATTATTATTCCACCCCTTCTTGAAAGCTTGCCCATAGACCACCTCCTTTTTTCCATGGGATCCATCGCTGTTTCGTATCTGTTTCCCGTTGCAGCCGGTCCCGTTCCGAATTAGGCGGCACGATCTGACGAGCCCATCTCCTCCGAACCCAATACCTTGTCAATGTTCAAAAGGATCTTTACTCCGCCGTTGATCTTGGCCATCCCGAGGATGTAGTCGGTATCCAACCTGGCGCCAAGGTTCGGTGTCCCCTCAATGTCGGCGCCCTTAATGTTCAAAACCTCTGAAACCGAATCGACGACAACGCCAATCAGAATGGAGCCCGCTTGGCTTGCAATCTCCACCACTATCGTACAGGTCCGCTCGGTATAGTCTATCTCCTCCATCCCAAATTTGAGCCTGAGATCCACCACTGGAATCACCTTCCCGCGAAGATTAATCACCCCCTTGACAAAGTTTGGTATCAGCGGGACGGTCGTGATCGGCATCATCCCGATGATTTCCTTTACCTTCAGAATTCCTATTCCATACTCCTCTCCCAACAACGAGAAGGTCAGGTATTTACCCTCTTTCGACGCCATCACCTTGACCGCCCGATCCATGGTTTGAGCCATTTTTTCCATCCGCCCCGCCTCTCCTTTCTCATCTGTTCCTCATCATTCAAGAGTCTTATTCCGGCTCAATCCTGAACAAGCAAAAATCTCGCCAACAGGGAAAGCCTTCAAAACGTAAATTCCAAAAACAAAAACCGAGATCACAAAAAAAGTTCAACATGAGAAAGAACGAAAACCAAACTGCGCTGCTACCATGAATTTGATTTAAGGTCTGCAAGTCATTGATCTTGTTAAACGTTGAGCCGAGGTTAGCATGACCTTTTCTATTTTTTGACTTTTCAAAAATTCAAAACTTCCTAACCCTGTATTAATGCAAAACACCTTTGAATAAAAAAAGCATATCCCGTGCAAAAAATCTAATATTGTGGTTACGGGACGAATTAATCGTGGAAGTTAGGAGCTTTTGAAAAACTTTAAAGGGGCGGGATGACCAATTTTGTCAATAGATGGGCGAATTCTGACCATTCGTGGGATTGTTTGGATTCTGTGCTGATGCAGACGCAATTTCCATTTTTACAATTCCGTGGGGCATGATCCCCGATCATGCATTTAGGGGGTGCGTTCGGGGAACGCACCCTACAATTTTATGTAATCCTAATTTTATTGCGTTTATATTATTTTCAGAAACTTTATTCCCGAAAATGGAAATTAATCATTTCAGAAATAGGAAACTCATCTTGGGTTAATCGCTGTGACACAAAGTATGGAGCGATGTCTTCCAGGTGTTCGACCGCTTCGAAGGCTTTGATCCACAATTTGAGTTGAGACTCTTATGGTGGGCTAAGTAGTTCCAAATCATCATTGTTCAAAAAAGTCTATGGGAAGCTCCATGAGTGATCAGAAACTATGCAGCCAAACGCGTGAACTAAAGAAAACTTGCCAGTCAAACGCATGACTAAACAGAGATGGATTTACGGACTACAAAGAAAATGGTTCTTAATCAAAGCGAAACTCTTTTTCCTTTAGGTGTGGTGCAAGACCTTTCACATGAGATCTTCCGTCACTTTATTTAGATCGGATGACTGCTCTGAAGAAGATGAACAAAAAGTCCTAACTGATCGATCCTTCACTGACATTTTTCGTCACATTCACGTATCAACGTCTTTTTTGAACCCGCTTGCCTTCGGATTTAATTACGAGGTACAGGGAAATTCCTATAGAGAAAGGATAAAGTTTTAACTACAAAATTTTGAGATAAGTGCCTGGTTGATGGGGACAAATCAAGCAAACAACGATTAAAGGGTAGAGGTCTGGAATGAAATTTGCACCATTTAGGCTATCCAAGCACAGAGAAACGAAACAATCTATAAGACGAATGGGGGGGGTAAGGGTGGACAGGATACTGATTATTCAGGATAGTCCTTCAATAAACGCAATGCTCAAGTTTAGACTTGAGGCAGGGGGATTTTCTGTCGAGACAGCTGAAACGGGCGAAGCAGGCATTGAGAAAGCAAAGGCGCGTCAATACCAGCTCATTTTATTAGATTACAACCTCCCGGGCCTTAATGGGAATGAGGTCTGCCGTATTCTAAGAGTAGAAGACATCGCCCGAAATACCCCGATCGTATTCATGTCTGCAAAGGACGAGGACAAATTATCTCAACTCACAAAAGAAGCAGGCGCCGATGGTTATATCGGATTACCCTTTGAGGGGAAAAAGTTCTTTGAGAAGATTGCGGGATTCCTGAAGACACGCAAGGCGTAAGCGATGGGTTTTGTCAAAGGAATTCAGGAAATGCGCAAAAATACAAAAAATGTACGGCTATCAGAGAGAATGGGCGAAATACCAGAGACTGTTGCGGATAGGGTCTACTATGATGATCTCTACGAGAGAGAAGAACCGAAGGAGAAAAGCCTGCAGTTCGTCGTCTTCCGGCTGGATCGAGAATGGTACGGAGTAGAGATAACAGAAGTAAAAAGGGTCATTAAGGCGGGTAAGATAACGTATCTACCCTCAAGCCCGGAACATATTGCGGGAATTGTGAACTTAAGAGGGAATATTCTATCCGTCACGGATTTAAAGACAATTTTCAGTCTGCCCCATGATGAGTTGACCGAGAAGACGAGAATGATAGTCATTGAATCCGGGACGTTGGAGACAGGTTTTTTGGTGGATGAAGTCGTTGAATCGATCGAGGTGCCGGTAAGCAAGATGGAGCTAACCCTCCCAACCCTGCCTGCTGAAGGAGCAAAATATATCAAGGGACAATGCAGGGTGGATGAGAAAGTAATCGCTCTCATCAATGTAGAGAAGGTATTTGAAAAAGGGGCTTAAATGGAATGGGACATGAGCCGCGGGAACGTCACGCTCAATGACATCGCCGCACTGATTGTTCAAATTGAACCCACTGACCTGGAAGAACTGGCCCGTGTGCGAAGGGCGCTCCATGCCGTCGCAGAGTCCTCTTCCCCCTCGGTCCGAAGGCCTATGGCAGAAGCAATAAAAAAGATCGACCAGATGATGGAGGAAAAGGGCTCTGACTCATCCGGTTTCTTTGCCGACATAGGCGCTCTCATCGAGGAGGCCATTGACGTGATGGAGAGATCCGACGGGGAGGAAACCCCCTTTTCAACCCTCAAGCGCGATCAGGTCCGGACCTCTGGGCAGAGCGCTGATGCGGGTCGATTCAATGGGTTGCCGCCCGAAGCTGACCCGGCTCTCCTGGGGGAGTTCATCAGCGAGAGCCGGGATTTAATTGCAGGCGCCGAGATTGCCCTCCTGGAACTTGAGACAGACCCGGAGAACACCGAAGCCGTCAACACGATTTTTCGTGCGTTTCACACTATCAAAGGAACATCCGCTTTCCTCGGTCTCGACCCTATATCAGCGCTCGCCCATGGGGCGGAGTCGTTTCTCAGCAGAATCCGTGACAAAGAAATTCGCTGTACCGGAGGGTATGCCGATCTGGCATTCCGCTCCGTGGATGCGCTCAAGGATCTGATTAAAAACATCCAGGATGCCTTGGGCGGTGAACCCATGGCGGCGCCCGAAGGGCTCGATGATTTGATGGCTCTGCTTGCCGATCCGGAAACAGCAGGCATTCTGGGCGAAGCCGGCGGAGCCCCGGAGATGCCACTCCGGTTGGGCGATATTCTTGTGGCTCAGGGCAAAGCCGATCGCGAAGAGATAGAGGCGGCTGCCGCCGATCAGGGCGATCAACCCATTGGGTTGGCCATTGTGAGGTCGGAGGCCGCATCCCTCACGGAGGTGGGCCGGGCATTGCGAAAGCAACGCCGGCTGGTGGGCGCCGAACCCGCAGTGGAATCCTCGGTCAGGGTGCGCACGGACCGTCTGGATCGCCTGATTGACATAGTTGGGGAATTAGTGATCGGCCACTCCATCGTTGCACAGGACGAGACGGTCAACTCAGGAACCTCCCCTGAGCTTCAGCGGAAGGTGAACCATGCGGGCAAGATTGTTCGGCAGATGCAAGGCCTGTGCATGTCCATCCGGATGGTTCCGCTCAAGGCCACCTTTCATAAGATTGCCCGGCTGGTCCGTGACCTGGCTCGGAAACGGGAGATCATGATCGACTTTATTCCCATCGGGGAGGATACCGAGATCGACCGCAACATGGTCGACCTCGTCAACGATCCCCTCGTTCATCTGGTGCGTAACGCTGTGGATCATGGCATCGAGCCGCCCGAGGAGCGAGAAAAAAGTGGAAAACCGAAAGCAGGAACCGTGTTGTTGAAAGCCTACCATTCCGGCGGGAACGTGGTGGTCGAGATATCCGATGACGGCAGAGGACTGGACCGCGGCAAGATCATCGAAAAGGCAATCGCAAAGGGGTTGATCAATTCTGGCATGGGTCATTCTGAGAGCGAGCTCATCCATCTGATCTTTCAGCCCGGCTTTTCCACGGCGGATAAGGTGACAGACATCTCGGGGAGGGGCGTGGGACTGGATGTGGTCAGAAAGGCCGTCGAAATCCTCAGGGGCCGCGTTGACGTTTCATCAGAGCCGGGCAGGGGCTGTACCTTTTCCGTTCGCCTGCCGCTGACAATGGCCATCACTGACGGCATGCTCATCAAGGTCGGAAATCAGCGCTACATCCTGCCGATGGTCAACATCAATATGAGTTTCCGGCCGGAGGCAGGGGCATTGTCCACCGTCGTCGGCCGGGGAGAAATCGTGATCTTGCAGGGAAAGGTGATGCCCATCATTCGGCTGCATCGTCTTTTCGACATCCGGGGGGCTGTCGAGGACCCGGCCCAGGGACTCCTGATCATCATTGGTGACGGAGATCAATGTTGCGCGCTGCTTGTTGACGAACTGGTCGAACAACAACAGGTGGTTGCAAAATCCCTGGGAGCGGGTATCGGCAAAATCCGGGGGATTTCCGGTGGAGCCATACTTGGCGATGGTCGTGTCGGCCTTATCCTCGACCCCCAGGGAATCGTCGCCCTGGCCAGACAAGCCTCAAACCCGGTGACTGCGAAAGGTGTGGGGTAAGGAAGATGACAATGAACAACCGAACGAATACAACCATGGCGAAGGCCGGGCAGGATGCCCAAGGGAGCAACCGGGTTAGAGCCCTTGAGGGAGGAAAATATTTGACCTTTCTGATGGCCAATGAGAAGTATGGCCTCGAAATCTTAAAGGTCCGCGAGATTATCGGGATGATGGACATAACCGCTGTCCCCACGATACCCGCTTATGTGCGCGGAGTCATCAATCTCCGCGGCAAGGTCATCCCGGTCATCGACCTGCGTCTTAAGTTTGGGATGGAGGCTAAAGAGGACGGACAGAGGACCTGTATCATCGTGGTGAACCTCACCCGGACTCTTCAGGATTTGACCATGGGGATCATTGTAGACGAGGTTGCCGACGTGATCAATATCGGCCAGAGCCAGATGGAGCCGCCGCCTTCCTTTGGGGTGAACATTAGGACCGACTTCATCCTGGGGATGGGAAAAGTTGACCATAGGGTAATGACCCTGCTGGATATTGATCGGGTGCTCAGTGGTGAAGAGATGGCCATTTTAGATAAGGCAGCCCAAACGAAAGAGTGACCCTGCCATCCGTTGGAGGCTGAGTGGAGAGCAAAATTTCACATTCTATCAAAACATCTCATTGATCGTGGTCGAGGAGAGGAAGCAAAGAGACCAAGGGGGAAGTCACCAATGGCGCTTAAACTGAGGACAAAATTATTCGTATTTCCGGTTGTGTTCGTATTGTTTGTTCTGGCAATCGTTGTTTTGACGATTGTGACCGTTCAGAATAGACTCGTTGAAACAGACCAGAAAAAGTTGAAAGGCGATCTCGCCATGGCCAGGGCCCTTCTGAAGGAAAAATATCCTGGCGAATGGTCTATCCGAGGGGAGAAACTTTATAAGGGCGAGGTTCAAATGAACGAGAACCATTCGATCGTCGATATGTTGGGATCATCAACCGGTGATACGGTCGCCCTTTTCCAGGGGACTGCCCCTGTAGCGACGAATGTTAGGAATGCCTCCGGCCATCGGGCGCTCGGGACACGGGCAGCAGAAGATGTGGCGGAAGCGACCCTGAAGAAAGGGCAGACTCACATCGGGGAAGCGGATATCGTGGGAGTCAGGAGTCGAACGGCCTATGAGCCGATTCGAAATGCTCGTGGGGATATCATCGGTATGTTTTATGTGGGAGTCCCCAACACCTCCGATCAGATCGTCAAAGATTTCCTAACCAGAATGATTGGATTGAGCATCTTGGGCCTCCTTATTGTCATCGCCCTCGAGATTTTTCAGACCCATTCCATGGCAAGGCCTCTCAGGCACATCATGGAGGGTCTTGCCGAGGGGGCCACGCAGGTGGCGTCAGCAGCGGTTCAGGTCTCGCAGGCCAGCCAGCAGATGGCTCAGGGTGCAAGCGAACAGGCCTCGGGGATTGAGGAGACCTCTTCCTCCCTTGAGGAGGTCGCCTCCATGACCAAGCAGAACGCAAGTAATAGCGACGAGGCTGTGAGGCTGATGTCCGAGGCTGAGAACAACATCGCCAAGGGGAAGGAATTAATGAAACAGCTGCACGTAGCCATGGAGGAGATCAAGAGATCCTCGGACGCCAGTTCCAAAGTTGTGAAGACGATTGATGAGATTGCCTTTCAGACCAACCTGTTGGCGCTCAATGCAGCGGTTGAAGCGGCTCGTGCCGGTGATGCGGGCAAGGGTTTTGCCGTAGTCGCCGAAGAGGTGCGCAATCTGGCGCGGCGAGCAGGGGAGGCAGCGCGAAATACGGCTGCCCTGATCGAGAGTTCGATCAAGAATTCGGATCAGGGGGTCAGCGTATCTCAAGAGACGAACATGGCCTTAAGAGAAATGGTGAGGATTGTTAGGAAGGCCAGCGGCCTAGTCTCCGAGATCGCAGTGGCCAGCAAGGAGCAGGCCCAAGGGATTGAACAGGTCGCCACGACTGTGGCTCAGATGAACCAGGTCACCCAGTCCAATGCGGCCAATGCCGAGGAGTCTGCGTCGGCGACGGAGGAGCTCAATGCCCAGGTTAAACAGGTCAACAGAATGATTCAGGACCTCGTCGCTATCGTAGGAGACTCCAACGGGGCTCATAATGGAGGGAACTGGGTGGCCGACAGGGCAGGGCACGTGGTTGGAAGGATGCCCCATGCAACTGCCGACTTCTTCCATAATGGGACGAGAGAGATCCAAGCCCACGTAGCTGCCCATACGAAGCAGGGGAAATCCAAAAAGCCTGTGGAGGGTAAACGTGCCGCTCATATGGACCCAAGAGAGGTGATTCCCTTCCACGATGAAAATGACGAGGAAGTCCTCAAGGCTTTCTGAAGAAAGATGCGCGGATGAGCCTCGGAGTTTCGGCCTCGCGGTGTTGCTCCGGGAGTTCTGTGCCAGGATCCATGGGGTGACTGGGAACAGGACCATGAGGTCGATTTGATCCGGGATCCGAGAGGGATAGTGCAGGTTTTTATTGAATTTAGGGGAAAATGGCAAAACCTTTTCCAGTAAAAATTGAGATGGCTATAGAGCTCGACAGCCGTAAAGCTCTGCAAGAAACCCCACCCGGCCCACGGCAAATCGGGGACGTGAGGATGTTCACGGGATTCACGCCCCTGAAGCTGGAAAAGGCACAATTTGAGAAGATCCGCGAACTGGTATATCAATTGAGTGGAATCAACTTGACCCCGTGCAAACAGGAGTTGGTCAAGACCCGCTTGACAAAGCGGCTGCGAGCACTGGGACTGAGAAGCTTTGATGCGTACATGGAGTACTTGAAACGCGACCCCCCTGATGGGGAACTTGTTGCAATGATTGACGTCATCACCACAAACAAGACCAGTTTTTTCCGTGAGCCTAAGCACTTCGATTACCTCTGCCGGCGGATCTTGCCCGGGATGAGAAATCGGAAGGTCCGAATCTGGAGCGCGGGCTGTTCCTCTGGCGAAGAACCTTACTCCACGGCCATCCTGCTCAATGAAGCGATCCAAGACCTCGCCCTGTGGGACATCCGTATCTTGGCGACTGACCTTTCAAGCCGAATGCTCGAACACGGCCGCAGGGGTATCTACGATGCAGACCACGTGCGGGATGTGCCGCCCTTACTGGTCTCCAAATACTTTACCTGCATCGAGACAAATCCGGTGCGGCGTTACCGAGTGCTTGAGCCGTTACGCCGTCAAGTCAACTTTGCCCGGCTCAACCTGATGGGGGAGTGGCCCATGCAAGGTCCTTTCGATGTGATCTTCTGTCGAAATGTGATGATCTATTTTGATAAGCCCTCCCAGGAACGATTAATTGACCGTTTTTGGAAGCTGCTCAGGCCAGAGGGCCACCTTTTTGTCGGCCACGCTGAGAGCCTGGCGGGCTCACACCATCAATTTCGCTACGTGCAGCCAGCCATCTATATGAAATGAGACCCTTCCCTGGTCTTCCGAGGTATGAGGAGTGATCCATACAGTGGGTGTTGGCGATATGAAGGTTTCAACCCAGCGAGGCGATCTGATGATCACCCATGCCCTGGGAAGCTGCCTGGGCATTACAGTCCACGATCCAGTAACCTGTGTGGGCGGGCTACTCCATGTGATGTTGCCACTTTCGACCATCGACCTTGTCAAGGCTGAAAGAAATCCATTCATGTTCGTCGATACAGGGGTCCCGAAACTGATCGTTGAGTGCTTCAGGGCCGGCGCACAGAAGCAACGGCTGGAGATCATGGTTGCAGGAGGAGCCAACTCCCAGAACGGAGACAGAAACGACCTGTTTCAGATCGGCAAGAGGAACATGATCATGTTGCGGAAGCTTCTCTGGAAGAATGGGCTGTTATTGAAGTCGCATGATGTGGGTGGTAGCAATTCGAGGACGATGTCTCTCGAGATCGGTACCGGAAAAGTGATGATTCGGAGCGTGGGACAAATAAAAAACCTTTAACACGAGACCGGGTTGGGAAACCCATAGGAGTGTGCCATGGCATTGAACATTCTCATTGTCGACGACAGTTCTGTGATGCGGTCGATCATCATCAAGACCTTACGTCTCAGTCAATTGCCCCTGGGAGAGGTCCATGAGGCCACCAATGGGCAGGAAGCTTTGAAGGTGCTGGATGGTAACTGGATCGACCTCGCCTTAGTGGACATCAACATGCCCGTGATGGATGGGGAGGAGATGATAAACAGGATGAGGCAGAATCCGGCGACGGCAGATCTGCCGGTCATCATCGTCTCCACCGAAGGCAGCGAAACCCGCAAAGAGGTTCTGAGGCAGAAAGGAGCCGGGTTCGTTCATAAACCCTTCACGCCCGAGACCCTTCGGGATGCTGTTTTGAGAACGTTAGGAGGATTGGATGAGCAAAAAGCTTGAGACGGAACTGTATAAGGCTGCCGCCATGACTTTTGAGGAGCTAAGTTTTTTGCTTCCCACGCCGGAAATCGACGAGCAACAGTTGAACGCCCAGGTGGAAGCAGCGGTCAGCGTCGATTTCGAGGGGCCCTTCTCGGGAAAACTGCTGGTGAAAGTCTATGGCGGACTTCTTCCCATCCTCGCCGCCAATATGCTGGGCGAAGAGGAGGTCACATCGAGAACTCAGCAATACGACGCGTTAGGGGAGATTGCCAACGTCATCTGTGGCCATATGCTTCCGGGCATCGCCGGCTCGAAGGACATCTTTCACGTCAGTCCCCCCAGGATGGCTGAGAGCATTGACCTGCCTCCGATGGCAGAGGTACAAGTCGGGCTAGGGTTAGGTCGGGCGGACCTGCTTCTGTTCGTCTCCCGATATCCGGCCCTGATGGAGGAATCCGGGTGATTCGCGTCTTGATCGTAGATGACTCTGCGATTGTCCGCAAAGTCTTAACCCTTGAACTTTCGAAATATCGGGATATCGAGGTCGTTGGGAGCGCGGTGGATCCTTATGTCGCACGCGATAAGATCGTTAGGCTGCATCCCGATGTGATCACCCTTGACTTAGAGATGCCCAGAATGAATGGGCTGGCGTTTCTGGCGAAGCTGATGAAGTACTACCCCCTTCCCGTCGTGGTCGTGAGCTCTCTGACGCCGAAGAACAGTGAAGCCGCCCTGAAGGCCTTGGAACTCGGGGCCGTAGAGGTGATCTGTAAACCAGGCCCCGGTTACCGGACGCCCGAAATCTCCGGTCCACTGGTCCACGCTATCCGTGCAGCGGCCTCCGCGAGGGTCACCCCACACGCCTCAACGTCAGAGGGGGATGGGATAAGTGATACAACACACGGTTTTCATCTCCAGACGACCCATAAGATTCTTGCCATTGGAGCCTCAACCGGTGGCACACAGGCCATCGAGTCCGTGCTCAGGGGACTCCCTGCAATCTCCCCCGGGACGTTGATTGTGCAGCATATGCCGGAACAATTTACCGCGACCTTTGCCCAGAGGCTCAACCAGGTCTGTCAGATGGACGTACGGGAAGCGCGGGACGGCGATCCCGTTGGGCCGGGCGTGGCCCTGGTAGCCCCGGGCAATCGGCATATGCTCCTCCAACAAGACGGCGCAAGATACCGGGTGAGGATCAAAAACGGTCCCGCCGTAAACCATCAACGACCGAGCGTTGATGTGCTGTTTCAGTCCGTGGCGCGCAGTGCCGGGCGTAACGCCATGGGAGTGCTCCTGACGGGGATGGGTGCTGACGGGGCGAAGGGACTGATGGCCATGCATGAGCAAGGGGCGCACACCCTGGCCCAGGATGAGCAGACCTGTGTTGTCTTCGGTATGCCCAAAGAGGCTATCGGCCTGGGGGCAGTGGATGAGGTTGTTTCTCTCCAACATATTCCCGGGACAATTCTCAGATGTCTGCAAAGGCAAGAATAAAACCGGCAGTGGGAGAGGCGCCTTCCTGAGGCAATCCATCGGATGGATTTGAGCCATCCAATTTCTTGTTCAGAGACCGCTCATGCCCATCACGCGATGAGCGGAAAAGGGGGGTTGTCAATGCTTAAATGGAGGTTCTTTCCAAAACTGGGCCACCAATTAATCTTTTGGTTCATCGTGGTCGGCGCGCTGTCGATCATCGGTCTGAGTGCGTACCACTTCCTTCTCTTCAAGGCGGCCCTGAAGCAGCAGACGCTGTTCAGTCCGGGAGGTTCGGAATTTCTTCTGACCTCCATCGATCTCCTGAAGACAAAGATGCTCCTTTCCATTTTGGTCGTGCTGGGTCTGGCCGTGACCGTCCTTTATGGGATCACGAGAAGGATCGTGGATCCTCTTGGTAAATTAGCCGCCGCCGCCGCGGTGGCAGCGAAAACGGGAGATCTTACTCAATACGTGGAGGTTGACACCAAGGACGAAATTGGAAAATTGTCGAGATCCTTTCAGGAGATGACGAATTGGATGAAGGAAACGGCAGGGGCTGTTTCCAGTGTAGCGGAAGGAAATTTAGACCCCAAAATGGAAGTAAGGTCGGATCAGGATACGTTTGGAAAAGCCTTTCAGTCGATGCTCGCAAGCCTGAAACATTCGCAGGAAGTGCTGCGGGAATCGGAGGAGAGATTCAGAGGTTTGGTTACCCATGCCCCCATCGGATTGAGCACGGTCAAGAAGGGGGGTATGTATGAGTTTGTCAATCCCAAGTTTACGGAGATACTTGGATATACTCTGGAAGATATTCCGACAGGCAAGAACTGGTTCGAGAAGGCTTACCCTGATCCGGAGTACCGTCAGAAGGTTGTGGCTTGCTGGAGAGAAGACGTCGGTGCGGCAAAGTCAGGGAAGGCCCGGCCCCGGGTCTTCGCGGTCACCTGTAAAGACGGTTCCGTGAAAGAGATTCTCTTCAAGCCTGTTGCCTTGACCGATGGAAGGCGGCTCGTGACCTATGAGGATATCACCGAGCGCAAGCTGGCGGAACAGGCGCTACGGGAATCGGAGGAAAAATATCGTGCGCTGTTTAATGGCTCTAAGGAACCAATTTTCATCATTACCAGGGATGGAAAATTTGTCGACCTGAATGAGGCCACCGTTGAGATGTTCGGTTACGACAGCAAAGAAGAGATCCTGAAGATCGAGTCGATGGCCCAACTCTATTTCAACCCGGAAGATCCAAGCAAGTTTCAGGAGATGCTGTCGAAACAGGACTTTGTGAAGGATGTAGAGCAGGGGTTTAGAAGAAAGGATGGAAAAAGGATCTATGCTTTGGTAACGGCGAGCACGAGGAGGGATTCCAAGGGAAATGCCATCGGCTGCAAGGGGACGATCAAGGACATCACAGACCTCAAGCAAACCGAGGAGGAGCTGCAAAGGGAAAAACAAGCCGTCCAGAAGTTGGCCGAGGAAAGAGAGTTTGTGGCCAAGATCGGGCGGATCATCAGCTCCACGCTGGAAATAGATAGGGTCTACCGATACTTTGCCGAGGAGGTAGGGAAAATCATCCCCTTTGATAGGATTTCGATCGATATCATTCATCCCGAAAGAGCCGGTTTCTATACTGCTTATGCCCTTGGGAAGGGCACAGAAGACTTTCGGTCTGAAGAGATCCTTCCCGTTGCAGGATCCACCACCGAAAAAGTCATGCGAACACGTTCGAGCCTGCTGCTGCAGGCGGAGGGCATCGAGGAGGTTGGAAAACGCTATTCTCAGCCTATGGGCGCCTTTCAGGCCGGATTTCGATCCTTGATGGCAGTTCCGCTGATCTCAAAAGATCGGGTGATAGGAACGCTGCACTTACACTCCTTAAAGCCGAATGCCTATACGGAGGCAAACGTTGCTCTTGCCGAGAGTATTGGAGCCCAGATTGCGGGCACCATCGCCAGTGCGCAACTGTACGAAGAGGCGAAGAGGATGGTCAAGCACATCCGAAACGCTGGCCTCCAAATCAGCACCTCTTCGGCTCAGATTCAAACGGCTTCTGAAGAGCAAGCAGCCGGAACAGCGGGGCAGTCTTCAGCGGTCAGCGAGGTGACCGCCACGATTGAGGAACTGGACCACACCGCCACGCGGATCGCCGAGAATGCTGAAAATGTAGCCAGGATCGCAGCGGATACATTGGCGGGGATGCGGGAGATCAATTCGAAGGTCAATGATACGGCAAGAAGGATCCTCTCTTTAGGGGAGAAATCCCAATCCATCGGCAATATCGCGAAATTTATCGATGACATTGCCGATCAGACGAACCTCCTGGCTTTGAACGCAGCCATTGAGGCAGCCCGGGCGGGAGAGGTGGGGAGGGGTTTTGCGGTGGTTGCCCAAGAGGTAAGGAAGCTTGCAGAACGTTCTTCCGAATCTACCGAGGAAATCCGTCAGCTGATCAACGAAATCCAGGGAGAAACGAACGGGACGATTATGAGTATTGAAGGATCAACCCAATGGGTCAAAAAAGGGCTGGAGATGATCGAGGAGACGGCCAAATCCGCAAAGGAGATTTCGATAGCGACACAACAGCAAAAGTTTGCATCGGAGCAGGTGGTGCAAGCGATGAGGGAAATCGATTCTGTCACCAAACAGTTTGCCTCTTCCACCCGGCAGGCGGCAGAATCTGCAGCACTGCTCAGTACCCTATCGGAGGAACTCAAGAGCGCGATCGCAGGTTTTAAGTTAGAAGCGGAAGAAGATGGAAAAACGAGGGACTTGAGGCATGCCTGAGAGGAAAGATCTTATTGACATTTTCAAGGCAGAAACCGAAGAGCACCTGACCCGACTGGACAATGGGATCGTTGCGTTAGAGAAAGAGCCTGACAACCTAGAGTTGGTTAGGGGTCTGAATCGAGAAGTGCATACCCTGAAGGGCGCGGCCCGGGTTTTTGGATTTTCTGAGATTCAGGATATCGCCCACCGGATCGAAGATATCTTTGAAGGGGTCGCCGACAATAGGGCCGTTTTCAGTTCCTTCATGGCTGAGAGAATATTTAAAGGGCTTGATGCTATCAGGACCATCTTAGAAATGATAGTCCAAGAAGAGGAAATCGATGTCGATACATCGGACCTCTGCAGGGAGCTGGAAACGTGCCTTGACGGGAAACAAGGGATCGGAAGGCCGCGCAAGCGAAAGAGAGGACAAAAGAGGGAGAAAGAGGCGGCCGAAACCAAGAAAGGCGCGGAGGGGAAGGAGTCTGCGGGAGGAAGGACACAGGGCGAGGTCCGAACCCCCATCCGGGAAGGGGCCGCTCTTCATCCGTCGGCACAACGAGAAGAGTACATCCGTGTCCCGCTGAGCCGGGCGGATAAGCTCCTCTATTTGGTGGGGGAGGTCGTCATCAGCAAGATGAAATCCTCCGCCAAGATTGCTCAGGCC
>Ga0209777_10004504_pt1 | contig 16409 bp, 20 predicted proteins | sample FrelakmetHBP12HB_FD_187147 | JGI IMG/M metagenome (GOLD analysis project Ga0209777, IMG submission 187147) | Freshwater lake sediment microbial communities from the University of Notre Dame, USA, for methane emissions studies -HBP12 HB (SPAdes)... | ecosystem: Environmental > Aquatic >...
TTCGGATCAACAAGAGCAGTGGCACCACCAAAAGCTATCGAATAAAAACAAGTTTTATTGTTGTTTCTGTTACCACCAGTCACCGCTCACTTCATTCGCTATAGACTGGTGGAATTCTTTCTTTAAATCGTTTATCTCCCAGCTCGGCGAAACATTCTATTTTTTTAGGATCACACATCCCCACGGGAACAGTAAACGTACCGTAGGTATTACATTTTGGACAGGTCACATATAATTTTTCTTCAGGTTGACCCTGAACAGCAAATTGATGTTTACACTGTGGACACTGAATTTTTATTTCAACCATTTTGTTTCTCTCCCTAAACTTGCCTAAGGTCAGAACGTATTCTTTCTATATTTCTTTTACGGCGATATATTGTTTTGTTTATAAAGATTATAATAAATATTAAGTAGTAAGTAGCATTGATTTCCTATGATATGAAACGAAGAATAATCCTGCTTTATGTAGTAGCTGTGAGTTTTCTTTGTGTTCTCCAAGGCGTCCTTGCTCATGTACCGTATTTAGAGCATCGTGATTTTACCTTAAATCAGCCATTTCAAGTTCGTAAATCGATTACCCAGTCGATTGCGGTCTATGCATGGCTACAAACCGATCATGTCCATCCTTCAACCGATATCGATGTCTACACCTTTCAGATACATCAACGCCCCTTACAGGTTCACCTCGAAGTCATTGTCCCTGTCTGTAATGGGTATTACGTAAATTTTACTCCCTGGTTTGCGCTGGTTGGTCCTGGACTCCCACCTTCCAATCAAACTCTTCCGTTTAATCTACCTCAAGGGTATGGTACGATCATAAAAGAAGATGTTCCCCCAGGCCAGCCTCGGGAAAAGTTTTACGAACCATTCGGCGGAAAATGGTACTACCAAGGACCAAAATTTGATGGAATGATGAACAGCTCAGGAACCTACTACGTTTACTATTGGGATAACTACCAAACAGGAGGAGACTATGTCGCTGTTCTTGGCTATAAGGAAATTTTCTTACCCATGGATATTGTTCGTGCATTGATTAATACCCCACTGATTCGCCATAATCAAGAGCTTCATCTTCCGTCCTGATAAAAAAGGGGATTAAAGATTTATACCCAAGTGTTATTTCTTCAGGTTTATGACAGAAACTATTCACTATGATGTATTAAAAAAACTAGATCGTATTGAAATTCGGCAGTACCCCACAGTGGCATTTGCTGTTGTCGAAAACCACGATGAGGACACAAGTTTTGGATTGCTTTTTCGATATATAACCGGTGAAAATAAAACAAAAAGTAGGATTGCAATGACCACACCAGTAGTCACTTCTGAAAAAATTAAAATGACTGCACCGGTTATTACGAGAAAAAACTACATGGCTTTTGCTGTTCCATCCACGTATACAGTGGAAACAGTTCCGATTCCAGTAAATCCAGAGGTAAAAATAGAAATCCAGCCGAAAAAACATATGGCAGCGATACGATTTAGCGGACGTACTACTGCTGCAAGAGTACAAAAAAATACACAAGAACTTTTAACAACGTTGAATACTCACGGAATACAAATCAAAGGGGAATTAATTCTTATGAGATATAACAGCCCTTTTACCCCTGGTTTTTTACGAAGAAATGAAGTTGCAGTTGAAATAGATGATTTAAAATAAAACATTAGAAAATATAAGAGAGTATGTATGAAAACGTATGATGTAATTGTAGTAGGAAGTGGTTCTGGTGGAGAGATTGTCGATGCCGCAGTATCTCATGGGATGACTGTTGCATGGGTTGATAAAGGACCGCTGGGAGGAACGTGTTTGAATGTAGGCTGTATCCCTTCAAAAATATTGATCCACTCGGCAGATAGGATCATGGAGATACAGGAAGCAAAAAAACTCGGAATTACCGCGGAGATAAAAGATATTGATTTTCACGCGATCATAGAGCGAATTCACCAACCTATCAATGAGAGTCATGAAGTGATGCAACGTGGAATAGATCACGCTGAGAATTTGGAGTATTACAAAGGTGAAGGATATTTCATAAGGGACTATACCCTTGAGATTCTAGGAAAAGAAATCCAAGGAGAAAAAATCTTTCTTGGATCTGGTGCACGACCACGCATTCCGCCAATAAAAGGATTGGATTCTGTTCCGTATATAACAAATGAAAATGTTTTTAATCTTACAGAAAAACCTGACAGCATGGTTATCATCGGTGGGGGATATATTGCGATGGAGTTCGCTCATTTTTTCTCCGCGGTGGGAACCGCGGTAACAGTTTTCCAACGTGCGAATCGGTTGATTCCAAATGCGGAGACAAAAATCTCGGAGTTGTTGAAAAAACAACTTATGAAACGGATGAATATTTATCTTAATACAGAAGTATTAGAAGTAAAAAAACAAGGAGACAAAATAACCGTTGTGGGGGAAGACAACCTTACTAAAAAAGTGATATCAGTGGCTTCTGAGAAGGTTTTTGTTGCTGCAGGTCGGAAATCAAACGCTGATTTGTTAAAAGTTGAAAATACCGGTGTAACGACAGATACACGCGGATATATCCAAGTAAATGAATATCTTGAGACGAGTAAGAAAAATATTTGGGCGTTTGGAGATGCGATTGGAAAAGCAATGTTCAAACACGTGGCAAATGAGGAGGCAACAGTCGCTTGGCGAAACGCATTCCATGATAATAAAACGAAAATGGACTATCACACGATACCATATGCAGTGTTTACCTACCCTGAGATCGCTGCAGTTGGGATGACTGAAGAAGAAGCAAAGAAAAACAATCAAATCCTTGTTGGGAGTGCACGATATTCTGATGTTGCAAAGGGAGAAGCAATGATGGAGTATGATGGGTTTACGAAAGCAATCGTCGACAAGCAAACCGGAAAAATCTTAGGATTCCATGTCATTGGGCCATATGCACCAATGCTCATTCAAGAGGTAATCAATGCAATGGCTCTTGAAGGGAATATTGCGTCTCTTGCTCACGGGATGCATATTCACCCTGCACTGCCTGAGCTGATTCTGAGGACGTTGGGGAATCTTGGTGAAGCACCATAAATTTTTATGACTATCGAAATATTTCTAAATCGATTGCTTTATAGGGACAGATTTCTGCGCAACAATAACATCGTATGCATTTTGAGTAATCAATCTGTGCTTTTTGATTTATAATTCTTATCACCGTCTTCGGGCATATCTCGACGCATTGACCACAAGCAGTGCATTTGTCAGTTGGTATTGGGCTGCGGCGTGGTGTTTTTCTTCCCGTGATAAGATAATCAGCGGTGGAAGGTAAACGAAAACCACGGTATTTCGCATCTTGGGGGGAAAGCAAAGGATAGACAATCTTAGTTGGCCATATGTTCCTGATTTTTGCTTGTCGCAAGGTTGGTATCCCGATTGGTTCGATACCTATCATATCACACACCGCGAGATCCATTGCAATTGCATGTTCCGAAGCTAGAAGGATTCCTAAGTCAACTGGTTCTCCTCCAGCAGGTCCATCTCCTTGCATGCCGATGATTCCATCCATAATAAAAAGATCAGGAGGTCTGATTGAAAGCACATCAAGGAGCATGTCCGCAAATGCTGATTTTTTCAAAAACAGAGAATGATATTTTGCTTTTGTTAAGCCAGGTATTGCACCATACATAATTTTCGTTGCTAATGTCATAATCATATAAGAATGGGTTTTTATTTTAGGGAGAGCAATGATTTTATCAGCGTTGAGAACAAAATTACAAATGGTTGTGCGTTTCAGTTTTTTTCCTTCGGGGATTGAAATTTTTTTCACACGGGTATCATAGTTTAATTCTATTCCAAGTGTTTTAGCAAGATCTTTTAACCCTGATTTCGTGTATGCTTTCTCTAGTCTTCTTTTTGTAAATTGTCCAGAGGGGGAATCACCTATATATGGGACTCCTCCAATTTTGAGAATAGCCTGTGCGACCGCGTTTACAATCGCAGGATTGGTAACGACTGCTTTTTCTGGTTCACTTGGAGATAGGAGATTTGTTTTTAATAACACTCGTTCTCCACGAATGATATATTTTTTTATTCCGCCAAGAGGACTAAGAAGCGATTCGAGGTGGATATCAGCGTAATTGCTTTTTTGAATACTCACCAGTTGATTATTGTTTGAAGAAGTGTATTTCATATCTTTTAATCAACTCATATAGATAGGGGTCTTTCGGTAAGGTATCTTTAGTGGTTTTATTAACTAGCTTACTGGCATTTCAGTGAGCTGTAAAGTTCCTGTTATTTGTTTACGTTTTCGTAGGATTTGTATTTCGATAGTCTCTCCAGCTTTTCGTCGCCAGATGTATCGCCTTACATCTTCCATTCCTTTCACGGCAGTGTCATCAATTTTTACGATGATATCTCCTGGTTCTAACCCAGCATGATATGCAGGGCTTTCTTCATTGATACGGACGATAAGAGCTCCTTCTTCAGTCGCCAGATTATAATATGATGCGAGAGTTGGATTCATATCCATCCCAAGGATTCCAAGCCATGGTCGTGTTACTTGTCCATAGGTGATAAGTTCGTTCGCGACATCTTTTGCGATATTGATAGGAATAGCAAAGCCAATACCTTGAGCGTATGGGATAATAGCATTGTTAACGGCTATGATTCTCCCTTCGCTATCGATCAGAGGCCCACCGCTGTTTCCTGGGTTAATTGCAGCATCCGTTTGAATCATGTTTTCTAAGACACCTCGTTGAGATGGGATGTTTCGTCGTATTGCTGAGACGACTCCAATGGTGACAGTTGGTCCACCGGTAAGGCCAAGTGAATTTCCGATAGCGATCGCCGTTTGTCCTGGTTTGAGGTTATCGGAGTTACCAAACTCGCCTGAGTAGAAATTATGTCCATTAATTTTTATTACTGCGATATCGGTGCTTGGGTCAGCTCCTATTACTTCTCCATCGTATTTTTTCCCATCACAGAGGTAGACGTCAACGGTGTTTGTTCCTTCTACGACGTGGTTATTTGTCAAGACATACCCATCTGGATTCATTATAATCCCTGAGCCAGCACCAGTCATTTCAAAGCTATTAAATAGGTTGTATCTCACTCGTCGTTTCGTGCTGACGCTGACCACACAAGGACTTACCTTTTCTACTGCTTTTATTATTTTTTCTTCGTTAAACATGGTTTTATCATCCTTGATTTTTTTTTAATGTACAATAATATAGTTAACAATTGTTAATTAACTTTTCTGTCCATAGAAATGCACCCTCTTCTAACAATTATCTAAAAGGCCAAAAAACAAACAAAAAAAATATGTATAGTAACAGTAATGAACAAAATAGTGCAGGGGAGGTAAAAAATGAAAAAAGAATTACTAATTGTCGGTGCAATCCTAATACTATTAACTGTAGATCTCAGCGGTTGTATGGATGAAAAAAGCAAGTTCATTCGCTCATGGCAAGCTACCGGAGGCGGAACAATTACCTTCAACAGTGATAATACTGTTGTCATTATTGATATCGGGATGTTTGGATTTATAGAACTGACCGAAATCATCACCTATTCAGTTGCAAATCAACAAATAACCTTCTCAGCAGGTTCCATTGGGAAAACTTTAAACTACAGTTTTTCCGACTCAAATATTTTGATTCTTACCAATGACGTGGGTCTCTCGTTGACCTTAACGAAAATGTAATCATCACCAAAGGTTAAAGGATCATCGAAAATTCCTTCAGGGTTTTCGCACGTAACGTTTTATTGGTACGTTTTTGATTTCCAAGTGAATCAAACGGTTTCTCACCATAATCATGCCCAGGATAAACAATCAACTCGTCTGGAAGGAGCATTATCTTTTCATGAAGACTCGCATACATTTGAGCAAGATTCCCACCAGGCAGGTCCGTCCTTCCACAATCATCAATAAATAAAGTATCACCGGTCAATAAGGCTTCGTTATCTAGGATAATACAAATACCGCCAGGCGTATGACCCGGTGTCAGAAGAAAATTAACAAGAATTTTCCCAATCTTTAATTGGCTTCCATCTGAAATGACTATATCTGGTTTCAAAGCTAATTTTTTCCCATCTGCTTCAGAGGCAACAATCTTAGCTTGTGGAAATAATCTCTTAATTCTTTTACAATCAGATGAATGATCACTATGATGATGCGTAATTAAAATATATTCTAAGGTTAATTTCTGTGATGCTATAAATTGAAGTGTTTTTGTTGAATCAAGACCCGGGTCAACAATCGCAGCTTGCTTATTAATCTGACAATAAATGACGTAACTAAAATTATCAAACCCTATTTTTATTTGTTCGATAGCCAAGTAAACACCTTATTTCTATAATAGAAAATAATTTTATTTACTAAGCATAATGTTTTTTAGTTCCGATAAATCTTTTTTTACACTTTCAACTTCTTTTAATTTTTCCTGTTCGAAGGCTTTTAATATTTCTGACAGGTCCGAGGTAGTTTTATAGATATGGACTGGCCTGCCTTTTCCTTTCTTTTTAAGATCCCGCTTTTTTATCCATCCTCTCCTACGAAGTTCTTGCATAGCAATACTTACTTCAGGCTGTCGAAGATCTGCTCCTTGTTCAACATCTGCACATTTGCATTCATTAAATTGTGACATACAGAGCAATGTTTTCGCAAGATTTTTGGGCATGCCTAACTTGATGAATAATTGAACGGCTTTATCATCTTCTTTATCTAATGTATATACGTTTTTTTGTTTCATTTTTTCCATCTCCTCATATTTCATTATCATCTATTCTTTTATAAAACCAACACATTCTTCTCTTTTTGGTTTATGGAAAGTATAAATCGATGTTGAAAAACAGGTTATTTAACCAATTTAAGATAAGAAAAGAGAAGTATTTAATAGCGATACTTGTTTGTGATTTTGCCATTCAAAGAATGTGATACCAAACTATTTCATCGAAAGTGACATGACATGACAGAAGTAAAAGTAGAAAATATTGTAGCGTCTACAACATTCGCAGAGAAACTAGATCTAGATGTCATAGCACAATCGTTAGAAGACACAGAATATGAACCAGAACAGTTCCCAGGATTGGTATATCGGTTAAAAAATCCGAATACAGCTACGCTCCTCTTTAGAAGCGGAGCAGCGAACTGTACAGGTGCAAAAACTATTGATGATGTAAGGGCTACCATCAAAATAATTGCAGAAAAACTAGAAAAAATAGGCGTAAAAATACATAAAAATCCTGAAATTGTCATCCAGAATATTGTTGCCACATCTGATTTGCACGGAGAACTTAATCTGAGCGAAGTTGCAATATCTCTTGGTCTAGAAAATGTGGAATATGAACCAGAGCAGTTCCCTGGGTTTGTCTATCGTTACAAAGAACCCAAAGTGGCTATACTCTTGTTTGGCTCTGGAAAAACAGTCTGTGCAGGCGCAAGAAAGATAGAGGATGTATTGTTAGCAGTAGAAAAATTATCAAAGGAGCTTTCTTCGTTAGGACTTCTCCGTAAGTAAAGCTCCTTTTTCTTCTTTTATCTTCTATTCATCAGTTTTTTAATGTTTCTTTTTTGTTAAATAAATTTCAATTGAAGATACATTTGATGTTCTCCCTTCCTCATTGGTAATGCTCTCCGTGCCAATTTTAATCTCTTTTAGTGTCGCATCGGTAATAAACCTGTTTCTCACAATTTCTGCTGTATCTACTGCTGTACTTATCGACCTACCTCTTGCTTTAATTATGACCTCATCAGAGCCACTACCCTGAAACTGAGTTACTACTGCAAGTACATAGCTCATTGGAGGTTTGTGCCCAACATATATTACGTTTTCATCAGTTCTGCTTTTTTTTGTTGTTCCCGCTTCTTTTGTTTCTTCGCTCATAGTTTTTTCCTCGCTTTAACTACAATGACACAACATCTAGGGCTTTAATAAAGTATGAGTATAACCACAAGTCCCTTTGTTGATGAAGCATGATGGTCAAAAGTTTCCTTCTATTGACAGAGGAAAATGAATCCATACAGTGAGGGAGATTCGGACTCGTATTTGTTAACACACTTCATGATTTTTCAGGAAATATAATCAGAAAACCGCCAAATCCTATCATCCAAATAAGAATTGGATAAACGATCATACGTTCCATTCCACCCACGCCCAGTCCAAAGTAGATATTTCCGATGAAGAGAACCAATGCAAGCAGGCTCATTAATCCTAGTAGAATGACAATAATGTTGAAGGGATATTTCATCAATCTACATGAGGATATGGCTGATAATCCACTGAAGAGGAATACAAAAAAAGAAGCGAACATGTGCATCGGTTCACTATTCTCTGTAAATATTCCAACACCCATTGCTGCTACTGCTGCAATAGTGAGTAAAATGGTTACTACCTTATGGTTGAAGGCGCGTTGTAAATAATAAGTTCCAATAATCGATAGCAATCCTAAGAGGAAAATAGACACGTTAAAAACCGTTGAGGATGGTCCAACGCCTAAATCACTTATGTAATTTGTAGATATGCTGTAGCCTGGATACAGTGCCTCAGCCACAATCAGTCCCAGAATAAACTGAGATGCTGCAATGAAAAAAAATACCCCGGCTACTTTTCCTTTTGAATAGATCATCGTGTAAATGAATTTTTTTAAAGCTGATAAAGATTTGCATTCGTTGGATGCTATTTGGTTAATGATCAAGAATATGATGTTTTTGATTTTATCTAATAGATTGTTATATTTGTTTTGTTAAACAACCATAATAATGATTAGCGCGGGGAGGGAGATTCGAACTCCCGAGGTCTGAGACCAATGGATTAGCAATCCATCGCCGTGCCGGGCTGGGCCATCCCCGCTTTTGGAGTGGGAGATAATAAACCAGACTCATAAAAAGGTTATGTCAAAACGGTTCTGTAACAAAATCGGGTGATAAGCTATAAAAATTAAGACGTGTAACAAATCGGGTGATGATTCAATCATTTCTTAATATTATATTAAAAAGATATGTTTTTAAAGGAGAATGATGATATGTAAATGTACAAAGGGGGAAAAGGTATGAACAAAAAACCTCTGATTGGGGTAAGTATCTGTGCTGTGGTTCTTCTTGTTCTTGCTTCGTTGACCAATGTCGTTGGGTACCAGGCTGTTCAATCCTCAAATCAAAAAACAATAACAGAAGAAATCAATCAAAAAGAGCTATTATTCCAAACCATCGTTGATATTACGAACAATAAAGATATCCAGAAGGTTATACTCCAATCCCAGATAAGCAAAGGGGGTTTCTTTAATCCAGATGCAAGATTCCCGATATTGAATACTCCTGTTTTAACAAAGAACCAACTCAAACAGATGTATGTTGTTGGTTTGGTGCTTTCAAAGTTTATCAGTAAACAAAGGATGCATTTGATGGTTGAAAAGTATCAAGTGAATAATCAATGGATGCAGAAGGAAATAACTGCTGTTATTGAAAAGAATGCCACTCTTAATAGAGAAATAAAGCAATTATCATCCTCTGGTTGTGGTTGTGATAATACTAACACAAACAAATTGAATCATCCAGTAATTTGTACTACATTATTATTTATAATTGGATTAATGTTGATGGTTTTATTTGCTATAGTCATAATTCTTATTGCTGTTCCACTCAGTCTTTTTGTACGCCTATATTCTTTTATTGTAGGTCCTTGGGAAATTCTATACTATCAATTTGGTTGTTCCAACTAAAAATTTTCCACTACTGATTTCGGAAATGCATAAGAATTGGAATTATTAATAAATTTAGAAATTGAGTTTATGTTTTAACAGTAGCTTTTTTCAAAACTTCAAACCATCTAAAACCATCAATTTTTGGCAACCCTACAACCTCACCAGGAGTAACACCTAATGTTTGATGATCTCGGATAAGATTATAATGAACACGGAAACCTTCCATAATCGTATTACAACCATCATCATTATCAAAACCACGCATAACCTTTACGCGTTCTTTTTCGCTTCCGTGAAATCTCTCGATGATATTATTGCTTACTCTGGCACGAATGCTTGGAACACGGACATGAGGAGAAGTATAACCAGTAGAACCACCACTTCTCCCAAACTCTTTTATGATTGCTTTCGGGTATGACATCATACCATCAGTGTAAATCTCACTTGGTCTATCGGTTGTTACTTGTTTTGCTTTCTTTAGTGGTATTCTTGCGTTCTGTAAACTACGATTTTCACTAACATGTATCGCAAGTAAGTAACGACTCTTGCTATCGAGGATATTCCAGAGGAATCGTGCTTTTCCGTTTACATTCACGACTGTTTCATCGAAATGCCATCGTTCACTGGTGTGTATCTCTTGTTTGTTCATCCATTCAGAAGCAAGACGACTGTATTGCTCTATCCATCGGTAAACGGTCATATGGCTAACATCGAGGTTGTGAACCTGTTGGAAATGTTCTGCTACCTTTCTAATAGAAAGACCACGATAATAGAGATCAAGTGCTAAAGCGATTTTTTCAGGTTCAGCACGTTTCTTCTGAAACCCCTGGTTATCGGTGAATCGGTGTCCACAGTCTTTACAGAGATAACGGTTAATGATTCCGCTTTTATTGTTGCGTTTTCCATTCTTTACTACATTATCGCTATTGCATTGTTCGCATGTTGTTTGGTTCTGAATGATTTTTTCTGCTGACTGTAAAAGATCACTCCTGAATTTAATTGCGATAACATGAATACATGTTTGTGTTTGTATGTAGTGTTCACATGTGCATATGTATCCTTTTCCATGTTTTTGTATCTGATATATTGTTCCTGGGTTGCTTTGTGATTTTACCATGAATGAATTGTTATCATTAGGAGTTATTTGGTCTCCTCTTGCAACTATGGCAAGTGCAGGTGTGTTTTGGTCTTTCCATGTTTCTATCATTTTTCATCAACTCTATGTAACTATAATGTAACTACATATATTTAATACTTTTCACAATATAGCTATAATATAACAACAAAGTATATATATTGAAGATATTATGTATATACAATGTCGAAACAGATAATGGATGAAAAAAATATGAGAGTTGAAGTCGAAGGTTACGAAGCAATTGAAAAGACCGTTAAACTTGGTGGAAATTCTGGACGAGTCTATGTACCTTTTGATTGGCAGGGATGCAGAGTTAAAATAATTCGGTTGGATCCGAAACCAACGAAAAGCAAATAAATGAATTTCAATCATGCTTCATTCATAGGATTTACTTATATAACGCCGTGTGTTATATAAGAGGCTTACTCAATACATATTATATAGGTTCATCTCGCTCTTATATGCGAGAATCGTTAAACCGACCCTCCAAGCCTCATATTCGTGTGTGTGGTTTTGTTGTGAGAGTTTAGCGGTTCTCTTTACATAGAGCGAGATGAATTTATATAGACTTTTTAATAAATTTATATGTTGTGAAATGCGATCTTCCCACGGTTTTTGTTAATAGTGGTTCTTCGACAAAATTTCCCCATTGATTCTTATTTTCAATTTGTTTTCTCGCACGTTTTAGCATTCGATTCAATGCATTATATTTCTTTTTCTCGGAGGGATTTTTCAAATCAAGAATATTTTTTAAGAAGTATTCTTGAATGTCTCCCATCGAATGAGTATAGTCGGGTTGCATTTCGATATATTTGATAATATCGATTGCCGTTGGAAATTTCTCTTCGTCGTGTCTTATCTCCAACTTATCAGAAGGAAATTTTCTATGGAGGTTCGTAAGTAAGTGCCAAACCTCATCTTCATTTCCTTCAATAGATACGTCATGCTCTCCAATTTTAATGTATATTTTCATAATATAGACCTCATATTCGTGTGGTTCATGTATATATTTATGTGTATTTAAGGTTTAGTAGTACATTTATAATTTAGAAGAATACAAAGAAATGAATGTGAATAAAAGTATATCACCCGATTTGTTACAACCTAAAAAAAGAGTTTGGTATCACCCGAAATGTTACAGAACCTGTCAAAACAAATCTTAAAATACCCTGTTGTTCTTCTCTGTAACAAATGGAGGACTGGACTGAGAAATACCGCCCAAAAACATTACGTGATATCATTGGTAACGACCGTGCTATCTCTACATTACGCGTCTGGGCAGAACGATGGAATCAAAGAAAGACCCCAGAGAAACGTGCAGCAATCCTCTCAGGGAAACCAGGCACTGGAAAAACCAGCAGCGCCCTTGCTCTAGCACATGACCTCAGATGGACAATTCTGGAGCTCAACGCCTCAGACGCGCGCAATGAAACAGCCATCAGACGAGTCGCTACCGCAGGTGCGGTCAACGAAACCTTTGATAATTTCGGAGGATTCACCTCATCCCACAAGGGAGGACGAAAACTCATCATTCTTGACGAAGCTGACAACCTCTACGAAAAAATCGACAAATCAGAAGCAGGAAGTGAACTTGGGGACAAAGGCGGTAAAAAAGCAATCGTCGAAACCATCCAGATAACAAAACAACCAATCATCCTCATTGTCAACGACTATTATGATTTAATCAAAGGCGGTGGAGAGTCACTCAAACAACTCTGCACCGTTATTCAATATTATGATGTGAATGCAAATCAGATTGTTGAGTTGTTAAAACGAATATGCAGGGAGGAAAACATTGTTGCGGATATACGATTGTTAAAAACCATCGCTGACCGGTCAAAAGGAGACGTCCGCTCAGCAGTCAACGACCTACAATCCCTCTGCCTAAACCGGAAACAAATCAGCATAGAAGACGTTGATGTAATTGGATACCGAGACCGAGAAACCCTTATTTTCGATGCATTACGCGAGGTGTTCAAAACAAAAAGTTTTCAGAGCAGCAGAGACTGCCTGAGAAATATTGATGTACAACCAGAGATGCTCTTACTCTGGATTGACGAGAATTTACCCAGAGAATACCTGGATGTGGAAGACCTGGTGCGAGGTTATGACGCAGTCTCAAAAGCAGACGTGTTTTTCGGCAGGGTTAACAAAGGGAGAAACTATGATCTCTGGTCGTATGCATGCGACATGATGAGCGGGGGTGTTACTGTCGCAAAAACCCATAGCTACGGCAACACCCAATACGGGTTCCCTACGTATATGAAAGAGATGAAAAGCAATCAATCCCCGCGGATGATACGAGATGGTGTTGTAAAAAAAATCTCAAAACTCAATCATACCTCGGATCGGAAGACAAAAGAAGTGACACTTCCGTATTTCCAGTCCCTGTTCAGAAATAACACGAGATTTGCTTGTAAAATGATCAAGACGTTGGATCTCTCAGAAAGCGAAGCGAAATACCTCCTGGGGGAAAAACATCTCCATAAGATGAAAGACATTTTACAATGCGCAGAGAAAGCCGATGAGAAACAAGGGGAAATAGAGATCACTCCTGCTGTGAAAAAGAAAAATGAAGAAGAAAAAAAAGAAAGCAGTGATCTTAAACAGCCGAGTATCTTTGATTTCTAATTTATTTTTTCAGATCGTCAAGCTTTTTCATCGTGTCAACCGTCTGCTGCTTGTATTCATCTTTTATCTTGTTATAGGTCTCATCAGAAATGGCTTTTCCACGGTATTGTTTTTCCAGGTCTTTTAACAGCGAGAGAAGCAATGTCTTTTTCATTGTCAATGTTTCTTCAGATTCAACCACAGCTTTTTTTGTTTTTGACCGTTTCTTCTTTAACAGCAACAGCAGTAACGCAAGTATAATGATGACAATAACAAAAACCATGACAATAATGGTGATGTTTAAGGGAGCTTCCGTTGGTTTATATAAACGTATCTGCAGATCATTGCTCACATCAGATCTGTACAAGAGATGATTCCCTTGAAAGAGATTTAACTCTGTGTTTCCATCTTTATAAATAACCGAAAGAGAAGTGGTATCGTACAAGAGCGTTTGGACGAAGTATTGTTCTGTGATAGGGAGGAAATAGGTCAGTTCAATAGTGAGTGATTTCCCGTTTTCTATCGTCAGGTTTGCTGCAGTTAGGTTACAAGTTCTTATATTCCCGGTAATAAGCGGGGTGAATTCTTTTCCTGAATTTTTCTCGACAATTGTCGTATCTTGTGCGTTTTGTTGTATCCAAAAGCGAAGTGAAGTAGTATTTTCTCCTCCGTTATTTATTACCGTAATTGTTTCATCCACTTGCAAGCCATTCGCCGCAAGGGAAATCTCGACACGCTCTTCGTTAATAATAATGCCGGAATCATCTGCACTCACGCAGGGGTAAAAGGCGATGATTACTAGCATACCGATCAGCAGTATTACTCCTGTCTTCTTCATATGAATTCTCCGTTACCATGTGATTCTTATTTATGTAGTTTTCGATTTTGTGTTGTTCAGAGTGAAGAACAACAGAGGGTACACCACCTCCGGTCTTCTTCCGTGGTTTTCTTGCTAGTATCGATGCCCTAAAACATGTTCAGAACCATTAAATAGAAACAGAAGCCACCCCCCATCAACATACGAAAAGGGAAAAGAACCATGACGATTGGAATTGTCTATTATTCAAGAACCGGGAACACCAGAGCTGCAGCGCACCTGCTTGCTGAAAAACTCAGGAAACAAAACCCATCTGTTGATCTTATTGAAATTGAGGCGATCAAACGACCAAGGTTTTTTACCGCTAGACGAGCCGCGATTAAAGAAAAAGAGTTACCCATTAAAAATCCCAATGTCGATTTAGGGAAATACGAAACAATAATCGTTGGATCGCCGACCTGGGCCGATCGCTGTTCACCATTCATTAAGACATTCTTTTCCTCAGCTAAGAATATAAAAGGGAAGAACGCCGTGTCGTTTATTACCGGTGGTGGTAAACCAGATCCTCAGGGGAAACCAAGAGAAATGATGCAAAGTCTTACAAATTTTGGTATAAAAACTTCTGATGTATTCCTTGGCTTCCAGATGAACAAAGGAACAATAAAAGACGGAGAACATCAGATTGATAGCTATCTGCAGTCAATACTTTCTCTACAGTTTGTTGTTCCCTTAAAAAAATATCAGGTTACATTGATCGTAACCGACGAATCCGCTCATCGATAGGGGGATGTGTCGACCATATGGAATCGCGAAGCGCTCTTTTAAAAGGGTTTACGATGTACAGCGGTGCAACCGTTTTAGAGCCTTTCGGGTCATCAGGGAAGTCTGCTTTTATTTTCTCAAGAGCTTGGGCAAGTCCCTCAGGGTTTCGTGTCAGATACGCTCCATCGGCATCAGCAAGATATTCTCGTTTCCTCGAAATCGCAAGGTAGGTGAGTCGAGAGAAAATTGGTGCGAGTATGATGAAAACAATCGCGACGATTAAGATGATTACACCACCGCCATCCCTTCTATTGTCGCGACTTCCTCCACCCCAAAATAGCATCCGTAACGCTATTTCTGCGAGTAATGCAATCGCACCGACCACACCAACGGTGACAGTCATGACGAGGATATCGCGGTTCATGATGTGGCTCATCTCATGACCAATGACGCCTTCAAGCTGTTCGGAGTTCAGTTTCTGGATTGCTCCAGTAGTCGCACAGATAATTGCATCATCTGGTTTATGCCCCGTGGCAAATGCGTTGATATCATGGGAATCTTGAACATAGACTTTCGGTGCCGGCAATCCAGCGGCAAGCGACATCTCTTCGACTTTATAAATAAGGAGTTTTTCCTCTCGATTCTGCGGGTTTGCTGGCCTGGCTCCCGCTGCCGAAATCACACTTTGCACGGAAAATGAATAGGTAATAAAAATATAGAACAACGAGACAGGCAGCGCGATTGCCATGGTGAAAATTGGTGTTGCATTTAATATATATCCTATTGCAAAGATCACAGAAAAAAGAAGAATGACCATGAACATACAGATAAGAACGGTGTCCCGTTTGTTTTTCCGTATATGATCCTCTACGAGCCGTGGTTGCTGTTCCATAATATCAAACGATTACCTGGACTTTAGAATGATACCTTCGGTACTTCTTTTGATGCCTCAGGAATCTGAAGCATTTCTCGTACTTTTCGTCCCATTCTATGGGCAAAGAAATTTCCAGGAAACGTCTCGATGGTGTTATTATAGAGCAGGACAGAGTCATTGTAATGCTGCCGTGAATATGCGATTTTATCCTCAGTGTGAGTCAGTTCATCTTGTAATTGTAAAAAGTTTTGGTTCGCCTTGAGATCAGGATAGTTTTCCGCCACTGCAAATAAGGTTTTTAACGCACCGGTGAGCATGTTGTTAGCATCATTGCTTTCCTGTGGTGTTTTAGCACTCATAATAGCGGCCCGGGCGTTGGTCACACTCTCCATAGTGCCCCGTTCATGCTTCATATAACCTTTGACGGTTTCCATAAGGTTTGGGATAAGATCCGCCCGTCGTTTCATCTGGACATCGATTTGTGCCCAAGCGTTATCAATCTGGTTTTCGGTTCTAATAATCCTGTTGTAAATACCCCAGAAGA